>Ga0326727_10011591_pt1 | contig 20438 bp, 20 predicted proteins | sample MB2enrmetagenome_FD_207643 | JGI IMG/M metagenome (GOLD analysis project Ga0326727, IMG submission 207643) | Lab enriched peat soil microbial communities from McLean, Ithaca, NY, United States - MB29MY | ecosystem: Environmental > Terrestrial > Soil > Wetlands > Peat | place: USA: New York...
CACGGCCGATCCGCGCGACTACTATCCCGGCGTCAACCTGGCTACGCTGCTGGCGCTCGCCGATACCGAGGAGTCGCGCGCGGAACTGCGCGGCATCGCTCCGGCCGTCTCGTTCGCGGTGGCGCGCATGGGCGGCTTGAAGTCGCGCGACTACTGGCAGGTCGCCACCGTGTTGGAAGTCGCCGTCCTCGACAACGATCACGCCTTGGCCGAGCGCGCGCTGGCGCGCCTCCTTTCCACCGAGCACGCGCCCTGGATGCGCGAGACGACGGCCAACAATCTCCGCCTGCTCCGTTCGTGTTCGGCGCTCGACGCCGAACGCATCGACGCCTTGGTCCGCGAGTTGGACGCGGCGTGAGCGACGGGCTGCCGCTGATCGTAGGCGTGACCGGGCATCGCAACCTGCGCGAGGGCGACGAGCCGCGCTTGCGGGCCGCCTTCGCAGGCGTGCTCGAGGAGTTGCGCGCGAAGTATCCGGCGACGCGGCTGATGGTGCTCTCCGGCTTCGCCGCCGGCGCCGACCTGCTCGCGGCCGAAGTCGCGCTCGAGGAGAAGATCGAAGTCGTTCCGTGCTTTCCGATGCCCAAGGAGCAGTACGAGCACGACTTCGCCGGCGCCGAACGCGCGCGATTCGAAGCGGTTCTGGCCCGTTCGTCGGAGCCGAGAATCGTGCCCGCGTCGTCGCACCACGGGTCGGCCTACACGGCGCTGGGTGCGTTCATCGCCTACCACAGCCACATTCTCGTCGCGTTTTGGGACGGGCGAAAGGGCGGCGGCAGCGGCGGCACCGCCGACATCGTGCGCATGCGCAGCACCGGGTTGAGTTCCACGGCGGGAAGCCCGGACGTGTACGTCCCCGACATCGGGCCGATCTACCAGATCGTGACGCCCCGCCGCGACGAACCCGCGCCGGCGAAGCCCTTCGAGGTGATCGTCCACCATCCGCGCCGCTTCCGCGGCGACAAGCGGATGGAGCGCGACTTCGCCGAGGCCGTGAAGCGGCTCAACGGCTACAACCACGACCTCGAAACGCTGGGCGGCGCGCAGAAATCGGCCGGTCTGCTCGCGCTGATGAAACGCACGGACCAGGCCGCAAACGTGCTGCAGCGTCAGACGCTCTTCTACGTCAACCTGCTCTACGTGCTCGCCGCAATCGCCAGCATCGTGCAGATCGCGCTGGGTAGCGAGGCCGTTCGCCTCGGCGCCTACTCGATTCCCAGCGAAGGGCTGAAGATCGGGACGCTGTTCGTCGCCTTCCTCGCGTTTCTGTTCGCCCGCGCGCACGACTACGAAGATCGTTATCAGGACTATCGTGCGCTCGGCGAGGGCCTGCGCGTGCAGTACGCCTGGTGCGACGCGGGGCTCGGCGACCGGCTCGTCGAGGCCTCCTACCTCAAGATGCAGCAGAGCGAACTGCAGTGGATCAGGCTCGCGCTGCGCACCGCGTACTTCATCTACTGCGGCTCGTGCGCGGCCGAAGGCGGCTCGGCCGACCGCGCCGAGTGTCTGCTCTGGATTCGCGACCAGTGGCGCTACTATTACCGCCGGGCCCGATCCGAGAAGGCGAACCAGCGCGCGTGCACCTACGTCGCTCGCGGCGTGCTCGTCGCCGGCGGCGTCCTGGCCGCGGCGAGCTTCGTGTTTCTCATCCCGAGCCATCCGCTCGGCGACGGCTTCGGGATCAGCCACGACGTGCTCGTGCGCATGACGACCGCGCCGATCGCGATCGCCGCCTTGATCGGGGCGCTCCTCTCGGGGTACTCGGCCAAACGCAGCTTCGCGTCCAACGCCAAACGCTATCAACGCATGTTCTTGGTCTTCGATCACGCGCGTCGCAGGTTGAGCAACAGCGCGCGCGGCCTGGGCGGCGAGCCGAAGGAAATCGTCCACGAACTCGGTCGCGAGGCGCTCTCCGAGCACGCCGACTGGCTGCTGCTGCGTCGCGAATACCCGCTCAGCCTCGTCGTCGACTGAGCCGTAAACGGTGCTAGGCGGGCTCGGCCACCTTCGGCTGCTCGCGCTCTTCACGGCGCAGCGCGTCCTTGGCGAGGACGAGCATCAGCTCGCGCTGCAGTTCCTCGAGGCGCGTCGCGTGGGTTGCGAACCAAGCCCAACCGGCGGTATGGCTGCGGTCGCGCATCGACAATGCGCGGGTCGCGGCCTCGACCTGGCTGCGAGCGGCTTCGCCGAGCACGGCGGCGCTGCGGACGTCGCGCAGCAGGCGTTCGAACGCGCGCACGTCGATCGCGACGCGTTCGCTGAGCGCGTAGCCGCTCTTGGTGCTGAGGATCGCTTCGCGCTCGCCGATTTGCGCGCGGGCGCGCGAGACGCACATCTTGAGCGAGTTGGCGGCCGCCTCGCCGTCGAGCGACGGCCAGATGGCGGCGGCGAGTTCTTCCTTCGACGTGCCGCCGGGCATCAGCGCGAGCGCCGCGAGCAATTCGAAGCCGCGGTCGGAGACGTGCAGTTCGTCGCTGCCGCGCCGCACGCGGCCGCGCAAGACGTCGATCGACAGGACGTCGGCGCTCACCTTCAGCGGCGAGCGGGCGATGCGCGCGGCGAGATTCTTGAAGATGCCCGCGTCGCCCGGTTCGCGCGAGTCGATCAGCAGTTCGAGCGACGCGTGCAGCGGCGGCGACTCGATCGGTTGCGCGAGCGCGCGCGCTTCCAAGAGACGGCAACGCTGCGCTGGTAACAGTAACGCGGCCGCGACCCGCACCACGATGCGGGGGAGGGCGCTGGCCGAGCTGTCGACTTCGTCGATCGCGCGATCGAGGAGCCGGTCCGCCTCTTCGAGCGTCGTGGCGGCGAAGGCGGCGTGCCACGCGGGCTCGTGAACGATGCCGCCGCAATCTTCGATCATCTGGTGGGCGGTCACGACGCGAGCGTCGTCGTTGCAGTACCACGCGGCCTGGGCCACCGCCCGCGCGGCCTCGATGATGCGCGAGGTCAGGCCGCCCGACTGCGCGGCGTACAGCGTCTCTTCGGCGAGCTTGAGGACGCCGTTCCAGTCGCCGGAAAAGCGCGCTTTCTCGAGAGCGATCTGGGCGCGTTCGTTTTCGAAGCGGACGTGACGCGCGCCCAGCACCGCGTCGGACTCGTCGACGCATTCGTCGGCTTCGGCGAAGCGCCCCAATTTTGCCGCGACGATCGCGGAGGTCATCAGGAGCAGCCGCTGCTCCTCGGGCGCTTCGTCGAAGGCGCCGCCGGGACCGCCGGGTTCGAGCAGCGCGCGCGCTTCGTCGAGCAACTCGAGTTCGTGCGCGAGCATGGCCAAACGAACGCGCAAGCGGCGATGCAGCGAGGGCGACGCCTCGGGCGAGACCGAGTGCAGCAGCCGCCGCGCTTCGGCGTACAGCCGCGTCGTCTCGATGCTGCGCCGGCGATAGGGCAACATCGCTATCCAGAGGTTGGGATGCTCGCACAGCACCGGCATGCCGACCCGGGCCAGCGCGTCGATCAGACGTGCCGACGGAACGTGGAGCAGCGAGGGCGAGAGCCGCTCGAGCGCGCCGGCCGCCGCGCGTTCGTCGCCGCGAGCCGCGTAGAGTTCGGCCGCCCGCAGATAATCGCCGGAACGCTCGTACTCGGCCGCCGCTTGCAGCAGCGCTTCGGCCAACTCGTCGGAGTGACGCGCGCGCAGTGCTTCGAGCAGCACCGGATGCGTTTGGTACGCGCCCGTGGCCGACGAGATGAAGCCCGGCAACCGCAGCAAGCGATCCATGATCGCCGTTGCGTGCCGGATGCCCGTCGCCGCGCAGATGTCTTCGAGCGTAGCGTCGGGGATCGCCGCCGTCGCGAGGATCGTCGAGAGCATGTCGGGCGTGAATCCGGAGAGGACTTGATCGGCGAGATAGGCGTGAAGGTGCTCGCCGGCGACGCCTTCGAGCCGGTCGAGCAGGCGTTCCACGTCGGCATCGTAGTGGGCGAACAGCGCGAGCAGCAGAAGGACGACGGGCCGCCCCGCGGCGAGCCGAACGATGCGCGCGACGGCGGCCTGCGGCAAGCCCGAACCTTCGAAGATGCCCTGCGCCTCCTCGGCGTCGAGACGCAACTCGGCGCGGGTCAGCGTCAGCACTTCGTGCGGCGCGAAGTAGTGAGCGAAGCGCACGGGCAACGGTTCGCGCGTGCTGATCGCAATGACGCGTTCGGCGGGCCGGGCCGCGAGCAGATCGCCGAGCACCGCGAGCACGTCGGCCTTGTCGGCGATGGCTTCGGCGCGCGTCAAGACGAAGAGTGACGGTTCGCGCCGGACCTTCCAGGCGTCGAGCAAGGCGCGGCTCCAAGCCGGACCGTCGGCTTCGGCGACGTGCAGGCGCAGGCGCGAGAGCGCGACGGGATCGTCGCCCGTTTGCGATTCGCCGGCCAGCGCCGACATCGCGCGCCCGGCGAACTCCGCGACGGTAGCGACGCCGGCGCAATCGCAGAACGAGTGACGGTCGAATCGACGAGCGAGTAAGCCGGCGAGCGCCGACTTGCCGTATCCGGGCGGCGCGCAAAGCCTTACCAGGCGCGGCTCCGTCGCTAAGAGACGGGTCATCAACCGCGCGCGCGGTAACGTCATTGCCGCACCCCCTTCATTGAGCGTGCTGCGGGCATAGCCCGCGTTCTCACGGCTATCCTGCCGGGATCAACGCCTTCGCCGCGATCCGGCGTTCGAGCAACGCAAGCCAGGCATCGATGCCTCGACCCGAGCGCGTCGAGAGTTCGAGAACGTCCATGCCCGGATGCACCGCTTCGATGCTCGCTGCGGCCGCGGCGCGGTCGAAGCCGACCGCCTCCGCGATATCGATCTTGGTGACCAGCGCGAGCTGGGCGGTATTGAACGCGAGCGGATACTTCAAGGGTTTGTCTTCGCCCTCGGTCACCGAGAGCAAGACGACCCGCAGGTCTTCGCCCAGATCGTATTCGGCGGGACAGATCAGGTTGCCGACGTTTTCGATGAACAGCGCGTCGAGCCGGGGCAGTTCCCAGCCGGAGAGCGCCTTCGCGATCATGCCGGCGTCGAGCCGGCACTCCGATGCAGTACTTATTTGACGCACCGGCGCTCCGCTGCGCGCGAGCCGCTCGGCATCGTTGGCCGTGGCCTGATCCCCGACGAGCCCGGCGACCCGGTACGTTCGCGAGAGCCGCCCGAGCGTCTCTTCGAGCAGCGCCGTCTTGCCCGAGCCGGGGCTGGAGAGCAGGTTGACCACGAGCGTTCCGTCCGCCGCAAAACGCGCGCGCAGCTTGGCCGCGAGCGCGTCGTTCTTGAGCATCAGGTTGGCCGCCACTTCGACGACGCGCAGTTTCATGCGGGAACCTCCAGCGAGACCAGTTGCATTTCGCGGCCGCGCACGATGCGCGGCGCGGGCGTGCCGCACTCGGGACAGATCAGGCCCGAGCCCGGCCGCGGGTCCCGTTCGCCCTCGCAGTATTCGCAGAAGACGATCAGCGGAATTTCTTCGACGCGCAGTTCGCTGCCGGCCGCGAGCGTGCCGGCGGTCGCGACGTCCCACGAGAAGAGCAGGGCCTCGCGAACGATGCCGCTGAGCGCTCCGATCCGGACGTTGACCGCGGCGACGCGTTCGATGTTCTGCTCGCCGGCGACGTTGCGGATGGCCTCGATGAGGCCGAGGGCCACGCTCACTTCGTGCACTCGCGCTCTCTTTTCGTGTGGCGGGATTTGCGCCAGCATAGCACAGTCATTCGTTTACGCCAGCGTCTCGCGAAGGTTGCCATAACGTGCCGGTAACGGAAGAGCGGCGGGCGTTCGCTCGCCCTGTGGATAAGGTGCGTCAGGTAATTTGCAGACGCGAGCGGGTCTCAAGTACGCAACGCCGCTTCGACTCGAGAGTAACCCCACGGTAACTTTCTGTGGCTTTTCCGAGCGCGAAATGTTGTCGCGCCACTTATTGATTTTTGTCGCACCTTGCTCTAGCGTGAATGCATTATCTCGGATTCGTGCGAGGCGGACGAGCGATGGCGGACACTCTGGTCAACGTGCTCTGGATTCCGGCGGGGTTGAGTTGCGACGGCGACTCGGTGGCCCTGACCGCGGCCATGCAACCGAGTATCGAAGAGCTCGCGCTCGGGGCGCTGCCCGGATTGCCGGGGGTCAAATTCCACTGGCCGTTGATCGAATACAGCCTCGGCGGCGCGGAATTTCTCGAGGCGTTCTTCAAAGCGGAACGCGGCGAACTCGACCCCTTCGTGCTCGTGATCGAAGGCTCGATCCCCAACGAGGAGATCAAGAAAGAAGGCTACTGGTCGGGCTTCGGCAATGCGCCGGGCACCGATCAGCCGATTACGTTCAGCGGCTGGATCGACCGGCTCTCGCCGAAGGCTTGGGCCATTCTCGCGGCCGGAACCTGCGCGACGTACGGCGGCATCCACGCGATGGCGGGCAATCCGACCGGCGCGATGGGCATCCTCGATTACCTCGGCTGGGACTGGAAATCGAGTGCGGGCGTTCCGATCGTCTGCGTCCCGGGTTGCCCCACGCAGCCCGACAATCTCTCCGAGACGATCCTCTATCTGCTCTGGCAAGCCGCCGGTCGCGCGCCGATGATCCCGCTCGACGAAGCGGGCCGGCCCACGTGGCTCTTCGGCGCGACGGTGCACGAAGGGTGCGACCGCGCCGGCTATTACGAACAGGGCCAGTTCGCGACCGAGTACGACTCGCCGCAGTGCCTGGTCAAACTCGGCTGCTGGGGACCCGTGGTCAAGTGCAACGTGCCCAAGCGCGGCTGGATGGGCGGAATCGGCGGCTGTCCCAACGTCGGCGGCATCTGCATCGGCTGCACGATGCCGGGCTTCCCCGACAAGTTCATGCCCTTCATGGACGAGCCTCCGGGCGGCAAGCTTTCGTCCACGGTCAGCACTGCGTACGGCACGATCGTGAAGACGCTGCGCAACTACACGATGGCCACCGTCGACAAGGAACCGAGTTGGCGGCACAAAGGCAAGAAGCTCACCACCGGTTACACCAAGCACTGATCGAGGACGACGATGGCCATCAAAGACGTTCCCGCCCCCGCGAGCGGCACCCAGCCCACCCGGCTGGTCGAGATGTCGTGGGATCCGATCACGCGGATCGTGGGCAGCCTCGGCATCTACACGAAGATCGACTTCCAGAAGAAGATCGTCGCCGAATGCCACGCGACCTCGTCGATCTTCCGCGGTTACAGCATCTTCATGAAGGGCAAGGATCCGCGCGACGCCCACTTCATCACCTCGCGCATCTGCGGGATCTGCGGCGACAACCACGCCGTCTGCTCCGTGTACGCGCAGAACATGGCCTTCGGCGCGCGGCCGCCGGCGATGGGTGAGTGGATCATGAACCTCGGCGAGGCCGCCGAGTACATGTTCGACCACAACATCTTCCAAGAGAATCTGGTCGGCGTCGACTACTGCGAGAAGATGGTCCGCGAGACCAATCCGAGCGTGTGGGAGAAGGCCAAGAAAACCGAGGCTCCGCACGCCGCCGTCCACGGCTACAAGACGATCGCCGACATCATGTCGGCGCTCAACCCCTTCAGCGGCGACTTCTACCGTCAGGCGCTGCAGATCAGCCGCTACACGCGCGAGATGTTCTGCCTGATGGAAGGGCGGCACGTCCATCCCTCCACGCTCTACGCGGGCGGTACCGGTACCGTCGCGACGCAGCAACTCTTCACCGACTACTACGCGCGCCTGATGCGCTACGTGGAGTACATGAAGGTCTGCGTGCCGCTGCACGACGATCTCTTCAACTTCTGGTACGACGCATTGCCCGGCTACGAGCACAACGGCGAGCGCCGCATCCTGCTCGGCTGCTGGGGCGCGTTCCAAGACCCCGACCATTGCGACTTCAAGTACAAAACGATGTCGAACTGGGGCCGCAAGATGTTCGTCACGCCGGGCGTGGTGGTCGACGGCAAGCTCGTCACCAACGACCTGGTCAACATCAACCTCGGCATCCGCATCCTGCTCGGCCATTCGTATTACGACGATTGGGACGGCGAGGAGACGTTCGTGCCCACGGATCCGCTGGGCAACGCCGTCGACCGCCGTCATCCGTGGAACATGCACACGCTGCCGACGCCGAAGAAACGCGATTTCGGCAACCAGTACAGTTGGGTCATGTCGCCGCGCTGGTTCGACGGCAAGGACCATCTCGCGCTCGACACCGGCGGCGGCGCGCTGGCGCGCCTCTGGTCGACGGCCCTCTCGGGCTTGGTCGACATCGGGTACGTCAAGGCGACCGGAAATAGCGTGCAGATCAATCTGCCCAAGAGCGCGCTGACCGGCCCCGCTTCCTTCGAGTGGAAGGTGCCGAAGTGGTCGAACACGCTCGAACGCAATCGCGCGCGCACGTACTTCCAGGCCTACGCGGCGGCCGCGGCGCTGCACTTCTTGGATAAGGCGTTCGAGGAACTCAACGCCGGCAGAACGCGCTCGTGGGAACCGTTCACCGTGCCGGATGAAGGCATCGGCTGCGGCTTCACCGAGGCCGTGCGCGGCGTGCTCTCGCACCACATGGTGATCCGCGAAGGCAAGATCGTCAACTATCACCCCTGGCCGCCGACGCCGTGGAACGGCAACCCGCGCGACATCTACGGCACGCCCGGCCCGTACGAGGATGCCGTGCAGAACACGCCGATCCACGAAGAGAACGGCCCCGACGCCTTCAAGGGCATCGACATCATGCGCGCGGTGCGCAGCTTCGATCCGTGTCTCCCGTGCGGCGTGCACATGTACCTCGGCGACGACAAGACGATCGAGACCGTGCACTCGCCGCTGGCGCCGTTCGGCTAATACGTGACCGGACGGATCGAAGAACTCCTCGCCGGGTTCGACGCGGCGCAGACGCCGCGCCGGGCCCGCGAACGCGCCGACGAACTCGTGCGGACGATCGTGCAGCTCTACGGCGACGGCCTGGAGCGAATCCTCGGCATCGTGCATGCGGAACTCGGAGACCGGTCGGCGCCGGTCTTCGAGCGTCTGTGCGCCGACCAGCTCGTCGAGAGTCTGCTCTGCTTGCACGGTCTCCATCCGATCGCGCTCGAGGACCGCATCGACGCGGCGCTCGAGTCGGTGCGACCGTATTTCAAATCACACAAGGGCGACATGACAATCTCCCGCATCGAGGGCGACGTTGTGTTTCTGCGACTCGTGGGGACGTGCGACGGCTGCCCCGCGTCGTCGGCAACACTCAAGTCGGCGGTCGAGCGAGCCATCCTCGAACGCGTCCCCGAAATCCGCGAGGTTCGCGCGGAAGCCTCGGAGACGCCGATGCACGCCTGGCCCGTCGAGACCGCGCCGCGTATCTTGAGCGAGGTCTAACGCAATGAATTCGCCCAACGACAATTTCGCGATGCTGAAGCGGATGCTCGAGAAACGGCCGCCGCCGGGCGAGCGCTGCGATTTTTGCGCTACGTCGTTGACGCACGAACACTCGCACCTCATCGAACTTGCCGAGCGCCGCATCCTCTGCGCGTGCAGGCCGTGTGCGATCGTCTTCGAGCCCGCGGGCGCGGCCCAGGGCCGTTATCGCGCGGTTCCCACGACGTACCGCGAGGTCGAAGGCTTCGCGCTCGACGACGCGGCGTGGGACGCGCTGCAGGTGCCCATCGGGCTGGCGTTCCTCTTTTACAACTCGATCGAGCGGCGGACGGTCGCGTTCTACCCGAGCCCGGCCGGCGCGATCGAGTCGCTCTTGCCGCTCGACACGTGGGCGCAGATCGTCGCGCTCTATCCGCAGCTCGGCGAGATCGCTCCCGACGTCGAGGCGATCCTGATCCAGCGCAACCGCGAGGTCTCGCGCGCGTTCGTCGTGCCGATCGATGCGGCGTACGAACTGGTCGGCACGATCCGCACGTCGTGGAAGGGCTTCGACGGCGGTCGGGAAGCGCACGCCAAGATCGCGGCCTACTTCGACAAGGTCGTCGCGCGCAGCCGCGGCGCGGTCACGGCGAGGCGGTCGTGACCGAACTCGGATTCCAAGTCGTCGGGGCCAAGGCCGAACCCTATGCGGCGGCGCCGATGCTGTCGCTGCGCTTGCGCGTCACCGAGCGCAGCGGAGCGAAGGTCGACGCGATCGCGCTCAAAGTGCAGATCCAGATCGAGGCGCAACGGCGCGCCTATTCCGGCGAAGAGAGCGGACTGCTCCAAGAACTGTTCGGAACGCCGGCGCGCTACGCCGATACGTTGCGGCCGCTGCTCTGGACGCACGTCTCGCTGCTGGTCGTCGCCTTCCAAGGCGAGACCGAGGTCGACCTCCAGATTCCGTGCAGCTACGACTTCGAGGTTGCCGCGCACAAGTATCTGGCCTCGCTTCAGGGCGGAATCGTCCCGCTCGACCTGCTCTTCAGCGGCATGGTCTTCGTGGAAGGCGACAACGGCGTGACGCCGGAGTTCGTGCCCTGGAATTGCGAAGCGCGCTATGCGTTGCCGGTCTCGGTCTGGCGCGAGACCGTCGAGGCGTTCTTTCCCAATTCCGCCTGGATCCGGGTCGATCGTGCGCTCTTCGACGAGTTGCGCCGCTATAAGATCGCCTCGGGCGTGCCCACGTGGACCGCCGCCCTCGAACATCTGCTCGAAGCCGCGAAAGTAGTCGACCGATGAATCGCTTTGCCCCAGCCATCGACGTCGCCAATGCCGTGCTCTACGAAGGCTACATCCTCTACCCTTACACGGCGTCGGCGGGGAAAAACCGCATCCGCTGGCAGTTCGGCGTCGTCGTTCCGCAAGAGTACGCCGCTGCGGGAACCGGCGAGCCCGCCGACGCGCAGACCGAAGTGCTCCTCGAGTACCAGAGCAACGCGCACGTCGAGATCCTTGTGCGCTTCCTCCAAGTCGAAGCCCGCATCGTGGAAGCCTGGAACGGCGTCGCCTTCGAGCGCACGCAGAGCTTGGTGGTCGACGACAAGTGGCACCTGACCTTCGACGAGGGCGTGGAGCGGGAGGTGCGCATCCACGTGCGACCGGCGCTCCAGTCGAAGACCTCGATCCCGATAGCGTTTCGCGCGGAGGAGAAGATCGAGGAACTCTTCGATGCGGACGGCAGGCTGATGGGGCGCGTCGTCCGGAAGCGCTGGCCGCTGTCGGGCACGCTGGCGGTCGAGTGCGAGCACCTCACGACGGCGCCGAAGCTCGAGAAGGTGCGCGTGCGGGTCGAGAACTCGTCGGAGGTCGTTCCCGGGGAGCGCAGTTCCGCGCTGCGCACGGCGTTCGTCTCGACGCACACGCTGCTGCACGTCACCAACGGCCGCTTTCTGTCGGTGCTCGATCCGCCGGAAGGCCTCGCCGAGGCGAGCGGCGCGCTGCGCAACCTGCATACCTGGCCGGTGCTGGTCGGCGATCAGAGCGTCGACCCGCAACGCTCGCAACTGGTGTTGTCGTCGCCGATCATCCTCTACGATTTTCCGGCCGTCGCGCCGCAAAGCGAGGCCGACACCTGCGACTCGCTGGAGATCGACGAGTTGATGATGCTCAGCGTGCGCAGCCTCTCCGACGCCGAGCGCGCCGAAGCCAAAGCGACCGATCCGCGCGCCAAGGCAATCGTCGAGCGCGCCGAACGCTTCGACGCGGACGAACTGAGCCGGCTCCACGGCACGCTGGCGCAAGACAAGCGCGGCGTCGGCCGCGACGACGATCCGTTCGGCGCGCTCGATCTGCCGGGCATCGACTGCGTCTACGTCGACGGCGTGAAGATCGCCAAAGGGTCGAGCGTGATTCTGCGTCCGAAGCGCCGGGCCGACGCGTGGGATCTCTTCCTCGACGGTAAGGTGGCCACGGTGCGCGCCGTGCATCAAGACGTCGAGAACCTGATGTACGTCGCGGTGACCGTCGACGACGATCCGGCCAGCGACCTGCACGACTGGTACGGCCGCTCGTTCTTCTTTTATCCCGACGAGGTCGAGCCCGTCGCCGAGGAAGCGGCGATTGGATAGATGCGGCTCTTGGTCGCGGGCGTGGGCAACATCTTCTTCGGCGACGACGGTTTCGGGCCGGAGGTGGCGCGCGCGCTCGCGGCCGAACCGCCCGGCGGCGCGGAGGTACGAGATTTCGGCATTCGCGGCTTGCACTTGGCCTACGAGTTGCTCGCCGGTTACGACGGGGCGATCCTCATCGACGCCGTGCCGCGCGGCGGCGCGCCGGGAACGCTCTACGTGCTCGAACCCGACGTGCGCGCCCGGAGTGCGATGCCCGACGCGCACGGTATGGATTTGGGCAACGTCTTCGCCTTGATGGCAACCCTCGGCGGCGAAGCTCCGCCGATTACGCTCGTGGGTTGCGAGCCCGCCTGCACCGAAGAAGGCATCGGCCTCTCGGAGCCGGTGCGCGCGGCGGTGCCGCCCGCGATGGATGTGGTCCGTCGCCTGATTCGAGAAAGGAATACCGTATGGACAGGGGTCTGATCGTTGGCGCCGTCGCGTTTGCGGCGGCCTTCGGGCTCGAGCGGCTGTACGTCAGCCTCGGGCCGGACATCGCGCGCTACGAGTCGCTGCGCAAGATGTCGGGACAGAAGCCGATCCTCAAGGAACTGATGTCCGCCGTCACCGGGGCGATGGGCGACGGCGTCTCCACCGACGGCGCCAAAGGGATCGTCGCCGGCCTGACGGCCGACGTCGTCCGCTACGCTCGGATGCGAGGCATGTAAGCGTGATCGCTCGCGCCGAGGGCGCGCGGTACGACGTGTCCTCGCGCGACTCGGTGCTGACCTTCGAGACGCGGTCGACCCTCCACGGACTCCACGGCAAAGCGACGGGTCTCGAAGGCTTTGTCGAACTCGGGTTCGACGGCGACGAAAGCGTGGCCGCCGATCCCGTCCCAAAAATGCACGTCGAGTTCCCGGTTGAGATGCTGCGTTCCGGGAATGCCCTCCAAGACCGCGAGATGTGGAAATTGGTCGATAGCCGGCGCTTCCCACGGGTGTCCGCCGACCTCCGCGACGTCAGACCGGGGGACGGCCCCGGCCGCTACGCCGCGGCAGGCGACGTGACGCTGTCCGGCCGGTCGCGCCGGTACGAGGGTGAGTTTACGCTCGACCGCTCCGGCGACACGATCACGATCGAGGGCGACCTGAGCATCGACATTCGCGACTTCGGCCTGAAGCCGCCCAATCTGCTCATCGTAAAGGTCGAGCCCACCGTTCGCGTCCACTTGCACCTCGTTGCGGCCCGAGCGGCGAGGTGAGGGGAGTGGCAAGCACTGCGACGAGCCAGCGCTTCGAAGTGGTCTCCACCGAATCGTCGCTGACGTTTTACGCGCTGTCTACCGCTCAGTCGGCCTATGGTAAGACGACCGAACTCACCGGTTTCGTCGACGCGGCCTGGAACCTCGACGGGAGTTTGGCGACCGAACCGCCGCCGCGCATGCACGTCGAGTTCAAAGTCGAGAGCTTGCGCACGGGCAACGACCTGCAAGACCGCGAGATGTGGAAGCTGATCGACAGCAAGCGCTTCCCCAAGATCGCGGGCGACCTCCGTTCGTTCGCGCCGGGAAGCGTCCGCGGCCGTTACACCGCCGCCGGCCAAATCACCCTGGCCGGCTTGGCCCGTAGTTACGAGAGCGAATTCAGGCTCGAGCGCGAGCTCAAGCGCCTGACGCTCGACGGCGAACTGATGATCGACGTTCGCGACTTCGGGCTCAAGCCGATCAACCTATTGGTGCTCAGCGTCGCGCCGCTGGTGCGCGTCCGACTCCACCTCGTCACCCAGAGGGCGGCCTGAAATGTGCCTGGCGATTCCCGGTCAGATTCGAGAAATCTCCGCGGAGCAGCCGTTGCTCGCCCGCGTCGACGTGGGCGGCGTGCAGCGCAACGTCAACATCGGGCTGCTCGAGGACGAGGGCGTCGGGGCGGGCGACTGGGTTCTGATCCACGTTGGCTTCGCGCTGAGCAAGATCGGCGCGGAGCAGGCTCGCGACCAATTACGGATGCTCGAGGCCATGGGTGAGGACCAACTGGCCATCGAAGAAGTTCGCGGCTATTCGTTTGCGGACGGTGGTGCGCCGGGATGAAATACGTCGACGAGTTTCGCGATCCGGTGGTGATCGGCGGCGTCGCGCGGGAGATCGCGCGAACGGTCGATCCCGCCCGGCACTATCGCATCATGGAGGTGTGCGGCGGCCACACCCATTCGATCTATCGCCACGGGCTGCGCGACGTGCTGCCCGGCAACATCGAACTCGTGCACGGGCCGGGCTGCCCGGTCTGCGTGCTTCCCACGGGACGCGTCGACGACGGCTTGGCCATCGCCGCGCGCGACGACGTGGTGCTGACCTGCTTCGGCGACATGATGCGCGTGCCGGGCACCAAAGGCACGCCGCTCGAACTGAAGGCGCGCGGCGCGGACATCCGGATGGTCTACTCGCCGCTCGACGCGCTGCGCATCGCGGAGCAGAATCCGCGGAAGCACGTCTGCTTCTTCGCCATCGGGTTCGAGACGACGGCGCCGTCCACGGCGCTCACCCTGCTGCGGGCCAAGACGCTCGGCCTGACCAACTTCTCGGTGTTCTCCAATCACGTGACGATCGTGCCCGCGATGCGCGCGATCCTCGATTCGCCCGACATGCGCATCGACGCATTCGTCGGTCCCGGTCACGTCTCGACCGTCACCGGTTGCCGGCCGTACGAGTTCGTCGCGCGCGACTACGGCAAGCCGGTGGTGGTGGCCGGCTTCGAGCCGCTCGACATTCTGCAAGCGATCCTGATGATTCTCCATCAATTGCACGCCGGCGAATCCAAGGTGGAGAACCAATACCGCCGGATCGTACCTTGGGAGGGCAACGCGGCCGCGCTGCGCGCGATGGCCGCGGTCTTCGCGTTACGCCCCTATTTCGAGTGGCGGGGGTTGGGCTTCATCTCGCAATCGGCGCTCGGCATCGGGCCCGCGCTGGCGGCCTACGACGCGGAGCGCGTCTTCGACATTCCCGGCGTACGCGTGACCGATCCCCGCGGCGCGCAGTGCGGCGAGGTACTCAAGGGCGTGCTCAAGCCGCCCCAGTGCAAGCTCTTCGGCACCGAGTGCAATCCCGAGCACCCGGTCGGCGCGTTGATGGTCTCGAGCGAAGGCGCCTGCGCCGCGTATTATCGTTACGCGGTCCACGCCGAAGCCGTCGAGGCGTGAGGCCGTGACCGTCGACCGGCCGGCGCGCAAACCGCCGCGTTTCGCCGACGTGCAGATCGAGATGGCGCACGGCGCGGGCGGCATCGCCTCGCGGCGCTTGGTCGAGGGCTTGATCGCGCCGTATTTCGCCAACCCGGTGCTGCAGCAATTCGCCGACGCCGCGAGCCTGAATGCGGGCGGGGCGGATCTCGCGCTCACCGCCGACGGCTTCGTGGTCAAGCCGCTGCGCTTTCCGGGCGGGTCGATCGGCGAACTCGCGGTCAACGGCACGCTCAACGATTTGGCCGTGTCGGCCGCCAAGCCGTTGGCGCTGATGGCGACCTTCATCCTCGAGGAGGGGTTGCCGGCGAGCACGCTCGAGAGCGAGATCGAAGCGATGGCCATCGCCGCGCGCAAGGCGGGCGTGCCGATCGTCGGCGGCGACACCAAGGTCGTCGAGCACGGCAAGGCCGACGGGATGTACGCCTCCACGTTCGGGATCGGGCTGCGCGACGCGCGCGCGAGGCTCGACCCGGCCTCGATCCGGCCGGGCGACAAGGTGCTGCTCTCGGGGCCGATCGGCGCGCACGGCATCACGATCTTGCTCGCGCGCGGCGAACTCGACCTCGAAGCCGACTTGACCTCGGACACGCGACCGGTGTGGCCTTTCGTCGCGGCGCTGCTCGACCGTTGCGCGGCGGACGTCCGCTGGATGCGTGATCCCACGCGCGGCGGCGTCGCGACCTCGCTGAACGAACTGGTGCGCGCGAGCGACTACGGCATCGCGCTGTTCGAAGAGCGGATTCCGATGCACGACGCGGTGCGCGGCGCGTGCGAACTGCTCGGCCTCGACCCGCTGCACATTGCCAACGAAGGCCAGTTTCTCTTCGTCGTTGCGCCGGAGTCCGCCGACGCGGCCCTCGAGGCGGTGCGCGCGGTTCCGGGCGGCGCGGGCGCGACGCTCATCGGCGAGGTACGCGCCGAGCCGAAGCGGCGCGTGCTCGGCACGAGCCGATACGGCGGGACGCGGGTGATCGACATGCTCGTCGGAGATCCGCTGCCCCGGATATGCTGAAGGCCGAAGCGTCGCGCGCGGAACTCGCGCGGCGCGTCGCCGGCGCGATCCGCGGCCGGACGCCGGTCGCGCGCGCGTACTTCGCGGCGAACGCCGAGGCGATCGCGCTCGCGGCGCGCGCGGTCGCCGAGCGTTTCGCTGCGGGCGGACGCATCTACGCCTTCGGTCGCGGCGCGTACGCGACCGACGCGCAGCACGTCGCCGTCGAGTTCGTCCATCCGGTGCTGGTCGGCAAGCCCGCCTTGCCGGCCTCCGACGTCAGCCTCTCGTTCGAGGCGGCGTTGCCGGTGCTGGTCACCGCCGCCGACGTCGTCATCGGCTTCGGGCCGCCGGAGGGCGACCCGGTCGTTGCGCGCGCATTGCGCGACGCGAGCGCGCGCGGTGCGTACGTCGTCGCGCTGCCGGGCGACGTCGGCGATTTTGCGCTGCCCGCGGCGAGCGACGACGAACACCTGCATCAGGAACTCGTCGAAATCACCGGCCACCTGCTCTACGAGAGCGTGCACGTCTTTCTGGAGCACCGGCCGCGCGCGGACGACGTGGGCGCGTCGGCGTTTCTCTATCCGTTCCTCGGCGGCGCGCAACCGGCGCCGGCGTCGTTGCTCGCCGGCGTCGTCGACTCGATCGCTCAGAAGGCCGCGGAAGCGGAAGCGCTGCGCGAACGCGTCGCCGACGACGAGAGCGGCGCGATCGCCGCGGCCGTGCAGACGATGGCCGCGGGCATCGCCGCGGGCGGCCGTCTGCTGCTTTTCGGCAACGGCGGCTCCGCAACCGACGCAACCGACTGGGCCTTGGACTGCGTCGCGCCGCCGCGCGGCCTCACGCCGGTGCCCGCGCTATCGCTCGCGGTCGAGCCCGCGACGATCACCGCGATCGCCAACGACGTGGGCCGCGAGTTCGTCTTCCTCCGGCAACTGATCGCGCACGTTCGCCCTCACGACGTCGTCGTCGCGCTCTCGACCAGCGGCGGTTCGGCCAACGTCATCGCCGCGCTCGGCGAAGCGCGCAAACGCGGCAATCCGAGCGTCGCGCTGTTAGGCTACGACGGCGGCGAGATCCGCCGCCGCGCGCTCGCCGATCACGCGATCGTCGTGCGCTCCGATTACGTCCCCCGCGTCCAAGAAGCGCAAGCCGCGGTCTACCACACCATGCGCCACGCCCTGGAATGGGCGAACCGCTCCTAGGCCCTTGCCCGAGCTCTCAACCCGTCACCGCTCGCGTCCGAGTTCGGCGGCGGCGAGGGCGGCTTGGCCGAGGCAGATGCCGCCGTCGTTGGGCGGGACGCGTAGGTTGACGCGCAGCCGCTTGCCGAGCGCGGCGTGCAGCAGCTCGACCAGGAGCGCGTTTTGGAACACGCCGCCCGAGACGACGACGAAGTCTGCGTCGAACGTCTCGCTCGCGGCGAGGATCGCCGCGGCGAGCGCGGCGTGAAAAGCGTAAGCGATTTCCGCAATCGGGCGTCCGCCCGCGCGATCGGCGACGACGGCTTCCAATAACGGACGGTAGTCGAACTCGCCGGCGACGAACGGAAACGGATAGGCGCGAACGCGCGGCGTGCGCCGCGCGACGTGCTCGACCCACATCGCGGCTTGGCCCTCGAACGTCTGCTCGCGCGTGAAGCCCAGCAGCGCCGCGACCGCGTCGAACAACCTGCCGACCGACGTCGTCTCGAAGGCGCGGACGCCTTTCCGCGCGAGTTCCGCGGCCCGCGCGTAGCGCTCGGGAAAATCGAACGGCGCACGCGCGAAGGTTGCGTCGGCAACGAGCGCGTGCAAGAATCCCGCGGCCGCCTGCACCGGAAAGCGCGCCGCCGCGTCGCCGCCCGGAAGCAGCGCGGGGCGCAGGTGCGCGACGCGTTCGAGACCGGCCGCGAGCGAGCCGCGAAAGACTTCGCCGCCCCAAGTCGTGCCGTCGTCGCCGTAGCCCGTGCCGTCGAAGGCGAAGCCGAGGGCGTCGCTCTCCCACGCGCCGAGTTCGGCGAGCACGCTCGCGACGTGCGCGCGATGGTGCTGCACCCCGACCCGGCGACGCGCGGACAACGTCGCGGCGAATTGCGTTGCGTGGTAGCCGGGATGCAGGTCGTAGGCCACCACGAGTCGCGCCGGATCGACGGCGTACATCCGGCACAGATCGTGCACCGTCGCTTCGAAGGCTTCGCGCGCCGGATAACGGTCGAGGTCGCCGACGTGCTGGCTGACGAAGGCTTGGCCTTCGACGACGAGCGCGATCGCGTTCTTCAAGTCCGCACCCACCGCCAGAATCGGCTCGGTCGACGGCAGCGCCGCGACCGCCTGCGGCGCCATCCCGCGGGCGCGGCGCAGAATAGCCGGACCGAGCGGGCCGACGCGCACCACCGAATCGTCGATGCGTCGCGCGATCGGCCGTTCGCCGACCAAGAACGCGTCGGCGATGCCCGCCAAGGCGGCGAACGCATCTTCGTCGCGATAGGCGATCGGTTCGCTCGACCGGTTGGCGCTGGTGAGCACCAGCGCCGCCGGCGCGCCGTTCGCAAATAAGAGATAGTGCAGCGGTGCGTAGGGCAGCACGACGCCGAGGTCGTCGTTGTCGGGCGCGACGCCGGCGAGTTCCACCTTCGCGCGCGACAGAACGATCGGCCGGGCGACCGAGGTCAGCAGCGCTTCCGCCGCGCGGTCGAGGTCGACCAGCGCGCGGGCGGTTTCGAGGTCGCGCGCCATCACCGCGAACGGGCGCTCCTTACGAAACTTCCGTTCGCGCAGGGCCCGCACCGCGGCGGCATCGCGCGCGTCGCAGGCCAAGTGATAACCGCCGATGCCTTTGAGCGCCACGATCTCGCCCGCGGCGAGGCGCGCCGCGGTGTGCGCGATGGCCGTCGTGCCGTACGCTCTCGCGCCGCTCGCGGGCGCGTCGGCGCCGAACAGCGCGTAGCTCGGACCGCATTCGAAACAGGCGACGGGTTGGGCGTGGAAGCGGCGGTCCGCGGGGTCGTCGTACTCGCGCCGGCAGTCCGGGCACATCGGCCACTCGCGCATGGTGGTGGCCGGGCGGTCGTACGGCAGATCGAGCACGATGCTGAAGCGCGGGCCGCAATTCGTACAATTGATGTAAGCGTAGCCGGCGCGACGGTCGGCCGGATCGAAAAGTTCGCGCAGGCAGTCCGCACAGAGCGCGAGGTCGGGCGAGACGCGCGTGGTCGGCGTCGCGCCGCGCTCGCTCGCGCGGATCGCGAAGGCGGCGTGGCCTTCGGCGGCGACCGGCTCCGCGACGAACGCCGCGATCTGCGCGGCCGGGGGTACGTCGCGTTCGAGCGCGGTCAGAAAATCCGTCAGCGTGCGCTCGTCCGCCTCGGCGTGAACGTGTACGCCGTCGTCGGCGTTGAGCACCCAACCGCGCACGCCGCGTTCCGTCGCGAGACGGTAGACGAAGGGCCGGAATCCCACGCCCTGCACCACGCCCGCGATCCGCACGCGAACGGCGCTCCCGCCTCCCGCCTCCGGCTGGCTCACGGTGCGGGGCCGACGTAACAGCCTCGGCCGCGGAGACCGGCTTGGACGACCCGGCCGTCCTCGACGAGCACCGGTACGAGAGCCGAACCGTGGGTCAGTTCCAGCAGGCGCGCCCGCGCGGCCGGGTCGGCGTCGACGTCGTACTCGACGAACGCGCGGCCGGCGTCTTCCAGTTCGTCGCGGAGTTCGGCGCAATACTGGCACGTTCGCGTCACGTACAGTTCGGTCGTCGCCCCTGCGTTCATACGCGATCAGCGTACCCGGATGGTCCGGCGCTTCCTGCAGATGCCGCCGCGCGCGTCAGCGCCGTGACAGTCCGCCCGTCTAAGTTAACCGCGCACCGCTCACGAGGGTTCACGTTTACGACATGTCGACGTTGAAGTTGGAGAAGACGCTCACGTAGCGCGGCCCGCGGCACTGCGAGCGCGGCGCTTTACGTACCGAGCAGGGCGTGCGCGCGCTCGAGCATGTCGCGCATGGGCGGCAGGTCGCCGGGGTGCGCGCCGCGGTGGATCCAGCGAATCACGCCGGCCCCGTCGACGATCGCCGCACCGGGGAGTTGCGCGCCGTCCTGGATCTTGGTCGCGCCCCAGTTTTGCGAGAAGCCCGCGGCTTTGTTCTCCGCGCGCCGTTGCTTTAGCGCGGGGTCGGTGAACAGCTTGAGCAAGTTGTACTGCTCGAGACCCATCGCGGCGTAGGTGCGTTTGGTTTCGTCGCCGATGCACAGGTCGCCGGCCCCTTGTTGCCCGCAAAACTCCTGCGCTTTGCTCTGCGAACCGATGGTGACGAAGCGAACGGTCAGGC
>Ga0326727_10011592_pt1 | contig 20436 bp, 15 predicted proteins | sample MB2enrmetagenome_FD_207643 | JGI IMG/M metagenome (GOLD analysis project Ga0326727, IMG submission 207643) | Lab enriched peat soil microbial communities from McLean, Ithaca, NY, United States - MB29MY | ecosystem: Environmental > Terrestrial > Soil > Wetlands > Peat | place: USA: New York...
TGAAACCGAGATTCGCGCCGCCATGCGCGCCATCGTCGCCGCTACGCGCCTTGTTCCCGAGCCCAGCGGCGCGGTGGCCGCCGCGGCGCTGCTCTTTCACGGCAGCGAGTTGCCGCCTTATGCGCGCCCTGTCGCGGTGTTGAGCGGCGGAAACGTCGATCCTGCTCTGCTGGCCGAAGTGCTCACCGAAGGCGCGCTCTAGCGTCGTTCGATTATGATTCTGCCTGTGATGAAACCCCGCATCCTTGCCCTCGTTTTGGCCCTTGTCTTCGCCGCCTTGCCCGCCCTCGGCGACAAGAAACAGCCGCCTGTAAAGCCCATGGCCGGCCCCCGCGCCACCGCTCTGCGCGTAACCTGGCTCTACGTCTCGCCCGACCTCGCTTCGCAGAAGGTGGACCGCGTACAGATCGGGCGCGAGATGGTGATGGCCGAGCATAGCGGCCCATGGATGCGCGTCTACGCCAACACCGACCTGGTGGAGGCGCGCCAGAAGGATGCTCCCCTCTTTGGCACAGACGAGACGCCGCCGCCCGTCTCCGGCTGGATTGAGGCCAAAGGCGTGGTGACCGAGAATACCCCCAACGGCGACCAGGTGCTGATGGGCGAGGCGGCCAACCAGGAGTCGCTGGCCAGCGACCCGCGCGGGCCGGCCAACGCCGCCCAGAGCGCGCGGCTGCTCTATCGCCGCGTGGTGGAGATGTTCCCCAACTCCCCGCTGGTGCCTGACGCTGCCTGGCGCGCCGCCGACATTCTTTGGCAGTTGCAGAAGGCCGATGCCGCGACGCGGCCCTCGGCCAAAGAGAAGGATCCTTACCTCCGAGATCAGATGGACGAAGACGAACTGAAGAAGATACTCAAGCTCTATCCGCGCAGCCGCCAGGCCGCGCTGGCCGCTTTTGAGCTGATCGATAACAAGCTCTGCGGAGACTGGCAGGGGTCGCCCAAATGCCCGGAGAAGGAATCGGAGCTGTATGAGAAGTATGCGGCCGAGTATCCGGACGGCCCGCGCGCCGCGCAGGCGCTCTACCAGGCCGTCTACCGCCAGGCCGTTCTGGCCGACATGTATGCGGCCGACGGCAGCGATAAGAAGGCTGACGACGCTCGCAACCACGCCAAGGATCTGGCGGCCAAGCTGAAGGAACATTTCGCGCAATCCGATTTCGCATGGCGAGCCGGGGCTCTGGTGTACAAATTGGATGAAGGCGTCCCTGTTTACGGAATCGATCGCGAGTAATCGGCTAAGCTAGAGACTGCGGAAATTCGAGATGGGTTGGAAGGGCATGGCTTTCGCCGTACCCTTGACACAAGGCAGGCCTTTTCCGCGGCCTGAGAATATTGCACGCCGGAGGCTTCTTGAACCCGTATATTCAGTCCATCTTGCTGGGCATTGTGGAAGGCTTGACCGAGTTTCTCCCCGTCAGTTCGACGGCTCACCTGCGCATCGCCGAAGCGCTGATGAAGATACCGCTGGACGACGCTTACTGGAAGATGTACACCATCGTCATTCAGCTGGGAGCGATCCTGGCTCTCGCTCTCCTCTTTGCGGGGCGCATCTTCGACTTTGCCCGCACCTTTCCCAAGGGCGAAAACGGGGATCGCACCTGGCTGAATCATCCCATCTCGCTGACCTTTATCGCATTTGCCTGCACCTCGGCGCCGGCCCTGCTGCTGCACAAGTGGAGCGAGAAGAACCTTGGCAGCCTGACCGTCATGGCGCTGGCCCTGCTCCTCGGCGGCATCGTCATGTGGATCGTCGATGCATGGAGCGAACGCTACGATCCCAATACTCTCGACGTGGAGAACATGAGCGTAGGCCAGGCCGTCTGGATCGGGCTCTGCCAGACGCTCTCGGCCGTTTTTCCTGGAACTTCGCGCTCCATGTCCACCATCGCCGCGGGTCAAATGGTTGGCCTGGACCGCCCCGCCGCCCTCGAGTTCAGCTTCCTGCTCTCCATTCCCACCATGATCGCCGCCACCTGCTGGGATCTGGCCAAGGAGCTTCATCCCAGCAAGGCAGCCGAGGCAGCCGGAGTAGCCGCCGCCCACGTCACCATGAACTCCGAGCGCTGGATTGTCCTCGTCATCGGTTTGGTGGTTTCTTTCATCGTAGCCCTCGGCGTAGTCGAGTGGTTCCTCCACTGGGTGCGCAAGCACGGCTTTGTGATGTTCGCCATCTACCGCATCCTGCTGGGCGTGGCGCTGCTGGTGTGGGGCGCGAAGTTTATCGGGAGCTGAGTGAGTTACGTTGGTAAAAGGCAGGCAAGAGTCTTTCTGGTCACGGCTGCACCGCCGGAGTCTGCTGAGCGGTAGGAGCGCTGGCCGGAAGCGGATACGCCGTCTTATTGCCTTTGCTGAGGTATGTGTCAAGGATACTGAAGAAATCGTCCCCAACCACCTGCTTCAGTTTGAAAATATATTCTTCTATAATCGTCCCGCGCTTCTTCCACAATGCTTCAATTTCGGGAGAAGGCGGGATTCTATATCCAACTTTAGAACCATACTTCGCAATACTCTGATCGGTGAATTCCGCGCGTTTTGTCGAATATTGCTCATAGCTTTCCCAGATCGCGCGGTTTGCTTCGACGCCGAGGGCAAACGCGGCCTCTCTTCTATCCTCCGGGAGATCATCGAATAGAACGAACCGTTCCGGCTTCGTGCCCCCACTTTCACTTTCCGCGGCCGCTCTCCGGTTACGTTCGTCAATTTGGCCAATATACTGGAAGACTTCGGTGTTGTATAAATCAGCGCAGGCCAGGTGGGTCGTCTGCCCCGGAGGAGGATTGCTATTGGGCGGGCAAGGATCGGGACGGCCTTCGATATCCACTTTTACTCCATATACGTAAGTGCCATTGAACTTGCCGCTCTTCAAATACTCATTGAGCTTCGCAAAAGACTCGTCTCCAAGCTGCGTTTTCAGTTTGGTTATGGTTGCCATCTGCATCGCATGTTTCTTCTTTTGGAATGCGATTTCGCCCTCGTGAGCGAGTTTCACAGCCTCATCGTGATCATATTGATCGAAAAGTTTGTTACTCTCTTGATTGTGTTGCTGGTCGAAGTTGTGTACCCGGTTAAAGGAGTCGACGACAATCGCCAGCATGGTCTGCTCCTCATCCTTGCTGATGCCCATGGCCGCGGCGTAATCCTGCCTGGGAGTGATCTGCGCCTTTCCCTCTCTTATGTCCGCCTTAATGTGTGCGTCCTCCTGGCCTACGATCTCAAAAAAGAACTCATACATGCTGAAATCGAGCGGCGCCGGTTGAGCGCTTTTCGCCTGTTGGGTGGCCGCGGGCGCGGCCTGACTGTGGGCAAACGGGCTGACGGCCAGGGCGAAGCATACGCAAGCGGCCGCGATAATCAGGCGGGCAGATCTGAGGGAAATGGTCATAAACGTCTCCTTGAGCGGGCAAGAGGATCGACGAGTCGCGATCCGTGTTCGAATCGAAATTGAACGGGCGCGGCAAAAGGCGCGCCCGTCGGATACATTCATGTTGGCCACTCCCGGCCAGTCAGCCCATGAACATTCCGCCGTTCACGTCCAGCACGTGCCCGGTGATGTAGGAGGCCTCCTCTGAGGCCAGAAATGCCACCGCCTGCGCTACATCGCGATCCGTCCCCCGGCGGCCCAGCGGAATTTGCGCCAGCATCGCCGCGCTCACCTTCTCGTCCAGCACCGCGGTCATGGGCGTCTCAATGTAGCCCGGCGCTACGGCATTCACCGTAATCCCGCGCGAAGCAACCTCGCGCGCCAGCGACTTGGTCAGCCCGATCAGCCCGGCCTTCGAGGCCGCATAATTCACCTGTCCCGCCTGTCCGGACCGGCCCACCACGCTGGCCATGTTCACAATCCGTCCCCAGCGGTTCTTGATCATCGGCCTGAGCAGCGCCTGGGTGAGCAGAAATGGCCCGGTCAGGTTGATGGCCAACACCAAGTCCCAGTCGGCCCGCTTCATGGCCATCATCAGCCCGTCGCGAGTGATTCCGGCGTTGTTTACCAATATCTCCACCTTGCCGAAGCGCTCCAGCACCGCCTTTGCCCCGGCCTCGATCGACTCCTGGCTGGAGACGTCGAGCCGAAACGCCGCCGCCTGGCCGCCGGCCGCCTCAACCTCGGCCGCAACCTGGGCCAGCTTGACCTCGTTGATATCGGTCACAACCAGCGTGGCGCCGGCCCGCGCCAGCTCCAGCGCGCAGGCCCGCCCAATCCCCTGCGAAGCTCCGGTCACCAGCGCGATTCTTCCATGCAAATTCCCCATTTCCCTCTCCTCGGAGCCCCGCGTAAGGACGGGTTCTCACCATTCTGTCCCCATTATAGGGGCATGGCTGCCGGGCTTCCGGGGCTGCGCAAGGGCCCGCTTTCAAGCCACATAACCTTGAGATTTGGCCCACAAGCTCATCCGCCGTGTTGCCACCACCTGCAGGCCATCGGGCAGTCTGAGAGCAACTGCGGTCTTGTCCACATCGCAGGCGGCTGCGGTGGGGTTCGCAAGTTGCCATCTGATCGCGGGCCCTTTGGCCCCAGCCCACCGGCTTCGGCAAATGCACAATTCAAGCGAAAGAGATACAATCGGCCTCGTATCGGCAATCCGATCCGAGGGGTCTTGTTACTATGAACAAACGCACAGGCGTGTTCAGCGTAATGCTGTTTTGCTTTGTCGCAATGGTCGCGTATGGCCAGGATTCATTTATTCGAGTAGAGATCAAGCCGGAACATGCGAAGGTCAATAACTATGTGGCTTTCCCAGTGGCGACCACGATCCGCAACACCGGCGCAGCAGAGCAGTCGGTGAAGGTTTGGTCCTGCACCTTTCCAACCCAGTGGGTGGCGGACAATCCATTGGTCCACGTAAACCTGGTTGGGTGCAAGAAGAATGAGCTTGTGGTAGTCAAGCTCAATTCCGGCAAGGTGCTGCAAAAGGTATTATCGGTTCGAGTCGAGCTGGACCCCGGCGGCGATCCTGTTGAATCGGCTACTTTCCGGTTGGGATTCAAGGCTGCAACCTTCGAAACGGGCCAGGAAAATGTGCCGATTTGGAGCCAGCCTGTGACAGTCAGAGTCACAAAATAGTTCCACGTTAGGCAACCGGCGCCCAAAGCCTGGCTCGAAGTTGCTGAAGGGATCCTGGGTCCGGCCCGGGCAGCGCCGAGTTTGCCCCCCACTATCGATGGACATCCCTGGCGCGCCTGCCGCACGGTCTGGGCAAACCGGCTCCGGTTCCCGTCCGGTGCGCAGGAACACGGCGCGCACGGAAATGAAAGCCGGCCTGCAGGTTACTGCAAGGAACAAATGCGTAAATTATTTCCACTTCCCTATGCAATTTATTGCACATTGGTATTTAGGACTGGAGTTGCAAGATTTGTGACGTGCATCACACTTATTCAGTGAAATCAGTGACCTAGCTCACTCCCGGAGTTTTTCCACAGGATAAACACTGTTTGGCGTGCGAATTGCAATAGAGAGGGTGCGGCTTCCCCAACCGCCAGCACCTGAAGCGCAACAGAAGTTGGAACGAACTTGAACAACATGCTGCCAGAAGACGCCTCAGGGTTGACTCGGCAATCTCACAAACAAATATACGAATGAGGAGCATTCCATGAACGGAACGATCAAGAGTATTGCGGGGTCGATTCAACTCCTGCGCAAGGCGGTTGTGATGGGGGCTTCCGCCGCAGCCTTGTTGATACTTGCCGCGCCAGCGCAGGCGGACCTGATAACCAACGGCGGCTTTGAGTCGACTACCAACGGTCCAGGCCAGTTGGGCTACAACACCAATGCCACAGATTGGACGGTCGCGCCGGGCGGCTACACCTTCCTGTACGCTCCTGGAACAGCGGACACAAGCAGTGCCCCGATTGGCCAATACGGAGTGAATCCCCTTTGGGGTCCGGCCAGCCCCGCTGACGGCGCCGGCCCAACGGCTAGCGACATGCCAGCAGCCAGCCCGGATGGCGGCAACTTCGTGGCCCTAGACGGCGACTTCCAGATTGCGGCTCTCTCGCAGACCATCAATGACCTTATCGCCGGGGACCAATACACGGTCGGATTCTACTGGGCAGCGGCCCAGCAGTGGAATTTTGACGGCCCTACAGTGCAAGCTATGAATGTATGCCTCGGCAGCAGCCTCGAGAGTTACAACGTTTTAAATACTGGGAGTGAGCAGCTCTCTGGCGGCACGAACGCTTCCTCCAACCTGAATTGCAACGGCTCAGGCGCCTCGACGCCTACAGTGAGCCTTCCGAGCCACGGCTTCTCCGGCTGGGAGTACGAGACCGTCAACCTCACCGCGAACAGCCCCACCGAGGTGCTGTCTTTCCTTGCCTATGGCAATGTTCAGGTTCCCCCATTCGCCCTTCTGGACGGCGTTACTATGGATCCTACGCCGACGCCGGAGCCGGCAACTCTGCCTCTTTTGGTCACGGGCCTGATGGGCGGGCTGAGCATTCTCCGTTCGCGCAAGTGGCTCAAGCGCTGATTGCGGATCACCCTCCCCTTGAACCGCGGGGCAGCGCCGGAGAAACGGCGCTGCCCCGTTCCACTATGCGGGGGCTAGAATCGATCTTGCTATGGACTCCCTTTTGGATCGTATTCAGGATTTGCCCCCGTACGTCGTGGATATCCTGCGGCTGAGCGTGTGGCTGGCGATTCTGCTGCTCGTCTTCGTGCCGCTGGAGAGGCTCTTCGCCGTCCATCGACAGAGGATCTTCCGCAAATCCTTCTTTGTCGACATGGGCTATTACTTTCTCAACAACATTCTGCTCAGGTGGCTTCTGATCCTGCCGGTCGCGGCTATCGCCTGGGTGGTGCACCGGCTGGTTCCCGGTACCGTACACGAATGGACAGCGAGCCTGCCTCTGGGCGCGCGCCTGTTAGCCGCGCTGGTGGTTGGAGAGTTTGGTTTCTATTGGGGCCATCGGTGGACCCATGCGATCCCCCTGCTATGGCGTTTCCATTCCATTCACCATAGCGCCGAGGAGATGGACTGGATCGTCAGTTCCCGCGCCCATCCGGTGGATCTGGTCTTTACCCGCCTGTGCGGACTTGTGCTGTTGTATGCCGTGGGCTTGGCCCAACCGGCGGCGAGCGGCCATTTGGACACGGTGACCTTGCTCATCCTGCTGGTAGGCACCATGTGGGGCTTCTTCATCCACGCCAACCTGCGCTGGCGCTTTGGCTGGCTGAGCGTGCTGGTTTCCACGCCCGCCTTTCACCATTGGCACCACACCAACGACGAGCATGTGGACAAGAACTACGCCTCGATGCTGCCCATCATGGATATACTCTTCGGCTCCTGGTATATGCCCAGGAAGCAGTGGCCGCCCAAGTACGGAATCAACGCGCCGATGGCTCCGGGGCTGGTGGGGGAGCTTGTGCAGCCCTTTCTGCCGCGGCAAGGGCAGGCCGAGTAAGCGGAAGGCTGCCTCTACAGGTTGCGGAAAAAGGCTTGCACTTGGCCGAAATACCCGAAGCAGTTGCCGCAGGGGCTGAAGCCCACATTAATTCCAATGCACTTGCGGCCCCTCTGAAGTCGTGCCCTTGTTACAAGGCGGAGTTTTTCCGCACCTGTTTAGCCGGAAGGCGTGACAGCCACGGTGACCGGCCGGGGCGCGAGCGCGGGGCGCACCAGTTCCGCCGGCCAGATGTAGATGGCCAGCCGCCGCGAGTAGTGCAATACCGGCTTGGTCTCGGGCAAGGAAAGCCCAATGGCCGAGGCCAGGTCGTTCCGCTCGATCTCTGCCTCCGCGTCTTCCAGCGGCCAGGCGACATGGTGGATGTTGGCGCGGACCGGCTGACCGGCACGATTGCGGGTGAACAGGCAATAGCGTTCGGTGAGGAAATGCTCGAGGGTCCCGCTGCGGTACTCGGCCAGCTTATGGGTCGGCCCCAGACCACGATAGCGCGCTTTGAAGACCACCGGGTGGTTCGCGAACCGCCTCCGGCTGTAGAAGGAAAACTCGCGCTCCGAACGCTGTTCCAGCCGCATCTCGGCCCAGTAGTAAGGCAGGTTATAGAAGGCGCGCGCCATGGCCACGGCCAGCAGGTTGCTGGCATCCAGCGAGAAGCAGTACAGGCCCCGCGTTCCCGTGTATTCGTCGCGGACGTAAGTGCGCAGATTCAGATCGGGAAAGCTGCGCGCTCCGGGGATGGGCGGTACGCCGCGAATCTTGATGCGGTCAAGCCAGAAGGGCACCACCCCCAGCCAGGCGGAGCCCTGAAAGGTGTCGGCCTGCAAGCCTTCCGGAAGCAGTTCCGCCATCTGCGCGGCCGGAACCGGCCAGTGCGCAAAGAGCAGATCGTTCCAGCGCTGGGTCATCTCCCAGCGGCCCGAAGGCAAAGGCCGCGGCCTGTGCGACGTGCGAATCAAATACTCCAGCATCGCCAACTCCTGCTTAGCCCAATCCCGCGCCGCCCTGTCGAGATTTTCCGGCTTCCAGAGATATGTTACCTCTGCGGCGCGCCTGCGCACGTCAGGGTGCGCAATCCTACTTGCACCCCAATGCCGTATTCTGTTCGCGAGAGCTCTCAAATGTCCAGTGAAACTTTCGTTGCCCCCGGCGCCCGTAACCAAACCGGCGTCTTCGCCGTCCACGGCGCCGATCCCGAGGTGCTGGCCTACGCCATGGCCAAGTACTCCCGCTCCGCGCTTTCCATGCGCGAGTCCCTGACCGAGATCAGCGCCCAGCGCGCCGAGCAGTTCCTCAACACCTTCTACTTTCAATACGGCCACCGCTCCATCGCCGATCTAGCCCATATCGCCCTCGCCGTCGAACGGCTCAGCCTGCTGGCCGCCATCGTTCTGGTCGACGAGCAGCGCTGGGACGGACAGGAGCGCTCCACCCGCTACCAGAACTTCCTTAAGTCCGGCTGGTTCTTCCCCGACTTTGGCGGCCATTCCGAGGCTGCGCAGCTTTACGCCAGGACCATCGAGAATCTCTTCGCCACCTACCAGCGCGCCACCACCGCCGTCCAGGACGCACTGCGCCGTCGTGTCCCATGCCCAGCCGAAATGAAGCCCGACGCCTATGAGCGCACCCTGAAAGCCCGCGCCTTCGATGTGGCCCGCTATTTGCTCCCCCTGGCCACCAACACCTCCCTTGGCCAGATCGTCAGCGCCCGGACCCTTGAAACCCAGGTCTCCCGCCTACTCTCTCACCCCGCCGCGGAGATTCGCGACCTGGGCCTCAAGCTCCGCGACGCCGCCATAGGTCCGGCCTGGAACGTGAATGCCCAGTCAGGCGCCGCTTTGGTTGCGAAGATTGCAGCACTGGAGCTGGAGGCAGCGCCGGAACTCGCCGCGGAAGCCGCCGGCCTTCTCACCCGCGAAGTGCGCACGGCGCCCACCCTGGTCAAATACGCCCAGCCCAACAACTACGCCATCCAGACCCAGGCCGAGCTGAAGCTTGCAGCGGGCGAGATTCTCAATGGGCTGCCCCCCGCAGGGGCCCCTTTGGTCGACCTCGTGGAGCGCACGGAAACCCTGGAAGTGGAGCTGGCTTCCACGCTTCTTTACTCCGCCGCCCACCACCCCTACCGTCAGATTCGCGACCTGGTCGCCGAGTTGCCCGCCGCCCGCGTAAACGAAATCGTCGAGTTGGGCTTGCGCTACCGCGGCCCCCACGATGAAGCGCTTCGCGCCTTCCACGCCGGCGACGGCCTGCGCTTCGACATTCTCATGGACATCGGGGGCTTTCGCGACATGCACCGCCATCGCCGCTGCACCCAGATCGTACAGTCCTTCACCACCCTGCACGGCTATGAAATCCCCACTTCCGGCGACCTCGGCCCAGAGGACCAAAACGGCTACATAGACATCCTCATTGAAGCCTACTGCCGCGGCGATTTCCTGTCTGCCATCGATGCCGCTCACGCCGCCAGCGCCCAAATCGCCGCGAGTCAAGCCTCCGAAGCCGCCCAGTCCGCCCTCTATCTGCTCCCTCTGGCCACGCGCATCCGGTCTCTATTCAAGATGGACTTTGCCGAAGCCCAATACATCATCGAACTTCGCTCCGGCCCGGCCGGCCACTTCAGCTACCGCCGCGTCGCCTGGGAGATGTTCCTGGCCCTCCAGCGCCAGCACCCGGCTCTCGCCCAAGCTATCCGCGTCACCGACTTCACAAAGCCCATCGACCTCCTGCAGCGCTAGCGCCCAAGTTGCAATTGCAAAACCAGACGCGCCCAAAGCGAACTAGTGGCCTTTATGGCCTTGAAAGTGTGCAAAATTGACCTTTTTTCCGCAATCTTCAATGCTGCAATTGGGAACAACTCTGCGGGATTGACCAAGTGGGCGGCAGAGTTTCAAGTTCCTGGAGCGGCTGACCGATAAGCCGTACTGAAAGGTACGCATGGCGACGCAGCTCATACCGTCGAAGACTCCAACGGTGGCGTTACCAGAACCGGCGGATGCTCTGCGCTATGTGGCGCGGCAGCCGATCATGGACCTGCGCGGCAGGGTGCATGGATATGAGCTGCTCTTCCGGGCCGGACCCGAGGCTGCCTTCCGCGGAGATGGCGACCTGGCCACGCGCACCATGCTGGACAATACGGTGATCTTCGGGCTGGAGCGACTGACGGGCGGGCTGCCTGCTTTTGTGAACTGCACGCGGGAGGCGCTGACCGAGGATCTGGTTCATGTTCTGCCGGCCAGCATGACGGTGCTGGAGATACTGGAAAGCCTGGAGCCGACGCCCGTCCTGATCGCCGCCTGCCGCAAGCTCAAGGCCGCCGGCTTCCGGTTGGCGCTGGACGACTTCACCTTCAAGCCGAAGTGGGGGCCTCTGGTGGAACTGGCGGACTACATCAAAGTGGATTTTGCCCTGAGTTGCCGCCAGGAGCGGGAAACCATTCTGAAGCGGCTGCGGGCCGTCACTGTGGCGCTGGTGGCCGAGAAGATCGAGACCCAAGAGCAGTACAAGCAGGCCCGCGCGGAGGGCTTCACTCTCTTTCAGGGGTATTACTTTTGCCGGCCGGTGCTGATGGAGAACCGCAAGGTGCCCGCCAACCGGCTCTCGCAGATCGAGATTCTGCAGTTGCTGCGCGACGAGTCTATCGAGCTGCGCAAGCTGACGCAGCTGGTGAAGCGCGACGCATCGCTGACCTACCGGCTGCTGCGGGTTGTCAACTCGCCGCTGTGCGCCGTGCGCCAGGAGGTCAGCTCGATCCGGTCGGCGCTGCTAGCGGTGGGCGAGGAGGCATTCCGGCGGATCCTGACACTGGCGATCACCAGCGAGCTGTGTTCCAATCAGCCAGCGGAGTTGCTGCGCATGGCCTTTGTGCGCGGGCGATTCTGCGAGCTGGCCGCGGCGCGTTGCTCACTGGACTCTGCCGAGCAGTATCTGCTGGGGATGCTGAGCCTGCTGCCCGCCATGCTGCACCTGCCGATGGAAGAACTGACTCCGGCGCTGCCGCTGCGCAATGGAATTCGCCGCGCGCTGGAAGGCATGGCCAATCCGGAGCGCAGCCTGCTGCGATGGCTGGAGTGCCATGAGTACGGCGACTGGACTGAGTGCGATGCCTTGGTCGAATCCATTGGCCTGAGCGAGGCGCAGGTTGTTGCCTGCTATGGCGAGGCGGTGGAGTGGGCGGAAGAGGCGCTTCGCTCCATTGCCTGAGGCGGTTCTGCCGCACAGCTCAAAGCGTATGGGTGCTCCACTCCATTTACAAATGTGGGTGCGCCACTATGCGCCCTCTGGGCACTGCGTTCTTGCCGTTGCGGCTAGGGTGGGAGGCAAGCTACTTAGGCTGAGGCGGGGGCGCGGCGTCGCGGGGGACAGCCGGCGGCGGACCCTGCGCGCCCATGGCATTGACCGCAGTCGCCAGGAAGATTCCATCCTTGACGGCGCCCTCGGCGCGGACGGTGTCGCCCACCTGGATGTCTGCCAGGGTGATAGGCTCGCGGCGCTTGCGGAAGGTGGTGTTCTCGTCGGCGACAAAGGCGTGCGTGGTGCTGTCGATTGCGCCCAGAATGGTTACTTTGACGCCGTCGATGGCCGTAACCTTGCCCATCAGCCAGGTTTTGCCGTAGTTGGCCTGCATCTCGCGCATCTCTTTGGCGCGCTCTGGGTCGACTTGTAAAACCCTCATCGCGGCCACTGACTTGGCCGCGGCATCGATCTCGCCGATGGCAATGATGGCGTCTCCTACCTTGATGTCAGTGGATTTAAGCATCTGCGGGGGATTGCCGCCGCGCTCGCCGCCTTCTCCTCCCTGTCCTGCTTGTCCGCCTTGCCATCCTTGCCCGCGTTCGCTGCGGCCGGGCATTCCCGCCGCCTGCTTCTGAATGCGGGTGTCGGCGCTGAAGCGGACGGTATAGCTTTCACCGGCGTCGGTCTTGATGGTGTAGTGGTCCGCGGCCGCTTCGGTGACGGTTCCGGTAAGTCCGCGGCCCATCATGCCGCCTCCGCCCCAGCCGCCGCGGCCGCCTCCGCGCTGGCCCTGACTACCTTGCCAGCCGCCGGGGCCTTGAGATGGCGCCGGGGGTTGGTTGGCGGGTGGAGCGGTGGGGGCGTCCTGAGCGGAAGAGGCGGCGGCAAGTACGGTGCCAAAGACAATCGCTGACAAGAAACGGGCTTTCATGGGAACTCCAGGCTGTGCAACTGCGTGGGGCGATTAGGCACGCCCCTGCATGATAGACGCAGCAGAGACTTGGGAGGACCACGAGAACCGCTGCAAAGAGCGGTGGGCTCGGCTATTTGGGCATTTTGCCCGGAATTCGGCTCTTTTCTGTAGCCAGTGAGCCCACACTCTTAAGAAATCGACTTCATCGGGGATCCCGGAAAGGCGCTTTCAGCGGGCAACGCTGCCGATCGTCGAGCATGGGAGTAGCTCCATTTCCAACAAACAGCCTTTGACAGGCAGGCAGATTGTGAGCGATGATAGAGCGAAGAAAAGGCGAATCTTGCCATGCCCTCCTCCGTCAACGCTCTTCGCATCCAGATCGAGCACTCCCTCGAACGCCGCTTTTCCGCAGCGCTCACGCCGGCGCCGCACACCATACGCGAAACTGCGCCTACCGGCATTGCCGAGGTGGATCGCCTGCTGGGCGGCGGATTGCGCGTTGGCGCCATCAGCGAAGTGGCGGGGCCGGAATCCTCGGGCCGCACCACTCTGGCGCTCTCGTTTGTGGCCGGGCGAACGCGGGAGGGCCTGGTCTGCGCTTGGGTGGATGCCGGCGACGCCCTGGACGCGGAGTCGGCGGCAGCCAGCGGGGTGAACCTAAGGCAGTTGCTCTGGGTTCGCTGCCGGAGCGCGGCTCCAATCGCAAAAGGCAAGCCCTGGCCGCGCCTCGATCAGACCCTGCGGGCAACCGACCTGCTGCTACAGGCGGGCGGCTTTGCTGCCCTGGTGCTCGACCTGGGCGGCACGGCCCCGGAGCACGGAATGCGGATTCCGCTGGCAACCTGGTTCCGCTTCCGCCAGGCGGCCGGGCGCACACGATGTTCTCTGCTGGTGCTTGCTCAGGAGCCGCTGGCGCAATCCAGCGCGGCGGTGGTTCTGGAGTGCGCGCCACGGCGAGGGTTGGCGGACTGCGAGACCGTGCTGAGCAGCTTCCAGTATGAAGTTCGGACCGGCCGCGTGGCTGCGGCAACTTACACTGCGCCGGCCGCCGGCCTGCGCAAGCCGCCCGTGGCAACCTGGCAGGCAACAAGCCAATGGCAACAGGGGAAATGCGCATGAAAGAGGAGCTCTATGCCTGTGCATACGCCGCGGAGTTTCCCGCGCAGGCTTTGTTGCGCCTGCGCGCAGAGCTTAAATCGGAGCCAGTGGCCGTGCTGGAAGGCCGCGCGCCGCAGGAGACGGTCTGTTCCCTCAACAGGCTGGCGCATCTCAGAGGCGTATCTCCGGGCATGACCCGCCTGGAAGCCGAAAGCATTCCCGGGTTGCGCCTGCTCGCGCGCTCCGTTGAGACAGAGGCTGCCGCCCACGCCGTCTTTCTGGAGTGCGTCACGCATTTCTCTCCTCGAATCGAAGCCGCGAGCGAGGGAACATCATGCGCCTTCGTTCTGGACATTGCCGGCACGGAACGGCTCTTCGGTCCACCGGAGGCGCTAGCCGCGAGGCTGCGCGCGTCCCTCGCTACAGCCGGCTTTCGCGCTTCGGTCGCCGTCAGCTCCAACTTCCATGCTGCCCGCCTGAAGGCCGCCAGCGCGCGCGGAATCGCTGTGATTCCCCACAAGCAGGAAGCCGGCTTTCTGGCAAAACTTCCCATTTCGCTGCTAGACCTCGATGAAGAACACGCCGAAACCTTCGCCATTTGGGGCATTTGTACCCTGGGTGAGCTGGCCGCACTTCCTGAGAACGATCTGGTCGCGCGCCTTGGGCCGCAAGCTGCCGCATGGCGCGCTCTCGCCCGCGGCGCATTGCCCCACACCTTTCAACCCATCGAGGCCGAGTTCGCTCTCCGGGAGTTCTGCGCCTTCGATACGCCTGTCGAGCAGATGGACGCGCTGCTCTTTGTGGGCGTGCGCATGATCGATTGCCTGGTGGAGCGCGCAGCCGCGCGAGCGCTTTCGCTGGCTTCGCTTGCCGTAAAGATGGAACTGGAGGGCGGGTTAGCATACCAACGCGCGATCCGGCCGGCGCTCGCCACCGCCGACCGTAAATTTCTGCTCAAGCTGCTGCAACTGGAACTCGCTGCGCATCCGCCGCAGGCCGCCGTGCTCTCGCTCACGCTCGCCGCGGAAGCCGGCCAATCCAGCCAGGTGCAGCTGGGCCTCTTCGCGCCGCAGACCCCCGAGCCTTCGCGGCTGGATGTAACCATCGCGCGCCTCAAGGCCATCACCGGAGAAGATCGCGTTGGCTCGCCCGTGCTGGAAGACTCGCACCGGCCGGGCGGCTTCCGCATGGAGGGCTTTGCGGTTGGGAGCGGATCGGGTTCGGCCAAATCTGCTGTGGCAAACCGTAAGCGGCTGGCTCTGCGGCGGGTGAGGCCGCCGGCGCCCGTGCGCGTGCAACTGCGCGCGCTCAGACCGGCTGCCTTTGGCGACGGCGAACGCAGCTTCAAGGTCGCGGCAGCCTATGGGCCATGGAGAACCAGCGGTTGCTGGTGGTCTGCCGGAGTCTGGGACACCGAAGAATGGGATGTGCTGGCTGACACCGCCAGTGGTGCGTCCGTCGCCTGCCTGCTGGTGCGCGATTGCACGCGGAACGAGTGGCGGCTGGAGGCCTACTATGATTGACAGCCACGAATACATCGAACTGCACGCCTCCAGCGCCTTCAGCTTTCTGGCCGGCGCATCGCAACCCGAGGCGCTGATCGAGTGCGCGGCCCACCTCGAGATGCCGGCCATCGCCCTGGCCGATCGCAACGGACTCTACGGCGTGGCGCGCTTCCACACCATGGCGAAGGAATGCGGCGTCAAGGCGCACATCGGCGCGGAGATTGCGGTCAGCTCTTTTGGCAATCGCCTTACGCCGCCGTCGTGGCTGCCGCATCAATGCCCCGCCGAGCCTCCGCGCATCCTCTTGCTCTGCGCATCGCAAACCGGCTATCGCAATCTCTGCCAGCTCATCACGCGCTTCAAGATGCGCGAGGAGACAAAGGCAGAGGGCGCGGCAACGCTCGAAGACCTCGAAGAGTTCTCCGCCGGCTTGATATGCCTCACAGGGGGCGACGAAGGCCCGCTTGCCGCCGCGCTGGCGCGCGACGGACAAGAACAGACGCGCAAGATCGCCGAACGGCTCACGGCAATCTATGACCGCGGCAATCTCTACGTCGAACTTCAGCGCCACCGGCAACGCGACGAAGAGTGCCGCAATCAATCGCTGCTTGGTCTCGCATCCGCCCTCCGGCTGCCTGTGATTGCCACCAATGGAGTTCGTTACGCCACGGAAAAAGACCGTGAGATTCTCGACGTGCTCACCGCCATCCGCCACCACACCACGCTCGATGGTGCAGGCCGCCTGCTCACCGCAAACGATTCACGCTTTCTGCGCCCGGCCCGCGAGATGGAAGCGCTCTTCTCGGATATTCCCGAGGCCATTGCCAACACCCGCATCGTCAGCGACCGGCTCGACTTCACGCTCGACAATCTCGGCTATGAGTTTCCTCACTATCCCGTGCCCGACGGCGAAACCATGGACAGCTTTCTTGAAAAGCGCGTCGAAGAAGGCGTGCGCAAGCGCTACGGATCGCCAGCCAAACGGCATCTGCTCGACAAAGCGCGCGCGCAGGTCCGGCATGAACTCAAGCTCATAGCCAAGCTGGGATTCGGCGGATACTTTCTCATCGTCTGGGATCTGATCCGTTACTGCCAGCGCCACGGAATCCTGGTGCAGGGACGCGGCTCCGCGGCCAACTCCGCCGTCTGCTACGCGCTCGAAATCACCGCCGTCGATCCCGTGGGCATGGAGCTTCTCTTCGAGCGATTCCTCAGCGAAAACCGCGGCGAGTGGCCCGACATCGACCTCGATCTGCCCAGCGGCGAGCAGCGCGAACAGGTCATTCAATACGTGTATGAACACTATGGCTCGCTGGGCGCGGCCATGACCGCCAACGTAATCACCTACCGCGGCCGTTCGGCGGCGCGCGAGGCGGGCAAGGCGCTGGGCTTCGACGAGGAGCAGATCGCGCGCATCTCCGGCCTCGTCGGCCACTGGGAGTGGCGCGGCAAGAACGACACTATGGCCAGCCACTTCGAGCAAGCAGGCTTCGACGCGCGCCATCCGCGCGTGAGCCGCTATCTCGAACTCTGCCAGCGCATGAAGGATTTGCCGCGCCATCTCGGCCAGCACTCCGGCGGCATGGTGGTCTGCGCCGGAATGTTGAATCGCATCGTCCCCATCGAGCGCGCCTCCATGCCAGGGCGCACCGTGATCCAGTGGGACAAGGAAGACTGCGCAGGCCTTGGCCTCATCAAAGTGGATTTGCTCGGCCTGGGCATGATGGCGGTGCTCAAGGATTCCATCGAGATGATTCCGCGCTGCTACAAAAAAGAAATCGACCTCGCCGCATTGCCTGAAGATCCGCTGGTTTATGAAACGCTGCGCAAAGCCGACACCGTGGGCATGTTTCAGGTGGAAAGCCGTGCGCAGATGGCTTCCATTCCGCACAACGCGCCCACGCGCTTCTACGATCTCGTCGTGCAGGTGGCCATCATCCGCCCTGGCCCGATTGTGGGCAAGATGATGCACCCCTACATGCGCCGCCGCCAGGGCAAGGAAGAAGTTACCTATCCGCATCCATCGCTTGAGCCCGTGCTCAAGCGCACCCTCGGCGTTCCGCTCTTTCAGGAGCAGTTGCTACGAATGGCGATGACGGTAGCAAACTTCTCCGGCGCAGAGGCCGAAGAGTTGCGCCGCGCCGTGGGCATGAGGCGCTCCATGCAGCGCATGAAGAACCTCGAAGGCCGCCTGCGCGACGGCATGACCAGCAACGGCATCGGCCCCGAGGCGCAAGACAACATTGTGCAGGGCATTAGCTCCTTCGCTATGTATGGATTTCCCGAGTCGCACGCGGCCAGCTTCGCGCTCATCGCCTATGCCTCGGCCTATCTCAAGGTTCACTACCTGGCGGCCTTCACCTGCGGCCTGCTCAACAATCAGCCCATGGGCTTCTACTCGCCCGCTGTGCTCATCAAGGACGCGCAGCGCCACGGCCTGCGCGTGCGCCCCATCTGCGTGCAGCGGTCGGAGTGGCTGTGCACGCTGGAAGAGGAAGCGGATAACTCGCTTTCTCTGCGCATTGGCCTCAGCTACGTCAAGGGCCTTCGCAAATCGTCCGTAGATGCGCTGCTCGCCGCGCGCAATTGTCACGCTGCCTTTGCGACTGTGGACGCGATGGCGATGCAAGTGCCGGAGCTCAATCGCAAGGAACTGGTGGCGCTGGCCCGCGCTGGCGCGCTGAACTCGATCGAGAATGTGGACCATCGCCGCGATGCGCTCTGGCAGGTGGAGCAGGCCGGCCGCCCCGTCGGCCCCCTGCTGCGCGGGGTCGCGGATGCGCACACACAAACGCCAAGATCCACGCCACTGCGGCAGATGACCGACGAGGAGCGCTTGACAGCCGACTATGCGGGAACCGGCATCACCACCGGGCCGCATCCCATGGCCTACGAGCGCGAGAGCCTGCGCCGGCAAGGCATTCTTTCGGCACAGGAACTTGAACTGGGCGGCAGCAATCGACCCGTTCGCATTGCCGGCCGGGTTATCGCACGCCAGCGCCCAGGCACGGCCAAGGGCTTTGTTTTTCTCTCGCTGGAAGACGAAACCGGGATCGCCAACGTAATCCTGACACCCGATATCTTCGAAGAGAACCGCCTCATCGTCACGCGCAGCCGCTTTCTCACTATCGAAGGAAAGCTGCAAAATCAGGAGGGCGTAATCCACGTAAAAGCCGAGCGGATCGCTCTGCTACGTCTCTGGCCGCGCGATTTCGTACGTGGCGATTGAGTGCTGAGGATCCCACCCTAGGCGCAAAAACAAAGACGCGCTGCCCAGGGGGCACCCAGGTGGGGCACCCACCGAGAATGCAACCGAAGAACAAACGCAGGTTCTTCGACTCCGGCCGGCGCGGCGACCTCCGCTCGAGATGAAAGCATTGTGGTAATGCAGTCGTTTAATGCCGGATCAACAAGAAAGCGAACGTCTGACACAAAAGACAGCACAGATGTATCGCGAGTTACACAGCCATCTCCACGGCGCGGATGGTCTCCTTGCGCGCGGTCAGCCGTTCCACCACCTCCGTCCGCACCTCGTAGCCGCGCCCCGGAGTATCTGGAACGGCGATCTCGCCCGCCGAAGAGACGGTAACCTCAGGCTCCACGATATCCTCATGCCAATAGCGAGCCGATGCGGATACATCGCCCGGCAGCGTGAAGTTCTCCAGGGTCGACAGCGCGATGTTGTGCGACCGTCCCACGCCCGATTCCAGCATCCCGCCGCACCACACAGGAATGCCGCGCTCCTGGGCTGCGTTGTGGACCGCGATGGCCTCGGAAAAGCCGCCCACGCGCCCCAGCTTGATGTTGATAATGCGGCAGGACACCATCTCGATAGCCGCCAGGGCATCGCGCCGGTTGTGGATCGACTCGTCCAGGCAGATAGGCGTTTGCAGCCGCTTTTGCAGCATCGAGTGGTAATAGAAATCGTCGTGCCACAGCGGCTGCTCGATCATCAGCAGATCGAAGGCGTCGAATGCCGTTAGATGATCGGCGTCTCTGAGCCTGTATGCCGAGTTGGCGTCGCAACTGAGCGTGATGCCAGGCCAACGGCTCCGCACCCGCTCGAAGACCTCCACGTCCCAGCCCGGCTTGCACTTGAGCTTGATGCGCTGATAGCCGGCCGCCAACTCCTTCTCGATCTTCTCCAGCAGCTCGGGAACAGAAGCCTCGATCCCCAGCGATACGCCGCAGGGAATCACGTCACGGACGCCGCCGAGCAGCTGGGAAAGCGAAACCCCCTCGCGCTGCGCCTCAAGATCCCAGATGGCGTTCTCCAGCGTCGCCTTGGCCATGCGATTGTGGCGCACCTGGCAAAAGATTCGCGGGCAATCCCCGCCGTGTTCCGGCGTCTGCGCGGCCAGCATCGGCCCCAGCTCCTGGGTGATCGCAGCCCAGGCGCTATCGGTCGACTCCTCTGAGAAGAACGGACGCTCGCCCGCCGTGCACTCGCCCCAGCCGGTCAGTCCTTCCGACCTGATCTCGGCCAGAAGAATCCTTCGCTTGCGGATTACGCCAAAACTGGTTTCAAACGGCCGCACCAAGGGCATATGCACTTCGCGCAGCATGATTGCATCGATTCTCATAAACTTCCCAGTTCCTCGTGAGATCGGTTCGCTTCCGCCGGGTGTGGGGAAACCCGGTTCGAAAACTCCATTGTCTTCCGCATCCAGGGAGAAGCCAAGTACGGCCAACCCCTGGAAAAACGAATCTCAAGAATTCCTGCACACTTCCAACTGAATCGCCACGGCTCGTTTCCAGCTGCTTTCGGAGGCCTTCCATTGGAAGACGGATGCCGGAACCTGAACACAATCTTCATTCAGCGGCAGAATTTGTCTTGCGGCCCTCAGGCATTCCCCTCACTCGGGTGAATTAACCCTCACCTTCGCCAGCAGTCGGTCCATCGTCACCCCCAACCTGCAGTTGAGATGAGGATACACCATAGGCATTCAACCGGTACTCCCGCAGTTTGAGAATAGGGGGGAATCGCGGTCTTCCCCTTTTTGAAACCAACAAAGTGGGGTAACCGCGGCGATCTGGCCATGATAGGGAATGACCTTATCAATCCCTGAGAATCTGTGAGCTTTTCGTTGTCGTTGCTCTTGTTCGTTAAGCGATGGCAGGGCCGGCCGCAGCCGGGAAGGGCGGGAGCGACGATCGATCAGTCTGATACTTCGTGGGTTGAAACCGCACGATCTTGAACCGTCGGGAACGGACTCCGACTAGAGATTTGGCAAGGGCAAGTTTGCGAAGCGCGATACAATGCGAGCGAGTGGAAAAGGGCGA
>Ga0326727_10011595_pt1 | contig 20434 bp, 17 predicted proteins | sample MB2enrmetagenome_FD_207643 | JGI IMG/M metagenome (GOLD analysis project Ga0326727, IMG submission 207643) | Lab enriched peat soil microbial communities from McLean, Ithaca, NY, United States - MB29MY | ecosystem: Environmental > Terrestrial > Soil > Wetlands > Peat | place: USA: New York...
AGACGCGCGCCAAGCCGATGGCGAGGATGGAGATGGGAATCGCCGCCTCCATTCCCTGGCCGACCTTGAGGGCGGAATAGGCCGAGGCGACGCTGAAGACGATACACAGCAACGTGCCCCACAGCACTGCGCGCCAGGTCGCCTCCGGCGGCGCCGTGCCGGCGGGCACCAGCGGCATATAGATTTCGCCGTCCTTCAACGGCTGGTACGCATTTTCCGAAAGCGACTTGGTTTCGACATCGGCCATGTGTAAACGAGCCTCCTGACCGGACCTGGGAGCGCGGCCATCCTGGCCGCCGCCCTGCGAGGCGGGCTGGAAGCCCGCGCTCCCCGCCCATCATAGCCCCGCTGCGGTCCCCCCTCGGACAAAACGGGCACCCATTATCCCATAGGGAGTCAAGCATCGCTAGCGACGACAGCGTGACGCTCTGATGTTTCACTATTGAGCTTTCAGCTTTTTCGCTCAGCTTGCTGGACGACCGAATGTGACGGGAGCATGTCGCTGGAAGCAGAACCTGTGGCGCGTTTCAACAGCAATATGGTGACATCATCCTCGCTCAGTTTCGGGTCTACTAAGGCTTCGAGTGTAGCCATGGTTCTTCCCGAATTGTCAGCCAATGCGTCACGCAAACGGTCGGCGGGATTCTTTCCGGAAATCGAGTCGGTCAATCCATCTGTGAATAGGAGGAGAGCGCCACCGGGAGGAATGACAGCCGTGCCAACTTGATACTCCGCGGCGGTGAACAGTCCAAGAGGGATGCCAGTGGCCTGCAGAAATGTTGTTGACCCGGAACAATACACGATCGGGGCGTTGTGGCCGGCATTCGGCACCATCCAAGCCCACATCAAAAGGGCATAAATGGCATATCCTTGAAACGCCATGCCGGCCCAAGTGATCAGGCGCTTGGGCTTCGACATTTCGCGCGTCCAGTCGTAACTGGCATACTTGAGCGCACGGCGAAAAGGGCCGGCGGAAGCATCGAGCTTTAGCCCAGGGCTGCGAAAGAGCATGGCGGGAGTCTAACAGGAGGCGGCCAGGCTGGTAAAGTGGCGCTTTGGCGCTTGGCGCTTTGGCTCGAGGATCGCTGTGATCAAATAGCTGTTGCCAACAGCCCCCAACCTAAGAAGGTGTGAAAAAATCGCGTTTTGGCAGGGCGTTGTAGGGGCAGCCCTTGTGGTTGCCCCAGGGCGGCCACAAGGGCCGCCCCTACAGCGCGATTCTTTCACACCTTCTAAGCCGGACCGGGAACGAAATGTAACGGCTTAGCAGATGCGTTTGGCCCGGAACTCGCTTTCGCGCTTCCAGGTCTTGCCATCCGGCCGCAGTGATTCTCCGGTCCAATGGAACGAGTTCGGCGTGATCTCGGTGAACATCCAGCGGGTTGGGGTGCCATCGGAGCGCGCGCCCAACTGGACGATATCCTCGCCAATCCGACGGCCGATCTGCTCCTCGCGGTGACCTCTCACCGGATTGATCCAAGTTATATGCCAGGCCTGAATCGATGCGTCCCACACGCGAAGCGTCGTGCCGTACATGTTATTGGTTTTGTCCGTGTCCGCCGTGCGCTCCGAACGCCGAGGCATGATCCAGGTGTCCTGTATGGCGCGTCCTTCGAGCACCCACCCAAAGTGTGCCTCGCCCTTAATGCGCAGCGCGGCAACATCGACTCCTCTGTAATGGCAAACATCCAGTTCCCAGCTTCCTACAAGCCAGCCGTAAACGTCGGCCGATTCGGGGATTTCGGGCGAGCGGCCCGCAGACGAAAGGGTATCAAGAAACGAATCATGTGTTACCATTTGAGTTCCTCCGGAATTGTTATAACCCACATGGGGACGTGGGCACTTGGGGAAAATTGCTGCGAACATCCTGGCGAGCGGTAACGGCTGGAGCGTGTATGACGTGGTGTGCGCCTCGGGGCCCCAGGACAGACCGTACGAGGAACAGCACGGCTCGGCGACGATTGCGGTGGTCGCGGAGGGATCTTTCCAATACCGCTCCGGGTGTGGTTCGTCGGTCATGTCGCCGGGCGCCTTGCTGCTGGGCAACTCCGGGCGCTACTTCGAGTGCAGGCACGAACACGGCACGGGAGACCGCTGCGTTTCTTTCCAGTACACGCCGGAGTTCTCCGAGCGGGCGGGCACGGCGGGCGCCTTCCCGGTACATCGCATCCCACCAATGGCCGCGCTGGCGCCCTGGGTGGTCGAGGCGCGGCTCGCGATCCAAGCGCCCGAAAGCGTGGCCTTCGAAGAGTTGGCGCATGGGCTGGCCGGCGCCGTCCTGGGAGTCTTGGGAGGGAACCGGCAACTAAGCCGTGCGCCGGCGCCCGCGGACGAACGGCGGATTTCAGCCACGCTTCGCTTCATCGATGCGAATCTTGCTGAGCCGTTGTCGCTGGGGCGGCTGGCCTCTGCGGCAAAGATGAGCGAATTTCATTTCCTGCGGGTATTCAAGCAGGTCACCCGCGTGACGCCGCACCAGTACATCTTGCGCGCGCGGCTGCGCGAAGCGGCACTGCGGCTGAAGACCCGCACGGACGCGGTGCTCGAAATTGCGCTCGATGCCGGGTTTCGGGACCTGTCCAACTTCAATCACGCCTTCCGCGCCGAATTTGGCGTCAGCCCGCAAGTCTACCGCCTGCGTACGCGCAGCAGAGCCTAGAAAACTTCCTTCGGTGACGCTGGACCAGCGCAACGCAGTTCCTCTAAATTGATGGTTCCGATCCTGTTTGCCGAGCAAACGTCCGCAGCTATCCGGCTCGTCTGAGCAGTTACTGCAGCCTCGCGTACCCCGCTTTCGCTTGTTTGAGGATGGGGATGTCGGGGTCGGCGTCTTTCCTGAGAGTCAGTTTACCGCGCCAGACGAGCATCAAACTGGAAAGGAGACGCTTTGCCAATTACCAGTTTTGGAAAGTCAGGATGATAGGGGTTAAGAAGGAAATTGTACTCCGCCGGGACAGTCGAGCTCGGAACCTGCAAGACCGCTGAAGTAGCAGCCTTCGCCCAAGCGTCTCCGACATCGCGGACTTTTTGGGGTGGAGGGTCGGCTCTCCAATTTCTCGGGAGCTGCGCCAACCCGATCCGGACGACAAGGGATTCGTCAATACCGACTTCAAACACGACATAATTGCGAAGCAACTCGGAAGAGTCAAGATGAACAACCATCTCTAGAGCGGCAAGGGATTGAGATGCTGCCGTGTAGACGATCGCGATTCCCGGGCTATTCCAGCGTCCTCCATATATTCGCGCTCCCTCGCCGGTGAACGCCGTCCTGGCGTGTTTCCGCTTGACGATCCGCCAAGCTGTAATCATTAAGAGAAAACCCCGTGCTCCAACCGACCGATCAAGCTCTCGACTTCGCGCGCCCCCAATTCGGTGCGTGAATAGGCTAACGGGCTTCGGTTCCCCAAAATCCTCTTGGGGGTGGTCAGCCACGTCACCGCCCCGGCGACATCGCCTTCAAACAGTTCGACAGCCTGCTCAAACACGGTCGAGATTCGCAGCAGTCGTTCGGATTCATCCGGCGCGAACCTGCCCGCCGCCTTTCGTCGGGCCAGCGTCCGTTCCGGGATTCCGACGGTTGAAGCGATAAGGGTAACCGGTAAACCGCTCAGAGCCGCAAGAGATTTCAGGGTTTTGAAGGGCAATCCCGCCTCAATCTGGCTAACGAGTCGGTCAGTTTCGGTTGCCGTCAGGCCCAAACCTGCGCCGCGGGTCCTGAAACGGAACGAATGGCGCCGCGGAGTTTGGTGCTCTGCATGAGTGATTCCTGCGCTGGTGATCTGGCTCATGTCCTCATTATAAGCCGTCCTGCCACATTGTCAATTCTCTTCTGCCATGTGGCGTGGCACCGGCGAATTTATAACGCCTTGCCATTCTTGCTTGTTATCCCACAGTGTTCTAAACTGCGAACCGGGGCTTTGGGCAAGCAGACGCACAAGCGGAGAATAACTTACCGTTCGCTTGTCTGCCTGAGGTGAAAGTCCGTTCCAACTTTCCGTCGATCGTGAGTCTTCCGGGAGGAGTCTATGGACGGCCCTGCCACTGACAGTCAACTCATCCAAATCACAAGTGGACCTCCGCCCACTACAATTGCCAACGTGCTCACCCTGATGCAGAGAATCGACGATCTACTGCCGAGCGGCGACGGGCTCAAGTGGTTCAACCTTCTTTATATGAGTGTCACCCAGCGAGTGGCCAGTAGTCCTCCGCCAGGAGGCTGGGAAGATTCGGCGTGGCTCACGCGCCTCGACGTCGTCTTTGCCCAGTTTTATCTCGCCGCAGTCTCAAATTGGCTGAGCAACCCCGCAAGCGTCCCCAGTTCGTGGAAGGCCCTATTCGAAGCGCGCTTTCGTCCTGGCCTGGAGCGCATCCAGCTTGCCCTGGCTGGAATGAACGCGCACATCAATCACGATCTGGCGCTGGCGCTGCTTCAGACCGACGCTGAACTGAACCTGATTCCGGGGAAGACGAGCCCGGAACATGACGATTTTGAGTACGTGAACGGGATCCTGGAGGCCGTCCTGCCCCAAGCTCTGGAGTTTTTCGCCACCGGAATCCTGGGCGAGTTGGCGCAGGACACCGGGAAGATCGGGAGGCTTCTTGCGATTTGGAATGTGCGCGCCGCTCGGGATTTGGCTTGGGACTTCGCCGACCATCTTCGCTCCCTGACAGGCATCGCGCGTGACTCGGCTTTGACGGCACAGGATCAGGTGACTGGGGCGTTGGGGCGCAGCCTGTTGCTGGCGGTTTAGTCTCGCTGATCTGGAATCAACCCTTTCTTGCTGTCTGATGCGCGCAGATTCCATGGTCCTTTGCCTCACCAAGTTGCCTGAAAATGCGCGAAGCGCCTTGGAGTGCGGTAGCAGCAGCTACCGCCTTTTGATGTTCTCGACCCTCGGAGTACGGAAACCATGGCGATTCCTGCTGCCGACCGCAGTCGAAAGGCGGGAGCTGCTGATTCCGCGCCGAATTCGCTTGGCTAAAGCTTTTCCGCGTGCCACTATGGGCGTATCTTTCGAAGGATTTTGGAACAACCCACGAGACGCCTGGGAGAAAGGTTCGAGCGGAACTCGTGGTTTCTCAGCTTTAGGAGGGGGAAGTTGTTGCCGCCTGCATTTCCGCCGCGGAGGAGTGCGTTGCGCGGGCGCGGGTGAGCGGATTCTGCCTGCCTACTCGTGGTGTCTTAGCGACGGCGAGAGGCCTGTTTTCAGGAACTTCCTACCAGAGGGAGGGTGGAGGCATGAGCGATTTCTACCAAACGGGTGTTTTGGCCACTCTGCATCGGTTGGGTGGCCGTCCTCTGGACTCAATGGAAAAGGACCTTTGTGAATTCAAAAGTGTTCAACCGATCGCGCTGGTTTTGCCTGCCCTCTACTCAGAATTCACAGGGTCCGCCATGCCGGGTATACTCGAGGAGGTTTCCCGAGTTCCCTATCTTAATCAGGTCGTCATCACGTTGGGCAAGGCGGAGGCGCACGAGTTTGCCGAGGCCAGACGTCGGGTTGCCGGCCTGCATCCAAATGTGCGCGTGATCTGGAACGACGGCCCGCGCATTCAGCAAATCTACCGGGACCTTGAGGCGGGTGGCCTCGCGGTGGGCAGCGACGGCAAGGGACGCTCCTGCTGGCTGGCCTATGGGTATGTGCTGGCGGGTGGCCGCTCAAAGATCATCGCCCTGCACGACTGTGACATCGTCAATTACTCGCGGGAAATGCTGGCGCGTCTCTGTTATCCCGTCGCCGACATTCGAATCGACTTCGCCTTCTCCAAGGGCTATTACGCGCGGGTGAGCGACCGGATGTATGGCCGTGCCACGCGTTTGCTGGTTACTCCGCTGGTGCGGTCGCTCGAAAGGGTGGTCGGGTTCCACCCCTTTCTGGTTTACCTGGACAGCTTCCGCTATCCCCTGGCCGGCGAGATGTGCATGTACGCCGACATGGCGCGGATCAACCGGATTCCGGGTGATTGGGGACTGGAGATCGGGGTGCTGTCCGAGGTCTATCGCAATTTCGCCCTGAAGCGTCTCTGCCAGGTGGACATTGCCGACAACTACGAGCACAAGCATCAGAGCCTCGCCGACGACCCGCAGCGGGGCCTGCTGCGCATGACCGTGGATATTGCGAAGACGCTGTTTCGAACGCTGGCGGCCGAGGGGGTACTGCTTTCCGAAGGGCTCTTCCGGACGCTTCGCGCGCAGTATATCCGCACCGCAGAAGACACGATTGTGAATTATCACGCTGACGCCGTGCTCAATGGCTTGGCCTTCGACCGGCACAGTGAGGAAGAAGCCGTACATGCCTTTGCGCACGGCCTGCGCCTGGCGGCCGAGAGTTATCTGGCGGACCCGCTCGGGGCCCCGCTCATCCCGAACTGGAACCGCGTGGTGGCGGCGGTGCCGGATATCTTCGCCCGTTTGGGCGAGGCCGTGGATGCCGACAACGCTTAGGGAAGGTGCTTGTGCCGGAAGATATCCTGAGCGATCAGTTAAAAGAACAAGTACGAGCCACGGGCTCGGCGGACATCGTCGTCGGCATCCCCAGTTACAACAACGCGCGAACCATCAGCCACGTGGTGCAGGCGGCCCAGGCGGGCTTGCTGAAGTATTTCCCGGATCGCCGCGCGTTGATCGTCAACTCCGACGGCGGCTCGAAGGACGGTACGCGCGAGGCGGTGCTGGGAACGACCATAAACACCCGCGCGCTGTTGCTCGTAAAGCATCCTCTCCACCCGGTGCACCGGCTGGCCACACCGTACCACGGCCTTCCCGGTAAGGGGAGCGCCTTCCGCACGATTTTCCGCGTGGTAGAGCTACTCCAGGCGCGGGCCAGCGCTGTAGTTGACGCCGACCTGCGCAGCATCACTCCCGAATGGATCGATCTGCTGCTGCGCCCTGTGCTGGACCTCGAATACGACTACGTCGCCCCCTACTATAAGCGCCACAAGTACGACGGGACCATCACCAACAGCATCATCTATCCGCTCACGCGGGCCCTCTATGGCTGGCGTGTGCGGCAACCCATCGGCGGGGAATTCGGTATGTCAGGCCGCCTGGCGCGCCACTTCCTCACACGCGACGTCTGGCACACGGACGTGGCCCGCTACGGCATCGACATCTGGATGACCACCACCGCCCTGGCAGAGGACTTCAAGCTCTGCCAGTCCTACCTGGGCGCCAAGATTCATGATGCCAAGGACCCGGGTTCGGACCTGAGCGCCATGCTGGTCCAGGTGGTTGGCTCGGTTTTCAGCCTGATGGAAACCTACGCCGAGGTTTGGCCGGGGCGGGACGGCTCGCGCCCCACACCCATTCTTGGGTTCCCCTTCGAGGTGGGCCTTGAACCGGTGCCCATCAACGTGGCCCGCATGGTGGGCACCTTCCGCCAGGCGCTGCGCGATCTCGCTCCGGTCTATGAGCGGGTGATGTTGCCAGCGCAGTTACACGAGTTGCAGGTGTGTGCGGCGCTGCCCGATGAGCGGTTCGCGCTGCCCGACGAACTTTGGGTGACGGTCATTTACAGTTTCGCGCTGGCCTATCACCGGCGCGTACTTGACCGCGAACATCTGGTGAAATCGGTCACGCCTCTCTATCTCGGCTGGGTTGCTTCCTTTGCGTGCCAGACAGAACACGAAGACGCGTCCCAGGTGGAGGAGAGGATCGAAAGGCTCTGCCTCGTTTACGAGGATTTGAAGCCGACACTGATCAGTCAGTGGCCACTCGGGGCTACAGACAAGAGGTGAGAATCATGAAATCATTTTGGGACCAGGCGATCCTCGCGCCCTTGCGCGAACTGGGCCAGCAGGCAATGACCAGCCTCTCGAGCTTGCTGGGGATGCTGGCTCTTGTCCTCCTGGGATTGCTGGTGGGTTGGCTCGCCAAGGAGGTCGTCTATCGCGTGCTGCGTATCCTCCGCTTCGACCATTTCTGTGGCCGTCTCGGCGTGGGCCAGGAGATCGAGCGCATGGGCTTCGTGCATTCCTGCTCCTACCTGGCAGGCCAGGTGGTGCAGGGAATGGTCATCCTCACGGCGCTGCTGGCGGGTCTGAACGCTCTTGGCACACCATTGACCCGGAACCTGGTGGAGCGGTTCTTCCTTTACCTCCCGCATTTCCTGGCGGCGCTCGTGATCCTGCTGGTCGGCACCCTGGTCAGTCGCTTCCTCGGGCGAAGCGTCCTGATCGCCGCAGTCAACGCGGGTATGCCTGCCGCACGGCTGCTGGCCGGCTTGACCCGCTTTTTCATTATGGTCCTGACGGTCGTGGCCGCTCTCGACGAATTTGGGATAGGCCGCACCACGATTATTGTGACCTTCGCCATCCTTTTTGGCGGGGTCGTGACGGCGGGCGCCATTGCCTTCGGCTTAGGCGGACGTGACCTGGCCCGCGAACTGTTGCAGTCGCGGTTCCGTCCGCAGGCCAAGCCCGAGGCTGAGGACGCGATGCGCCACCTGTAGGAGGCTGCCTTGGCTTGTCGTCGGGTGCCGGCGAATCAGGTGTTCTTTACTGACCTCGACGGCACGCTGCTGGACTATCGGACCTACGCCTGGACTGCTGCCCGCCCGGCGCTGAGGGCGCTGGCCCGGCGGCGGCAGCCATTGGTGATTGTCACCAGCAAGACACGTGCTGAAGTTCTGCCTCTCCTCTTAAAGCTCGAGCGGCGAGAACCGTTCGTAGTGGAGAACGGCGGTGCTATCTACGTGCCCGTGGGGTACTTCCCTTTTCGGATTGCCGATGCTGACCCGGCCGGTCGAGGCTGGCAGCGGGTGGCCTTGGGAACACCGTACCAAATGTTGGTTGCCGCCCTGCGCACTGCCGCCCGGCGTGCCCGGGTATCGGTGCGGGGATTTAGCCAGATGCCTGCGCGGGAGGTGGCGGAGCGGACAGGGCTGGAGTTGACCGCGGCGCGGCGCGCGCGGCGGCGCGAGTTCGACGAAGCCTTCATCATATTGGACGGCGACAGGCGCGCATGGCCTCGCCTGCGCTCCGAGATCCGTCGGCTGGGCTTACGTACTGCTCGGGGCAGCCGCTTCTTTCACATCATGGGCGCCAACGACAAGGGAGTTACGGTGCGGCGGTTGAGGGCGTGGTTTGAGCGCCTTTGCGGTTCGCTTGTGCGTGCGGTTGGATTGGGTGACAGCCCCAATGACATTCCCATGCTGCGAGCCGTCACCGCGCCGGTTCTTGTGGCCCGGCCCGGCGGCCGCTATGATGCGGAGACTTCCGCGGCTGTGCCTACTGCGCGGCGCGCTGGCGGCATCGGTCCACAAGGCTGGAACCGCGCCGTGCTGTGCCTGCTGCGGGGATAAGGGCTGGCTGGGCTGAGTCAAGCTGCGGTGTGTCACGGTTACCGATTCTGTTTCCTGCCGGTGCTTGCCGGCCTTAGACGAGAAGCCGAACCATTGCGCAGCCGCGACCGAGTGGTACTTTGACGCGCAGGATCGACCCATTCAGCCTACAGGCACACTCTTTCCACTCGGTTTCTTCCGGGTGGATGACTTCGCATCGAAGCGGCTTTCCGACTACGACCTCCGGAAGATCTCGAAGGGTCACCGTAGCGCTGGCGGCGGAACCTCCGAGGACGACGGGAAAGAGGTATCCTTTCGGAACCCGAAATAAATTCGCCCTGGCGCCGCCCCCCTCCACCTGAATCACCTGGGGCAGCAGAACCCATTTGCGGCCTCGCATGGCTTCGAGCAGCGGGCCATAGTCGGTATAAACTTTCTCCGCCTTTTCGCCCGGCAGAATCGAGTGATCGTTCTGGGGAAAGGGCGCCATCGGGAACATGCCCAGGTAGAGAAACCTTTGCATGAAGGTGTCGGGATCGGGCTTGAACTTATCTTCCTCCCGCACCCAGGCGATCACGGGCTTGAACATCCCGAGCATGGCCGTCAAGTTCTTGGAAGGGCCCAAAGTGCTGTGCTCATCAAATAAGCCGTCCACCTGCCGCAGCGTGTCGAGGCGCTTCACGTGATTATTGACAAACAGCGCCTGCCCGGCCTGGTGCTGGAGGGGGCCCAGTTTTTCCGAAAAATCCTTCCAGGAGGTCACCAACGCGCGCGCCGGGCCGTCATACCAGGTCACCCCGTCATCCCGCCGGAAATTGTAAAGCCGGAAATAATCCAGCCGATCGATGCACATGCCGGAGGAGTCGGGGATCTTCTGGATCAGTTTTCTCGCCTGTTCCAGCAGGTAATCCTGGTAAGACGCTTCGCCGCAGTCCAGATTGACTCCCCATCCATAGCGCACCACGCCGGGCTCGCGCTGATTCCCGGCATCCGCGCGGAGGGCAAGGGGCTCCTTTTCAGAATGCAAAACCAGCGCGTCCGCCAGATGCCCGTAAAGAAAATCATTCGGGTCCTTCCAGAAATCCGGATCCGAAGGCGAGCGCCGGAACGGCTGCCCGGGATAGATAATGGACTCCCCGAACTCCGCAGCGTCGAAGTAGTTCAGGACATAGAACCCCGCCTGGCGCATCTTGCGCGAGTAGGCAGCCATCTGCGGAACAGAATTGTTGATGCCCAGAAAAAAAGGGGGCGACTCGCCGAAAGGAGTTCTGCGCGGCCACTCCTCGCCGTCCGGCACGGGAGGCATAAACATCCCCTGGTACGGAAAATCGAAGCTGGCTTTCCAGTTGACGGTAAAAGCCATGCTTTTCAATTTGTCCGCGTCCAGATCGCCTTCGTAGCTCGAGTAGGCGCCCGTCCCGCCCAGCTCATCGGCGCGGGCAAGCGGCGGATGGAAATATTCCGGGTAGCGCTCCGTCATCCAGCGCAGGCCGCCGCGCCAGTCGGCTTCATGCGCGAGGAGGTCCAGCGCAAAATTCACCGGGCTTTGCCCGGAAAGGCGGCGGAACAAGCGAGAGAATTTCACGCCTCCGGCCGCGCTGGTTTCCATTGTCATGTCGAGCAGAACGTCTTCCGGCGAGAGGGCCACGCTCAGCGCGGCGCCGTGCTCTTCCTCGGCAACCGTCGCGAGAGGAATGCAAAAGACGGCGCGGTAAATGGGCATGATCCCCCGCCGGGGATTGTCATAGCAGTAATAGGGCGCGCCGTACCAGAACGTCCGCTCGGAAAAAGGGATGAACGTGAAGGGGTCTTCCCAGCCCGGATCTTTCTCCGTGTCCACCAGCTTCCAAATCTTCGCGAAGAGTTCCGGGTCGGGACTCATTTTCCAGTCTTCGTCGGGTTTTGGTCCGCCCCAGGTTGTCCAAAACTTCTTCTCTTCTGCGCCGACAAATTCCAGGTGAGTCTCGACAGGCGTGCTCCACGGAGATCCCTGGGCGTCCAGCCGCATTTCCCACCGGACCGAATCCTTCTCCGGCAAGAAGCTCTCGTAGAGCGTGGCCTCTCTTCGCGTCCCGCTGATTTCGCCCCCTAACTGCTTCTTGAACCGCACTCCGCCGCCTTGCAGCTCCTCGGCTTCCGGCGTTCCCTGCACCGTACACCCGGCAAGCGATGTTCCTCCCTGCACGGCCCAGCGAGTCCCATGCTTCCCCAGCACGGCGCCCACAATCTCGCCTTCGAGCGAAAGTTCGATAGTGAGGCTTGGCGATTGCACCCGGTACGCTGCCGAGGCGCTCTTGACGCGACCGCCGCCGCTTACTTGTCCCCACAGGCGGCTTGCCGCTCCCTTGGCCGCGACCCCGCCCGCCATCAAGGCGCCCAGGAACCCTCTTCGATTGAGCGAGTTCATGCTATTGCGTCCTTCTCGTTGTTTTCTTTCGACGTGAATTTAACAGATAACATCCGGCAACTCAATGATCGGTATCAACGGGAATTTCCCTTTTGGTTCCCAACAGCCCCACACGCGCCAGCGTTTTTCACTCTCCGCCGAGCGTGCCATCTTGATGTGCGACCGCGAGCGGTAGAGGTAAAGCCGGTGAACGACCACTTGTCCGTGCGGAAGCGTTCTTGAAACTTCAAGGTCAACGGAATTACAATGACCAAGCACTTGGAGATGGTAATTCCACAGGAAGGCGTTAAACGGAGATTCCTCATGGCGTTGATTCAATTCACCAAGAACCACTCTGACCATTCAACAGACAAGGGATATCAGTTTGAATTCTTTTGCGACCGCTGTGGAAACGGATTTATGACTGCCTTCAAGCCCTCGGTGACGGGCTACGCGGGCAGCGCGCTGCGTGCCGCCGGTGACTTGTTCGGGGGCGTTTTTGGCCGCGCCAGCTCCGACGCTTACGAAATCGCGCGCGCCGTCCAGGGCCCCGGACACGACAAGGCATTTCACGAAGCCGTGGACGAAGCGAAGCCCAATTTTCGCCAGTGTCCCAAGTGCGCCAAGTGGGCCTGCCTCACCATGTGCTGGAACCAGAAGCGGGGCCTTTGTTACGACTGTGCGCCCAATATCGAAACGGAAATCGCCGCCGCGCAGTCACAAATCGCGGTGGCGCAGGTGCAGGACAAGCTTCGCCAGCAGGACTTGACCAAGGACCTCGACCTCACTTCCGAAGCCGCCGCCCTCTGCCCCAGTTGCGGCGCTCGCACCCAGGGCGCCAAGTTTTGCCCCGAGTGCGGCAAGCCTCTCCATGCCAAGAATGAGTGCTCGCGGTGCGGAACGAAGTTTGAAGCGGGAACCAAGTTCTGTCCCGAGTGCGGCCAGAAAGTTAGCTAAAACTCACCATGGGGACCTTTTCGGGGAAATTTCAGTACTTGAATGTGGACGGGTCCGCCCTTCAGGCGGGTCTGTGCCGGGTGTCGTTTGAAGCGGGAACCCTTGCGCTCACGCCGGCCTCGGGCGCGCCGCTGGCTCTCGACCTCGGCGACATCGATATATTCCTTCCCGGCGAGTACGAACTGACCCTGACCCTCTATACCGGCAACAAAATCCTGCTGAACCAATTTGGCAAGACCTTCCAGAATCTCTGCCACGACCTGCTGGAAGCCTACCGGAAACGCCTGCTGCAATGCCTGCTGCTGGAAGACCTGGAAGAAATCTCGCGCTTCGACGGCACGGTGCGCTTTGAATCGCCGGCGCGCACGTTCGCCAGCCCGGCGGAACTCCGGCTTTACAAGAGCAATCTCGCCGTGTTGCCCGCTCAGGCAACGGGCCTGCAATGGCGCTTCGCGGATATCGACGCGGTGAGCTTCGACGAAACCACGTGGACGGTGACGGTGGAGTGCGGTGACGAACGGCTGGCAATCAGCAAGCTCGCCAAGCGCACGGAAGAATTTCGCCAACGCCTCACCTCCGCCAGGGAAGAACTGGCGCAGCAAAGCGCCGAGACCGTCCACGGGATGCTCCCTTTCCTCAGCCCCGAGCAGTTTCAGCGGGCCGCTGTGCTAATGAAGGAAGGCCGCGCCGCATCGCTCGCCAAGCTGCGGGCCATCCATCCCAAGACTGAGCAGGCGCTCGCCGCCAATGTGGTGGATGCCAAGCTGAAGCCTTACTTCGACGCCCTGCTGACACATGTGCCGGCGGGGAATTACTACGCGGGCTTCAAGCTGCTCCGCGAAGGTGAGAATCAACAAGAAATGGAAGGAGCGCCCCCGACTGGCAAAGCGGAGGAGAATGATTCTGAATCCGCCGGGGCCGCAGCCGGGGCGGAAGAAGATGCGGAGACCCCTGCCGAACCCCCGACGGAAGCCGACGTTAGGGAAGAAGCGCAGCCCATTCTGCACTGGTTCTTTCTGCCGCTGGCGGCGGAACCCGGCGCCAAGTTTCCGGGCAACCTGGTGGCCTGGGAAGCCACCTCGCGCTCTGGGCGGGCAACGTATTTCTTCCGGCTCGTACCGCCGGAGCAATCGGCGCAATTGCAGGATGCATCGACAGGCGCGGCGTTAATCGAAACCGCCATTCGGCAACTCAATCGCGCCATCGTCCTTCTGAACTTCCGGCGGGAACCCATTTACCTGCCCGACGATTCCCTGCTGCTCCAGCCGCGCTTCCGCCGCTACGCCATCGCCTGCCGCAAACTCCCGGAGCTTGTGCGGCTGCGCTCATCGTTCCTCGGCCGCGCCATCCACACGACGCCCGCCGCGTGGCAGAAGCAATTCAAGGCTTATCTGGCAAAAGCGTAAATCCGCTCCCAGCGTGTAGGGTACATATGCTCGAGAAGATCGACTACGACGGCCTGGCCAAGCTGATCGAGCCGCGAGTTCAATCATCAGGGAAGTGGGGGTAGAGCTTCTCTCTCGCACCCGCCTGCGAGACCGCTCCACCCCCAAAACCCCGAACCCAACCCCGGGCTTACTTGCTAGCCATCAAAATCGGCAGTTGCTGGGTCAGCACGGGGGCCTGAGCGAGGATCTGCCTTTCGGCCTTGGGCGCCCGGTAGTAGAGAACCAGACCGACGCCCGCAAGGCGCAGGGTGCGAACGGCGCCTCCCTCTCCCTGCCGCTCGACGATCAACTCGTTCTTGCCGGAGAAGCTGTAGTCGTGCGACGTTGACGCAATGATTTTTACCGTGAGGTCTTCCCCACGGACCACCACGCTGTTAGCGGGGAAGCCGCCGCTGGAATTGACTGTGAACGTGTAGTTTCCGGGGGGCAGAACGGCCTGTCCCCAGCGGACTGCAAAGGGCAGATTGAACTTACCTTCGGCTGTCTGCGCGCTGGCCAAGCTAGCGCCCATACACGCGGTCACCAGAGCCAGGACCGCAAATCTCACTACTCTCAAGCTTTGATTCGAGTTCATAGCCATCCTCCTCCGTGGAATTGGGCAACGACGTTCGATTCGTTGCCTCATCTCTTAATGCGCAAATGGGGCGCGAAAACTGTCGTGCCGCGCAAAATTTTTTGTGGTGGGGTGTGTGTGTGATTTCTTTGCAGGGTCACCGTCGCGTGCCCCTACAGCAAATTGACCCACGCCCATTTTTCCTGGTCGGCTGCGACGAGATGTGATAGGTTGTTATCAGGTGCGGTAAGATTCAAGCTGTCCAAAACAGTCAGTGAGCCTGCCATTCTGAGGGCAGCGAGCGGTCCACGCCTTTTCTTATTCCAAGGATTGGCCGGGGCTTCGTTTCGCTCGGACTGAGAGGACTGGCTATTTCGCTTGCACCCACCCTCTACCAAGGAGGATGCATGGCGGAGACCCCGGCACACGACCTCACGCAACTGCTCCAGGCCTGGAGCGAGGGGGACGAGCGGGCGTTGGACAAGCTCATGCCCCTGGTCTACGGGGAGTTGCACCGGCTGGCTCAGCGCTACATGGCGCACGAGCGTCCCGGTCACACCCTGCAAACCACAGCTTTGGTGAATGAGGCTTACCTGCGCCTGGTGGATGCCGGGAAGGTGAACTTTCGAAACCGCGCCCACTTTTTCGCGATCTCCGCCCAACTGATGCGACGCATCCTGGTGGAGTTCGCGCGGCGTCACGGTTCCCACAAGCGCGGTGGCGAAGTGCAACGGGTGTCGCTCGAGGAAAGTCTGGTGGTTTATGGGGAGCGAGGCGCGGATTTGGTGGCGCTTGACGACGCTCTCCAGGCTCTGGCCGCCCTCGACGCCCGAAGAAGCCGGGTGGTGGAGCTGCGCTTTTTTGGCGGGCTGAGCGTGGAGGAAACGGCTGAAGTGCTCAAGGTCTCACCCGAAACCGTGATGCACGATTGGAAGCTGGCGAAGGCGTGGCTGCTGCGCGCGATGAGTGGAGAGAAGCGGGATGACGCCTGAACGTTGGGAGCAGGTGGCGCAGTTACATCGCGCCGCTCTGGAGCGCGAAGGGAGTGAGCGCTCGGCTTTCCTGCGGGAAGCCTGTGGCGGGGATGAGGACCTGCGCCGGGAAGTGGAGTCGCTGCTGGCGCAAGGGGAGGGAACGGGAAGTTTTCTGGAAACGCCGGCCATGGAGGTGGCGGCCAAGCAACTGGCGCGGGGGGAAGCCGAGGCGGGCGGGCGCCGGTCGAGCGAGGACATCTCCAGCCTGGTGGGCAAGACGGTTTCCCACTACCGCATCGTGGAGAAGCTGGGCGGCGGCGGGATGGGCGTGGTTTATAAAGCCCAAGACACCACGCTGGCCCGCTATGTGGCGCTCAAGTTCCTGCCCGAAGGGATGGCGAAGGATCGCGAGGCGCTGCAGCGTTTTCAGCAGGAGGCCCGCGCCGCCTCGGCGCTCAACCATCCCAACATCTGCACCATCCACGCTATTGAGGAGCACGAGGGCCAGCCCTTCATTGACATGGAATATCTGGAGGGGCAGACCCTCAAGCATCGCCTTGCCGCCAAACCCCTGAAGATGAACGAAGCCCTGGATTGGGGCATTCAGATTGCCGATGCGTTGGACGCCGCGCACTCCAAAGGTATCATCCACCGGGATATTAAGCCGGCGAATATTTTCATCACGACGCAGGGCCAGGCGAAGGTTCTGGATTTCGGCTTGGCGAAGGCAGTCGGGCCCCCGGAGGCGGGCTACGCGGACGCGGCTGCTGACGAGTTGAGCCTGACTCACGCCGGGGCGGTGATGGGGACGCTGGCGTACATGAGCCCCGAGCAGGCTCGCGGCAACCGCGCGGACAAGCGCGCGGACATTTGGGCCTTCGGCGTGGTGCTCTACGAGATGCTTACCGGCCGGCATGCCTTCCAGGGCGAGACAGCCTCCGACACGCTGGCGGCCGTGCTCAAGACGGAGCCGAATTGGGATGTGCTCCCTGCTAACATCCCGGCTAACATCCGCAAGCTGCTGCGCCGCTGTTTGGAGAAGGACCCTAAGCTGCGTCTGCGCGACATCGGCGAGGCGCGCATTGCAATTGAAGAAACGTTAAGCGGCGTTGGGGAGGACCGGAGTGTCCGCCCCGCCGGCGGAATCGAGCCGAGCGCACACACGAATGCGCCCCTACGTGTGCTGGTCTGGGTCGCGCTGGGCCTGATTGCAGGCGCTCTGCTTTCCGGTGTTGTCGTATGGAGGCTGGCGGCGCCAGCGTCGCAGTCCGCCATGCATTTCACCTCCGTCACCAATTTTGCCGGCGTCCAGGCGCAGCCGGCGCTCTCACCCGACGACCGTTCGGTGGCCTTCGTCTCAAACCGCGACGGGAATTACAACATCTACGTCGGCCTGGTTCGCGGCGGAAATTTGCTCCAAATCACCCACGATTCAAACCTCGAATCGCGGCCCCGCTGGTCGCCCGATGGAGCCACGATTGCTTACGCGCGCCTCAATCATTCAGGCATCTGGGACATCTGGGAAGTTCCGTCGCTGGGCGGGACGCCGCGGCGGCTGATTCTGGGCGCCGAGGACCCGGCTTGGTCACCTGACGGACGCTCGCTCGCTTACGAGAATACGACCAACGGTACGCTTTGGATTTCCGGCCTTTCGGGCGAGAACGCGCGCCAGGTAACGCCAGCCCCGGGCCTCGCGATGCAGGACACCGAGCCGCGTTTTTCTCCGGATGGCCGCCACCTTGCTTTTACGATCAAGGCGCCAGGGCCTTACGGCCAGTTGGAAGTTGTGGACCTCGCTTCCGGCAAGGTCCGCCCGTTGACGCACGATGGAGCGCTGGCGCGTTCGTCCGCCTGGTCGCCGGACGGACGCTCAATCTACTTTGCCTCGACCCGCGGCGGGTCTATGAACATCTGGAAAATCGCCGCGACGGGGGGTGAACCGGAACAGATCACCGCCGGCCAGGGCGATGATGCAGAACTGGATGTCTCATCCGATGGGAAGCGGATCGTTTTCTCGACCTTCCGCGAGAATATCAATATCGCCCAATTGGACCTTGAGGCAAAGCCAGGCCAGCAGAACCTGAAACCTCTCACCACCGACCCCGCGCGCAATCAGGTGGCCCCTGTTTACTCCGCTGACGGAAAACTCCTCGCCTATTTTTCCAATTACAAAGGCGTTGAAAAAGAAGGCATCTGGGTGGCCAATGCCGACGGCTCGAATCCTGTGCAACTGGTTCAGGATGGCCGAATCAACATTTTCCCCCAATGGATTCCGGACAACCAGCACCTCATCTATCTCTCCCGCTCGCAAGGGGCTCCCGGACCCTCGGATGAATACCGGAGCGTGGCAGTCTCCGGAGGAGCGCCGCAAACGGTGCTTAAGAATGCGCGGGACCGTAATTTCGATGTCGGACTCCAGGGACGACTGCTGTTCAGAAGTTCCGGGAGTGAGATTCAATCCTTTGACCCATCGAACAACCAGACGCAGACGCTCGCCACTCTGCCCGCTGACGGTGACCGGCGGGTCTTGCGCTGGTCACCCGACGGGCGCTCGGTAGCGTACATTGTGGACGCAAGTCGGGAAGACGATCCCAACGCCGGCCTTTGGGTGGATGACTTCAAGACCGCGCCCCGCCAGGTCTTCCGCGGCTGGGTTGACTCGTATGCCCGAGGTCCGGCGAATCAGATCTACTTCCTCGAGGGCAAGCCGGATTTGAATGGCGTCTTGTGGAAGGTCGGCTGGAACGGCCAGGGCCTCATTCGCACTTCCACAACCATCCGCCTCATCTATTCTTATTGGATTCAGTTGGTGCGGGACTCCCAGGAGTTCGTCGCCGTTTCTCCCGACGGCCGCCACGTGGCCGTTAATGTGCAGGGGGTCTTGCAAGCAAATATCGGCATGATTGAAAACATTCGCTAGCCGATTCACTTGGGAGAAAACGATGACTCAGCTCATCCAACTGCCGAATGCGTTCAATGCTGTCCCGGGGGAAGAACAAGGGCGGTGGTGTTGTGCCCGCTTGGAAGAGGGGAACATCTTGTACTTCGAAACCAGCCCCTTCGAATTACCCCCGGATGAAGTCCAGTTCCTGCTGGACCAGAAGCAAAGCGAGGCCGGGTACCACAAGAACATTGCCTATCGTCCGCTCCGAGACCGCCTGACGGGGGCAGGCGAAGGATCTGACTCCGACAAACAAAGGCTGCGCGCAATCATGCAGAAGTTCTCTCAGCGAGTCATCGAGTTCACTGAGCGGCTCTTGCCACCCTATGCCCGGTCGTTGGCGGTGGACTTTGCCAGCTTTCGGCCGCAGCAGGAGGCGGGACGCCAAATCCGCCGGCGCGCGCGCAACGATCTCCTGCACGTCGATTCATTTCCAACCCGGCCCTCCAATGGCAATCGCATCCTGCGCGTGTTTACTAACATCAACCCGACCGAGCCTCGCGTATGGGTCACTTCCGAGACTTTTGACAATCTCGCAGCGCGCTTCGCAGGAGCGGGCGGAATGCCGCTCCCCAGGGGGATAGCTTCCGGACCAAGGAAGATCCTGGTGAACCTGGCTCGAGCGGCGGGAATTCACAGCCTGGCTCGTCCTCCTTACGACGACTGGATGTTGGGCTTCCATCATTTCCTTAAGGAGAATCGGGAATTCCAGGAACTCTGCCCGCGGACGAGATGGGAATTCCCACCTCACTCCGCCTGGTTGGTGTTCACGGACATGGTCAGCCATGCGGTTCTTTCCGGTCAGTTCGCCCTGGAACAGACCTTCATCATTTCGAAGCACGCCCTGGTATTACCCGATAAAGCTCCGCTTAGAATCCTGGAACGAATCGCGGGCTGCCCGCTGGTTTGAAAAAAAGCTGTCAGCTATCAGCCCTCAGCTCTCAGCCCGATCTCCGGACGTGCATGGGAATGATTCCCCTCCTTATTAAGGAGGGGTCAGGGGTGGTTGGCCGCAAAGCTGACGCTGCCACCCACCACCCCTGCCCTTCCTCTCGCTGAGAAGGTGTGAAAGAATCGCGCTGTAGGGGCGGCCCTTGTGGCCGCCCTGGGGCAACCACAAGGGTTGCCCCTACAACGCCCTGCCAAAACGCGATTTTTTCACACCTTCTGAGGATGGGAGTCATTTTTGCTGAAAGCTGATAGCTGACGGCTGAGAGCCGACTGAGAGCCGAATTGACTCAACCCCTTCCCGCCGTATATGATTAAGTTCAAGATGAAAAAAGAGAAGCCCAAAACGCTGGAGGTGGTATGTCCATGCTGCGGGGCGCGGCTGGAAGTGGACCCTGAGCTTGGCAAGATACTCTTCCATGAACCGCCGCCGAAAACCGCCAAAGCCCCCGACCTGAATCAGGCAACCCTGCTCCTCAAGAAGGAAGCTGAGCGCCGGGAAACCCTCTTCAAACAAAGCGCCGAAGAAGAGAAGATGAAGTCCGAACTTCTGGAGCGCCGGTTCAAACAGGCGTTCGAGAAGACCAAAGATGTTCCTACCGGGCCCCCACTCAAGGAAATTGACCTGGACTAGACTAAGAACAGTGGCTAGTGCCTAGTGGCTAGTGATAAGTGCCTGGTAATTGGTCGCTCGCGGCTGCTATCGGATCAGCCTCGAGCCACCAGTCACTAACCACCGGCCACTAACCACTAGCCACTGCCCTTGGATACCGTGCCTCGATCGTAGTGCGCATGCCGCCTCGGGTGCTGAACTCGCCGCGGACGACAGCCCACTTCGGGCGGCAGGCGCGGGTCACATCGTCCAGGATGCGGTTGACGGCATTTTCATAGAAGATACCAAGATTCCGGTAGGAAAGAATGTAGTACTTCAATGACTTCAGCTCCA
>Ga0326727_10011596_pt1 | contig 20434 bp, 17 predicted proteins | sample MB2enrmetagenome_FD_207643 | JGI IMG/M metagenome (GOLD analysis project Ga0326727, IMG submission 207643) | Lab enriched peat soil microbial communities from McLean, Ithaca, NY, United States - MB29MY | ecosystem: Environmental > Terrestrial > Soil > Wetlands > Peat | place: USA: New York...
GGAGTCGCATAACGCATATAAAATCGTCGATCGCGCTTCGCCAGAGGCGCCGGGAGCTCAGAGCGCGCGAGTGGGGCAGGGCCCCGCATTCGCGGTCTTCGCGCCCGCGCTCTTAGCCTCGATATAGTCTCACCAATGATCCACGCGGACGCGGCCCGCTATCGGCCTAGGCGGAACCTCGTGCGCCGCTGCGCCAGACTCCGGATAGCCGAGGGCGAGGTAGCAGGGGACTTCTCTGCCCTCGGGTATGCCGAGGACCCGCCTAATGATAGGCCTCTCCTCGTCGAAGGGAATGCGCGTGACACCCATGATTCCCTCGGCCGCCGCGGCGACGAGAATATTCTCGATACAGCACCACATCGACGCGAAGGGGTTAAGGGCCGAGAGGCTCTCGGGCTTAAGCAAGCTCGAGGATTGAATGAAGGTAGGCACTATGAGGGATCCGGCGGTCAGGAGCATGCGGTACTGCTTGGGCACAGCCGCGAAGTACATCTCCCGCTGAGAAGGCTCAAGCGCCCAGCCTTCGAGGAAGTCCGCGACCTCGGCCTCGCTTACCTCGCGCTTGATCCCCGTGAGGAGGGCCATCCTCTGCTGTGCTCCTTCGACGAGGACGAAATCCCAGGATTTCGTGTGGTCGTTGCTTGGCGCCGCTATCCCCGCCTCGAGTATCTTCTCGAGCAGGGGCCGCACGATCCGTCTGCCGTCGAAGTCACGTATCGTATGCCGCGCCCTCATCGCTTCGTAGACGTCCATGAGCTGAACGCTCAAGTCTCTGCGATCAGCAATGTCTTTGAATCGAGTTTCAGCTTTAGATCCTGAGGGTTCATTCGGCCATGGTCTTTGACAACCGTGAAGTGGATATACTCGGCTTTGGGTTCGAGGAGGATGAGGACGGAGATAGAATCGAGGTACTCCCTGAGGAGGAGGGGGACATTATCCTTGCCGATCTGCGGCTCGTCGCCCGCGAGGGTCGCGGAGTACCAGACCTCGAGCCCGGTTTCCTGGGCGAAGGTTTTTACCTTGGCGAGGCGTTCGGCCGAAGCTTTGGAAAAGTCATAGCCGTCGACGATGAGAGTCGTGGCCTTGAATCCACCATCCCCGATCATTGCCCTGAGAGAGCTTAGGATCTGGTCAATTGTGACCGCCTCCTGGGCGAAGTTCATGATGACACGATTCTTGACGAGGGTGTCCTTAATGTCGCCGAGCTTTTCGAGGTTCTTACGCCGGGCTAGCTCTCCGAAGATGTTTTCGTACCAGGAGATGACGTAGCTCGCATGGGCCGTGAAGGACACGTGTATCACCTTTTCGCCTTGGAGGAGCTTATCCAAGGCGAGCTGTACCAGGACGCTCGTCTTGCCAATGCCCTTGCGACTTGCGATCACACCGATGTTGCCTGCCTTAAGGCCGCCCTCGATGGACTTCTCAAGCAGGCGAACGGGACTCTTAGCGATCAGTTCCTCTTTAAGCATGTGGACTCCTTATCCGTATTATAGACCCGAATAGCACACCGGGCAAAAGACTTATTCGAGATTCTCGTGCGTGCAAACGACTGAAAACAATGAAGGCGCGCGCAAGCCGTGCACTTTATTGCGCAGGCCTGGCGTGCCTTCACGGTTTAGGCCCCATCCGAGGGAACCTACAACCAGCTATATGCAGATTCCCCTACTTCTGTTCGGCCTTGCGTTTCTCGAGGTAGTCCTTGCGGAGCTGCTCGGAGACATTAGTGGGCACCTTGCCATACTTCAGGAATTCCATGGTGAACTCGGCCTTGCCCTGCGAAAGGGAGCGGATCACGGTGGAGAAACCGAACATCTCGGAGAGCGGAACCTCGGCTTCGACCTTGCAACCGACGCCCTCCTCGCTGGAGGAGGAGATCACGCCGCGCCTCTGGTTGATCGAGGCGAAGAAGTTGCCCTGGAATTCCGAGGGGCCCTCAATCTCCACCTTCATGATAGGCTCTAGGATGACGGGCTTGGCCTTTTCGTAGGCCTCGCGGAACGCGCCGATGGCGGCGAGCTGGAAGGCGATGTCCGAGGAATCGACCGGGTGAGAGGCTCCGTCGTTGATCGTGCACTTGGTGTTGACGATGGGGAAGCCGATGAGACTGCCCTTCTCGATGGCCTTCTGGAAGCCCTTATCGCAGCTCGGGATGTACTCGTTCGGAATCGCGGCGCCCTTGATCATATCGACGAACTCGTAATTCTTGCCCTCGGGGTGCGGCTCTATGAAGCCGGCTACCCGGCCGTATTGGCCCGAGCCTCCAGTCTGCTTCTTGTGCGTGTAGTTGAAGTCGGCCCTCTGAGTGATCGCCTCGCGATAGGCGACCTGGGGCATGCCCGTAGTGACCTCGCACTTGTACTCGCGCTTCATGCGCTCAATATAGACGTCGAGGTGGAGCTCGCCCATGCCACGGATGATAGTCTGGTTCGACTCGGGGTCGACATGCACCCTGAAGGTCGGATCCTCTTTCGTGAACCTGTTGAGGGCCTTGCCCATCTGGTCCGCGGACTTCTTGTCCACCGGCTCGATGGACAGGGAGATGACCGGCTCGGGGACGTACATAGAGGTCATGGCGTAGTTGAGTGAGGGGTCGCAGAATGTGTCGCCCGAAGCGCAGTCGACGCCGAAGAGCGCTACGATGTCGCCGTTATAGCCCTCGTTGATGTCTTCCATATTATTGGCATGCATACGCACGAGGCGGCCGACCTTGAACTTTTTGCGCGAACGGGTGTTATAGAGTTCGTCGCCCTTCTTGATCTCGCCCTGGTAGATACGCACGTAGGTGAGCTGTCCGTACTGTCCGTCCTCGAGTTTGAAGCCGAGAGCCACGGTGGGCTGGTTCGGGTCGGCTTTAAGGACGACCTCCTCTTCGCTCTTGTCGATGTTGAGGGCGATGTTCGTGACCTCGGTCGGATCGGGGAGATAGCGCTCGACGCCGTCGAGGAGGAGCTGGACGCCCTTATTCTTATACGCGGAGCCGATGAACACAGGGACGATCTGCTCGGCGATGCAGCCCTTGCGTAAGGCACGAATGATCTGCTCGTTGGTGGCCTTGCCCTCGAGGGCAGCTTCCATGAGCTCGTCGTCGAACATCGAGGCCGCCTCGATGAGCTCTTCTCGGTACTTGTCCGCATCGTCCTTGAGGTGGGCGGGAATCTCAGCGTAGCGTAGTTCGACGCCGCCGTCGCCGTCGAAGTAGACGGCCTTCATGTCGAGGAGGTCGATCACGCCCTCGAGCTTGTCCTCGAGGCCTATGGGGATTGTGAGGAACACGGGGTTGAGGCCGAGCTTCTCGGCGAGCTGGGCCTTCACCTTGAAGGGGTTGGCTCCCGTTCGATCACACTTATTGATGAAGGCGAGGCGAGGAACGTGGTATCGCTTGAGCTGGCGATCGACCGTGATCGACTGGGACTGAACGCCCGCGACCGCGCAGAGCACGAGGATGGCTCCATCGAGGACGCGCAGGGAGCGCTCAACTTCGATCGTGAAGTCGACGTGGCCTGGGGTATCGATGAGGTTGATTTCGATATCTTTCCAGCTGACGTGGGTAGCCGCCGACTGGATCGTGATCCCGCGCTCGCGCTCGAGGTCCATCGAGTCCATCGTGGCGCCGACGCCGTCCTTGCCATGGACCTCATGAATCGCGTGGATCTTGTTACAATAAAAGAGAATGCGTTCAGATAGAGTGGTCTTGCCGGAATCGATATGCGCGCTGATTCCGATGTTTCGCACCTTGTGGATGTCGACTGCCATATAAGTCTCCAGGAGTGAAGGTTTACGCCTTCTTAGAAAGCTCTGCGGTTTTTCACTATATAATAGAAAAACCTCAGGTAATTTGGAAGTATAGTTGAAAAGTCATATAGCATCAAGTCCTATGCCTTGATGAGGCCCTTGCGCATAGGATGATAGACAGTATAATTACTCTCCCGCGAGAGGCTTTAATCGCTCTGCCTAAAACTCGCTGTAGTCCGAATCGCTCGCCTTCGTCCTCGCAGTGGACGCCCGAGTCCCGGTCGCATCCCCCGTGGTGGCGCCACCATGTGCGATAGACTTGATCGCCGTGGCTTTATCTCCTGGCTGCGCCGTGTTCCAACCTCCCGCCCGGAGTTCCTCTAGAAGCCGCGACAAGAGCTGGGGGCTGAGCGAGGCCAATGCGGAGGGGGCGGCCTCCTCGCTCCGGAGCTTGAAGCGCTCGATCATGGACTTGAGCTGCTGGGATTGGGCAGCGAGCTCTTCGGCTGCTGCGGCTGACTCCTCGGCGCTCGAGCTGTTGCTTTGGGTCACTTGGTCGATCTGCTCTATGCCTGCGCTGATCTGCTCAACGCCTCGGGTCTGCTCCTCGCTCGCGGAGGCGACATCCTCCGCGATGGCCGCGACGCGCGCCGAGCCCTCCGCGATGCCCACGAGCTGGGTGGCGGTCAGTTTTACGAGTTCATTGCCCCTCTCCATCTTCGCGATCGAGTCCTCGACCATCCGCGTCGTCTCCTTGACCGCCTCGGCGCTGCGCACGGCCAGGCTGCGTACTTCGTCGGCCACGACCGCGAATCCCTTCCCGTACTTGCCCGCCCTGGCCGCCTCGACGTTCGCGTTGAGCGCGAGGAGGTTGATCTGGAAGGCGATGTCGTCTATTGCCTTCACGATCTTCTTGACGTCCTCGGACGATCGGTTGATGTCGGCCATGGCCGAGACGAGCTCTTTCATCCGCTCGTTGCCGCCCTCGGCCTCCTGGTGGGAGGACTTGGCGAGGCCGTTCATCTCCCGTGCGTTGTCTGAGTTCTGGGCGGTCTGCCCGGCGATCTCGGTCAGTGAGGCGCTAATCTCTTCGATCGAGGCAGCCTGCTCGGCTGCGCCCTGCGAGAGGGTCTGGGCCGCGCTCGACACCTGGTTCGAGCCAACGGCCACCTGCTCGACCGCGCTCGAGACTTGGGAGAGCAGCTCGTTGAGCGAGCTGAGCATGGTCCGCAGCGAAAGGCCGAGCTCGTCCCCCTCCGAAGCGAGTTCGATCTTGGCTGAGAGGTCGCCGTTGGCGATTTTTTTCAGGGCTTCCGACTTCGCCTTGAGCGAGGCCACCATCCCGGCGAGGCTCCTTTGGATGCCGCTATAGTTGGCCGCGTCACCGAAGTCCATGGAGAGGTCTCCGCGCGCGACCTGGTCCGCCACACGGGCTATCTCGGCGGGCTCGCCGCCCACCGACTTCGTGATACGCCTGGTGATGGCCAGCGCTGTGAATACCCCGATGAGGACCACGACGAGGAGGTCGAGCAGCATGAAGAGCGAGAAATATTCGCCCCTGACTCTGTTGTCCCCAGCTACCGAGGCAGCGTACTTCACCTTGGCCTGCACCAAGCCGTCGATGGCCGTCTGCTCGGCGTCCGCCGCGGCAGGGCCTTTCCCCTTCATGAGCACCGTGACAGTTGCCTTGTCGCCCCGTTTGTCGGCGGAGATGATCTCGTCGAAGACCGTTTCGTATCCCTTGCGGGCCGCCTCGAAGTCCGAGAATATCTTTCGCCCCTCGGCCGTGACGAGGGTCTTGGATAGCTCCAAGGCCGCCTTCTCCACACTTTCGCCTTTGGCGTGCGCCGCGGCAAGGCGAGACGACTCTTCCTCCGCGTTCGCGGCGTCAATCGCGTCCCTGAGGCCTATGCGCTGGCTTTGGAAGTTCTCGGTCATCGAGACGAGCTGAATCATCGGCTCGGTTGCGTTCGCGTAGAGGAAGCGGTCCGCGTCGTTGATGTCCTTGATCGCGACGATGCCGGTGATCCCGATGCCGACAGTCGCGAGCGATACGATCGCGAAGCCGATGACGAGCCTAGTCCCGAGCTTCATTCCTTTACGCAATTTGCCCTCCGACGCTCTTCTCGAGCGACTCTTTAACGTCTTCCCCGGCGATCTTTTCAGTGTCGAGGAGTATCTTCACTTTGTCTCCCGCCTTGCCTATACCCGCTATATAGCTCGCCTCGCCAGAGCCAGTCCTCAGTCTGGGCGCGCTCTCGATGTCGCGCGCCGGGATCTCGCAGACCTCCTCGACCGTATCGACGACGAGACCGAGCCTGATCGCCTCGCGCGCATTCTCTTCGCTCTCCGCGGAACCCGAGGGAACTTCAGTTACAACGACGCAGCTGCGGTCGTCGTAGGCACGCTCGGGCATGCCGAGCCGGAGGCGCAGGTCCATGACAAGTATCACCGAGCCGCGTAGGTTCATCACGCCGCGCACGAAAGAAGGCATGTCGGGGACCGGCGAGAAGGCCGGCAGCTCGATGATCTCAGTGACGAAGCGTATGGCTATGCCGTACGACTCCTTGCCGAGACGGAAGGAAAGGTACTTGTCGGCCATGCCGTCTTCCTCGCCGTCGTCCAGGAGAAAGTCCCCGTCGCTAGTTCTTGCTTCCATTCGCGTCCTCCACGGCCATGGCCATGGCCCGGCCAGTATCTACGATGAAAACCACGCCCCCGTCGCCCATCACGCAGCAGCCCGAGAGTCCCTCGATCTCGCCCATGTGGTGGGGCAGGGGCTTCACGACGACTTGCTGTGCGCCGACAACCTGGTCCACCGCCAGACACATGCGCCTGCCGTCCCGCTCGAGCACCACGGCGACCTTGCCCTCGATGCATCGCGAAGCGATACTTCGAGGCGAAGTATCGCTTCGCGGGCCGCGGCCGAGGAGATCCTCGAGCTTCAGAAGAGGAAGGAATTCCCCGCGGAGGGCAAGCCTCGCACCGCCTGCGCTCACGAGTTGCGAGACGGTGGGCCTGAAGAATTCCCTAATCTCGGCCATCGGGATCGCGAAGCCATAGGGCCCCGATCTCAGGACCATCGCCTCGATTATCGCCATCGTGAGGGGAATGCGGAGCGCGAAGGTCGAGCCCTCTCCCTTCTTCCAGTCAAGCTCGATGCGTCCGCGGAGCTTCTCGACGTTGCGCTTCACGACGTCGAGCCCGACGCCTCGACCGGATACCTCCGTGACTTCCCGTGAAGTGGAAAATCCGGGCATGAACACAAGCTCGCGTATCCTCTCGGGGGCGAGCGCGCCTTCGTCCGCCTTCGCGAGGCCCTTTTCGACGGCCTTGCGGAGCACCGCCTGGCTGTCGAGGCCCGCGCCGTCATCGGACACGGAGATGATGACGTCCGAGCCCTCGTACTCCGCGCGCAGCTCGATGCGGCCTTTCTCGCTCTTGCCGACTTCTTTCCTCGCCCGAGGCTCCTCGAGGCCGTGGTCGACGGCGTTTCTGACTAAGTGGGAGAGTGGATCGGCCAACTGCTCGATGGCGTTCTTGTCCATCTCCTTGTCCGCGCCCGAGACGGTGAATTCGATGTCCTTGCCCAGTTTGCGGGAGGTGTCGCGTGCGAGCCGCTCCATCCGGTCGAAGAGACCTTCGAGGGGTACCATGCGGATCGACATCGTCGTCTCTTCGATCTCCCGTGTGATCTTCCCGAGCGAGTCGATGGCCTTGGCCAGGCGGGCCGGCTTCTTCGTGGGAAGGTCGGGGCAGTGGGCGAGGAAGGACTCGGCCGTGATGAGTTCGCCTACGAGGGCGAAGAGCTGATCGAGCTTCTCGGTGTCCACCCTGAGCTTTCTCCGTCCTTGGTCCTCGCAGCGCCCCGCGCTCGGCGCGGAAACGAGGGCCTCACGATTGGGAAACTTGATCTCCCGCGTAGGATCAAACACCACAAAGAGCAGGTCGTCGGCTGAGAGCTCCGAGGCGAAGAGCAGACAGAGCGCGCACTCCCTGCCCCGGGGAACCTCGCAGCGCTCAGGGCGGATTGCGACGATTCTGCCGCAGCCGCGTATGGCCTCGAATATCGGCAAAGAGGCCACTCCTTCGGGGCCGAGCGAACCGTCGAGAAGCTTTTCGGTCAGGTAGACGCGCGCTCCCGAGGCCAATTCGCGTTCGAGCGCGGTCTCTTCCTCGCTGGAGAGCGCGAAACCCACGCCCGCGGGCCCCGAAACGTCGGAGACCGCTTTCTCGCTCGCTTTCGCGATGGCCTCGATGGCTTCTACCAGTTCGATTTCGCGCTCATCGCTCGAGGTGGCGCCCGACAAGCGCTCGCGTATCCGGTCGGTTCCCGCCAGGAAAGCGTCCACGAGCTCTCGCGTCGGCGCGATCTTTCCCGCGCGCATGGCGTCGAGCGAAGTCTCGATGCAGTGTACGAGGCGCGCGGCGCCTTCGTCGCAGCGCATGGCCGCCGCGCTTTTGAGGTTGTGCGCGTTCCTGAAGAGGGAATGGACTGCGTCTCGATCGACGCCGCCTGCTTCGAGGGCCCGGTCCATGTCGAGGAACTTTCGCTCGAGAGAGTCGAGGAGCTCCAGGTCGGCCGAGACCTCGTCCGAATAGTCGGACATAGAGTTGTATATCGCCGCTATTTAAGCGACGAATCCGGCCTTCGCCAGGGCGCCCTTCATGCTGTCCAGGGTGAAGGGCTTGACGATATAGGCCTGCGCTCCCAGCTTCTCGCAGCGGAGCTTCACGTCATCCGCCTCGAGGGAGCTGAGCATGATGACGGGAATCTTCGCCGACGCAGGATGCTTGCGGGCGAAGGCGAGGAGCTCGAAGCCGTTCATGTTCGGCATCTCGATGTCGCAGACCACGAGGTCGAAGCTCCGCGCCTCAAGCTGGCCCTTCGCCTCGAGTCCATCGCAAGCGAGAACCGCGTCGAAACCGCTCAAAGATAGGAAGGTCTTTGTCGCTGTCCTGATCTCAGACTTGTCGTCGATGACGAGCGCCATCTTACGTGTAGCCATAAAGACTCCTAAAGAATATTTTGAACTTTATTAAAATTTAAGATAATGAAATACTATCTTCGATTACTGTAAAGGTCAAGGTGATATACGTTTTAGCGCGAACGCAAGCGATATTTCCTCGTCTTGCGCCAGCAATTCCTCTCGAGGTACGATGCTCTAATGCGGAGGTAGGCCGATGGCTCTTTGGTCCGATGAAGATGTCGAGGCTGAGTCCCGGAAGCTCAGAGTCCGATCCGAAAACGCAGGCAGTCTCCTGCCGCGGATACTCGCCCTGGTCGCGCTTTTTCTCGTCCTTGTCATCGCAACCGGGACGATCTATGGTTTCGCCTCGGGCACGCGGCAGAAGAAGCTTGAGCGAGAATCAGATCGAGCCCAGGTCGTCGCCGATCTCGCTGGGCGCAGTGCCTATACCGCTATCGGCACCGTACGCGCGAAGAGCGCCGATCTCAAGAGCGCGGTCGTCGTGGCCACCGTCGCCTTTCCCTACGACTCGGGGGACAAAGGCTTCTCCGAGGAACTCGGCCGCAAGGCGAGCGTGCTCAAGGCTGCGGCTATCTCCGTCCTCTCTTCCAAGAAAGCCTCCGAGCTCGCCCCTGCCTACGAGGGCAGTCTCAAGGCCGCCCTCCGCGACGCATTCAACGCCCGGCTATCGCTCGGCAAAGTGACCGAGATATGGCTGTCGGACTTCGCGGTTATTCAGTGATGGCTACGTCCCAGGTCTTGTAAAGGTAGCGCTTTATTTTCTTCGAGCTCGTCTTCTCGAACTCGTCCTTCCGCACGTAGAAATCCGAGATCTTCTTGTAGGGCGGAAGCGATCTGTTGACCCGCTCGACCTCGGCCTTGACGAGATTGAGCACGGCTGTCTCGTCGGCCGCCTTTTTCTTGCCGAAGTCCGCCGCGATAGACTCGAGGTCGGGGACGATCACGGCCGCTACGTCCTCCGCCGCGGCGAGGTCGGCCGATGCGGCGCGGCGCTTGCCGACAACGAGCACTTCGAGCGCGACGCGGGAGCCTTCGAAAAGGGCCTCGATCTCCTCGGGATAGATGTTCTTGCCGCCCGCGGTGACGATGAGGCTCTTACTGCGGCCTGTTATGAAGATGAAGCCGCGCGAGTCGATCCTGCCGAGGTCGCCGGTGCGAAGCCATCCGTCCTTTGTCATCACCTGGGCGGTCGCCCCGGGGTTGCGCCAGTAGCCCTTCATGAGAGAGGGCGAGGTCACCTGGATCTCGCCGATGCCCTCCTCGTTCGACTCGGCGATGCGTATCTTCGTCCGGTTTACGATGAGGCCTGCGGAATGGTGGTCGTGGTAGCGAGGCGTGTTCGTCGCAATGAGGGGGCCGTTCTCGCTCATGCCGTAGCCCTGGACAATCGTGAAGCCGAACTCGTCGAAGACCGATGCCGTGGAGGCGCTTAAGGGGCCGCCTCCTGCGACGAGGAGTCGGAGGGAACCAAGCCCCGTCTGGTCCCGGACGCCCTTGAGCAGCGCGCGACCTATGCCCGGTAGATCCAGGGCGCATCCGAGCTTCGAGATAGAGCGCAGGACACCAACGGCTGCGCGCGCGAATGGACCCTTCGTCTTGACGCCCTGGATCAGGGCCTGGGCGAGTTTGTCGTATAGGAGAGGCACGGCGATCATAACTGTGCCGCCGGTATCGCGCACATCGTCCACGACGATCTTGCCCACGAGCTTCTCGACTATCGTGATCGACGCCCCGACTGCCAGGGGAGACACGAGGCTGCAGGTGGTAGGGTAGGTGTGGTGAAGAGGTAGGACGCACATGAAGACATCGTCCTTCGTGATCGGCAGGGAGCGGATCGAGGCGTCGAAGTTGGCGATGATGCCCGAGTGCGAAAGTACGACGCCTTTGGGAGTCCCCGTCGTGCCCGAGGTGAAGATGATCGAAGCGTCCGCGTCCGAGGCGATGGTCTCGGGATCGGGCAGGCCGATTCCTCCCACGAAAGATGAGGCCGCGGCCCAGGATGCGCACTCGAGTTTCGAGACCTGCGATGCCGCGGGCGGGAACGCCTTCGGAGTTCCGTCGAGGTCGATCGTGAGAATAGCGCTCGGCGTCGACGAGAGGAGCTCCGACAGCCTGTCTGCGAACCGTCCGCTCGCGACGACAGCGTGGACCTCCGCGGCTTGGAGCACGCGGCCCACGTCCTCTTCGGGCAGGAACATGTCGACGGGCACGGCCACGAGCCCGGATGCGACGATGGACATGTAGGCCGCTCCCCATTCGGGCCTGTTCTCGGACCATATGGCTACACGGTCTCCCTGCTTGAGAGCCTTGGAGAATAGGAAGGAGGAAAAGGCGGCGGCCTCGCGGCCGAGCCTCTCGTAGGTCCAGGTCTCGAATTCTTTCTCGCCGCGCGAGCGGTAACGGAAGGCCGCTCGGTCGGGGTATCTCGAGCACACATCGCGGAGCATATAATTGAAATTCGGCCAATCGAAGGGCGGAAGGCCCTTAGCGAAGTAATCTTTAATCATGCATGTCTCCGAGGCCACTAATAGTAGCGAGGCCGGAAGACATGGACAAGTGCGAAGGCTACTCTACAGCAAGGAGAGCGCGGCGAACACGAGTGCCATTATGACTACGCAGGCCCCCATGAACGCGATGATCAGCTTGTTGCTTGTCTTCATGACTTACTCTCCTTCCGACCGCCGCGGGCCTCGAATTGCTTTACTATTTCCTCGAGGTCTATCCCGAGCTCGTCCATCCGCTTGAAGAGCCGAGGCAACTCCTCGTCGAAGAACCGCTTCTGCCGTTCTCTTCGCGCGAGCGCGGGGCCTTTTTCCGCGACAAAGTAGCCCGTGCCCCGCTCGCATCGCGCGAGTCCCGAATCCGCGAGCTCCTGCAGCGCCCGCGAGGCCGTATTCGGGTTCACCTCGAGCGAGGAACCCAGCTCGCGGGCCGAGGGAAGCCTGTCTCCCGATGCGAGGCGTCCGTCCACCACCTGCTCGGTGATGAGTTCTGCGATCTGCTCGAAGATCGGCTGCGAGCTATTGAACCTCATCTAGCCCTTCCTTCTCGATTACTTTCGAGGCCCCGAAGAGGATCGCGAAGGCTGGTAGTATCGCATAACGCGCAACATCGAACAGCAACCTAACCACGTCCTGGGCGCGCTGCGATACCTTGGAGACATCAAAGGTAAATTCACCGTTAAAGAAGTCCATGTTCATCGCTGCGCCGTTGCCGCCGCCGAACAAAACCCGGGCTCCCACCATCACGAGGCCGGCAACGACAAGGAAGAAGACCGATGCCACGCCGATGGTCTTCAGGATCGGAATCTTGCGGAAGCTCGCCGAGCCCGCGAGGAAAACGGCCGCGGCTATCGCGTAGGCCGCCCAGGCTCTGATGGTCCCCGAGTCGAGCGGCATCCAGACGGTCCCGCTCACTCCGCCCAAGACTCGGCTTATGAGCTCGAGGAAGGCGGATAGGCTTAGGCATAGCGGTGCCCCTGCGACAGGGAAGACGACGACGCTGTCCAGGAAGGCGGCGGCATACTTCTCCAAGGGAGTCGCAGGCAACAGGAGCCACTCAGTGCCGGCCTTTCCATCGTGCATGTCTTTGAATGAGTTCCCGGCGATGAAGAGACCACCGACTGCTATTGTCGCTATCCAGGCTGCGCCGTGTCTGCGTGGCGCGTTGAAGAAAGCCTGATGTGATACCCAGAGCGAAAGGATATTGCCGACGAAGACGATCGCGGCGACGATGCCGACTGCCGGGGTTTCTTCGTAAATCCTGTTGCGCAATAAAAGGACGATGCGCTCTATGCTAAAGCGACGCTCCAGCGTTTTGGCATTCATATCAGTTCCTCCCCGCGAGCGCGGCCTTGAGCCTGTCCGCGTCGACGAGCGCGGCGTTGAATACAAGCTCCAAGTCCGCCGCGGCTGCATTGCCGCCTTCCGTAAGGCTCGACCGCTCGACGAGGGCGTTCCACCCCAAGGCGTCGTGCTCGGCGTGAACCACGCCGAGACCCTCGAGGCTCGAGACCCTCGTAGTGGCCAAATGCCGAGCCATCTCGTCGGCGTCCAGCTCGAATGCGAGGCGGCCCTTGTCCAAGATGAGCACGGGGTTGATGAGGCTCTCGAGGTCACGTACCTGATGGGTGGAGACTACGATGATCCGCTCAGGCGCAATCGACTCGGAGAGGGCCTTTCGGAACTGCATCTTCGAGGGTATATCGAGGCCATTCGTCGGCTCGTCGAGGAGGATCGAGCGCGAGCCGCTCGCGAGCGCTGCCGCGAGGGCGAATTTCTTGCGCTGCCCGTAGGACAGCTTTTGCAGGCTCTTGTCCTCGACCAGGGCGAAGTCGCGGCGCAGGGCCTCGAACCTCGCGTAGTCGAAGGCGGGCCTGAAGACCGCGTAGCGCGCGAGGTAGGCATCGGTCTTGACCGGGGGCAGCCAGGGGTTCTCGGGCACGAAGGCCGTGTCGGCGAGGCAGGCAGCATCGCGCTTCGCGGGGACGCGGCCGAAGGCCGTGATCTTGCCCGAACTGGGAAGCAATGCTCCCGCCATGAGCTTGAGGAGGCTCGTCTTGCCCGCCCCGTTCAGCCCTAGAAGACCGTAGGCTTGGTCTCCTTCGAGGTGGAGGTCGAGACGGTCGAAGAGCTTCGATTTTCCGTAGCTGAAGCCCAACGATGTTATTTCCAACATGCGCTCTCCTTTTGTGTACTAATACACTAGTACACTACTTAAATAAATAATCATAGTCAAGTCTCTTGGCTCTGCGAGAAAAAAAGGCGCCGTCCTCTCGGACAGCGCCCTTCGCGTGCGAAAGCGAAATCGAGGTAGCTTGTCTATTTCTTGATCGCTACCGTTTTAGATCCATCGCCCGAGTCGACGATGGTGATCGAGAGCTCCTTGAGCTGCTTCTCGTGCGAAAGGCCCAAGGCCTTTCGCGTCGGCAAGGAAACGTATTATATGCGCGGCTAAAAGTCGCGCGGCGCGAACGACCTACGGTCGGACGAACTCTCATTTCGTTATTACTACCTCAGCCCCATTTGGAGCGTTTACGATCCTTATTGAAAGTTCTTTCAATTGCTTCTCGTCGACCTCGTTCGGGCTCTCGTCCATTGGAGAGACGGCGAAGCTGTTCTTCGGGAAGGCTATGACTTCCTTGATCGAGGTCTCGCCGGCCATGAGCATGACCAGGCGGTCGAGTCCGGGCGCTATTCCGCCGTGGGGCGGGGCGCCGTACTTGAAGGCCTCGAGGAGAAAGCCGAACTTCTGAACGCCCTCTTTTTCGGTCATGCCTACGATATCAAAGATGCGCTTCTGCAGCACGGGGTCGTGGATGCGGATACTACCCGAGGCGAGCTCGAAGCCGTCCATGACGAGGTCGTAGAGGTCGCCCTTCACGGCGCCCGGGTCGGATTCGAGTGTCGGGTGGTACTTTTCCTGGGGCATCGTGAACATGTGGTGGGCGGTGTCCCACTTGCTCTCGTCCTCGTTCCACTCGAACATCGGGAAGTCGACGATCCAGGCGAACTCGAATACCTTGGGGTCGCAGAGCTCGAGATCCTTGCCGAGCTTGGAGCGGACGGCGCCGAGGGCCGTGCAGGCGATTCTGTGCTTGCAGTCCGCGATCATGAGGACAAGGTCTCCCGGTTTAGCCCCGAGGTAGGAGACGAGCTCGGCTTCGCACTCGGTAAAGAACTTCGATGCGCCGCCCTCTATCTTGCCGTCGGCGTTTATTTTCAGCCAAGCCATGCCCTTGGCACGGTAGATTTTGGCCTGCGCCTCGAGCTCCTCGATCTGCTTGCGGGAATAATCGGCCTTGCCCGGGACGACGATAGCCTTTACGGCTCCGCCCTCCTGGGTGATGCCTTTTGCCTTCGCGGCGGACTGCCTGGCCGCGCCCTCGTCGAGCGCGTCCTTGAAGGCCTGGAAACTCGAGCGGCGGGCGAACGCGGCGACATCCTTCATCGCCATGCCGAAACGGAGATCGGGCTTATCGGTGCCGTAGAGGTCGATGGAATCGTCGTAGGCTATGCGGCGGAATTTCGCCGGGAGCTCTACGCCGAGGGTTTTCTGGAAGACGTAGCCCATCATGCCCTCGACGAGCTCGAGGATGTCGTCGCGCTTGACGAAGGACATTTCGATGTCCACCTGGGTGAACTCGGGCTGACGGTCGCCGCGGGCGTCCTCGTCGCGGTAGCAGCGGGCGAGCTGGAAGTACTTGTCCATTCCTGACACCATGAGCAGCTGCTTGTATAGCTGCGGCGACTGAGGCAGGGCGTAGAACTTGCCGGGATAGAGCCGCGAGGGCACGAGATAGTCGCGGGCGCCCTCGGGCGTGGAACGGATAAAGGTGGGCGTCTCGATCTCGTAGAAGCCCTTGCCCGAGAGGTACTCGCGGACGGCGAAGGCGACCTCGTGCCTGAGGCGAATCTTGCGCTGCATGGAGAAGGAGCGAAGGTCGAGATAGCGGTACTTGAGGCGGAGGTCTTCCTTCGCGTCCGACTTCTCGTCGACCATGAAGGGGAGTGTCTCGCAGCGGGTAAGCACCTGGATCGAGTCGGCGACGACTTCGACTTCGCCCGTCTCCATGTCTTTGTTGACCATGGTATCGGGCCGTTCGCGCACGCGGCCACGCACGGCGATGCAGTACTCGAACTTGAGCTCGGCCGCTGCGGCCTTGAGCTCACTCGAGGCATCGGCCTCTACGACAACCTGGGTGATTCCGTAGCGGTCCCTCAAATTAATGAAGGAAATAGGGCCGTGATCCCGCTTTCGGTGTACCCAGCCGTTGAGTATGACGGTCTGCCCGGCGTCGGCTTTACGGAGGGCGCCGCAAGTCGTAGTGCGCTTCTGATATTCCATAGTGGGTATTCTACACGTTATCGCGCCGACCGTTCAAGCTTGACCTATGGGCTGCCCGCACCTACAGTTAGAGCATGTTACGGCGGGCTTCCTCATGAGCGTTCGCCAGTTCCTAACCGCCGCGCTCATCGCAACGGGCATCCTGCCCATCCTCATCTTTGTCCTGGCCTTCCGGCCCATATTGACTAAGCATATCGACGACGATATTCGCCTGCGATCCGATGTCATGTTGCGCGTCCTCTCGGCGCAAGCGGGCTCGAGCCTTCTCGACGGGACGCGCAAGGACTTGCCCACGCTCCTCATCCTCACCGAGTCTCTCTCCTCCGGCTCTCGCCAGGCGAGTCGCGAGAACGAGCTCCTCGGTTCCTTCCATCTTCCACATACCGAGTATTCCCTCCTCGTCGTGCTTGACGCGTCCGGCAGGATCGAGGCATCCACCTCTTCCCGGGGGATCGAGGGGTCCTATTACGCCCTGCACGCTCCCCCCGTTCCCGGCTCCGTCTCCTTCTCCAATCCTTTCCTGTCGGAGCTTTCTGGCGCCGTCGTCGTCGAAGCCGCCTATTCAAACGGACACAAGACGGTCGTCGCCCTCCTCGACTTAAGCGAGATATCCTCCAAGCTTGTCCTCATAGCGCAGTCCCCTCGGGACAGGCTCGGCGTCGTGGACGGAGTGGGCCGCTACCTTGCCTGCTCGATCCTTCGCGGGCCCAGAGGCTCGAGAAGGTCAGCCCTACATTCCTCGTCACCGGTCCCGTCCTCATGGAGTCCGAGGGCAGCATGTACTACGCCGGCTCGCGACCTGTCGACGGTACGGACTGGCGCCTCCTCTACCTCATGGACGCCGGGACCGCCGATGCGCCGATGACCGCCTTTATGCGCAGTATCGCCATCCTCGTCGTCGCTGCGATCGGCGGCATCCTTGCTCTGTCCCTTTTTGCGCGCCGGAACATTTCGACGCCGCTCTCCGCTCTCGTCTCGCGAATCGGGTTCATGGCTGACGGCCGCTACTCGGATCGCATAGGTAGGCAGCTTTTCTCGGAGTTCAGCGAGATAGGCCGCGCCTTCAACGAAATGGCCGATTCGATCGAGCTGCGCGATCGAGAACTGCAGCGGAGCGAGGAGCGCTACCGCCTCCTCTTTTATCGCAACCGCGTCCCCGCTCTCCTCCTCGTCCCGGGGAGCGGCCGTATAAGCAACGCGAACGACGCGGCGATCGCCTATTACGGCTATTCGAAGGCCGCTCTCCTCGAACTGTCGTTCACGTGCCTCGACGAGAGCCGGCCGGAGTTCCTCGATGCCGAGCTTCTCTCCGCCTCTCAAGGAGGGCAGGGCCGCTTCCTCTCGCGGCATCGTCTCTCCTCCGGTGAGATCCGAGACGTCGAGCTCTATGTGAGCCCTATCGAGTTCGAGGGAGAGGCCGAGCTCTACTGTGTGGTCTTCGACGTGACCCAGCGCAGGATGGCGGAGGAGAGGACGGCGAAAGCCCTGGCGGAGCGGACTCTCCTCCTGCGCGAGGTCTATCACCGTGTCAAGAACAATCTGCAGATCATCGCGAGCCTGCTTAACCTCCAGGCCAGCGGGATCGCTGACTCGATCGCGCTCTACTCGTTGCGCGTGGCCCAGGACCGGGTCTACGCAATGTCCGTGGCGCACGAACTCGTCTATCAGGTAGAGGATCTCTCATCCCTCAGGATCGACGAGTACGCCGAGCGCATAGTCTCCAATCTGCAGATCGCCTATAGCGCTCCCGAGGGCTCGATCCATATGAACTTCTTGCCCATGAAACTCGAGCTGGAGAAGGCTATCCCTTTCGGGCTCGCGTTGAACGAACTCGTCTCCAACGCCTTTAAATATGCATCGCCCACGGCCGCGAACCCCGTGCGCATTTCGCTCGAGCTAGGCTCGGACGAAAGGGGGGCAAAAGGAGCCCTTTTCGTCATCGAAGACTCGGGACCTGGCATGCCTGCGGAAGTCCTCGGTGCGGGGGACAAGCTCGGCTCTCTCGGCTTGTCGCTCATTCGCGCCCTCGCCGAGCAACTCGGCGGTCAGGCGAGCTGGTCGACCGGTGCCTCGGGCTTTGGGACGCGAGTAGAGCTTCGTTTCCCGGCAAAAAACGGGGCCGCTCTCGCAGAGGAGTCGTTATGAGGCGGCGTCTCTATTTAGGGCGGTCTTTTGTGCTCGCTTGCGCCCTTTTTGCCGCAGTCTGCGTTCCGTCTTGGGCCGATACGCAGATCACGCTCCGCTACGCACACATGAATACCGCCGACAGCAACCCAGGCCTACAGGCCAGCTTCTTCGCGAAGAAGGTCCGCGAGTATAGCGGCGGGTCCGTCGTCGTCGAAGTGTATCCCGATTCCCAGCTCGGAACCCTGCAGGCCCAAGCCGAAGCTGTGTCGTCGGGCCTTATCGCCTTCCATCATTCTACGGCTGGCGACCTCGGCAACTTTTATGCGGACTTCGGCGTTTTGGACACGCCGTACATCTATAGGAATGTGGATCATCTGCTCAAGGTCGTCGCGCCTACCTCGAGCGTCATATCCAAATTAAGCTCGGGCCTTTCCAAAAGCAAAGGGGTCCATGTCCTTTATACGTTCTACTTTGGAACGCGCGAGCTTAGCTGCGATCGGCCGATAAAGGAGCCTAGCGATCTTTCAACTCTCAAGATACGCTGCCTTCCCTTTCCGATTTATCAGACAACCGTCGAGGGCCTCGGGGCCATCGCCACCCCCATCGATTGGGCTGCGACGCCCACCGCCCTCGCAGCGAAAGTAGTTAACGGCGAGGAGAATCCCGTGGATATTATACTCTCCTCGAAGCTCTACGAGTTTCAGCCCTATCTCATGCTTACGGGCCATATCATGGCCGCGGAAATCGTCGTCGTGAACGATGGCATTTGGCTGCGGCTCTCCAAGGAGCAGCGCGCCGCGATAACGAGGGCTGCCGCGGAAGCCTCGGCGTACGCGACTAAGCTGACCCTCGATAATGAGGCCGCCGACCTTGCGGCGCTCAAAGGCCATGGGATGAAGGTGATCGGGCCCGCGGAGGGTCTGGACGTGACGGCTTTCCGGGAAAGAACCCAAGCCTTCGTCCAGGAGCGCCTCGGTTCCCGGTGGAGCGACTATTATTCTCTCATCGAACGGACGAAGTGATTTTTTTTCGCTATATTTATCGCTCGCGCAGAAGACAGTACAACGAATGGGAGCCGTACGTGAGAACCAGAACCCTCCGCGCCGACAAGCTTATACACGAACTAAGGAGCGCCATCATTCTCCAGAACCTGAGCCCCCGGGAACTCAGGCGTTTCGCCAAGGACTGCGAGCCGAGGGACTATGACGCGGGAGAATACCTTGTAGTGCAGGACGCCCTCGGTTCCGACCTGCATATCCTTCTCGAGGGAGCCGTCGACATCACCGTCCGGGGCGAGGGCGGCGAGGAAGTGAGGGCAGGCGAGGTGCATAAAGGCGATGTGTTCGGCGAGGCCTCGATTTTCATGGACTTGCCGCGCACGGCCAGCGCCGTGGCACGCTCGAGCTGCCTCGTAGCCGCGATCAGCCGAGACAAGCTTTTCGCCTACTGCGAGCGCAATCCTCGGGCCGGGCTCAAGATATTCAGCTTCGTCATCTACAGCCTCCTTCGGCGATTGGGATCGACGAGCCGCGAGCTCGCCCACGAACGTGAATCGGTGGTTACCTCCGCCGACCTCGAGCGCCTCGGCGCCTGCTTCCCGAAGTCGCTCGAGGAAATGCTGAAGGGGCAATAGGCGCCATTTTAACATTATTCTTATCCGGGATTAACAATCTTCCTATATACCAAGCCTGCCCTTGCGGGCTTATGAATTTAGGAGGAAAGCATGAAACGAGCACTATCGTTCATCGTTGCGACCCTGGTCGCGGTATCTGCCCTTTCGGCCCAGAGCGCGGCCACGAGCACGAAGGATATGAATGCTCTGATCGCGGCAGCAAAAAAGGAAGGCCAGCTCACGGTCATCGCCCTGCCCCACGATTGGGTCAACTATGGTGAGATGATCCAGAAATTCTCCGACAAGTATGGTATCAAGGTCAACGAGCTCAATCCCGACGGCTCCTCGGGCGAGGAAATCGAGGCTATCAAGGCCAATAAGGACAACAAGGGCCCACAGGCTCCCGACGTCATCGACGTGGGGCTCTCCTTCGGCCCCTCCGCCCAGGCCGAGGGCCTCCTCACCCCTTATAAGGTTCAAACTTGGTCCACGATTCCCGCGGACATCAAGGACAAAGACGGCTACTGGTACGGCGACTACTACGGCGCCCTCGCTTTCGAGGTCAACGCCGACCTCGTCAAGAATCCCCCCAAGGATTGGGCCGACCTCCTGAAACCCGAATACAAGGGCAAGGTTGCCCTGGCCGGCGATCCCCGCACCGCTAACCAGGCGATAATGACGATCGTCTCCGCCTCTCTCGCCAATGGAGGCAGTCTCAAGGACATGGATCCCGGTCTCAAGTTCTTCGACAAGCTCAACAAGGCGGGCAATTTCGTTCCCCTTATCGCCGTGCCTGGCACTGTCGCCTCCGGCGAGACCCCGGTCACTGTGCGCTGGGACTACAACGCCCTCTCGAACCGCGACAAGAGCGCCGGCAATCCCAACATCTCCGTCATCATCCCCGCGAGCGGCGTCGTCGCCGGCGTCTACGTCCAGGCTATCTCCGCCTACGCTCCCAATCCGAACGCAGCGAGGCTCTGGATGGAGTTTCTCTACTCCGACGAAGGGCAGATCATCTGGCTCAAAGGCTACGGACACCCCGCCCGCTTCAACGACCTCGCCAAGCGCAAGGTCATCCCCGCGGACGTGGAGGCGAAGCTTCCTCCTGCGTCTTCATACGCCAAGG
>Ga0326727_10011598_pt1 | contig 20433 bp, 12 predicted proteins | sample MB2enrmetagenome_FD_207643 | JGI IMG/M metagenome (GOLD analysis project Ga0326727, IMG submission 207643) | Lab enriched peat soil microbial communities from McLean, Ithaca, NY, United States - MB29MY | ecosystem: Environmental > Terrestrial > Soil > Wetlands > Peat | place: USA: New York...
CACCGCGAAGGCCGTTTGCCCGCGAAGCAGAACTGTAACCATTGCCGCGCCCACTGCAAGCCCAAATTTTCGGGCCGGACACCGGGCGGCCGGTCCGAAGCGGATTGGCTCATTTTGACCATGTTTAGCTAAGTTACACATGGTTTGACCGGACCGAGGCTGTTTATTCTGCAAGCTGTTCATTTTAAAGTATTTGCACAGATTTGACGCGCCAGCTTGACCAACCAAACTGCTTTGACCCGGTTTGACTGGCTTTGACTGGGGGCAGCGCGGGAGGATTAGGGAGTGCGAACGTCCCGGTCGTGGTGCGGCGTCCCGCGCCGCACTCCCCCTGTCTTTGCCACAACAGGTCTTTGACCCATTGACAGGCAGGTGGTCGCCCTGCGCGATGAATCCCGGACGATGATGTGTTTGGCGGGACGCCAAACACTGCGGGCGGGACGCCCGCGCTCCCTCTTCCTTTCCGACATGGCCATAATGGGTCATTCATTAACTGAATATTACAGTTAACATATCATATCGTCAACAGATTTTTTGAAGAATTTTTTAACAATTGTGATTTTTGGAGAAAACAGGCTGAAATGCTTGCGGAGCAGGGACTTGAGAATCAACGCAAGTCTGGCCCTCTAAAACATTTTTCTTAGCATGTCCTGCTGTTTCTCGGGCCTGGCCTCGCGTTGCGCTTTGGCGAATGGGTTCATTTGCGGGGGGCCATCGACTCGTTCGCTTCTGTCCAGCAATCCTTCCACGGTGAGGATTTGGATTTTCGGATAGTCCTTGTCATGCCAGAGGGCCGAGGTGTAGCGGCCGGCGGCGGCGGCTTCTCCGCGCATGGGTTTGGAGGGTTTTTCCAGCGTGACGAGGATGCCGCTTTTGGCTTTCTGGTTGTTCACGTCGCCCAGCAGGGTGGCAACGTCGCTGCGTTTGACGCCGCCGCCCTTGACCTGGACGATGATTTTCTCGCGCTTCTCTTTGCTCTCGTAAAAATGGAGCAACCCGTCCACCCCGCGATCCGCGCCCTTGCCGTCGCCCTCGCGCAACGGGCGCGCGCCAATCAGCGAAAGCGCCCAATGCTGGAATTGGAATTTGTCCAGTTGCGCCAGCCGTTTCGCGCTGCCCAAATCGGTGGGCTGTCCGCACTCTTCAAACTGAACTTCTTCGCCAAAGGCATCTTTGAGACGGCGTTTGATGAGGTTGATGGCCAGGTAAGTGACGTCAATGCCAATCCATTTCCGTCCGAGCTTTTGCGCGGCATGAATCGTCGTGCCGCAGCCGCAGAACGGGTCAAGAACCATGTCGCCGTTTTTAGTGGCAAGTTTTAGAATGCGCTCCAGCAACGCCAAAGGTTTCTGGGTGGGAAAACCCAGGCGTTCCCCGGCCTGTGAATTGAGCGGCGGTATGTCGGACCAGACATCATCCAGCGGATGGCCGCGCTGTTCGTCCAAATACCGCACACCTTGGGGCACCATTCCGGGCTTCGTTTGCACGACCAAGCCCTCGTCATAGGCCTTTTGCATCCGCTCCCGTGTCCAGCGCCAAACGCGTTTCACGCCGAGGAATTCATAGGTCAAGTTTGGCCGGTTGGGATTCGGATTGATGAGGCTGTCCAGCCGATAAATTCGTCCTTCCGCATCACGGTGACAGTATTTGGCGCCGGTTTTCTCGTCCAGACTGTCTGCGTCGTAAGTTTGGAAAATGGCATCCATATTCCAGAACGCGGCTTCGCTCTTCTGGTAGGAAAGGATGACATCATGGTTTCTTGGCAGCCGTTTTTTCGCAAGGCCTTTGGCCATGGTGCGTTTCCAAACGATTTCGTTTATGAAATTTTCCGCCCCGAACGCGCCATCCAACACCATGCGCAGGTAATGACTGGCGGTCGGGTCGCAATGGAGGTAGAGGCTGCCGGTCGGTTTGAGGATGCGATGAAGCTCCACCAGGCGCGGCGCCATCATTGCCAGGTAAGCCATCATGGGCGAACTTCTGAGAAAGCCGTAAAAGCCCTGCATCATGTCCACCACGACGAGATTCGGGCAGTCGTCAATGAAGCGATTGTAAGTTTCGGCGGCATCGGCCCAGTTCCATGTGTCCGTGAAGGCGTGAAACTGCGCCTGGCTCGCCTCGCCGGACGCTTCGCGAAAGAGGACGTTGTAATCGGCGTTGGAATTGAAAGGCGGGTCGAGATAGACAAGATCGACGCTGGCGTCCGGGAAGATTTCCTTGTTCCGAAGCCAGGGCAGGTTGTCGCCAAAGAGCAGCCGATTCATGTCCCCGCACCGTACCAACTCCGCGCCGGCGCCGCAAGAATGAAGCGAAGAGCGAACTGGCGAAGGGGCGGGCGAAATGTCTGTTTATTGGAAAATGATTGCGATTAAGATCAGGAGCAATTTACGGCGGGGCGGCATCGGGCGGCGACTCCGGCGCGGCGATGGATTTCAACGAGTGAAAGGGATGCAGCAGGAACAGGATGAACTTTGGAACATAAACCGGTTCCAGCACCGGATCACGCACAGGCCCCGAGATGTGGTATTCAAACATCTTGCTCAACGGGGTGAACGCCAGGCTGAGAAAGGATCCGACCACGGGCGCCTCCCGCGACAAGACCGCTTCCAGGCGCGCGTTGATTTTTTTGTTCTTGTCCACCGTGCCGCGAAGATTCAGCACGAAACCCTGGCAACGCAGCACAAGGTCGTCGCTGGAGATTGCGCCGTTGGTGATGACAAAGGTCCCCGCGGCTTCGCGCACGCGACTGTGTCCCCAGCCGGGCGAGATCATGTTGAGCACGGGGGAAAACAAGCCAAAGAGTTTAATGTCCCAAAGCAGCGCATCATGCACGTGGATGTCGCCGCGGCCCTGCCAGTGGCTTCCGTCGGAACTGTTGGGACCGTTCAAAGCCAGATGCCCGTCCAGGCGGCCTTCCACATGATTGGCCTTCCCGGTGATTCCGGTGGCCAGCGAGGAGAGGTCGATGTCCCTGGCGGTGAAATCGGCGCGGAAATCTGAACCGTGGTTTGGCCCGCCGCCAAATACGATCCAACCCGTTAATGCGCCGTTGTTATAGAGACTGGCCGAAATATTGGTCAATGTGACCGTCTGCCCGCTCCACTCCACCCCGCCTGTGACGCGGTCGGCGAGCAGGTTGGTGTAATGGAGGCGCTGGCCGCTGACCAGAAAGCGCAAGTCCGCCGCCAGCGGATTGGTGAGGGAAAAGGAGCCGGAGACCGAGACGGAAGGAGGCTTGTCAAAATGAATGACGTCCAGCCAGCCCGGGGAATTGCCGCGGAGGACGCGCTGGAGAACGGCCGGATCCAGGGTGCCGGTCACGTTGGTCACCCTGACCATCTTTGTCCCGAAATCAGCCTGGAGCCGGGGCGATTGCGCCTGGCACTGGTCGTTCGACACATGGAAGTCGTGGACGGTCAGGACCAGATTCGTGTATTCGACGCGGGCGCTGAGGGCCGCCACGGGTTCGCCGCGCGCGATGAAATCAGCGGCCTGGACGGTGGCGGCAACGCCCGTGACCCCTGGCCCATGCCAGCGCCCCCAAATCTCAGCCTTGATTTTGGGCGGTTGCCCGAAGGCAAATTCATCCAGGAGATGCGGCTGCCGGGGCGCCACCAACGGCAGGGCGGCCTTGGGATCCAGACGGCTATCAATCACATAGTGAAAGGCTTGCGGACTGGTGGTGTAATCCAGGTCAATATCGCCATCCGGCCGGACCGCGTGCAAACGGGAGATGTTCCAGACGCGATTTGTATAAGTGACATGAGACGCGGCCGAACGGACCGGCACCCGGCAAAAAGAAGCGGGTCCGGTGGTGAAATCGCCCGCAAGCTGGAGGGTGGACCCCATGTCGGCGGACCAGCCGGCGGGCCGGTTGGTCCACGGGGGCAGCACCACGCGCAACCGGGCATTGACCTTTGGCGGTGTCGCAAAGTCAAATTGCGCCAGCCATTCCCGGGCCGGAAGTCTGAACAATTGGGAAATCGAAAGCGGATTGAAATCGGTCACGCCGTTGCAGTGCAGTTCGCGCGAGCCGACGTCCAGAATCGCCCCGGCGTTGACCTGCCCCTGGTAAAGTTCGCCCCGCAGATTTTCGATGACGAGCAGGGGAGCGAGCCAATGGCCGGAAAAGGCCAGGTGATCGAAACGCAGTTTGGGGCTGGTCATGTTGCGCATCTCCGCCTGGCAATCGAGCGCCCAGGGAGCGATCCGGGTCCACGGCCCCCATGCGGCCCCGGGCGGCGGCACGTCCCGGACACGCGCCGCGCGGCATTCCAGGGAGATTTCACGGGCCGAACCCCACGGGGATTGAGGTTCCGCCGCGCGCAGGTTTCCGGCGGCCAGCAGGGGAATGAAGTTCGACGAGGCCAGAGTCGCGGCGCCAGTGCAGGAAAGGCGGGCCGCGCCAAACCAATTGCTGCCGGCGGAGTCCGAGGCGGCGCTGAACCGGGCGGCATCGAGCCGGATTTTCGCGTCGAAATTCGAGTTCGCGCCGCGGGAAAAAGTCGTGGAGAGGAAAATCTGGCGGCCCCGGGCCAAAGGGGTGGCCAGGCTGGCCACCGAGCCTCCCACCTTGAGCAACGGTTCATCGCCGGAATGAACCAGCCGGGCGCAGGCCGCGTCCATGACCAGGTTGGTGACATCGCCCCACGGAGTCTGGGCGGCAGCCGCGGCGAAATTCAATTCCGCGCGGAAGCTGTTCATATCCCGTCCATCGGCCCACGCTTCGATCCGCAAACGGGGTGTCCCGGCGAAGCGGATTTCTTCCACAGTCCGCGCCACTTGCCGCAAGCGGGCTTGAAAGGCGGCATTGGTGTTGCCGCCGCCCAAAGGGAACTTCCAGTGGCGCAAGTCGCCGGCATGGCTGGCCTCTCCGATGAGGTCCAACTGGATGCCGGTGAAAGCACCCCGGCAGTCGAGCTGCACGACATCGTTTGAATGGAACCGCATGTCCAGGGCCACATTGGTGAGCAACAGGGCGTCGCCATTGGTTTGAGAAATGGGGAGCTGCAATTGGGCGCTTGAAATCTGCAGGGAGCGCAATTGGATTTTGGAATGAAGCAGGGCGTCCCAACTGAGCGCCAATTCGGCCCGGCTGGCCGAGAGGCGCGGGCTGAGCGGCTGATCGGAACGGCTGAAGGCGGCGTTTTCAATGAGGATCGACGGCCCCCACGCCCAGCCCAACTGTATGTTGCTAAACTGGGCCGCAACGCCTTCCGCCAGCAGCCGCCGCAACAAGGGCCGTTTGACAAAATCCGGCAACCCGATCAAGTGCAAATAGGAAACGGCGGCCACCGCCAAAAACAGAATCAACAAAAGGAAGATGCGCAACCAACGGAACAGGATCCGAATGCGGCGAACCCCCGGGTGTTGAAAAAACGGATGCATCTCTCACGGATGATACCGCAGCGCCGCGGGGATTGTCATGTCATGTTCCACGAAGTTGTCGTACAGATCCGCGGGGAACTCAAAGATGAGCCGCTGCCCGTCCCGCACCACCGAGGCGTAGGGATAGGAATAAGGGGAACGGCCGCCGAATTCAATCGAGCAAGTCTCGGTCGTGCCGCCGCGTTTGACCTCCAGAGTCAAGCCAAAATCCATCGAGGCAAAACCGAAATCCCGCCCCTGGTCCCCGCCCACCCCGCTCCAATAGACGGCGCTCAATTGGCCCAGGCGATGCACCCCTTCTTCCAGGGACGGCCAATTGACCCCGGGCGGCCCGTGATAGCCGGGGGCGAAGGTCCATTCCCCCTCCGGATCGCGCAGATATTTGCGCGTCGCGCCGAGTTGGTGGACGGTGAGACTGAGCACATTGCTGGAATCGAACGACCAGATGCGCCGGTCGCGCAATTGCCAGGCCGCGCGCGGCAGACGGTCAAAATCATCGGGGCTGATGAGGTTGACAAACGATTCATCCGGACGGCGCTCAAAAATCCTGCCGTTCTTGCCGGCGCCAAATTCGATCCGGGCAATGACCGTGTTGGAGGGGCCTCCCGCGCCGCCGTCCGCTTGCAGCGTGTATTGCAGGAGCGGGTGCGTCAAGCCGTAGTCCGCAACATCCGTGGCGACGGTTTTCTCGATTTGTGTTTGTATGTTGGTGAAGGAGGCCAGCCAATCGCGCATCAGGCCCGCATCGGCCGGGAAAGTTGTCCCGGAGCGGACCAGCCATTGGCCGTTGGTTTGTTTTTGGACGGCGAAAGAGCCTTCGCCCTGCACGGCAATCGCGCCGATGGAATCCGGGGAAAGGCTGATGAAATGATAATCCAGAAAATTGGTGTAGGCGCCTTGCCAGGGCCGCAGCGCCTCCCGGTCAATCACCACCACGTTGCCGGGGTCCCGCCGCCGGGCATAGGCCAGGCCGGGTTGATTGGACGGGCTGGCCCCGACTTGCAATTGAGCCGTCAAGTTGGAGCCTCTCCAAAACGACAAGTCCAGGTCCGGCGTCTGCGGCGAGGTTTGCAAGCCGTACAATTCCAAATCGGTCCGCGGATCGTCGGAAACAAATTGCCGGACGCGCACCTCCTGCAGGCGCTGGAGCAATTCGTTGATCCGGGCGCTGTCGGCCCGCGCCGTGACCGGCTTTTTCATCCACCACAGGTGGTTGGTGGCATCGCGTTCCAACTCGAAGCCCCTGCCCGGAGAACGCACTTGAATGGACCGGTAAGGGAGCCGGGCCGGATTGAGCAATGAAAGGTCGCGCCACTGGTCCTTGTCGGAGGGGAGGAATTGCAGCCAGGCGGCGCTGACCAGGTAAATAGCCGGGTTGCCGACGACCTCCAGGAAAACCTGGTCGCCCAAAGCCGAGGACTGGCCGATGAGAATCGGGTGCGGCGCGCCGGAACCATGCAGGGAGACTTCACATTGCGGCTGGGTGAACCCGAATTTTTCCTGCGCATCCGGCTGGTCCTTCAACTCCTCCGTGGAAATGCGCTCCTGCCACTGCAATCCGGCCAGCGCGTCGAGCAGGGCCAGGATCGGCGCGCCCTGCGCGGGATAGGTGATGGGCTGGGTCATCTGCCACAGTTCATTGGTCGGGTCCGTGCGCCGGGCGTGAATTTCGGCTGCCCCGCGCGGCTTGATTTCGACGCTGTTGACAGACGCGGGATTAAAAGCCGGCAGGATGACCCGGCTGGCCTGGCGAAGGCGTTCCCGGCGGAGGGGCAGATCGACCAGCCAAATGAAGGCGAACACAACCGCGGCCGCGGCCAGCAAAATCCCGGTGGACTTCCAATTCATGGAAGCCTCCTTTCGCCGCGGCACGGGTGCAAAACAAATCGGCTCACAAGATCAACTCCGCCGCCGCAACCAAACCAATCCGCCCAAAAAAAGAACGCCGCCCGGCAAGCCGGCCAGGAAAAGCCAGCCGATCTCCCGCCTCTGCGCATGGGTCATGTAGAGCTTGTACTCCTTGATGGGCCGCGGCCCCAGGCCGCTGAGCATGATTTGCGGGCGCTGCAACAGCCAGTTCAGGGCCAGTTGCGCAAAAACATGATTGCCCACAAAGTCAATGGCTTGGTCGTCCAAAAAATCCGAGTCGCCCGCCACCACGATGCGCGTGCCGCGGCCGCCGGGCGAATTGACGCCCTGGATGCCCCCTTGCTCGACCGCAACGAGCAGCGGGTAAACGCCGGCCTGCCGGGCTTCATTCATCCCTTGGGAACTGGTCGCCGCCAGGATGGTGACTTCCGGCGCGCCGGGCATCTTGGACCGGTTTTCCAATTCATAGGCCGGACGGGGGAAAACCATGAGCAGGGGCATTTTTTCACTGGCCAAAGGAGCCGTGATGGCATGAGGAATTAATTTCGCGGTCAGGAACGTTCCTTCACCCTGGTTGAAATTCTTGTCCATGTCCACGACACGGCTGTCGGCCACGCCCACTCCCCAATTGGCCAGGACAGACTCCAATCCGGAACGCACGGTCAGCAACGCCAGCATCCGTCCGCCCTGTTTCAAATACGCCGCGATTTTGGCCAGTTCATCGGGCGTCATTTTCCCCTCGCGCGCGCTGGCCGCGACGATCAGCAACTGACAATCCGCCGGAATGACATTGGCGCCTTGCAAGGAAAGCTTTTGCCAGTCGCAATCGACTTCGTCCTTGAGGATGGCGGCCAGCTTGGAATAGCCGGCCTTGTCTTTGTTGTCTTCGGGGTCGTTTTCGCCGTGGCCCTGGAGAAAACAAGCCTTCAGCAGCCGGGGATTGCTGACGTCATAAATACCTTCCGTGAAGTAAAGTTCGCCGAGAAAGGCGCTCCGGCGGACGTACTTGCTGCGGCCCGCAATCAGATCGCTGAAATCGTAATCCGCCAAATCCTTGCCATAAACCAGCCGCGTGTGTCCCCCGCTCTCCAGGAGCACAAAATCCTTCTCCTTCAGTCCGCTCAGGCTGTGCCGGGCCAAAAACTCCTTGGCCTCTCCGATGTCGCGGTCATAGTCCAGGGTCTTGACGTGGAGATGGCGCGGGCAGGCCTGTTGATATTCGGCCAGCAAACCGGAAGCCAGCCCGTAAATCTCCTCGTTCGCCCCGTGCGGCTCAAAAAAAAGTGTGACATCGACATCGTTGGTCAGACTGTCCAGGACACGAAGCGTCTGTTCCGAAAGTTTGAAGGCCGAATCGCGGTCCAATTGAAATCTCTTGAAATGACCGCCCGCCAGATAGTTGGCCATGACGACCAGGGCCAGGACCGCGGCGACGGCCAGGAGGGTGTTCAGCCAGTTGAGCCAGCGGCGGCCGTTGGAAAAGCTCTGTTTTGGGCTGTCAGGCGCGGACATGTTATTTCCAGCGGCGGCTTTCGACCACGCGGCACGTCAAAAACAAAAAGAAAACAGTGGCGCTCACGTAGAAGACAATATGGCGGGTGTCCACCACCCCGCGGGCGAATTCCTGCATTTGCCGCCAGACGCAAATGCAGTCCAGGACCCGCGTCACCCACGTCCGTTGCAGCGCGAACTGGTCGGCCAGAAAGCTCAACAGGAAAAAAGCGGCGCCGATGGCAAAGCTGATCATCGCGGCAACGATCTGGTTGCGGGTCAGGGCCGAGGCAAAACAACCGATGGCCATGTAAAGGGCGCCGAGCAGGAAAATGCCCAAAAAGGCGCTGCACAGCGTGCCCGCTTCCACCAGATTGGAGCCGCGCGTGAAATAACGGAGAATAAACACGCACCCCAGCAACGGCAGCCACATGATCATGAAGAATATCAGCGCGGCGGTGAACTTGGCCAGCACCACCGCCATGTCCCCCACCGGGGCCGTCATGAGCGTTTCAAACGTCCCGGAATACTTCTCCAGGGCGAACAATCTCATCGTGAGGACCGGGGCCGCAAAAAGCAGGATCAGCCAGAAAAAGAAGTTGAAGAAAAATTCCGTGATCGGCATGGGAATCGCCTCGCCCTGCAATTTGTCCAGCAGCGTGTAAAAGCACAGGCCCATCAGAAAGACCGCCCCGGCCACGACGATGTACCCGATCCACGAGTAAAAGAAGGTGCCCAACTCGCGCCGCGTCAGCGTCCGGTAAACCTGCGTCAAAGTTTTTCCTCCTCGCTTTCCGGCCGCGTCAGCCGGATGTAAATGTCTTCCAGCGAATGGCGCGCCAGGGACAGTTCGCGCAACTTCCAGCCCCGTTCCCTGACCAGCGCAAAAATCAGCGGGCGCAGGTCCTGGCCGCCGACGGCCGTCAGGGCGCAACGGTGATATTCGCCCTCCGCCGCGGCGATGTTGTAGTGGGCGATTTCCGGCATCTGCGCCCAGCAGGTTTTCAATTCTTCCAGTGGCGCGGCGATTTCGGCGATGATCTGGCCGTTCTTGCCCATGCTCTTCTGCAAGTTCTCCGGCGTATCCGCCGCCAAAATCCTGCCCTCCCGCAAGATGAGCACGCGGTTGCAGGTCATTTCCACCTCAGGCAGGATGTGGCTGGAAATCAAGACCGTGTGGCGGCGCCCCAATTGTTTGATGAGATGGCGGACCGACCGGATCTGGTTGGGGTCCAGGCCGATGGTCGGCTCGTCCAGAATGATCAATTCGGGGTCGTGCACCAGCGCGTCGGCCAGCCCGACCCGCTGGCGGTAGCCTTTGGAAAGCTGGCCGATGATTCTTTTGTTGACTTCAGCCAGCCCGCACTGTGCAATGACCGCATTGACCCTCTCCCGCGTCCGGCTGCGGCCCAGGCCCTTGAGCCGCGCGCGAAACTTCAAGTACTCCCGCACCCGCATGTCCGGGTGGAGCGGATTGTTCTCCGGCATGTAGCCGATCCGCCGCCGCACCTCGTCCGCGTCCGCAAATACATCCAATCCGGCCACGCGCGCGTGGCCCGAGGTGGCGGGGGTGAAGCAGGCAAGAATGCGCATGGTGGTGGTCTTGCCCGCGCCGTTGGGGCCGAGCAGCCCGGCTATTTCCCCGCGCGCCACCGTAAAAGACACGTCCTCGACCGCGGTGTTTCCCGCGTAGCGTTTGGTCAGGTTTGAAACCTCGATCATCATGGGCATTGACACGGAGCAAGACCGGACACCCCGGCCCGCTTACCGCAGTTTAACCGTCGCCGTCTCCTCTTGATAGCCTAAAATCAGCTCCCCGCGCGTTCGCGGAACCAGGAAGGACAGGTCAGCCGTTTTGCCCCTCCCCACTTGCGAAATAGCCCTGAACAGCTCCAGGTCGTTTCTCACCCTGCGATCTCCTATTCCGTTGATGACGCAGTATTTCGACAGCGAGGCCTCGTCCGCCGGACTGCCCTTCTCGACCCGCGCGACGAACAGGCCGGATTCCGTTCCGCCCAGGCGCCCCAGTCCCAGTTGATCCACCAATTCGGGCGTGAGGTTCCGCAGGTCGGCGCCCAGCCGCTGGCGGAATAAGTCCGCAAAGGGAACCAGAGGCACGTTGAGGTCGCGCCGTTCGCCCCCGCGTTCCACCGTCAAGACGAAATTCAGTTTCGGCTCCTCGCGCAGCAGCCGGTTGAACTCCATGAAACCGCCCGGCGCTTGGCCGTTGATTCGCAAGATGGTGTCCCCGGTTTCCAGCCCCGCCTGGCCGGCCGGGCTGCCGCTTTCCACCGACTCCACCACCAGCGGCCAATCCACGCCCACCCGCGCCCCAAACCAGCGCGACGCGGTTTCGGGATTGAACATCTCGCCCAGGGCCTCCCGCACCTCCTTGATCGGTATGGCAAAGCCAATGCCCTGCGCCCCTTCCAAAATGGCGACGTTGATGCCAATCAACTCCCCGCGCAGGTTGATGAGCGGGCCGCCGCTGTTGCCCGGATTGATCAAGGCGTCGGTTTGCAGCCAGTTTTCCATGCTCAGCCCTTGATTCTCCCGCGCCGGGGCGCGGCTCTTGGAACTGAGGATGCCGCGGCTGACCGATTCGCCCAATCCGAACGGATTGCCCAGCGCCAGCACGGTTTCGCCCAGGAGCAAATCATCGTTTTTGGCAAATCGCACCGCCTTGAACTTTTGCCCGCTTTTTTGCGGAAAAATTTTAAGCAAAGCCACATCCTGTTTGGGGTTGACGACATACACGTGCTGCACGTCATAAACCCCGCCGCCGGCGGCATCGGAAAGTTTGACCTGGATGCGCGTGGCACGGTTGACCACGTGGAAGTTCGTCAACAGATAGCCGTCGTCGGAAATAATGACGCCGGAACCCAGGGCGCTGTGCCGGGAGCCGTAGAATTTGCGTATCAACTCCTCGAACGGGTCGAGCGACTCAACCACGCTTTCCGTGGCGATGTTGACGACACAGGGCATGACCTTCTCGACGGCTTGCACGACGGCGTCGCGGCGGATGTCCGTTTGGGCCATCGCCGCCGTAGCCGCGGCCAGGAGGGCCGGGGCCATTGCGCCGGCGGCAAAAACCTTGCGCCGCCAACGAGGCCTGAGCTTCAGTATTTTCATAGAGCCGGGAGGATGAATTTGGACATTGTGCAAACCCATCCCCTTCCGGTCTTCACTTTGCAAAAATGCGGCTGAAAAAGCAATGCCGGCCTGAAGGACAAGGCATTTTGAAGCATTCTTTGCAGGGGACCGCCATTCTTCAAGGAATTGTTGTTTCTCCAACGCTTCGAGTCTGCTATTAATAATCGTATGGAGATGTGCTTGAAAGAATTCCCTTCGCGCCGGAGGGTTGTGGCGTTGTTGTCGGTTTTGGTCTTTGGTCTGGCGCGGCAGGGTTCGGCGCAGAGCAATGCCATCACCGATTATTACGACCTGGTCAGCGCACTCAACGCCGGCGTCACCAACGTCACCAACTTTCAGACGCCCCTTACCATCTACCTGACGACGACGCTGGCGCCCACCATCCAGATCACGAACAATGTCACGATCAATGCCGGCACCAACTCCGTCATCTTTCAGGGCAATGGCACCAATGGCGGGACGCGCTTCTTTTATGTCCATTCCAACGCGTCGCTGACGCTCAACAACCTCCTGCTCACCAACGGCGGCAGCACCAACGGCGGGGCCATTTATAATGATGGAATGCTCATCCTCAGCAATTGCCTGCTCACGGGCAATTACGCGACAAACACCAACGGCGCCGTGGGCGGCAGCGGACCGATTCTCCTCAACAGCGACGGCACCAATGGCGGCGACGGTGGTCTGGCGGCGGGCGGGGCCATTTACAGCACCGGCCCGGTGATTATTTCGTATTCGATTCTGAACAACAACTTCGTTGAAGCCGGCAACGGGGGCAATGGCGGAAGCGGCGGGGGCGCGGCCGGCAACGGCGGAAACGCCGGCTCTGGCGGCAACGCTTATGGCGGCGCGCTCTACACCTCAGGCAGCAATAATGTCATTTACATGACCGAATTCGCCGGCAATGAATGCTTCGCCGGCTCTGGCGGGGCGGGAGGCAGTTATGCCACCAACAGCGATGAGGGGCCGTCAGGGGCTGGCGGCGCGCCGGGTCTCGGCGGATTATGCGCGGGCGGCGCGGCTTTTGCCGCAGGTCCGCTCCATATGACCAATTGTCTTTTCGTCGCCAATTATGCGGTGGGCGGCGGCACGGGGCCGGCTGAAGTGGATTCCGGCGGCGTCGGCGCCGATGGCAGCCCCGGCGGTTCGGTCTTGGGCGGCGGCCTGTTTATTGCAAACGGGGTGGCCAATGCCTGCATCGAAAACACCATTTTCTTCACTAATTTCTGTTACGGCGGCGCCGGCGGCAGCAACTCGCTGGGCGCTTATTCCGGGGGCGATGGCGGCCAAGTCCAGGGCGGCGCAGTATGGAGCGGCGCCACGCTGACACAGATGGGCTTTTGCACCCTGGCAACCAATCTTTTGTTTGGTGGGTCTGGCGGTGCGAACGGCGCCGGGGGAACCCCCGGTGCAACCGGCGCCGCATCGGGCTATCTGATTTGCGGGTCGGCGGGGGTTTTCGATCTCAGCGCCAGCATTTTGTCGTACGTCAACGGCGGCACCAATTACCCAAACGCGGTCGGCGTGACCGATGCCGGCTACAACATCAGTTCCGACGCCACCCCCGCCAGGAGCGCCACTCTTGCGACGACGCAGCTTGACACCAATCCTGAGCTGAATTCCGGGCTGACTGCCGTTGGCGGAGCCACAATCGGAGGTACATTGGGTTCGCAGCCGATGTTGACGCTACAGATTGCCGGCAGCAGCCCCGCCGCGGGCTTCGTGCCGGGCGTTCCAGGGTCCACTTTCCCGGCCACGGACGAGGTCCTCCGGGACCGCGGCACGCCGACCAGCGCGGGGGCCTTCGAATACAACGCCATTACCATCTTGAGCAACGCTGTGCTGCCAGCGATCACCAGCATCGGTCCCGGCACCAATCTGACCGGCGCCGGGGACACTACTAACTTCACGGTGGTTGCCACCAGCGCCGCGCCTTTCGGCTACCAATGGCGGCTCGATGGCACCAACATCTCCGACAACGCCAATTATTCCGGCACAACCGGCAATATCCTGACAATCAGGAAAGTCTCCCCTGCCGATGAAGGACAATATACCGTCATCATCAGCCCCACTCTGTTGGAAGGGGCTGTCACCAGCGCGCCGCCGATGCTGTTGGTCCTGACCAATGCGCCCTCCATCCAGAAGCAGCCCGCCAGCCAGCTCAACCGGCCGGTGGGATCCATCGTCACCTTCACTGTGAATGTCGGGGTTTACCCGCAAGGTTACTTTTATCAATGGTTGTTGGATGGAACCAATTTGCCCGGCCGCAGCGAGTACTCCGGCACCAACGGCAACGTCCTGACGATCAACCCGGCCACAGACGTGGACGCCGGCAGTTATTCAGTGATCGTCTCCAACGGCTTTAATTCCGTTGACTATGGCGCCGTAACGAGCAAAGTGGCTCGTCTAACCATTGTGCCTGACACCAAGCGTCCCACAATCACGATGACGTCTCCTCTGGCCAATTCCCGGACCAATACTCCCAATACCCTGGCCATCGGGGGAACCGCCACGGACAATGCGCAAGTCACCAATGTCATGTATTGGTTTACCAATTTCAATGCCGGCCTGAACCCGGCTACGAACGTCCAGTTTGGCTATGCCACACTGACCACCAACGGCAGCACCAACCTCAATGCTCCCAGCATAACAAAGCTCTGGTCCATCACCAACCCGCCGTGGCCGGGCACGAATATTCTGGCGGTGCAAAGCGTGGATTTTTCCAGCAACGTTTCAGCCGTTCTCTCCCGGCGCTTTTTTTACCAGGTTCCGACCAACTTGAGCTTGACCATCCTGAGCAATGGCGGCGGCGGCGCGCTGTCCGGCCGCGCCTTCATCAAAAGCGACACCGCCCCGTCCAATGGCGCGTCATTGAACATCGGGGAAGGCTATTCCATCGTGGCCGCGCCGGATCCCGACTCGCTGCTGGGCCGTTGGACCATCACCAACATCTCGGGGACCAATGTGGCCGTCACCGTCACCAACGGCAACACGCTCAAATTCATCATGGAATCCAACACGGCCATCCAGGCCCTCTTTGTCAGCAATATTTTCCTGGGACCGGGCCTTCACGGCGCCTTTAACGGCCTCTTCTATGTGTTGCCCGAATTTGTCACCAACGAACTTGTCACAAACCCGGTTGTGGGAACCAATGGCTCGACGAACGAGGTTGTCACGACGAACTCGATCTACACGAACGAAGTCGCGTTCGAAAGCGCCGGGATGCTCGACAACCTGGTCGTCGGCAAACAAGGCGCCTTTAGCGGCAAGCTCCTCCTTGCCGGCGGCAGCTACAGCCTCAGCGGGTCCTTCGACGCCTTCGGCCACGTCACCAACCACTCCGTGGCCCGTTCCGCGGCTCTTGGCGGACCCCTGATTATTGACATGGACCTGGACACAAATGGCGCCGGCATCATCACCGGCACCGTCAGCAACGCCGCGTGGCCGACCAATGCTTACCTGTGGGCCGGCCTGGCCGCCGTCACGCTTGGCACAACCAATTACACCCTCCTCATGGCGCCGCCGGCCAGCGCGCCGACCAACATGGCGATTCCAACCGGCTATGGCTATGCGTCGCTTGTTGATCACGGGGGAACGGTCACCCTTGGCGGCGGCCTGGCTGATGGCACAACCTTCAGTCAATCCGTCCCGGCATCGCCATCCAACAATGTCCCCGTTTATGTCAGCCTGTATTCCAAGACCGGCTTCTTGTTCGGCTGGCTCAATCTCACCAACCTTGACAACACCAACGCGCCGTACGATTTGATGTGGATCAAGGGAACGCCGGCGCATCCGACCCTTCTGTTCCCCGACGGATTCACCAACCTGCTGGCAACCACAGGCTCGACCTGGACCAATCCCGGCGTCATAACGCTGTCGTCGAACAACACGCTGGCCATTTCCAACGCCAACCTGGACCTGGATTACACGGTCGCAATCGACGAGCCTGACAATTTGGTCAATGCGACCGACACCCCCACCAACTCCTTGACTGGAACAATCAATTTAAAAACGGGCCTTTTGCAGGTCACCTTTGGCAACGGCGATGGGAGAGCGACCACCAAAGGTTACGGGGCCATGCTGCAAGACACGACCAATGCCGGGGGATACTTTGTGACCAAGACCAACGCGGGATCCATCATTCTAAACGGTTCAGGGCAGCCATTCTCATTCGCGCAGCCATTCTCATTCCCGCAGACGCCGGAAGGGCAGGCGTCGGCGTCAGAGCTCCTCATTCCGAACCCGTTGGATAGTGGAGCGGGGCCGCCGCTGCCGCCTGCTCTTCAGTCACTGCTCGACGATTCAACAAACTCCCCGCCTCCTCCTCGGTAAGGCGCATCAGCATTGGCTGTCTTGGTTTTGCTTTTCGGCGGCGCGGGCGCGAAGTTCATCGCGCAGCCAAACCAAGAGCGCCGGGCCGAAACAAATTGCCACGCCAAGCGGCACTACAATCATGCCCCAAAAAGCCAGATCCGTATCCGTCATAAAAGCGCATAAAATGGCCCGTTGGCGGCCGAATGTAAACGAATTTCAAATCTGAAATTTCAGATTTCAAATGCGCGAATCGCCACCCGGCGCATGTCGGGCAAGATCATGGCCGGAACAAAACACCCAGCCAAAACCCATTTTCGCCAATAATCCTGCACACTGACACGTTTCAACTTTAGCCTTCAGCCATCCGCCTTCAGCCTTTGCTCTAAGTGCTTTGCTGACAATAGGTTGTGAACATTTAACGGATAAAATGCCAAAAAATTCACGGTTTTCCCCAACCCCGAAAAATTTCGGGGCACCCTGCATTACAATTTGCAATGTCCTCTTGAGACAATTAAGAAGAGCGGTCAAAAAATGGGGGCGGCGCAAAATCGGACTGGCGCGCGGGCATTGATTTTTTTGGCAGTTGACAGCAGGGCCGGGGGATTGCATTCTAACGGCTCATCTTAAGACGGTGCTTCATGAGGATTCACCGTAAACTCGAGAGAGGAAGTGAGAATGTTTGACAGAAATTAGATTGAAAAAAGGCGAGCCGGTTGACAAGGCCCTGCGGCGATTGAAGAAAAAGATCGATCGCGAAGGGACGCTGAAGGAAGTGCGCAACCACCGGCATTTTGAGAAACCCAGCGAGCGCAAGCGCCGCAAAATGAAAGCGGCCCGCTTTTCCGCCATGTTGAGCGCCCGCTACGCCGATCTGTGATGTGAAGCCTTGTGATTTTTCGCCGCCGAGTGTGGTCGAAGACTGCGCCCGGCATTTTTTTTAGCCGCCATGTACTCATTCTCCACATGCTGGAACTCCCCCCGCCACACCGACGGTCGGGCCATGCTGCGCGAAATCCGCTCCCTCGGCTTCGAGTGGGCGGAATTGAGCCACGGCATCCGCGTCAGTCTCCTGCCGGGCATCGTCGAGGCGGTGGACGCCGGGGAGATCAAGATTTCGTCGCTGCACAATTTTTGCCCGCTGCCGATGGGTGTCAATCATGCCGCGCCGAATCTGTATCTCTTTTCGTCGCTGGACTCGCGCGAGCGGGAAAATGCTTATAAACATTCCGTCAAGACGATCGAAACGGCGGCCCGGCTCAAGGCCGGCGTGGTCATCCTGCACCTGGGCTGCATCGACATGCAGGATTACACCGGCAAACTCCTGGAGATGGCCGGGCAGGGGAAGAAGCAGACTTCAAAGTATTCCGCCCTGTGCGAAAAGGTCCTGAAAAAAACGGAGAAGAAAAAAGAGCGCCACGCGCAGTTGGCCGGTGCAATGCTGGAGCGGCTGGCCAGCCGGGCCGAGGAGCGCGGCGTCGCGTTGGGCATCGAGAACCGCCAGGCCCTGGAAGAACTTCCGCTGGATTCGGACATTGAATCGCTGCTGCGCCAGTTCGACCGTCCCGGCATTGGCTACTGGCATGATTGCGGTCACGCGCAGATCAAGGAAAATCTCGGGTTCATCAACCATCGCTTGCACCTGGAATGCCTGGCGCCCCGGTTGCTGGGTTTTCATGTGCATGACGTGGCATTTCCGGGACACGACCATCGCGCCCCGGGCGGCGGAACGGTCGATTTTGCCGCGCTGAAACCGATGGTGAAGCCCGGGCACATCAAAGTCTTTGAACTCAGCCCGAGCCTGTCCTTGGACGAGGTGGTGAAAGGCGTGGCGCATATTCATCAGGTTTGGGGTGCGCCATGAAAAGTCTCAAGGCATGGTGGAGCGCGGGGTGGCGGGTGGCGGTGTGCCTGCTGCTGTTGCTGTGGATTTTTCATTCCATATTTCTTAATGAAGGCCGGCTGTGGGCGCAGCGGGAAGGATGGCGCTGGGAGCTGATGTCCCGGGGGCAACAATGGCATCTGGCGTGGAGCAAGGGGCCTCAGGACTTGTGGCACACATTGTATCTGGTTCACCCTGGCGCTTTGGTGCTTTCCATGCTTTTGCTGGGCCTGGCATTGTGGTTGGGCGTCGTGCGCTGGCGCCTGGTGTTGGAAGCCCAGGGGCTTGAATTGTCCCTGGGGCGCGCGACGCGCATCTCCCTGGTGGCGCAGTTTTTCAACTCGTTCCTGCTCGGTTCAACGGGCGGGGACTTGATCAAAGCCTACTATGCGGCGCGCGAGACGCATCACCGGAAAACGGAGGCGGTGACGACCGTGTTCGTGGACCGGCTGGTCGGCTTGTGGGCCATGCTGCTCTTCGCCGGCATGATGATGCTGCCCAACTTGCCCATGCTCAGGCAACATCGTGAATTGGCCGTGCCGGCTCTGTTCATCCTGGCCATGCTGGCGGCGGTGAGCATCGTCCTGAGCCTGGCCTTTTGGGGAGGAGTCTCGAAGCCATTCCCGCGGGCGCGCCATTACTTGCGCCGGCTGCCCAAGGGCCAGTTGCTGGAACGATCCCTGGATTCGTGCCGGCAGTTTGGAAAAAGGAAAGTGTTTCTGGTCAAGACAGTCGCGCTCTCGCTGGTCTTGAACATCATATGGGTGCTGCAAATCTCGGTACTGGGCGGCGGGCTGGACCTGAGCATTTCCTTCACGGCTTTGCTCGTGATTGTGCCGATTATTCTCTGCATTTCCGCGCTGCCCATCACCCCAAACGGGCTGGGGGTGCGTGAGAATCTCTTTGTGCTCATGCTGGCGGTCATTGCCGTTCCCAGGACCGCCGCCCTGTCGCTTTCCCTGCTCGCCTCGGCGCAGGGAATTTTTTGGAGCCTGATCGGCGGCGTGGTTTACATGGGATTGCGCGAAAAAGAGCATCTCTCCGAGGTAACCGCCCAGACAATGGCCGAAAACAATTAGCTCCCGGGCAGGTTGGAAAACGCTTTCGCGAAAAAAAGGCTGGACACCCTCCTCTGCCACTGTGTTATAATCTCTCCAGACAACCGTCGTAACGGATTGATATTGAATACAATGAAAAAGCTGCTTTCATTCGCGCTGCTCGGGATGGTTTCCTGGGCTTTGGCCGGCACTCCCGCCCAGGCGGGCGATATTTCCAAACCCGGAATAACCCTCACCAAACACAAGAAAACACACAAAAAGCACAAGAAACACAGGACGACGTAAGACCCGCCGGCTTTTGTGCCAACGGCGCGCTGGTGTCCTTTTTTAAAGGCTGCATCCGTTGCCGCAGTTGATTCTGAATCCTAATCTTAATCTTGCTCTTAATCATAATCCTCTCAATCCTCAGAGATCAGGATTGGGATTAAGATTAAGAGCAACAGTAACAGTCATCCATGAAACGCAAATTCGACTCGGTTGAATCGGTCGCAGCCGATCTCCGCAAGGGCAGGATGGTCATTGTCGTGGATGATGCCGATCGGGAAAATGAGGGCGATTTGGTCATGGCCGCCGAGTGCGTGACTCCCGCCGCCATCAATTTCATGGCCAGGGAAGGCCGCGGTCTGATTTGTGTTCCCACCACTTTCGAGCGCCTCAAACAACTGGGCATCGAACAAATGGTCGTGCAGAACTCGGAAAATTTTCGCACCGATTTTCAGGTCAGCGTCGATGCCGCCCGGGGCATCGCCACCGGCATCAGCGCCGCCGACCGCGCGCTGACCATCAAGACCCTGGCCGGCCCGACCACGGTTCCCGAAGACTTGGTGCAACCGGGGCACGTCTTTCCCTTGCGCGCCAAGCCGGGCGGCGTTCTGCAACGGGCCGGGCACACCGAGGCCGCGGTCGATTTGGTCAAGCTCGCCGGCCGCCGCCCCATGGGCGTCATCTGCGAGATCATGAGCCAGGACGGTTCGATGGCGCGATTGGCCGAGTTGCAACGCTTTGCCCGCCGCCACAAGCTGAAAATCTGCACCATCGAAGAGTTGATTTATTACCGGCGCACGCGCGAAAAACTGGTCGAGCGCATCGAGGTCGTCAAGCTCCCCACCGCTTACGGCGATTTTAATCTGCATCTCTACCGTTCCCACACCGACGGCCAGCACCACCTCGCCCTGGTCAAGGGCCAGGTGGAAGGGAAAAAGAACGTTCTGGTTCGCGTCCACAGCGAATGCCTGACCGGCGATGTTTTTGGTTCGCGCCGCTGTGATTGCGGTCCGCAATTGC
>Ga0326727_10011599_pt1 | contig 20433 bp, 12 predicted proteins | sample MB2enrmetagenome_FD_207643 | JGI IMG/M metagenome (GOLD analysis project Ga0326727, IMG submission 207643) | Lab enriched peat soil microbial communities from McLean, Ithaca, NY, United States - MB29MY | ecosystem: Environmental > Terrestrial > Soil > Wetlands > Peat | place: USA: New York...
TGTCGAACTCTTGGGCCATGGCCCGGAGGATTTCATCCACCGTCTTGCGGACGGCGCGCAGGGGGTGGTCCTGCGGGACTCGCTCCTCCAACGAAACCTAGCTGAACATCCCGGACTGCTGCTGGTCGTCTCCGCGCATAAAACAAAGACGACGAGAACTGTTCTCAGGATACCGGCGGTCGAGAGTTTTTCAACAAGTTCCCAGTCCAGCTTTGATGAACGCCTCGTGGAACAGCCCATCCCGAACAAGATCACAAACCCGCTTGGCAACCTACCATGCGTCCTTGGAGCCGGGTACTTCAGGGAACACACGCACGAAGCCGTTGCAGAACTTGGTTTCGCTGGGTTTTCCGGCCCTTTTCCATTGGGAGGACGCCACCCAAAGGCTCCAAGGCGGATCCCGTGAGCAGAAGTACGGCGATTCCAGCGTTGCCTCTGTCCTCGTGTTCGTGGGCAAGGCACTTGGCGAAGGCCAGAATCCAAACTCGGATGTGTCCTTCAAAGACAGCAATTGGTTTTGCTTTTCCGCTCTCGTAGTCTTGGAGAGTGATGCCGGGGCCGACAAAGTTCATGAAGACACCTTACATCACTTGATCCGCAGAATGCGCTACCGTGAATATTGCGCAAGGCTGACATGCCCACACCAAGACTCACGAACGAAATCATCACCGCCGCCATTGAAGGCTACGAATCGCAGAAGACCCGCATAGACGGCAAGATTGCCGAACTCAAAGCCATGCTCCCCGGTGGAACGACTGAACCAGTCGCCACGCCGGAACCCACCAAGCGCAAGCGCAAGAAATTCTCCGCTGCCTCAAGGCGCAAGATGGCGATGGCGCAAAAAGCAAGGAGGGCGAAGACTCGCGGAGAGTCTGCGCCGACAGCGCCCGACACGCCGGAATCGTCAAAGCCAAAGCGAAAACTGAGCAAAGCGGGGAAGGCGGCAATCGTGGCGGCGCTCAAGAAACGTTGGGCGTTGAAACGTGCCGAAGCTGCGAAGGCGAAACCAGCCAAGAAGACTGCCCGGAAAAAGGGCGCTGTCAAGAAGGCGGCGGCGAAGACGACGGCCACCACGCCAACACAGCCCGGTACGCAAGCTGCCGTACAATAGAGCTCAGTGATAGCTGCTCAAGTACCACGGAATATTGACCACCGTAATACGCCGTTCGCTCCTAGATAGTATCACCGCTCTCAATACCTCCGCCCGGTTGTTATGCAACAGAGCGTAATACCACCGGTTTTCTATTAACTCGGCTAATAACACGACGACTTGCCTATCCGGGTTGGCCTTCTCAAGCTCGAGCGCGTAATCGACAATCGGTCGGATCACGAAACGGAATGGAGATCTCAGTATTACCAGCTCTGGCGCCGGCACTCCAGCCTCCCGCGCCGGAGTGTCCACCAACTTATGCCACCGGCTGGCAAAGTCATCCGTATCTTCGCCGCAATCCACGTGTACCACCTTGATTTCCGGTGAGAGCGTCCAGGCAAACCGCAGCGCCTTTTGTGAGACCCGGCTCCACCGTTCAACGGGCAACACCACCAAGAGTGGTTTGAGATCTCTTGGGTTCGCGGGCGTATCAGCTTTCGTTTCTTCAGCGACCTGATCGTAATGCCGTTTGACGATCCGCATCATCAGCATCAGCCCCGGGATCAGGAGTAGAGTCAGCCATGCACCCTCGGTGAACTTCGCGACCAGCACCACAAGCACGGTGAGGCCCGTGGCAACCGCCCCCAGCGCATTCAGGGCCATGCTCTTGCCGGAACCGGCGGCGCCCGCCTTCTTCCAGTGCATGACCATCCCGGCCTGCGACAGCGTGAAGGCTAGAAAGGCGCCCACCGCATACAGCGGAATTAACCGGTCTGTCACGCCGCCGAATACAATCAGCAGCGCGCCAGCCAGCACGGCTAACGCATAAATCCCTTGCACGAATACCAACCGCCGGCCGCGCAACGCTAAGCCATGGGGCAGGAAGCCGTTCTGCGCGATGGCCCTCGATAACCTCGGAAAATCCGCAAATGCCGTATTCGCCGAGAGCGACAGCACCACGAGGATCGATGCAATGCTCACCCAATAAAAAATACCCTTGCCAGCCACCGCCCCGAGCAACTGCGAGAGCACACTCTGATATCCCGAGCGTCCCGGCACAGTCGCTGCGACTCCATACGCGTTTGCCAGAACCGCGATGCCGGCCAGCATCAGGGTCAGAATTCCGATGACGATCGTCAAGGTCAGGCGTGCGTATTTGTCCGGCGGTTCCTTGAAGGCCATCACTCCATTGCTCACTGCCTCCACGCCTGTCATGGCCGTGCACCCACTGGCAAAGGCGCGCAGCAGTAACCAGATGCCGAGCACTTCCGTGGCATGGGTCAGTTTTGGTGGTTGGATGACCGGCACCGGATGTCCCCCGGCTGCCAACGTTTTTACCAGTCCAACTGCAATCGTGCCTAGCAGACAGAAGATAAAGAGATAAGTCGGGATCAGGAAAACTCCGCCCGTCTCCCGCACGCCTCTCAGATTGACGACGGTTACCAGAAGCAGAATCCCCAAGCAGAAGGGCAGAGTGTATTTCTCCAACGATGGCACGGCCGAGATCAGCGCTCCGACGCCCGCCGAAATCCCAACAGCCGCGGTTAGCACATAGTCCACCATCAGCGATGCCGCCGCCAGCAGTCCAGCCCAGACCCCCAGGTTCACGCTCGCGACCGTATACGATCCTCCGCCCTGCGGGTAGGCGGTAATAGTCTGCCGGTACGAGAAATAAACGATGCCAAGCAGAACAATGATGCTGATGCTGACGGGGACAATGCAGGCCACCCCGGCCATGCCGAGTGGTATGAGGAGCGTCAGGGCGGCTTCAGGGCCGTACGCGGCCGAACTCAGCGCATCCAGTCCGAAGATCGGGATGCCCTTGGCCGGACCAATCCTCTCGGCCGTCTCTTCTTCCGTTGCGAGCGGGCGGCCGAGCAGCAGATCGACCAGTGGCATGGAAACATCCACTCTAGCGCGCCAGCGGACCGGAATGGGCGCCAAGGACGCGCCCGCGGTTCGCCAAACGCAGCTGGGGAAAGAGTGACGTCCGTAAACTGGCAGCGTGCTCGCGATAGCTAATGGGACGGTCCGCCGCAGAACCTCACGGTGGCGAGAACGCGTAAAGTACGGAGAGTAACGGAAACGAGCCCGCAATGGCTACCGATATGACTACTTACAATAACGCCGTCTACAAAGCCGATCACAAGAAATCCAGAGCGCGCGAGGTTGTTCGTCTGCACGCGATGGGCGAGAGCCACGCCGCGCCTAACACCAGCCGAACCGTCTCGATGCCCTCCGGCCTTTCAAGCCTCTACCGTGTCGGCCGGACTTCCATGCCAGTGTGCACGGGGCCCTTCCGTGGGACTTCGAGGGCCTGGCGACAGCAGCTGCCTGGTTAGGGTATCCTGACCATTTCTTCGGTGTTCAGGAAATTCACTATGACAAGTTTCAGCAGACGAACCGTTCTCAAGGGAAGTGTCGCGCCGTTGCTTTCGGCCGCACTTGGGCGCGGACAAGGGTCCGGCGCCGCCCGACGCCCGATTCTAAAGCGGGTGAATTGGCCCTCTTTCGGCCCTGTCAGGCATCCCACCCCGGCCTCACAGGAGGAGTTCCAGTCCAGGGTCGATCGTGCGCGCCAGGAAATGCTCCGGCGCGGCCTGACGCACCTGGCGGTCTACGGAGACCGCGAACACTTCGCCAACCTGATGTATCTGTGCAATATCGACCCGAGATTCGAAGAAGGATTGCTGATCTTGAGCGAAGGGCGCACCCCTTTGCTTCTGGTCGGCAACGAGTGCTGGGGTTATCTGGGCAACAGTCCGCTGTGGCGCGGCAAGGCTCTCCGCGCGGAGCGGTTCCAGCCTCTGTCGCTCCCCAACGAACCGCGCAACCAGAGCCGCCTGCTCCGGGAAATCCTCTCGGAAGAGGGCATTGCGGGAAAGGCAGTGGTGGGCTGCTGCGGGTGGAAGTACTACTCCGATCACGAGGATCCGGAAGGCCGCTGTGCCATCGACGCTCCAGCTTATATCGTCGATACGCTGCGCCTCTTGACCGCGCATGACCGGGTGAGTAACGCGACCGGAATCTTCAACGATCCCGACACAGGCCTGCGCACTTTCTGTTCGCCCTCGGAGATCGCCTACTTTGAGTTCACCAATACGCTGGCCTCCGATGGAATGACGGGTATGTTGCACGCTATCCGCGACGGAGCCTTGGACTATGACGTGGCGCGTGCGGCCGGATACAACGGGGAACCACTGGGTTGCCACATGACCGTGAACACGGGCGATCCGCTGAGCTTCGGCCTCTCGAGCCCGATGGGAAGCACGGTCCGGCGCGGCGACCCGCTCTCTCTGAATATCTGTTATCGGGGCAGTAACGTGTGCCGTTCCGGTTGGGTCGCCAAGTCCGCTCAAGATCTGCCAGCCGGGGCTGGGGATTATGTCGAGGCGTTTGCGGGTCCATACTTTGCGGCCATGTGCGAGTGGGTGCGGCTGCTGCAAGTGGGCCAGCCGGGAGCGGCGCTGAACGACGCCATCCAAAGCCGGCTGCCCTTCGATCGGTTCGGCATCAGCCTCAACCCCGGCCACTTGACCCATCTGGAGGAATGGCTGAGCTCGCCCATCTTCCCGGGTTCCCGCATCCGGCTGCATTCCGGCATGGCCATGCAGTCGGACGTCATTCCGTCCTCGCCAAAGTATGCCTCCAGCCGTGTGGAAGATGGCTACGTAATTGCCGACACAGCCTTACAGGCATCGATCAAACATGATTATCCGGAATGCCATGCCCGATGTCTCAAACGCCGCGAGTTCATGCGTTCTGTCTTGGGCATAGACGTTCCGGATGACGTCCTGCCGCTGGCGAACATGGCGGGTTGCATACCGCCCTTCTTTCTCGACCCGAACCTCGTCTTTGCTCTGGAGGGTTGATCGGATCGGAGAATATCGTAATTCGAGCTGAGACATGACCCCTTCGATACTTATTAGATAGACCGCTGGGGTTCATTTCGGGTAGTCGATCGAGGACTTGCGGAAGGATTACTGCCGAGAACAGCCTAGCGCGGGGGAGTACGTGGTTAAATGCTGGCACTGAGGATGCCCGCGACCGCCAAACTGAACTCCGTCCGCTAGGATTTACAGGGGAGATCGTGCAGTTCCCGCCTATACGACGCCCAAGTTGAGGTAAGGATTTGACGTGAAGCACTTGGCCGTAACTCGCCCGAACCGTAGAAATGCCCGGGCTGGCCGAAGCGACCGCTCTCGATAAGGCGCGATAACGCCCGCGAACGGCCTACCTTCCCACAAGCCAGTCGGGGTTTACTTGGTCATTACTGGAATGGTTGTATAGGCGCCTGCTGGCGTCGCGCGGATGCCAAGTGCGCTGATCTGTCCGCCCGCGGGCGTATCGAATTCGACCGAACCTCGGATGTTCGCGGCGGCCGGGAACAGGTCCGTCAGCATTTCAGAGGCATGGCCGTTTGCCGGCAGGTTGATGGTAGCGCTCGCCAACGCCGAGCCGGCATCGTCGCGCAGAGTCCCCGGAATGGCCGCCTGAGAGCCGGAACTGTTCGCGAGCGCGATACCCGTTGCGAGCCCGTTGGTGTTATCGAAGACTAGAAACTGCGAGCTCGGGCTGCCCGAAGCCAGCGGCACTACAGCCTCCTGCCCAGAGTTTCGGAAAATAGCGAAACCGCTCACCGCGCCCGTGGTCGTCAACTGCGCGGAGCCCACTTGCGACGTTTGGCCCGCCGTCGCCTGCGTCTGAATGAGCAGTGAAGCGCCCGCCGCGAGCGTCTGGCTCACGATCGATTCGTTTGCGGTTGTGCCGGTCTGCGGAAATGCAAGAGGCAGAGCCATTGGGTTCCCCTGCTCATCGAAGAATTTCAATTGCACCTGAGCGGGGCTGGCGCCGGTATTGACGAGGGTCATGAGGGTTTGCCATCCACCGCCCGAAGCGATGTGGGCCATCGTGCCGCCGGCGGCTCCTGTGCCGGCGAACACAGGCAGCGTCGTGATGGCCGCGCCGTTCGCGCGCAGCCCGAGGACACTGATCTGTCCATTCGATGGCGCGTTGAACTCGACTGTTCCACGCTTGGCGGCGGTTGCCGGGAATCCATAGGTCGAATCCGTCAGCATGAAAGAGTTGTGACCCTGCGGGGCCAGTGAGATATGACCGGTGCCGAGTTGTGCGCCGCTGTCATCGCGAATAACAACCGGGATATTCGCTCCCAATGCCGTGGCCGACACGTTCGCGACGGCAATGCCCGTGCCGAGTTGGCCCGTGTTATCGAACGCCATCAGGTAAGAGGCGGCGGTGCGCGTTTCGAGCGGGACCACGGCTTCCTGCCCGTTGTTCTTGAAAATTGAGAAACCGCCGATCGGACCCGACGCCCGCAACTGCGCCCACGCCGTGTTGGCGGGCGCCGTGGACGAACCGCTCACATCGAGTACCACCTGGCTATAAGCGTTGATGCTCTGGCCGAACATCGGACTGAGCATGGCGCCGGCGAAGCTTTGCTGCGGCGAGGTCAGCGGCACCGCGGAAACGCTGCCATCGTTCGCGAAGAAATCCAGTTCCGCCGACGCGGAGGAATTGAAAAAGCTCGCCGGTTCGAGATTCATGATCGTGATCGAGGTGTCCCATCCGCCACCAAAGGCAATCTGAGCCAGCGACCCTATGGGATTGATCCCTTTGAACGAAGTGCCCTCCTGCTGGAGCGTGAAGGGCTTTCCTGCGATAACGATTTGGCCTGTACGCTGCGACCAGGCCGTGTTCGCGGAAACCTGGACAGCCACGCTGCCGCTGCCCGGACCCGAGCCTGAAATGGTGACCCAATCAAGCTCGCTTGAGGCCTTCCACTGGCAGCCGGCGGCCGCAGTCACGCCGACGGACGCCGTCCCTCCCGCGGCGGTAAAGGATTCGCCGTTGGAATCCACGCCAAGTGTACACGCTCCGGAACCCGGTCCTGAGCCTGAACCGGAACCCGATCCGCCCGAGGGTGGCTGGACCACCGGGTTGTTCTGCGGATTGAGCCGAATCATGGGCCAGTCGTTCGCGCCAGGATTGAATGGCGCGCCGGTGGCAAGAACAGTCGCGACGCCTCCGAGTGTCTGCCCGCCTCCTGGAGGGTAGGTTATGTAAGTTACAGCGATCTCGGCCAGGCCATCGTTGTTAAAGTCGCCAACTGTAATTACCGGCACGCTGCCCGCCGCGCCGCCGTTGGCGCCGGTAAGGTTCCAGGACCTCACAGTATTTCCGTTACGATCGATCGCAACAAGCGTGCTTGAGTCGTACCAAATATTCTGCGTGTAGCTGTCCGCGCCTGCGCCTGGCGGCATACGGCCGCTGGGCACGTTCCCCATGTGCGCTCTCGTTGGAGGGACCAGGAGTGCTGCGGCAGCGCTGCCAGCCTGTCCCGAATCCTGTGCGGGGTGGGCCACCTCATAGGCTGTGATGATGTCGGGATATCCATCGCCGTTGATGTCGGCGAGCACTATCGGACCACCACCGTACCCTGACGCCGGAACCCACGGAAATGCATCCGAGAACGAGGTTCCGTCAGTATTAAACACGTTCAGCCGGACTGGAAAAGGATGCGCGCCATCATAGCCCCAGTCCAGAATCTCATAGTGTCCGTCGCGGTTCAGATCGCCGATGGCGAAAGTCCATGACCCCGTTGACTGCGGCCAGCCGGCTCTTTCCGTGCCGTCCGGTTGCAATATGTGCAGCGTCCCGTCCGAGTTCGTGAATAGGAGCTCGAGTTTTCCGTTGCGGTCCAGGTCCGCCAGCGCCATACGGCCGGGATACCCTTGGAAGCTGGGCGCGTTCCACGGCCGCGGTAAACCGTCCGATCCGAACAGGCGCGGAGTATAGGTGTCCGGTGTGGTCCCCTCCAATACAATGATTTCCTTCTTGCCATCGCCGTCGATGTCCCCCGCCAGCGCGCGCTGTCCGGCGGCATAGGCTAACGGGAGGTTTTGATCCGCGATCGGAATCGGGAAATTCGCATTGATCGGCTGGCCGTCACCGCGCAACGCATAAACATAACCGGTGCCGGCAAGGCTATCCCAGCCGCCTGGGGCGCTCGAGCCGGCAAGCTGGTTCCCGAACGCGAGGACCTCCAACTTGGAGTCTCCGTCTATGTCAACCAGCGTCACCTGGTTCAAAGCGAAACCGATGTTGGAAGCTTGGAAAAACGTCTTGTGGGAACTGCCGTCCGCCGCAAAGATGTCCAGATTGGACCCGTAGGAGACCAGCACCTGGTCGCCTGCATCGCTGTCGAGCTTTCCGGCCGCTGGTTCATCAGAGCTGCCCTCAGCTAAAGCCACTGTGGTTGCAAGCGACCCATCCGGTGAGAGGGAGCGGAACTTGCTGGTGATGCCCAGCGTTGCCTGTACGGCACCTATCAGGGTGAGGTGAAGATTACCAGCCGAATCGGCCGCCGGAACGATTCCGGATGGCGCGAACGGCGCCGCGTCCAGCCACTGAGGCCAATTCGTGGAAAGCAGGTCGGGCTCGAAGTACACAGTTGTGGACGCCACACTCGTGAAGTTCGCTGCCTTAGCGGTCACCCTTACGGTATAGTAGTCCGCTTGAGCGCCGGAAGGAGTGTTCCAGGTTGCCAGGGTCCCATTCGTTACGGAGACTGAACCGCCGTTCATAAGCGTTATACCGCCGGTTTGCCAGCCCGAGCTTGGGCTAGCGCCGCGCGCCCATTCGACCGTATAGCTCTGGAAACCTGTTACCGCAGTTGATCCGAGGATCGAAATCCCCGCGCCGGGTTTGAACGTGGTCGCTGCCGAAAGGACCAGGGCGGGCACTGGACTTGTGATGTTGACGGAGCCGGCAACTATCTCAACCCGATCCGAGAACGACTGGCCGGCGGTGTTATACGCAGTCAGCCGGATGGTATAGGTGCCGTTCGGAACGGCCGGAGGGTCGAACGTGCCGAGCGTTCCCGATACGGGACCCGTCCCCGTTTGAAGTGTGGTCCATGCGGTTGGCTGCTGCCCCGGACCGGGATCGATGCCGTATTCCAGCGTGTAGCTCGCGAAACCTGCGCCGCCGGCGGTGCCGGTTATCGTGACCGCGCTTTGCGCCGTTGTGCTGCCGGTGGGACTGCTGATCTTTGCCTCCAAAGCGCCGGCCACCGCAACGGCCGCCGAAGCGTCGATCCGGCCGTACCCGAAATTCATGTCGAATCCAGGTTGCCCGAGGTTATCCGCGGATATCCGGATCGCCTGCCGAACCTCTTCGTTTGAGTATTCGGGATGCGCGGCGAGGATGAGCGCCGCAAGTCCGGAAACGTGCGGCGCCGCCATGCTGGTGCCGTCGGCGCGTGTATAGTCATCATTGAGTGGCGTACCCATCGACGTGCCGGCGGCGCGCAGGGAAAGGATATCCACGCCGGGCGCAGCTACGTCGATCTTGTCTCCCCAATTAGAAAAGGACGCCAGCGCATCGGTGGGATCCGAGGCTGCTACCGTGATGACGTCCCATAAATTCGCAGGATAGTAGTTATCCGCGTTGTCGTTGTCGTTTCCCGCTGACGTCACAAACACCAAGCCCATGTTGTACGCATAATCGACCGCATCCGCAATTGTTTGCGAGGTGCCCGCACCACCCCAGGAGGCATTGATCACATCCGCGCCGTTATTGGCCGCGTACTCGATCGCGGGCGCCATGGTCGAATCGGAGCCGCTACCGCTGTCATCCAGGCCCTTCACGGGCATGATTTTCGCCCGCCATGCCACACCGATCACTCCGATTCCGTTGTTCCCGACCGCGGCGATAGTACCTGCTACATGGGTTCCGTGCCCGAAGTGATCGATCGGATCGTTGCCTTGTTGCGGATTCCCGACGCTGGCGCCGACAAAATCCCACCCTGGCACGACATTGGCGCTGATATCGGGGTGGTTATAGTCGATTCCCGTATCCACCACGGCGACGACGATACCGGCGCCGGTGCTGGTATCCCATGCCGCCGAAGCATTGATCGTGTGCAAGCCCCACAAGTCGTAATAGGCCTGCCCCCAGCTTCCGGAACTTGAAAAATAGGGATCGTTGGGCGTGAGCTTGACCGAGATTATTTTGTCTTCCTCCGCATATTCCACGTCCGGATCGGACTGCAGCGCTCTCAGAGCTTTGTTGAAATCGGAACGGTTGCCGCCGATTTCCATCAAATACGTGCGCGAGAGATCGGGCGGCGCAAAATTGGCTCGCAGACGATTGGCGCGCTTGGCGTAGCGCGCGCGAACCTCAAGGGCGAGCTGCCAGGCGGAAACCTGCCGCTGTTCTTTGGCGCCGACCAGATCGGGATAGAGCGGCGCCAGCATGAGTGCCGAATAGCGCGCCATGAAGGCCGCGATCTCGGGCGGCATCGCGGCGCCGGCCGGCAAAGCCATGCGTTTCGCTGGAAGAGCGGCTTCGACTGCATCGCTCAGTGGCGGGCGAAGCTTAACAAGAATGCGCGGAACGGCCGTGGCCGCCGGTTTAGGCTGGGAAGGATTGACTGCCGCTACGCTCAAACCGGGCAGGTGCGGAGTGGAAATCGGTTGCGCATGCAAGCCGGCAATGGAAGCCGGGATCAGGAAAAGTGCAGCAAAAGCAGTTCGAAGTGAGCACAGTCGCATGGGCTTCTCCACTAGCGTCCGTATGACGCGAACAACTCCAACATGAAGGTGCTGAGCCGCGAATCTCAGGCCGGCCATTAACCGAAAAGCTTAAAACGACCGAAAAGCTTAAAACGATCTTAAACTACTGATTGGACTAAAAATAAGAATACTCCGCCCACGGCAATGATCGCAATGGTTCCTGGCTGAAGTCGACGCCGTTCTCGACTAGCATTGGGCACTGGGCACGGCCACAGCAATCGCCTGCGGATATGCTTCTAAAGAGGCACTTCTGGGTGACTCACCATAGGCGCAGACTTCCGACGGGCGGACCATCCCATTAGAGGTCCTTCGAGACCGTCTGGCTGATAGGGAAGAGAGCGGGCGGAATCCATCATGGCCAGGAGTCGCTGACTCCACCAAAGGCCGAATACATTGGCGCAGACCAAACTGTCAGTCTCAGTTTTCGCTTGCAACTCTGCGGCGGACTATACATACCGATATTATAAATGCTGGCACTGAGGATGACCGCGACCGCCAAACTGAACTCCGTCCGCTAGGATTTACAGGGGAGATCGTGCAGTTCCCGCCTATACGAAGACGCCCAAATTGAGGTAAGGATTTGACGTGAAGCAAGAGTCAGATGAGGTCGTAGAACTCGATGTGAATCGATTCCCGGGCTCTGTGCTCTTCCGGCGGCATCTATTTGATCTTGGGCGCTTCGACGATTACGCCCAGGCCATCCAGCAGCGTCCAGGTGGCGCGCTGGTAGGCCACGAGCGCCTTCTGGTAGCTCGCGTAGGCGGCGACCAGAACGCCCTCGACGGTAGCCAGCCGGTTCTGCGCGTCGAGCAGCTCGAAAGGCGTGATGCCCCCGATCTCGTAACGCTGCTGCTGTGCATCGACATTCTTCTGCGCCAGATCCCGTGCGATCTTCGCGGCCTCGATCTGCGCATTCGCCATCTCGATCTGGCTGGTGGCAAGCTTGACCTCCTGGATCACCTGCTGCTCGGTCTGCCGCTGCTGATACCGATCCCGCGCGCGGCTGACCAGGGCATCCGCGAGGCTGGCCTCCGCCTGGCTGCTGCGCACCGGAATCGTCATCTGGACCGAAAAGCCGTAGTAAGGCGACTGAAACCGGAACATCTGGCCCAGAGCGTTGGCGAGGCCGCCCGGGATGAATGCCGAAGTGGTGCCGAGCGGCCCGGAGATCGGAATCTGGTTGCCGCCCAGGCCGTTGCTGCCAAATTGCAAGCCCAGGTCGAATCGCGGCAGCATCGCGTTCCGGGCCACGGACGCATTCATCGCGTCGATCGAATAGCGCCGGCTGATGGCTTTCATCTCGGGGCGCCGCTCGAACGCAGTCCGGATCGCCTCATCGGGTGGCTCCACGGGAGACAGAGGCAGCGAAGAAGGGTCGTCCTCGAGCGCGATCTCGATATTGCGCGTCGCGGGGTCCAGGTCCGCGCCGATCAACCGCCTCAGTCCGTCGAGCGTCTGGCGGTACGCATACTGCGCGCGGATGAGATCCACTTTCCGCTGCGCCACTTGCGACTGGGATTGATAGATGTCGAGCTTCGAGAGCGCCCCGAGATCCAGGGCCATCTTGTCCCGGTCGTACGATTTCTGCGCCAGGTCGACCGCAAGCTGCGCCACCCGAATGTTGTCGCGAGCTTCGACCGCATCCCAATACTGCCCGGCGGCCTGCTCGACGAGATCGCCGATTTGCGATTCGCTCTGGTCGGTGGCGATGAGCAGTTGCGTCTTGGCAATCCGGAGCGCCGTCCGCGCTTGCAGGTTGTTGCGGTTGTAAAGCAGCGGCTGAGTAATCGAAAACTGAAGTCCCGACGAGATGCTGGGGTTGAAAAAGTCGAACGCGCTGTTAGACGAGCTGCGGGTCGAGAAAAAGCCGATGCCCACCGTCTGGCCGGTGGTCAGCGACTGGGCATAACCGGCCTGCCCCTCATGGGTCAAGTCGCTCAGAGTGTCGGCGCCGCTGGTCTGCGCGAATTGGGGCTCTACACTCCGCAGGCTGTTCCAGCCCACGGTGTAAGCCGGGTCGAACGGAGATCTCGCGCTCAGCACCGCATCGGCCGCGGTCAGGACGTCGAGCCGCGTGAGATAGATCTCGGTGTTGTTCTTGAGCACCAGCGTGAGGAAGTCCTTGAACCACAGCGACAGTTTGCCGTCCTGCACGCGTTCGCGGATCCCTTCGACCTCGTGCACCCGCACCACCGGCCCGCGATAGCGCTCTCGCAAATAGGCAGGAAGCGGCAGCGCACTGAGCGCCGTCCTCAGCAACAGCAGACTCAAGCAAAACCGGAATAATTTACTCATAACGAAGCGCCTCGATCGGATCCACCCGCGCCGCCTTCATCGCCGGATAGATCCCGAAGACGACGCCCACCGCGGCGGAGACCCCGAACGCGACGAGCACGGACGAGGCCGTCACGATCGTCTTCCACTCCGCGGTGTGGGCGATCAGCCATGAAAGAAGGAAGCCAAACCCGATCCCAACCAGCCCGCCCGCGATCGAGATCACAACCGATTCCGTAAGGAACTGCCGCACGATGTCCGAGCGGCGCGCGCCGGTGGCGCGGCGGATGCCGATCTCGTGCGTTCGCTCGAGCACCGTTGCCAGCACGATATTCATAATGCCGATGCCGCCGACGAGCAGCGAGATGGCCGCGATCGCCACCATCACGTAGGTGAAGATGGTCTGCGTCTTCTGCTGCTGGGCGAGCAGGGCGGCCGGGATCACTACGGTAAAATCCTGCGTGCTGCGGTGCGTCGAATTCAGGATTGCATTCACGACCTTGGCGGCCTGAACGCTGTCGGCGCCGCTCTTGAGCTGAATATCGACGCTCTCCAGGTCGTCTCTGAAGTAGTTGTTATCCCAGAACCGGTACTTGTATGTATTGAACGGGATGAAGACGATGTTGTTCGGGTCCTGGATCTGAACGTCCGCCGTCTGCGCCCCGCTCGCGAACCGCTTCGCCAGCACACCGGCCACGCGCAGCCAGGTGTCGTTCACCTTCACGTACTTGCCCACGGCCGGGCCATAACCGAGCAGCTCGATTTTGGCGGCTTCGCCCAGCACGCAGACGGCATCGCTGACAACATCGTCCTGCTCATCGAGCAGGCGGCCCTCGCTCGCCTTCATGCTATGGATCGGGAAGTAGGCCGGGCGGACGCCATACAACTCCGGCACCAGGTGCGCCGCTTTCGGCAGGACCTTGGACGGGTGAAGCGACTTTTGCGGCGAGACGAGTTCGAGGCCCTCCAGATTGGCTTCGAGGACACGGACGTCGCGCTCCGTGAGCCCGGGGGAATTGCGCCTCCGCTCGTTGAACTCCTCCGGCCCGCCGGCCGGCCGCGACTGTACCAGCAGGTTCCGCACGCCCAGCTCTTCGATGAACCGCAGCGATTCCTGCCGGGCACCGGCGCCGATCGCCAGCATGCCTATCACCGCTCCCACGCCGAACACGATTCCGAGGCCGGTCAGCATCGTGCGCGTCTTCTGCTCGCGGAGGTTCTGGAGCGCGCTTCGCAGGTCCGACAGGAGCCGTGCCGCGATGGAAGGGTTTCGCGAACTGGCGGAAGTCCCCGGGGCGTTGCTCATTTCGGAATCGCCTTCATGGCGCTCGAACCGCCGGATTGTTTCTTGGTCCCTTCATCCGGATTCGCAAGCGCGACCGTCTGGCCACGCGCCACGCCGCTAATCACGGCCTGGCTTTCGCTGCGCCGCACCAGTTTCACGTCGCGCGGAGCGAAGCCGGTCCCTGAAGGAACATAGACGAAAAAGCGGCCGTCGGACTCGAACAGAGCCTGACTGGGTATGGAGAGCACATTCTTCAGGATCTCGGTCGTGATCACGACCTCGGCGCTCATGCCCGGCCTCAGTTCCGGCGCCGGGTCGTCGAGACTCATGCGGCACTCGAAGCGCCGGTTCCACGCCGGGCCCGTGGTGCCGCCGATATTCGTCACGTGTCCGTGGAAGCGGCGGAACGGAAGGGCGATCACGCGGACCTCGACGGGCTGTCCAACCGCCATCTGCCCGCGGTCGAGCTCGCCGATACTCGGATTCAGCTCCCAGTTCTTCAAATCCGGGATCTCGGCGATCGTTACACCGGGCGAGACGCGGTCTCCCACCCGGTACTGCGGCAGCGTCATACCGCGCGCGAACTGGTTTGTGGTGCTGGTGTTCTGCAGGAGCGAGACATACCCGTCCCTGTGCGCCCGGACCGTCATCTGCTCGATGTTCCGGCGGGCGGCGGCGGCCTGGGTCCCGGACTTGCTCCGCGCGGCCAACTGAATGTCCACTCCCGCCTGGTTCGAGGCCGAGCGGTTGGCCAGGTCGTGCTCGATCTGCGCCAGGCGGCCGCGCGCGGCCTCGAGCGCGAGGTCGTTCTGACGCGCCGCGATGCTCGAAACGAGCGGGTTGCGCCGCACGTCGAGTTCGGCCAGCCGCACGTCCGACTTTGCCTTGAGCAGCAAGTAGGAGTTCTCCTCCTGCTGCGCCTCGGCTTCGGCCTGGGCCTTGAGCACCTGCTGGTCGGCCTCAGCCAGGTCCGCCTCGGCCTCCTTCAGCTTGTAAGCCTGCTCGCCGGTATCGAACGCGAATACGATATCGCCGGCTTTGACCGTTTCGCCCGGCGTACGGAGGAATTTGATCTGCATCTCGCCCATTCCGGTCATGGGAGCCTGGAGCGATTCGGGATTCCCGCCGCGAAGCTGCCCGCTCGCGGTCACCGTGAAAGTCACTTCGCCAAAGCGAACCTGCGCCACCGGCACGTGCGGGCCGCTCTGGCCCACAGTCCGGAAAAGGCGGTAGACGCCCCATCCCGCGGGCGCCACCGGCGCGAGGACCAGCAGCGGAATCAGCAGCCGTTTGAGCATGCGCCTCGGCCGGCGCGTCCGAGGCGGCGGGGGGGCGAGCGCGGGAGTTGCCGCGGCGGCTTTCATTGCCGTTCTGCTTCCTGGGGCGGCTCGGCCAGGCACACCGAGGCTCCGGCAGCGACACCGCGTATCGCGACCTCGTCCGGGTTGCGCGCGAGCACCTCGACTGGAATCGCGCGATACCGCTTCGCTTCGGCCACGTAAATTACGGGCTTGCCGTTTTGCGTGAAGATTGCCTTCGCGGGCACGCTGATTGCGTTCGGGATGTGCCGGACCACCAGGTCGGCGCTGCCGTTCATGCCGGGCCGCAGGCGCGCATCCGGCTTTTCGATTGGGGAGTAAGCGATGAAGGTCCGCTGCGGCGGCCACTCGAACGACATGCGGGTCAGCGGAGAGATCGATCCCACCCGGCTCGACAGAGTTTGCTCGGGGAATGCATCGGCGCGGACGCGGGCTTCGTTGCCCACCGAGATCCGGCCTCGATCGACCTCGTCCACCTTGCACTCCATCTGCAGGGTGGCGGTATCCGGAATCTCGGCGACGGCCGCGCCCGGCCACACCTGATCGCCCACCTTGAACGGTTGCGCATTCATCCAGCCCTGGGAAAAGTTGGTCAGATAGACGATGATGCCATCGCCCGGTGCGCGCATGTTGGTCTGCCCGATGCGTTTGGCCGTCAAATCGACATCGGCCTGCGCCTTTTCGAGCTGGCGCCGGATCGAGGCGACCTTGGACTCGTCCGACTTCCGGTGCAGCTCGACGGTTGCCTCCTCGACCCGCAGCTTCGATTCGGCGGTGGCCAGATCGATCTTGCTGGATTCACCTTGCAAAACGCTGACAATCGCCTGTTTGGAGGCCTCGAGTTTCGCGCGGTCCACGTCGTAGTGCGCGGTGGCCAGGTCGAGCTTGTCCTGTTCGGAAGTCATGCGTGCTTGAGCCAGGGCCTGCACAAGCGACGCTTTCGACTGTTTCAGAACGGCTGCCTGCTCGTCAAGCTGGCGCTTCGCGCCGCTCGCATCGAACCGCACCACCACATCGCCCGTCCGGATATGGCTGCCCGGTTCGGCCCGCCACACGATTTTCAGGTCGGGGATATCCTTCGGAGCGGAGAGCTGCACCGAGCGCCGCGCGGCGATTTCACCGCGGCACCGCACGATCTCGGCGAAATCGCCTTTCCGGACCGGGGCGAGCGGCAGATCGGCCGCGGCCTGCACACGCCGCGCCTGGCGCAGGCCATAGTAGCCGCCCGCGGCAAGGCCGCCCAGTACGACCAGCGCGCCGGTCCACTTCAGCACCCGAAGGGTTTTCATTGGGCCAGCACCCGATCGCCTTCGCCGAGTCCGCTCTTGACCTCGACGTAATAGTCGTCAAACGCGCCCAGCGCCAACTCGGCTTCATGGCGCGCGCCATCCTTGGCGATCCTGACGGCGTATGGCCTGCCGTGGCGGTACCGCACGGCTGCGCGGGGAACCGCCAACACGGGACTTCCCGTACTCAGTTCAAGATCCACCGCCGCGGAGAGGTCGGGAAGCAGGTGCTGCGGGTCGCGTCCCTCCAACCGGAAGCGGGCCTGAAACGTCCGCACATCGGTGGCGAGCAGGGTCGAAGCCACCGGAGCGGCGGACTCGAAGAAGGCGTTGAACTGGAGACTCGGGTAGGCGTCCAGCCGCACCAGCGCGCGGGTGCCGGGTTTGAGGGCCGCGCCATCCGGCTCAGCAACGGAGAGTTGAATGTCCATGCCGGTGGGCGAGAAGATCCGCAGCAGAGCCTGGCCCGTCCACAACTGGTCGCCCTCCTGCGGTTGGCCCTGGCCCTGACCGCCCGGCCGCCACACCGACTCCTGGACCACCATGCCCGGGATCGGCGCCCGAATTTGAAGCTGCGCGGCGTTGGCCTGAGAGCGCTCCAAGGTAACTTTCTGGCGATCCCGCTGCAGCTCCAGGATCCGGAGGTCGGCCGCATCCGAGACCTGGCGCGCCTGGATGGTCTTTTTCAGGCTCGCGACATGCGCCTGAGCGATGTCGAGCTGGGCTTCCGCCTTCAGCCGGTCGATCTCACTCAACAGCGGGCCCTTCCGGAGTTCGATCCGCGCCTTGGCGAGGTCCGCTTCCGCCTGCTGCAACTCGGAAGCGCGCCGCTCGCCATCGGCGCGGTGCTGTGCTTTGCGCTGCTCCACCTGGTGTTGCAGGTCCTCATATTTCGCATTCGCATCGCGCGCCTGGTCGAGGAGTTTCGTGCGGTCGAATTCCGCGACCACGCCGCCCGGCCGCACCATGGCGCCGCTCGGAAGTATGTTGGTGAGGATCAGGCTGCCGCCGCCCGCATCCACAATCTCCGGAACCATCACAGTGACCGCCTCGACGGGCTGCACCGTGCCAGTGGCGCGAACGTGCCTGACGATCCGATGGCGGGAGATCGTCAAGACCTGGGCAGCCGGCGCTTGGCTCGAACAGAAGCCGGCGGCTGCGAGGAGCGCTACCCAACTTCGAGCGCGAAGCCGGTTTCGAAGCATTGCCATGACAGTGTATCAGGTGTACTGATCGGAATGACGCCAAAGCCCGGAAAATCGTTTACGAATCTTTTCGCAAAACCCGGGACAATATACCCATTTTCCCGCCGCGCGCCCTGGAAGCCTACTTCGAAACAGGTGGGTCGAACGCTTGCCGGTGTTGGACTGATCGAGACGACAACGATGATTGGCAGAAGTCCCACTCGGCGGCTGGAACGTCTCGAGTCCCCTTCGGACCGGTTGGCGAGCCGAGGATACCCATAGTCGAGTTTGTCCAGACGGACAGAAAGGTCGTTGATCGAATGGACATAACACTGGACGCGCCGGCCCCGAACGGCCCCGGCTGGCGAACGCGACCCTGGCGCCGGAAACGAACTTGCAATAGCCGATAATGACCCATCCCATAGGTACCCATCCCTTGTCATTCAGCGCCGCTGGCCGCGTAAAACTCAGAGTGTAAATTAGGGCCTTGACAAGGGCCATCCGCAACTGGCTCCAGTGGAAATATCCCAACTTTCACGAAAGGAGCTGTATACGGATGGCCAAGGACAGAGTAGACCGAGACGAGCTGGCGAGCAAGCTGGTGGAGACGGCGAGCGCGGCGGAAGATCCGCTCCCCACCATGGCCGAGATGGTCACCGATTTCCTGATGGAGGCGGAGGTAACGGCCAAGGTGGGAGCCGAGCCGCACGAGCGGAACCCCGAGCGCACGACGTACCGCAACGGACACCGCGAGCGCCGTTGGGACACGCGGCTGGGGACATTGACCCTGAACGTGCCGAAGCTTCGCGACAGCGGCTACGTGCCGAGCTTCATCGAGCATCGCAAGCGGAGCGAGCAGGCGCTGATCAGCGTGATTCAGGAAGCGGTGGTGAAAGGCGTGTCGGCGCGCAAGATTGAATCCGTGCTGGAGCAGTTCGGGATCGCCGGGGTGTCGGCGGGCCAGGTGAGCCAGCTGTGCGCGACGCTGGACGAGAAGGTGCGGCAGTTTCGGGAGCGGACGCTGACAGAGCACCGCTACGCATGGGTGGATGCGCTCTACGAAAAGGTGCGCGTGGACGACCGTGTGGAATCGATGGCGGTGGTGATTGCCACCGGGGTAAACCGGGAGGGGCGGCGCGAGGTGTTGGGCGGGCTTCTTCAAGAGCCTCAAGGAGCGCGGCCTGGGCGGAGTGAAACTGGTGATCTCGGACGCCCACAAAGGGCTGATCGGGGCGGTGCGGAAAGTGCTGAAGGCGGAATGGCAGCGCTCGAAAGTGCATTTTTATCGCAACGTGTTGGTGCATGTGCCCAAGCGCAGCCAGGCGGAAGTGAGCGAGGCCATGAAAGCCGTCTTCGTACAGCGCGACGAGATGAGCGCCAAGGCCAAGGCCGCGGACCTGGTCCGGCAGTTCCAAACGCGATTCCCCAAGGCGATGGAGATCTTCGAGGCCGGCATCGACGATATGTTGAGTTACCTGCAGTACCCGCTGCCGCATCGGGTGCGCATCAGCTCCACCAACCCGCTGGAGCGGCTGAATCTGGAAATCCGACGGCGTACGCGCGTCGTGGAGATTTTCCCGCACGCCGGCGCCTGTTTGCGGTTGATCGGCATGCTCCTGGTGGAGAAACACGAAGACTGGCTTACCGACGAGAAGGCGTATCTCACTTTTGATGATTCGCCGGCCGAAGAGTCCGCGGGCAAGGTGCTACCCATGGCGGTGGGGCAATGAGGAAGGAGGCTTTTCTCCATGCCAGGGCACTGCCCTCGCCCTCCCGGGATTTATGGCGTTTTCCGCCAGAATGGTTGCGGAGAGGAGCGGCGTTGCCGCCCCTACCATTCCGGCCGCTGAGTCGGCGCTCGGGTCGCATCCCTGGGTCGCCGTATCTTCCGCTCAGGTGATAACGATTGTAACCCCAGTGCTGGAGCTGGCGGCGAATTTACCCTTAGGACTTGACACGGGACCCTTCCTTCTGCACCGATGTACCTCGTTTTACAAGGTGGGGGTTATGGATGCTGTGTCGGCAGCCTCACGATCCTTACCCCTGGCGAAGATGGACGTCCGAGAACTGTCTTCTCGGCAGCACAGTATTTGCTTGACCGCATTCTTCCCTTGGAGGACGGCAGTGGCATCCAATTGATCGGGAAATCTACCGACTCTGAGGCGCGAGCCACGGGGAACGCGCAGGTCTACGATCCGTACCGGATCTACCTGGTGATTGCAGGTGCCCCTGCCCGTTACGATCTGGACTTGTCCAAGGCCTACACGGAAAGACACTAGAAGCGGTCTCATAAATGCCTCAGCAGGATGATGATGCAGCGAGGTGGACCATGCCGAGGAAGTTGTCATGGTGGAATTCGTAACGGACGACAAGCCGTCGGAAGTTCTGCAACCAGGCAA
>Ga0326727_10011600_pt1 | contig 20430 bp, 12 predicted proteins | sample MB2enrmetagenome_FD_207643 | JGI IMG/M metagenome (GOLD analysis project Ga0326727, IMG submission 207643) | Lab enriched peat soil microbial communities from McLean, Ithaca, NY, United States - MB29MY | ecosystem: Environmental > Terrestrial > Soil > Wetlands > Peat | place: USA: New York...
GCTGCCCGGTAGCGATGACGAACATCCAGGGAAACGTCCACTTGAAATAGTGCACGCCGAGAAATCGAAACATCTGGTTCGGCAGCAGGTCGCCATAGCCCGAATAGATCAGGATCTGCAGAAGAATGCCGCCGGCGATCAGCCGAACGATCAGGGGGGCGACGAACAGCGAGACGATCAGCACCGGCAACGCCACCTGGATCGGCCAGACATGGTCGGCCACCGCCTGGCCGGGTTCGACGAACAGCGCCCCGCTGTCAAGAATCAGCGAAACCGCCTTGGCCGGGATGAAGGCCGGGAAGAATCCGTTGATCCCGACATTGGCGAAATAGCCGGAAAAGGGGGCGCCGAAGACCGCCCGGTTGAAGCCCAGATAGGCTGCCGGGAGGGCCGCGCCACAGATGGCGATGGTGGCGATCATGCGCCACCCGCGCGGCGTCCGGGCAAGCGCCGATATCGGACCGTTCGCCGCGAGGGTCTTCAGGAAGAAGACCAGGGCGAACGGGGCATAGACGAAGACGTCCAGGGGGCGGGCGGCGAACAGAGCGCCGTAGGCCAGATAGAAAAGCGCCAGCGTCCACCAGTCCGCGCCGCGGTCCAGGCGCCACGGGACGGGCCGCCGGGATTGCCGGAAAAACAAGGCGAACATGACCGCGCCCAGCCCTCCGGCCAGCGACGTCGTCCATGGCACCACCCATTGGATGACGGTTGGCCAGGGAAACACCGCGAAGACCAGAGCAAGAACCGCCGAACTGATCCCGTAGCCATAAAGGCGTGTCGCGATCCAAAAGGACACGGCGACGTGAAGAACAAAACAAACAGCATTGATCGGCAGGAACGGATCCAGCGGCGAAACATGCAGGAATAAAGCGCCGAGAAGCGGATAAAGCGGGGGGTAATAGTGCGTGGCCGGAGTAAAGTCCAGATGGGACAGGGCCTGGGCCGCCCGCAAATACTGCCCCTGATCGAAACCCTGGAACCATCCCAGCGGGGCCAGCGGATCGGTTCCGGGCCGCCCCGGACAGTGGAGATAATTCCAAACGAACAGTGCCGCGCAGGCCAGCACGGCAAGAACATCGAACATTCTGCGCAGGGTCTGGCGGAGCATCAGGGACTTATCCGATCACGTCTTTGAAAACCCGGGCCCAGCGAACGAGACAAGCGCCCGCCCAACCCAGCAGGACCATCAGCAGACCGCTGCTTTCGAACGTCATGCGGTTCGCTTCGCGGCCATCCGTCAACAGGGGAATGCCGTAATTCGTTCCGATCAGGACGACAATGAAAATCAGAAGCCATCCCGTCCGATCGAACCGGCGCCTGACGGCGACGATCAGCGCGGCGGCCAGAAGCAGGGGAAGCAGCACGCCAAACAGGGTCAGCGAGGAAAAACCGTGGCGCTGCGCCTCGCTGATGCCCGGACCGAACGAGTCGCGCGGTCCGTCGAAGTCGACCACCGGCCGGAACAGCACCCGACGAACGGTGGTGGCATAAAGCGCCCCCAGCCCGCCTGGTGTGCCGGGCAGCATCAGGCCCAGGTCGTAGGGATGCACGAAACCGGGTTGGGTGGCGACGCGATAGAAAAAACCGGCGGTGTGGACCCAGCTGTCCGCATGGTGGATCCGCCACATCACCCCCTTGCGAACCTGATCGCGCCACGAGTCCAGAAAAATGACGTTATTGTAGTTGCGCAGGTGGACGATCTGCTCGGGCTGCGTCAAGTCGGCCCAGCGCCATTCCGGTCGGGGCCGCCCATCGGCACGGGCCCTGGCAACGTCGGCGATCAGACTGGGGCGATCGATGTCCATCAGCGCAGCGGCCCGGTTGCACGGCGCCCCATAGGGGGCGGGCGCGGTCGCGGGCGGCACGACGCCGGCGACCTGGAACTCGGCCAAGCCCGGCAGCGGCAGATCCGTTCCACGGGTCAGATTGATCGCTTCCCAACTGCTGTTGGTGAAGCGTCCCAGGAATACCAGGTTTTTCAACGGCCACGCCCACGCGGCGGCGATCGCCAGGACCAGCACAGCTAGCCGCCCCCAGCGCCGGGCGCCCGTCGGGCTTGCCTTGACCAAGGCCGCCGCCACCAGCAGCGCGCAACCCCACACGGGCGGGTAGCTTGTCCGCATCCAGACCAGGCCCAGGACCGGCAAGGCGAGCAGCGCAAACCGTCCGGCGGTGCCCTTGAGCAGAAAGGCGTGGAATGCCCAGGCCGCGGCCAGCAGCAGGGCCATGGCGAACAGCGTGTAATAGACCTCCGTCGCGACCAGCAGACAGCTGGGCGACAGGAAAAAACCGACCAGCAGGAACCCCCGCCAAAGGCCGGAAACATTCAGCGCCGCCAGCAGGCGTTCGGCGCTGAAACAGCCGAGCAGACCGAACGCGGCCAGAAAAAACCAACAGACGGTCGGCTCGCCGACCCCCAGGGCACGCTCCAACCACAGCACCAGCGCCGCCAGCCCATTGAGCATGGGGGGTTGGGCATGCAGACACAGCAGGCTTTGGAACGGCTGGGTTCCCAGCAGCCCGGAGTCAAGGAACTGCCAATTCGCCCACGGAATATGGGGGCCAGCCCCGGAAAATGCCGAACCAGCCGCCAGAAAGACCACCGTCACCAGGGCAGAGACGACCAAGGAACGCAGAGGCGAGGGTAAAGCGGAGACTGTCATGTCAAATACTGACCGCCATCAGCAGGGTCGCCAGGCATCCGCAGATCAGGCTGCTGGTGTCGGTCACCGCAAAGATGACCGGGTCATCCCGCATGTCCCCGCGTCGGGTCAGGATCAGGATACGATTCAACCAATAGACCTGCACCACGCAGATCAACCACAAGGCCTGAGGGTGGCGGTACAGCGCCGTCACCGCGGGGCTGTTGATGTAAAGGGCCAGCACCAGGACCGAAACATATCCGCTGGCGGCCGCCATGGCCTCCAGCATGGGCAGATCCTCGGCTTGATAGGCCCGGCCCGACTGATCGGCGGTGCCCGCCTGGGCACGGTGGATCAGTTCGGTACAGCGTTTGACCAGGGCGAGACAGAGGAACAGAAAGAACGCCAGGGCCATCAGCCACTGCGACAGCGGCACCATCATGGCCACGCTGCCGGCGGCCAGCCGCACCCCATAGAGACAGGTCAAGACCACCACGTCGATGATCAACGCGCGCTTCAGGCGCAGCGAATATCCCAGCGTGAGGGCGTAATAACCGAGCAGGACCAGGATGAAATCGGCCGACAACAGGCATGCCACCGCCAGCGAGGCGGCCAGCAGCAGGGGCACCAGCAGCAGGCCATGGACCAGCGGCAGACGTCCGCTGGCGAAGGGGCGCAGGCATTTGGTGGGATGGCTGCGATCGGCGCGCAAGTCCAGCAGGTCGTTCAGCAGATAGACGCTGGACGAGCACAGGCAGAAACTGACGAAGGTGACGATCCCCTCGATCACGGCCGTGCCGAAATGGTGCGCCGCCAAAGGCGGCACGAACACCAGGATGTTCTTGAGCCATTGATGAGCCCTGAGCGCCTTGACATAGGCCATGGCCTCGGCGCGCCGTTGGCCCACCACCTGCATATCGGGAAACTGCCGCGCCAGGCGGGCGGCCAAGGCGCGCGTGGGATTGACCACAATGGCCTGGCGCGCCTGCGTCCACACGGCGCAGTCGGCCAGCGAATTGCCGGCATAGTCGAAGCCGGCGACACCGAAGGCGTCGACCAGCGCGCGAGCCTTGGCGGGGCCCGAGAGATTGGTGGTGCCATCGGAAGAGAAGACGCCGTCAAACAAGCCGAGATGCCGGGCGAGGGCGTCCACATAGCGGCGGTCGGACGCCGAGGCCAGATAGACCGCACGCCCTTCCGCGCGTGCGGTGCGGATCATCGCGAGCACGGCGTCGTCCAGCGGCAAGGTCCCGACGGCAAGATCGAACTGCCCGGCCAGGCGGGCCTTCATCGCCGCCTTGCCGCGGGTCAATGCGGCGATGGCACCGAGCGCCCGCAGCGGATGACGGCCCAGCAGGCCGACGAAAGACTCGTAAAGGAGGTCGGTCTTCGACAAAGTCCCATCGAGATCGACCACCAATGGCACGGATGTCGTCGGATGGTCCGGGGAAACGAGCATGTCGATGACCGCAACTCGGAAAAATGCCGCCATAAGGGCGCAATGTCGCCAGCAAGCTACGCGAGCTTTGCCCCCCGTTCAAGATTGAGCCTTGATCTTTTCGGCCCACGACGTACCGTGCCAGCGGTTTCAGCCGTTTGAACGAGCACCTGACCCACATGTCCTACCTGTCAGGCTGGGGACGTTTCCCCCGCATCGCCACCCATATCGTCACTCCCCGCCAGCGCCACGAGGTGGCTGGCCTGGTGGCCGCCCACGACAGCCTGATCGCCCATGGATACGGGCGCTCTTACGGCGACTGCGCGCTCAATGCCCGGACGACGCTGCGGACCACGGGGCTCGACCGGTTGCTGGCGTTCGATCCGACGAGCGGCTTGCTGACCTGCGAGGCCGGAGTCCTGCTGGCCGACATCGTCGATCTGTTCGTCCCCAGGGGATGGTTCCCGGCGGTGACCCCGGGCACCCGTTTCGTGTCCATCGGCGGCATGATCGCCGCCGACGTGCATGGCAAAAACCACCATATTGCCGGAACCTTTGGCGACTGCGTGGAGGGGTTTGATCTTCTGCTGGCCGACGGACGGCTGGTGCATTGTTCCCGAACCGAGAATGCCGACCTGTTCGCCGCGACGATCGGCGGCATGGGCCTGACGGGACTCATCCTCAGTGCCAGTTTTCGCCTGATTCCCATCGAAACCAGTCAGATTCGCCAGGAAACGCTAAAAGCGGAGAATCTGGACGAGGTGATGGCCCGGTTCGAAGACTCACGGACCTGGACCTATTCGGTGGCCTGGATCGACTGCCTGGCCAGCGGTTCCCAGTTGGGGCGTTCGCTCCTCTTCCGGGGCGAACACGCCCTGGTCGAGACCCTTCCTCATGAGCGCCGCAACCGGCCATTGGAAACGCCGCGCAAGCGGCGCATCACCGTACCGTTCGACTTTCCGTCCTTCGCCCTCAATCGCTGGAGCGTGCGGGCGTTCAACGAGGTCTATTACCGTGCCGGCCGTCCCGGCCACCGGCTGGTCGGCTATGAAACGTTCTTTTATCCCCTGGATGCCATCCTGGAATGGAATCGCATCTACGGGCGTTCCGGATTCACCCAGTACCAATGCGTCTTGCCAAAAGCCGCCAGCCGCGAGGGCCTGAACGCCCTGCTGGGTCGCATTTCGGCCTCCGGCAAGGGGTCGTTCCTGGCCGTCCTCAAACTGTTCGGCGCGCAAAGCGGCGTGATGTCCTTTCCCATGGAAGGATATACCCTGGCGCTTGATTTCTCCGCCGACGCAGCCAATCTGGCCCTGCTGTCCGAACTGGACGCCATTGTCGCGGATTGCGGCGGCCGGCTCTACCTGGCCAAGGATGCCCGCACCACACCGGAGATGATCCGCCAGGGATACCCGAACATGGCGACCTTCAAAGCGATCCGCGACCGGGTGGATCCGGAACGGAAATTCTCCTCCCTCCAATCGCAGCGCCTGGACCTATGACTGACCCCACCTCATCCGTTCTCGTTCTGGGAGCCTCGTCCGACATCGCCCGCGCCGTCGCTCGGGCCTACGGCGCCTGCGGCCGCCCCCTTATCCTGGCGGCGCGCGACGCCGCCCGGCTGTCCGACGATGCCGAGGACTTGCGCTTGCGTTATGGCGTGGCGGTCCGGCTGGTCGATTTCGACGTGCTGGAGACCGCCCATGCCGCCGCCTTCCTCGATGGATTGGGGGACGTGCCGGGAACGGTGGTGTGCGTCGTCGGGCTGCTGGGCGAACCGGCGGCGTGCGAGAGCGATGTCGCCCGGGCCGAAGCGGTGATGCGCACCAACTATGTCGGTCCGGCCCTTATCCTGGGCGAACTGGCCAACCGCATGGAGAAACGGGGCGGCGGCACCATCATCGGCATCAGTTCGGTTGCGGGCGAACGGGGCCGTGCCAGCAACTACATCTATGGCTCGGCCAAGGCCGGGTTCTCCGCCTTCCTGTCGGGGCTGCGCAACCGTCTGTTCCGCAAGGGCGTTCGGGTCATCACGGTGAAGCCGGGCTTCGTCGCAACGCGGATGACGGAGGGGATGGCGCTGCCGAAGGCCCTGACCGCGCGCCCCGAAGAGGTTGGCGCCGCGGTGGTCCAGGCCGAACGGCATCGCCGGGACGTGGTTTATGTGCGACCGATCTGGCGACTGATCATGCTGGTCATCCGTCTTCTGCCCGAAGGCCTGTTCAAGCGCCTGTCGCTTTAGGGCCTCCGCCGCCAGGACAGGGCTGGGGTCGAGGGCGCCCCCGGGGAGCACAAGTCTTTGTGTCGGTTTTGAAATCTGTTATGAAACGCCACCTGGAGCGGCCCGGACGGAAGGTGACGAAAAGACGATGAAGGGGCTCGACGAACGCATTCGCCAAGAGATCGACTGGGCCCGGCAATGCCCGAAGGATCCCATGTCCCCCAGCCCTGATCTTATCAGGACACCGCCGGCGGCGGAGGCGGTATCCCACCCGGCAGCGCCGGATCCGGCGCCGGGCCCGCTGTCGGGTCGGATGCGCCTGAAATTGCTGCTGCGTCGGCTGCCTCTGCTGGGGGCGTCGCTGGCCTGGGCCAATTCCCTGCGCCGGTTGGTCTCGCTGCGCCAGACGGTGTCCACCCTTGTCGCCCACCAGAAGGTGATCGAGACCCAGGCCGCGGACCACGTCTTTCAGGTCGGCCGCCATCTGCGCGCGCACGACGAGGGGTTGCTCCGCCTGCAACGGGATCTGGAGGACCGGTTGGCCGCCGAACGCCGCGAGATCGCGGGGGTGCGGGCGGATCTGGCGGCCCAGCGCACCGAACTGGCCGCCCAGCGTGACCAGTTGGCGGCGGCGGCGCGCCTTCTGGATGCCCAACGCAGCGACATCATCCTGTTCCAACATCGCCTGACCCATCTTGCGCAGGCGTCACAGACGGCCGGCGGTGCCGCGCTGCCGGCGGACCCGGCCGAGAGCGGGGAACTGGACGCCTTCTATACCACCTTCGAAGAGTATTTCCGCGGCAGTCGGGACGAGATCAAACAGCGACTGGGGATGTACATCGAGCGGTTGGATGGCGCCTCCTTGCGGGCGCCCGCCAAACCCGTGCTCGATGTTGGCTGCGGCCGCGGCGAATGGCTGGAATTGCTGACCGAGGCCGGCTATCCCGCCTATGGCGCCGATCTCAATGCCGTCAATGTCGCGCGCGGCGTCGCCTTGGGGTTGGACATCCGTCAGGAGGATGCCGTTGCCCACCTGGCCGGCCTGCCCGCAGGGTCCCTGGCGGCGGTGACGGCGTTCCATCTGATCGAGCATCTGCCCTTCGAGGTTCTGGTCCGTTTGCTGGATGAGGCCCATCGGGTTCTGGTTCCCGGCGGGCTCATCATCCTCGAGACGCCCAATCCCGAGAATGTCCAGGTCGGCGCCTGCACCTTCTACAACGACCCCACCCACCGTCATCCGATCCCGCCCGGCGTCGCTCGTTTCCTGGTGGAAAACCGCGGTTTTGCTCAGGTCGAGATCCTCCGCCTGCATCCTTGTTCCGATGTCCTGGACGAGGATTCCGAACTGGCGCGGCGCTTCAATCGTTTCTTCTACGGTCCCCAGGACTACGCTGTGATCGGTAGCAAGCTCTGACATGCCCCACTCCATTCCCGCCATCCATCAGTTCCACGCCGGATCCGCCTTTGGCGATGGCGTCACCAACGGCCTGCTGTTCACCCGCGGCCTGCTGCGCGAGCTGGGATTTTCCTCCCAGATCTATTGTGCCCATGTGGCGCCCGAACTTGCCGACGAGATCGCCTCGTTCGAAACCTACGACAACCGTCCCGACCAGCGTCTTTTGCTGCATCATTCCATGGGCCACGACCTTGACGGTTGGGTGGACGGCGTGGCTTGCCCGATGGCGATGGTCTATCACAACATCACCCCGGCCGAGTTCTTTCCCCCCGACAGTCCCCCGCACCTGTACTCCCGCAAGGGGCGGCAGCAACTGGCGGCGTGGCGGTCGCGTTTTTGCGCCGCCGTCGGCGATTCTCCGTTCAACGCCCGGGAACTGGACGCGGTCGGCTACCATCCCGTGGATGTCCTGCCGCTGCTGGTCGATCTTGCCCGCTTGCGCGCCCGTCCGGTGGATGGGGCGCTGCGGCGCCGGCTGGAGGAGGACGACGCCTTCACCCTGCTGTTCGTCGGGCGCATCGTGCCCAACAAGTGCCAACATGACCTGATCCTGGCCGTCGATGCCCTGCGCCGCATGCTGGCGCGCCCGGTCCGCCTGGTGCTGGCCGGCGGCGTGTCCTTGCCCGAGTATCAGGCCGGCCTGGAAGCGCTGTGTGCCCAGCGCGGCATGACGGAGTGCGTCGCGTTCCTGGGCAAGGTCTCCGATGAGACCCTTGGCGCCCTCTATGCCGGTTGTGACGCCTTCCTGTGCCTGTCCGAGCACGAAGGGTTCGGCATGCCCCTGATCGAGGCGATGGCCTTCGACCTTCCGGTGATCGCCTTTTCCGCTGCCAGTGTCGCCGACACGGTCGGGGCGGGGGCGCTGCTGCTGTCCGACAAGGCACCGGAGACGGTCGCCGCCACCGTGAAGGTTCTGGCCGAGACGCCCGCCCTGCGCCGCCACCTGATCCGGGCCGCCCGCAGCCACCTGGCCCGCTTCGAGCGCCCGCGTCTGTTGGCCGATCTGGCCGACTTCCTGGAGACCCGCATGGGCGTCCCGGTCCCGTGCCGGCCGCCCGAGGCCCACGTCGTGACGGGCCGGCCCTGGCGCATCGAGGGACCGTTCGACACCTCCTACAGCCTTGCCCTGGTCAATCGCCATCTGGCCCTGGCGCTGGCGCAACAGGGCGTCGATGCGCGCCTGTTCGCCACCGAAGGACCCGGCGACTATCAGCCCGATCCCGCCTTCCTGGCCGGCCATCCCGAGGTCGCCGCCCTGTGGCGGGACGGCGGTGCCGACGGGCCGGCCGACGTCGTGCTGCGCAATCTTTATCCGCCCCGGGTCACCGGCATGGGCGGCCATACGCGCCTGCTGGCCTCGTACGGGTGGGAGGAGTCGGCCTTTCCCGAAGCGGATGTGGGCCAGTTCAACCGCCACCTCAATCTGATCACGACGGTGTCCTCCTATGTGGCCCGGGTCCTGGTCGACAACGGCGTGGTGGTGCCGATTGCCGTGGTGGGCAACGGCGTCGACCATATCGCCCGGCACGATCCCGTTCCGCCGGAGCGGCCCCTGGGCAAGGGACCGTTCCGGTTCCTGCATGTCTCCTCCTGTTTCCCGCGCAAGGGCCTCGATGTCCTGTTGGAGGCCTGGGGGCGGGCATTTGCCAAGGGCGACGGCGTCAGCCTGGTCATCAAGACCTTTCCCAACCCGCACAACCAGGCCGCCCGGCAGATCGCCGAATTGGACCGCAAGGTTCCCCGCCATGCCGAGATCGTGCTGATCGAAGACGACCTGGACGAGGCGCGGATGGCTGGTCTCTATCAGGCTTGCGACGCGGTGGTGATGCCGTCGCGGGGCGAGGGCTTCGGCCTGCCGATGGCCGAGGCCATGTGGCTGGAACGCCCGCTGATTACCACGGCCTATGGCGGGCAGGCCGATTTTTGTACCGACCAGACCGCATGGCTGGTGGATTACCGCTTCGCCGCGGCCAAGACCCACCTGGGACTGCCGGGATCGGTCTGGGTGGAACCGGACGTCGAAGACCTGGCTCGGATTCTGCGATCGGTCTGGAGCGCGCCGGTCGCGGAGCGTCGGCGGCGGGTCGAGGCCGCCAAGGAGAGGATCCGCCGCGACTATACCTGGGCCGCCGTGGCCGAGCGAACCCGCCGGGCCATCGCTGCCCTTGACGCCCGGCCGGTGGTCCAGCCCTATCCCACCATCGCCTGGGTGGGGCCCTGGGCATCGGCTCCGTCCGACCGCGTCGATGTCGCCACCCGGGCATTGACGGCCCAGTTCCCGCCGGCCTCACTGCGCCGGTTCGCCGGCGAGGGAGGGTACGGCCTGTGCCAAGCGATCACCGACTGCGGCGCCGCCATCGCCGTCCTGGAAATCGCCGACAGTCTTGGCGATCCGTTGGCCTTGGCCGGCCTGCTCGATCGCCTGCACAGCGCTGGGCTCTCCACCCATCTGCTGTTTCCGGCGGAGCCGCGGGCGATGGCAGGGCTGGAAGCGATCCGGGACAGCCTGGCCAAGGTCCGTCGCCTGATCGTCGCCGATGTCGATGGCCTGAACCGGCTCAAAGACCTGGGCCTGGCCATGTCCGCGACCCTGTTGCCAATGCGGGTCGACGGTGCCGCTGGGCCGGCCCTGTCACGCCGCCTGTTCGGCCTGCTGACCGCCCCGGACGTTATGCTTCCAAGCTGACGAGGGGGCTGTACCGCTTGCCGGAATTCGCTATAGTCCGCCCGTCTGAAACGACTCATTCGCCTTTCAACAGAGTGACAAAAGCCATGGCCTTGATCCAGGTAACCCGGGCGACGCTCGGAAACAAACGACTGAAACCACGGACGTCCTTTGCCTTTGCGGCGCAGGTGCCTTTCTGCTCGATCGTGGCGAGCGAGTTCGGGGCCATCGCCACCAGCTATCCCATCTTCTTCCTCGAACAGGACGGCGCTTTCAGCCCCATCGCCCTGCTGAGCCTTGCCGATGGCAGGAACCTGTTCGTCGAAGCCGACGGCGGCTGGTCGGGCGGCTATGTGCCGGCCTTCCTGCGGCGCTACCCCTTTGGGGTGCAGCCCAATGCCGAGGGCATTCCCGGCCTGGTGATCGACGAGGACTGCGGGCTTTTGTCCGATACCGAGGGCGAGCCGCTGTTCGGCCATGACGAGCAGAGCGACCAGGCCTCGCCGGTCGGACAGGCGCTCCAGCTGATTTCCCAGCTGGATCTGCAGGTCCCACCGACCCGCGCGGTGATCGCCAAGATCGCCGAAACCGGCATCATTCAGCCGATCACCTTGGGCAAGCCCGACGGGGCCGAGCAGCAGATCGGTGGCCTGTTCGCCATCAACGAGACCAGCCTCAATGCGCTTTCCGACCAGACCCTGGTGGCATTGCGCAAAGACGGTGCCCTCTCCGTCATCTATTCCCATCTGGTCTCCCTGGGACATGTGCCGACGCTGAACGGCCGCGCCGCGTTGCGCCGGGCCATGGCGGAAGCGCGCAAGCGGCAGAACTAGTCGGTCGATTCGCCATAAGTGAAGGTGGTAGGTATTGTCAGTAGCGTCGGCGTCCCCGCCGGTATTGCCGGCACAGAGGCCGGCGCTACTGCAGTCATACAACCCTTCAACTTAACGGAAGTGGCCGACTAGTCGGTCGATTCACCATAAGTGAAGGTGGTAGGTATTGTCAGTAGCGCCGGCGTCCCCGCCGGTATTGCCGGTACAGAGGCCGGCGCTACTGCAGTCATACAACCCTTCAACTTAGCGGAAGCGGCCGACTAGGGGGGGAATGAGGGGCCTTCAGCGACTTGCCCCCTCATCCTCCCGGCCTGACGGCCGGGCCCTTCCTTCTCTCCAAGGGAGAAGGACAGTGATGAAAGCCCCTCTGCCATCGGGAGAGGGATAGGGGTGAGGGATCGATAGGCAGGTCTAACCCTTTGTTCTGGTGCCAAAATCTGCTATGCAAGGAGTGGGGAAAGGACCGTCGGGGCGGCGGCCTCTGACCGTTTCGTTTTTTAACCGACCGCTCCCGTGCGGAGGCCCTGATGGCGTTGAGCAATACCCAGGTCGTAACCGACGACTACGCCGATATCCTGTTCGATACGACCAACAACGGGTCCAATATCGCCACCTATGCGTCCCTGATGGCGTCCAATCCCTCGGTCTATACGGCGGCGTCGGTGGCGGCGATGATCGCGTCTCCGGCCACCTCGCCCGAGGTCAACATCGTCAACTATGTCTACAGCCTCTATTCGTCGGTGCTGGGCGTCACGCTTTCGAACGCCACCATGTTCGGCCTGAAATACTGGGTCCAGGCGGTGGAGGGGCTTTCCAGCATGACGGCGAACGGCGCCGCCAACGTCCTGGCCGGTACGCTGACCAGCCAGGCGATTTCCTTTCTCGACCAGTCCTTCATCAATGCGGCGCCGGCGACGTCACCGATCGCCATCGCCGCGGCAACCCCGTCGCAGGTCTCGGCGTCCGCCCTGGTCTCCCTGCTGTACCAACAGGCTTTTGGCGTCACCGCACCGGCCGCCTCCGGCGTCACCTACTGGGTGAACCAGTACAATGCCTGGGCGGCCAGCCCCAGTTTCGGTTCCGCCCAGGCCCTGGTCCTTCTGGTCAACAGCTTTGCCAACGGCGCGGCGGTCACCAACAGTCCGGCCATCGGCTCCCTTTTGGCGGCGGCGGCGCTGACCGATACCGGATCCGGTCCGACCTACGGCAGCCTGCCGGTTCCCTCCACTCCCGGTCAGACCTATACGCTGACCACCGGAACCGACAAGATCACCATTACCGGCAACAACAGTGTCGTCAACGGGACCGGTAGCGCCGGGTCATCGGGATCGGGCGCCACCTATACGTCCGGCGACGTCATCAACGGCGGCGCCTTTCTCGGCAATACGCTGAACGTCGTCGACCTGGCCACCGGCGCCGGCAGCAGCTGGACCCCGACCAGCGTGACCACCACCGTGTCCGGGATCCAGACCGTCAACTTCTCTTCGGCCGAGGCCGTTACCGCCGATGTGACGAAGGGCTTTACCGGCCTGACGGCGCTGAACATCGTCAGCGGCTCCGATGGCTCGACGGTGGATGTCGTTGCCGCCGGGGCCGGCACCGCGGTGAAGGTGACCGACACCACGTCACTAAAAGCGGTCGGCGCCAACCTGACGGTCACCGGTGGCTCGTCTGTCGCGATTGCCGAGGCCAATGGCGGCTTCATCAATGCCGGCAAGACCATTACCGTCGCCGGGGGCACCGGCACCACCAGCGTGTCGGTGGTGCAGACCGAAAATGCCGCCGGCAACGATCAGGCGGTGGCCATTACCGACGTCAACGAAGTCGCCGGGGCCAAGGGGGTCATCACCTCCGTTACCTTGGATGGTCTTGACAACACGGCGAACTACGCCATCAACGACAACGCCCTGGCCAGCCTGACCATCAACAATGCGGTGTCCGGGGCCGTCGTGGTCATTACCGAGGGGGCCTACAGCGCTCCGGCGACCAGCCTTGCCCTGGCCCTCACTTCGGATGCCTCTTTCACCCTGAACGATGCCGGATCGAAGTACACCGCCCTTGCCATCACCACCGGGGGCAACGGGGCCAACCTGACGGCCGGGGCCGGCTTCACCGCCGTCGCCAGCGAAACCATCGCCGGCTCGGCGGTGCTGACCCAGACGGCGGCGGCCATGACGTCGCTCAAATCCATCACGCTTACCGGCAGCGCCGGCCTGATCGACAGTGATCTTGGCTCGGCATCCGCCCTCGCCTCCGTCGCCTCCTCCTCCTCCGGCCTGATCGTCGTCAGCCTGAACGACACGCAGACCAGCTTCGCCGGCGGAAGCGGACAGGACATCGTCACCGTGACGGCGGCGGCGACCAAGGCCATCACCGGGGGGAGCGCCGGGACCAACGAGATCGTGCTGAACAATGCCGCCGCCGTGTGGTCGTCGCTGGCCAATATCAGCAACTTCACCACCCTGGGTGTGGCCGGCCACTCCTCGGGAACCTATGATTTCAATGTTCTGACCGGCTTTTCCGCCATCGATGTGCAGGCCGGTACCGGAACCGTGTCCTTCGTCAATGTGACCGAGGCGTCGCCGCTGGCCATCGATGGTTCCGCCACCGCGATCACGTACAAAACGGTCGACCACACCGGCACCATCGACAGCCTGGGACTGACCATCGGCGGCACGTCGGCCAACGCCACCGCCGATGTCATCGGCTCCTTGACCCTGACCGATTCGGCCGGAACCGGCATCGATACGCTGACCGTCACCGGCTATGATACGACGGCCGGAGCGGGACATACCATTGCCACCCTGGTCGACAACGCCTTGGCTCACCTGACCCTCGCCGGCACCGCCAGCGAGACCATCGGCTCTGTCGCCTTCGTCGACCAGGCGGCCACGGTGACCATCACCAACAACAGCACCAGCAGTGCCACCAGCACCATCACCATGACCGATTCCCTGCTGTCGCTGTTGAACCTGTCCGGGTCCGGCCCGACCACCGTGGTGCTGACCGACGGCTATGCCGGGACCTTCAATCTGACTGACAACGCCTCCGCCGCTGCAACGGTCACCACCGCCCTGGCCAATGTCACCACCCTTGACCTGACCAACAGCGGAAGCGGTCTGTTGACGGTGGCAACACCCTCCGGCGTCGGGCTTGCCGCAGTCAATTTCTACGGCTCCGGTGCGCAAAGTGCGTCCTTCAACGTGACCAGCGCCGGGGTCTTGGTCCTGACGGATAGCGACAGCGGGGCCGTCAGCGCCAATCTGACCTCAACCCTGTCCAATTTGTCGATTACCGATTCCGCCGGCCTGTTCACCCTGGCCGCGGGCTCGACGTCGACCGCCACGACCATCGGGCTTTCCAATAGCGGGACCGGGTCCATCACCGTCGCGGGTTTGACGGACGCGCAGGCCACCACCGTGACCCTGTCGGGTGCCGTGTCCTTGACCCTGACCGACGCCCTGGCCAACACGGTGTCCATCGTGGGGGGCACCGACAATGCCAATGTCTCGGTGACCCTCAATCACGCGGCGGCCGGGGCCACCAACATTACCCTGGGCAATGGCAACGACAGCGTGGTCATCGCCGACAGCACCAGCCTGACCAATGCGACGACCGTGACCATCGGCAGCGGCAACAATTCCGTCAGCCTGTTGCCCGGCCACACCGGCGGTGACGAGACCGTGGCGTTTTCCGGGGCCAATGGCGGCAGCACGACGGCGTTGACCACCATCATCAACGCGGTGGCGGGCGACAATATCCTTTGGGCCGCCGCGGCGCAGAACGCCACTGTCACCCATGAAGGGCTGGTGTCGTCCATCGTCGCCGGGCTGTCCGGCCTGTCCGCAACCAACGGCTACACCGATTTCATTGTCGGCAGCCGCACCTTCATCTACGAGAACACCGGCACCGCCGCCACCAGCGAACTGGTGGCCGTGGTCGGCACCCATCCGCTGAGCGCCGCCACGACGACAGCCGGCGCCGTGCTGTCATAGGCAAGTGTCCTCTTCTCAACCCCTCTTCCAAAGGGCGAGGGGCTCAAAAAAAATCCTTCTCCCTTAAGGGAGAAGGAGGGGCGATGGGGCCTATCGAGGTTCGCGAAAAAATAGCGGGACAGGCCTCACAAGTCTTTCACATCCTCTATTCGCCCGCTGTCGGGGCTCCGAACAGGATGCGATAGGTTTCCGGATCGTAATACTGCATCAGACTCTTCACGAACACCGACGGATTCATCCCCAGCGCTTCGGCCCAGATCTCATACCGGTCGGGGGGAATGCGGCCACGTCCGACTTCCAGTTGCGAGATGAAGGTGTAATAGTCCAGCCCGACCTTTTCCGCCAGATCGCGCTGCGTCAGCCCGCGTTGAACGCGCAAGTTCTTCAGCCACTTGCCGGCTTCTTTGCGCAACCTTTGGACGTCGTGTCCGCCGGCCTGTTGCGGATGGCTATACATGATCGTGTCCTTAAACCAGCGTTCAGCAGCCGTCGAAGTCCCACAGCTCAGTCATGGCAGTATACGGGGATAGGAACAGGAAGTGCAACAGTTACTGTACACGCTCATGGCCGCCGACGCGATTTTCGCCTTTGATAATTCAATCATCTGGCGGGGTGACCGGGCCATTGTTGCGGCAGGGGGGCATTTCCGTTAAAGATCGGGCGGCTCTTCCCCTCGCGGAGGAGAAGGAGTTGCTGAATGTCCACACGCCGTGGTTTGTCGCTTCAGTTAAATTGAAGGGTGCGCGTCGCCGCAGTAGCGCCGGCGTCCCCGCCGGTATCACCGGCACGGAGGCCGGCGCTACTTATCCCCCCCCCTCCATTTATGATGATTCGACCGACCCGTGTGACGACGAAGGTTTTGGAACATATGCTGTCTTCCCTGTGGCGATATCGCCATTTTGTCCTGTCCGCCATTCGTGCCGAATTGAAGGGGCGTTTCGCCCGGTCGCGCCTGGGGGCGCTGTGGTACATCCTGAACCCGCTGGCCCAGGCCGCCATCTATGCCCTGGTCCTGGCCGAGGTCATCGGCGCCCGCATGCCCAACATGACCAGCGTGGCGGCCTACCCGGTCTATCTGATGGCCGGGATGGCAGCCTGGGGGCTGTTTACCGAAATTCTCAACCGCTGCATGTCGGTCTTCATCGAATATGCCGGGACCTTGAAGAAGATCTCCTTTCCACGGCTGTGCCTGCCGTTGATCGTCTGGGGCGGGGCGCTGGTCAACCATGTCATGCTATTGTCGGCCATCGCCGTCGTCTTTCTGTATTTCGGCTATTACCCCTCCATCACCTGGATCGTGATTCCGCTGGGCGTCATTCTCATCTCGATGTTCGCCTTTGGCCTTGGCGTGTTGCTGGGCATCCTGAACGTGTTTTCCCGGGACGTATCCCAGGCGATCGGCGTGGTGCTGCAGTTATGGTTCTGGCTGACGCCGGTGGTCTATAGCTACGAGGCCGTGCCGGCCAACCTGCGCTGGATGATCCGTCTCAATCCGATGGCGCCGCTGGTGCGCATCTACCAGGATGCGCTGCTGTTTCACCGATGGCCCGGTTATGAGGGCCTGTGGCTGCCGGCTCTGATTGCCGTGGTGATGTTCGCCCTGTCCTTCGTCGTCTTTCGGCGGGCCAGCGCCGAACTGGTGGACGCCCTATGAGCGCCGTCGTTCTTGACGTCCAGGGCGTGGGCAAATGCTACGCCACCTATCGCTCGGTCTGTGGGCGCTTCCTGTCCTGGTTCGGCGTCAAGACCGCCACCAGCCATGAATTCTGGGCGGTGCGCAATGTCTCCTTCAGCCTGCGGGCGGGCGAGGCCCTGGCGCTGATCGGGTCCAACGGCGCCGGCAAAAGCACGCTGTTGAAGCTGGTCACCGGGACCGTCCGGCCAAGCACCGGCACCATCGCCATTACCGCCCGCATCAGTTCGATCCTGGAACTGGGGTTGGGCTTCAATCCCGAGTTCACCGGCCGGCAGAATGTCCATTTCGCCGCCGGATTGATGGGGTTTTCCCGTCGCCAGATCGAGGACCTGATGCCCTCGATCGTCGAGTTCGCCGAGCTGGGGGATTTTTTCGACCAGACGCTTCGGGTCTATTCCAGCGGCATGCAGGCCCGGCTGGCGTTCTCGGTGGCGACGGCCGTCCGTCCCGATGTGCTGATCGTCGACGAGGTCCTTTCGGTGGGCGACAGCTATTTCCAGCACAAGAGCTTCGATCGCATCCGCCAGTTCAAGGAGCAGGGCACCGCCATCCTGTTCGTCACCCACAGCATGGCCGACGTCCGTGTCCTGTGCGACCGGGTTATCCTGTTGGACAAGGGGGCGATCCTGAAAGACGGCTCGCCCGACGAGGTTTGCGACTATTACAATGCGCTGGTCGCCCAGCGTGAGAGCGCCACCGTCGAATGCGACCAGCAACGAACCGACGGTGGCTGGCTGCGCACCCGCTCGGGAACCGGCCAGGCGGTGATCGCCGCCATGTCCCTGCACGATGCCGACAGTGCCGAAACGGTCGCCATCGCCCGGGTCGGGCAGCCCTTGCGGCTGCGCATCGCCGCCGACGTCCACTGCGACATTCCGCAATTGACGCTGGGCACCATGCTGCGGGACCGGACCGGCCATGTGGTGTGGGGCAGCAACACCTTTCATAGCGGCCAAAGCCTGTCGGATGTCCGGGCCGGGCAACAGATCGCCTTCGATCTGGCCTTTCCCTGTCTGCTGGGGCCGGGCTCGTACTCTTTCTCGGTCGCCCTGGTCAGCGGCGATACCCATATCGAAAACAATTTCGAATGGATCGACAACGCCCTGGTCTTCGAGGTGGTGAATGCCGGCCAGGACCATTTCATCGGCAGTTGCTGGCTGGATGGGAAATACACTGTCGTACCGGCCAAACCGTAGGAACGGCAGCAGCGCCACCGGCGGGGACGCCGACGCTACTGTTTTGTTCTGCCGGCGCCGGGGCTTCTGTGATCTTCTCAGTAGCGCCGGCCTCCGTACCGGTGTGCCGACCAAAGCCGAAAAATGAACACCCGGGCTGACGAATTCATGGCCTGAAGCGCCGGTTGACCTGGTCGCGCTTCTCGGTCTTGCCTCTGCTCTCGATCTCCGCGGCGATGTGCGCGATGTCGGTTGTTACCAGCTTGCCCGGCACGCCCGCCGGGATCCAAGAAAAAATCTTGCGCGGAAGCGGAAAACCAAGTTCACTAAGCTGCCGCGCAAAATGGGTAAGAAAAATCAATGGCCGCCGTTCTTCTCCAATTCGAATCCAGGAATTTCCGGGACAATCGTCCGCGCCCATGGCGGAACGACGAGTTGGCGGAACTCTATCGAGTCGTCGACTTGCTGGGGCAATCCGGCTTGGCGCTGGACACCGATATGGGCATGACCGACGAGGGCGATCCCTGGTTCGCCTTTTGCCGGCCCGACACTGGCGATGTCATTTTTCACATCGCCCGCATCGGTCGCCAGTACATCGCGGCCAGCGGGGTTATTGACCGCACCTGCGAGGGCGGCAATTTCCGCGATATCATCGATCAATTGGTTCGGCAACAACCCCTGGTCATGCCGCGGCCGACGCCCAACGGCAAGCTGTTCCTGCACCCGGCCGCGGTTCTGGCCGCCTTCGTCGCCATGGCCTTGCTGCACGCCCACCAGGCCGAGGCCGCCGACGTCGTCGGCTCGGCCATTCCGGTGACTCTCGACACGCCGGACCAGGGGGCCTCGGGTGGCCATAAGCTGTTGGATGGGTTGGCAGGGCTAGCCAAGTTCTTCCATGTGGATGGTGCGAAGGTCGGGAATGACAAGGTGCTGGCAAAGCTGTTCGCTTCCAGTGAACAGGCGTCCTCGCTCAGTACTCTGATTGCCGTGGCCTATGCCGCGATTGCCCCGTTGGCGACCCAGGATGTCGCGACCCAATCTTCCATGGATGCTCTTGGCGCCAGTGCGCCCCCGGTGCATCAGGCGACAGCCGATACGGTCCTGGTAAGCAGCGACCCTGCCGGCGACGGACTGTATAGAGTTTCCTTGGCGTCGCACGACACGGGGTCTCACCTCGACGACGGGCAGTCGTCGCCGAACGACCCGATCGTGCACCAGATCCTGAACCTGTCCCCGGTGACGTCTCCGATCAGCCTGACCTCGGCGGTCGAGGTGCAGAAAAGCGATCTGGTTCCCCTTGCGGTCAGCCAGGGTGGGCCGGTATCGGACGGGGCGCTGACCCATGTGGCCGTGCACCAGACGGTCATCACCGTGGTGTCCTCGACGGGCGGAACTGTGGCTACGGCAGCCTCGGCGCAGTCTACCGCGGTGGCGTCGGGGATTGGTCAGGACCAAACCCACCACGTCGACATCAGCACCGTTGACCCGTTGGCCCTGTCGGTATTGTTGCCGCATGTGGAGGCGACGGGCGCAAAATCGACGGCATCGGTAACGTCAGCATCCCAGCCCGCAGGCGGGGGCGATCTGGGCGGCGGGACGTCAGGGACCGCCACGCCGCTCATTCAGGTCACGACGGCGACAGATCTGTTGGACACATTGTCGTCATTTGCCTCGTCGTCCCAACATGGAATCACTGGCGCGTTGACGCCATCGTCTGCTCTGGTGTCGTTTTTGTCCAATTATGCGGCGACCAACGGTAGTACGGTCGAAATGATCGTTTTTGACAGTTCCGCCATTTCTCTCAAGATGTTTCCCTATGTGAAGGGGGTCGTCATCGTTGACGATCACCAACTGTCCTCCGGTACCCAGGGGATTCATGCCGTCAGTCCGGTCAATGTCGAATTTTCCGACGGCGGCATGATGCAATTGGTCGGTATCATCACCATCGACCCCAACCATCCCTTGGGGGGTGTTCTTTAGGGGGGGCGCCTCGGCGCCCCGGTCGTCCGTCCGGCCCGGTGCGAACGTACTGTCTCGCCTCCGGGGTCATGCCAGCGACAACGACAGCGGCGAATCTCAAGCCGTGCAGGCGGACTGATGCCTGCTTATCTCGCCCGATCTACCCCTTTTGGCCTAGTTGAGCCGATGACTCGGGAAATGAATGTTTTCGGACAGCACTCTGGAAACAAACCAGAATTTCCAAGAATTTTCGACTCCTCACCCGTCTGGCCAAGTCACTTTGGCGTTGACTTTCAATCCGGTTCGAGGCATGTAATGTCACTGTACAGTCTCGGCTGGGGAAACTGGCC
>Ga0326727_10011601_pt1 | contig 20423 bp, 12 predicted proteins | sample MB2enrmetagenome_FD_207643 | JGI IMG/M metagenome (GOLD analysis project Ga0326727, IMG submission 207643) | Lab enriched peat soil microbial communities from McLean, Ithaca, NY, United States - MB29MY | ecosystem: Environmental > Terrestrial > Soil > Wetlands > Peat | place: USA: New York...
ATGCTGCCTGGTAGTGGGATTGAGTATGAGATGAAGAATGAGGGAGATTGATGATTTTGACTGGGGGGGAATACTTCTTTATTAGATGAAGTCTATGCTCTGTCTTCTTTGCCGCCGCCGCGGCCGGTTTTCCGTATGATCGGCACTCAGAAGGGGAAGAGTTCTCTTCATGCCGGCCTCCCCGGCGCTCGATAAGCCAGACGCGGTCGTGAAGAAAGGAGGCAGATGGATTCAAGCGCACCGCACAACTGGTTACTGACGGTTGGCCGGTGATACGGCCAAGACCCGGAAAGTTGGGGCCCGCGTTCCTGGCGTCGCGCTCCTTGCAATGATCAATGAAAGACGCTGCGGTTGAACGGCGACTGATGAACCTCTCGCGCATGTCGATATCCGGCCACCAGCCCGCACCCATAACTGCAATCGTCCCTCAAATCTCGTATTGTCAGGATTCTGCACGTTGCCCGCGGGTCTCCGGCCCGAAATCGTAAATTCGGGAGACAATTTCGCCTCCGCCTTCGGACACGTACAGCAAGGAATCCGAAAGGCTGCGTTCCATTGCGGAAGATTCTCGAAGCGACTCGATGACCTTGCCTTTTAATCCCGAGTGAGCCGGAAATGTGGTATACATAATGCTATTCGCGGCATCCCTTCCCCCTTGGGGCAAGCCAAGCGTAGCCGCGTGAACCAACTCCGGTCAGCCGTACTTCTTTAGTGGCTTACTCCATCGATTCCCCGGCTTGTTTATAGGGATATTCGTTCGGTCCCTCGAATAGCCATTTCCCCGGAGTCACGCCATGGGCTTTTTTTCGCTACCTACCGCGAACCGTTCCGTGCGGGTCGTCCACGCGCGAATTCCCCCAAAAACTCTGGATTCATTTTCATACGTTTTGCGCATAACTACGCAAAGGACGCATTCAGCCTGATTCGGAGGTCAATTCGCATGTGCTTCCATGACCTGCTCGTAGCCAGAGGTTTCGCGGCTTTGTCGTTTATGCCCGCGCGGGCCAGCATCGCTGGCAACAACGCTCGCATCGGACGGCGGCACATCCCGCATCCAGCAAAGAGAATCCGTCTGCTGTTCGCCGCCGCTTTGGCTGCGCTCGGCCTTCTCTCGGCCGCAGTGCCGGGGCGCGCGCAGTGCACCACGGCCACGGGCATGTGGACGGGGGCGTGGCAAGGGAAAAATTCAGCGGGTGTGCCGGCTTCGGGCCCGATTTTGGCAACGTTCACGCAGATGGGCGATACGTTTGAAGGCTCAATGATCTTGAAGGGCCAGACGCTCAACAATTTAGAGGGATACTTCTACGGGAGCCCCAACCTCAGCTTTACGTTTTCGAATGCCAACAACCCCACCAATACTTACACGATCGACGCCTCGGGAATGGCCGCCGCCACAGGGCCTTGTTTCGTGAACGGGACTTTCACCGTGATCAACAATGCGAAAGAGACGCAAGTCGCCAGCGGGACGTTCTTTATCACGACGGCACTCACGGTGACTTTGCTTGATCCAATTCCTGGATTGGCTTCCGGAGACGGGAGCGAGTTCCAGCTATCGACGGTTCCCGCCACACTGAGCCAAAACGGCACTGTCGTCCAAGGCGCCGAAGCGGACGGCGTGACGCAGCTTGTGGTCATGGTCGGGGGTCTCCAGGCCGGGCAACAGGTCACGCTCAATGTGATCAATGACCAGATGAAACCGTCGACTTCGGCGGCCGACGACGGCGGGCTGGGCAACCTGAACTCCGGCCCTTACGCCGCATCATCATTGCCCTTGAACGTACAGCAGGTGGGTAATATGTACATGGCCTTTGCGGTCTACCAGCCGCCTGCCGACTTTGTGCGGGTCGACCAACAGGGACCCGACTCGGGACAGGTTCAGCGCACTGTTACCCTTCAGGTCGAGGACACGTCAGGCAATCCACTCGCGTCTACAACGGTCATTCTAATGCGCCCTCCGGTTTTGACGGTGCAGGGAATCTGGGAAGACAAGACGGCCTTTAGCGAGGTTATTACATCGATCAAGCAGTATGGCCCTGGAGGCGGCATCCCTCAGCTGGTCACCTGCGAAGCCGATTACAACTCCAACACAGCTGCGATGTCAGACGCCGCCGAGGCCGTGCTCGCCCAGGCATCGCTTTGCCTCCTCGACGAAAAGACCAAAAATACTCAGGGCACCCGGATCGCGGCTGGCCAGGTCGACGTGATTGCTCACGGCTCGGCCGGCTTGGCGGCACTGGAGGCATCGGACTGGCCGATTTCTGAGTCTGACCCCACAGAAACCTACGGCAAAGGCTACTTCCACAAACTCATCACGCTCGAGACTCCGTACCTCGGAAGCATCTTTGCGCAGTATTACACGCAGAACGCGTTACAGCCGTGCCAGAACTCTCTGGCCATGGTGGGTTATCCGAACACGCCCATGCTGTCGGCTATGACTCCCCAGAGCTACGTCGTCACGAGCTTCCTGAGCGGGTTGCCCAAAACGTACGCCAAACACGCCATTGCCGCCGAACTCGACAATGTCGCGTCCGACTCCAACCCGAACGACGCGTTTAACGGCACGTTTGAGGAAACGACGGAGATCGATAATTACGTGAACGTGTGGGCTCCCATTTCAGGATGCTCCGCCGTCTTTTCGACCCGCTTGACCAGCCCACCCAGCTTCAACCTGAACGTCTACTTCACCGGCCTCGCGAATCCGGCTGCCGCGACATTTAACGGAGCGAACGACACAATGTCGACGGTCTGGAGCCAGCTTGGCCCTCTGGCGAACGGTCTCCCTGGCGGCGCTCCGGACATTCTCACTAATAGGGCTTATCTCCCATCCGTTGATAGCTTTTGGGGGCTCGTCGGCAGTCTCGCCACGGTTGCACCCGGATTTCCGGGTGCGCTCCAGATTTTAACCGTAGCGGATACGGACGAAACCACTTGGAACGATCTTCAAACCCTGCTCGACCAATCGGTGGGCAGCTCGTTTTTTGTTTACTGATGGAGGCTGCGATGCTGGCGAAGACAACCTTCGGAAATGCGGTCTTTCTGGCGACGGCCGTCGCGCTGGGATGCGCCGCAATGTCGCCTGCGCAGCAGGTGACCATCGAGAGCCCGTCCTCCGGCACGGTGTTTAATGCCGGGCAGACGATCAGCGTAAACGTGTCGGTGACCGGCGGGCCGGTGCTGGCCGTAGAGGTGCTGGCGCAGAGCATGGGCGGGAGCCTGACGCAGACCGCTCCGTATTCGTTCAGCATCACGGTGCCCAGCGGCGTGATCGGCGTGAAGAACCTTGTAGCTACAGGTGTTCTGGCTCCGAATGAGGCGTTGATCTCGCCGGTGGTCACGGTCGACATCGAGCCCGCTTCCCCGCCGACGGCCATGGCTTATCTTCAGAGCGGGGCCACCTTTCATTATGCGGGCCAGCAGCGGCGAATCGGAATCATGGCGACGTTCGCCGACGGGTCAACGGAGGACGTTTCGAATTCGACGCAGTTGACCTACTCGAGCGATACGCCGAGCGTGGTCACCGTGGATAACACGGGCCTGATGACCGCGCAGGGGCCCGGCACCGCGAACGTCACCGCGACCTACGGGACGGTGACGGCCGTGTTGCCGGTGGTGGGCACGAGCGGAGTGACGGGCGATTTGAACGCCGACGGAGTGGTGACGGAGGATGACGTCGCGATCCTCGAGTCGGCGCTGGGCAGCACGCCCAACGGGCCCAACGACGGACGCAACCTGGACGGCGACGCGACCATCGACGCGGGAGACGTGACGGCGCTGCTGGCGCTGTGCGGCTCGGCATGTCCACCACAGGTGGCGACCACGACCCTGTTGTCTTCGCCCGGCGCCCAGATTCCGTTCGGACAGCCGCTGACCTTGACGGCCGGCGTCACAAACGCGACTTCGACCGCACTGCAGGGGACCGTCATCTTTATCGTGGATGGCCAGAGGGCCTTGTCGGCCCTGCTGACTTCGTCGGAAACAGCCTCGGAAACGTTGATTTCGCTTGCGGCGGGCAGTCACACGATCCAGGCGGAATACTCCGGCAACGCGACTGACGCGCCCAGCATGTCGGAGCCCGCAACGATTCAGGTGCTCGCGCCGGTGATGGCCTCGATTGCGGTGGTGCCGGCCAGTCTTGCCATTGCACCCGGTGCGACGGATCAGTTCACCGCCTACAGCGTGTTCAGCGACGGCAGCGTGCAAAACGCCACAGGCGCCGTGTGGGCGTCGCAAACGCCGGCGGTTGCGACCATTGACGCGAGCACCGGCCTGGCTACAGCAGTCAGCCCCGGAACAGCTCAGATCACGGCGACGGTTGGCACAATTGCCAGCCCGCCTGTTTCGTTGACCGTGACTGCCATCACGCCCACCGTGACGGTTTCGCTGTCTCCGACAAGCATCACTGCCGCGCAATCAACAATGGTCACCGTCACCGTGAGCGGCGGAACGGGCAACCCGACACCCACCGGATCCGTCACGCTGACGAGCGGAACCTACACCTCCGCAGCCACCTCGCTCACCAGCGGCAGCGCCGTCATCACTGTGCCCGGCAGCTCGCTCGCCGTCGCCACCGACACGCTCACGGCCACCTACACTCCCGACTCCACCAGCGCCTCGATCTACAACTCAGCAATGGGAACGAACACGGTCACGGTCACTGCCGCGGCCAGCTTCGCGCTCTCCAATAGCGGCAACATTAGTTTTGAAGCCAGCGCGACGGCCGGCAACACGGCGACCATCACCGTCACGCCGTCCAATGGCTTCACGGGCGCAGTCGCTCTCACCTGCGCTGACACCATGACGCCCACAAACCCAACAAGCCCGGCGACCTGCGCCGTCACGCCCTCGGTTACAATTTCCGGCGCCTCCGCGCAAAACGCCACGCTCACTGTGAACACCACAGCCACCACCACCGCCGGAGCCTACGCGGTTACTGTCACTGGCGTGTCCGGCTCGATCTCGATGCCGACCACTGTTGATGCCACCGTCACAGCCTACGTGCCGCCGCCCACGTTCTCGCTCTCCAATAACGGTCCCATCAGCTTCGAAGCCAGCGCCAGCACCGGCAACACGGCCACGATTTCCGTCACGCCTGCTAACGGCTTTACAGGCGCAGTCAATCTGACTTGCGCTGTCACCACGACACCCGCGAATCCGACCAGCCCGGCCACCTGCGGCGTGACGCCCTCGGTCACCATCACCGGCGCTGCCTCGCAAAACGCCACGCTTACCGTCACCACAACCACCACAACAACAGCGGGAGCCTACGCCGTCACGGTCACCGGCAGTTCGGGCGCAATCTCTGCGCCGACCACCGTAACCGCCAATGTTACTGCCTACGTCGCGCCCAGCTTCGCCTTGACCAACAGTGGCAACATCACGGTCGTGCCGGGCGCCACCACCGGCAACACCGCGACAATCACAGTCACGCCCAGCGGAGGCTTCACCGGCAACGTGACTCTGACCGCGGCCGTCACAACCAGCCCGAAAGGCGCCACGGAACTGCCCACCTTCAGCTTCGGTACAACATCCCCGGTCGACATCACCGGCGCTACGGCCGGCACAGGCACGATCACCGTGTTCACCACGCCGGCGACCACCGGCGCTTTGGTCCGTCCCAACACGCGCGGGACTCCCTGGTACGTAGCCGGTGGCACTACGATGGCCTGTCTGCTTCTCTTCGGCATTCCGGCGCGCCGTCGGCGCTGGCGGGCGATGCTCGGCATCATTGCGCTGTTCGCACTTCTGGCCGGGGGCCTGGTAAGCTGCATCAGCGGCAGCTCCGGAACCACGACAGGAACCTACACCATCACCGTAACCGGCACTTCAGGATCAATCACGCAAACGACAACGGTCACAGTCATTGTGAATTAGGGCCAACGCGGCCCAGCCGCTGGATTCCGGGTCCCAGTTCCGGCTTGTGGTTGGTTGGTCGGCCACTCTTACCCGACGTGATTTGGGTCACTCCAACTTCCCAAAAACCGAAAGTCATATCGGCGGCCCCGCAGCATAGCCTAGATTCCGCTGCCGTCCCTGGTTGCTTCCGGAAAACGTGCGCGAAGGCGATTTCACGGGAGAAAGAGAAGCGACCCGATCAGGTATTTCGCGAGCTCGCGCAGGGCAGGGACCGCAGGAGACAGGTAGAAAGCCACGGTCTCGTGATCGCAGTCGAAGCCACTCTGCGATACGATTTATACATATCCCATGATCGGCGCGACACATGGCGGAGCCGAAACAACAACACTTCGTTACCAAAGCATACCTCGAAGGATTCGCGCCCGAGGACGGCTCACGACTTTTCGTGTACACCCGCAATAAGCCTAGTTTCTTTCGAGCGAATCCCGATAAGATTGCCAAAATACATAACTATTACTCTCAGAAGCGCCCCGATGGCGCAGTCGATAACGAGCTTGAGTCGGCGTTGGCGACACAGGTCGAAGGTCCCGGTATTGCGGTGCTCCATCGCCTGAATGCAGGGCACTACAATATCTCTGCTTCTGCACGCGGTAGGCTTGCATTCCTTATGGCGATCCAAGAGTACAGAGTTCCTTGGATGCGTCAAAATATGGAAGATGTAATGAAGGCCGTTCAACAGCGAATCATGACTTCGATGATTGATCGACCAGGCTTTCTTGAGCAACGTATCATCCAATTGAAGGAGGAAGAAGGCCATGATACTAGCGTGACCGCGGATGATCTCCGTGATAGCATTCGCACCGGAAAGATCGGCTTGGCGCGTAATCCCGGATCAAGCTTGTGGGCCATGGGAGCCGTTGCGGAGAAGCTTACCGAGATTTATTTCGGGATGAGATGGACGATCCTTGAGTCGAAAGCCGCATCGTTTGTGACGAGTGACTGTCCGGTGCATAGGTTCTATTTACCTGCGACACCAGAACGACCATATGTCGGCCTCGCCGATGATCGTATCCAAGTGAGGTTTCCAATATCACGACAAAAAATGCTCGTTGCAGACCACGACTTCAAACGGATGGAAATATGGACCAGACTGAAAGAGCGTGGACTTGACAGGCTCGCTGCGAGGCGCAGGGCTGCTGCATCTGAAATACGCCACAGAGAAGTGGAAGCCGCTGAAGTAAAGGAATTGAACGCGCACACGATTAGCATGGCGTCCAGGATCATAATGTCCCCGGAAGAAACGGCGGAGGTCCCAGCCTTGTTTCAAGGGGAGTGTCAAAACATTCGACACGAGGTCGATGATCTCCCAGGCGGATTGATCAGGATGCAGACTGTTTATCCGGCCCGAAAGGGTTAGTGCGCTGGCATTTGCGTCGGCGCGGCGGCAGCATTATAGAAACCCCCACACGATGATCGAACGGCGGGTGACCCACGTCTTAGGCTGCTAGTTCGACCTCGAACTGAGGGTGCCCCAGGCCCCAATTTTGAGACCTGGAATAGCACGCCCCCCCCGAGCCACCGATTACTCCTCAAAAACGTCGATGGATACATCCATTCGGAAGTGCGGCTCCAAACCCTAACACGAGTTGAATTTGATCGTTGCCCCAGCTTCCGGCTGGGCCGATCGCTTATGGGCCGAAGCCGTTGTCGTGCGCTTACTCCTTTGTCGTGCAAAACCAGGGAAATGGACGTAATTGGCACGACAAAGGCGACTAAAGCGACAAAACGGAATTGAAGTAAACTATTTGTTTTCTTTTGATTATGTTTGGATTCAACAAGATGGCGGAGTGCGTGGCGGAGAGAGGGGGATTCGAACCCCCGATAGAGCTTTTGACCCTATAACGGTTTAGCAAACCGCCGCCTTCAGCCTCTCGGCCATCTCTCCGGGTCTCACACAGGATTATACCGGAACTTGCACCTTGCGGCAGCGCTTTCTCTGCCCGCACCCGGCGGACCCATGTAGATTCACAAGTATGCGCTTTATCCTCAAACCGGCGCGGCAAAAGATGCGTTTGCTGCCGCTGATCGCCGCCACTTACTTCATGGTCTCCGGTGGCCCCTACGGGATTGAGGACATCCTCGGCGGCGCGGGCTTCGGCTGGGCCATCCTTATCCTGCTCCTTTTGCCGCTGTTCTGGAGCCTGCCCACGGCCTTCATGATCGGCGAGTTGGCCGCGGCCATCCCCGTCGAAGGCGGCTTCTACGTCTGGGTTCGCCGCGCCCTCGGGCCCTTCTGGGGCTATCAGGAAAGCTGGCTCTCGCTCGCTGCCAGCATTTTCGACATGGCGCTCTATCCATCCATCTTCGTTCTCTACCTGGGGAAATTCTTCCCTCCGCTCACAGCGGGCTGGCGCGGTTACTCCTGGTCGCTGGCTGTCGTGGTCATCTGCTGCGCGTGGAACCTGCTCGGCGCGCCGCGCGTCGGAGAACACTCTGTCTGGCTCTTTGTTCTGCTTGTTGCTCCCTTCGCCGTCTTCGTCACGCTCGGCCTTTGGCGCGGTCTCACCCTGCACCCCGCCATGCACTGGGGCCGCTTTGCCGATGGACCAGGCGCCCAGGCCGGTCTCTCCACCGCAGTCCTGGTTGCATTGTGGAACTACATGGGCTGGGACAATGCCTCCACCATCGCGCGCGACGTTGAGAATCCCCAGCGCAACTACCCGCGCGCCATGATCGCCGCCGCCATCCTCACGGCTGTCACCTACGTTCTTCCGCTCGCAGCCATGGCCGTAGCCGGTCTCTCGCCACAGGGCTTTTCAACGGGTTCGTGGACCATCGCGGGCCGCGCAATCGGCGGTCCCATCCTGGCTGCGGCCATTGTCGCCGGCGGCGTCATCTGCGGCATCGGCATGTTCAACGCGCTCATGATGAGCTATACGCGCTTGCCCATCGCCATGGCTGAGGATGGCATGTTGCCGCGCGTCCTGGCTCGGCGCAACCGCCACGGCGTCCCTTGGGTCAGCCTCGTCGTGTGCGGTTTTGCCTGGGCGCTCGCGCTCAATCTTCCCTTCGAGCGCCTCATCTCCATTGACCTGGTTCTCTACGGATCGAGTCTGCTGCTCGAATTCCTCGCGCTGATTGTGCTGCGCCTGCGCGAGCCGCATCTCCCGCGGCCCTTCAGGGCCGGCAACCTGGCAGTTGCCTGTCTGCTCGCGGTGGGCCCAACCGTCCTCATCGCCTACGCGCTCTACGCCTCACGCACTGAAAAACTCGGCGATCCGAATACCGCTCTCGCCAACGTTTCGTCTCTGCTTTTTGCGTCTCTGATTGCCCTGCTCGGGCCGCTGTTCTATTGGCTTACCGCCGCGCTGCTCGCCCGCCGCCGCGCACTGGCTGACTTGCCGACTCGCTAGAAAGAAATACCGCGCGATCTCGCCAACCCGTGAAATACCAAATAACGTATTTCATCCACTGCGGCTCTGTACCGCCGATGTCCGGCTAACTTGCTCACCCGCCGGTCCCTCGCACATTTGTTCTCTTGGCCCCTGTTTCCCGCTTCGCCTTGCTTTCCTGAAACTGTTTGATCGCGTACATCAGGCGACCCCGCGCATACGCCGCATCGTGCCAGCCCTTCATCTCCACCCGCTTGCCTTCCAGATCCTTGTAGATCGAGAAGAAGTGCGTGATCTCCCTCAGCATGTGCGGATAGACGTCCGTATAGTTCCAAATGTTGGCAAAACGCGGATTGTTGTTGCCTACGGCCAGCACCTTTTCGTCCAGCGTTCCCTGGTCCAGCATCTCCAGCAAGCCAATGGGCCGCACCTCCTGCACGCACCCTGGAAAGCTGGGGCTCGGCACCAGCACTAACACGTCCAGCGGGTCGCCGTCGTCGCTTAACGTAGAGGGAATAAACCCGTAATCGCCGGGGTAGTGCACCGGCGAGTGCAGGTTGCGATCCAACTTAAAAACGTGCAACTGCTTGTCGTATTCAAATTTCTGCGTCCCATCCAGCGGAATCTCGATCACCGCCCGAAAAACTTCCGGGGCGCGGTCACCCACCGGTAGTTCCAGGTAATTCACCATTGCGTTTGACCTCTTCTCGGGGGAAAAATGCAAATGAAAGTCTAGTCCCTTCGTCCCTGGTCCCTAGTCCCTGCCCTTCTATAATCAGGGATCATGAAGGCGCATGTCTATGTCACGTTGAAGACATCGGTCCTGGATCCGCAGGGCCAGACCATCCACAACGCTTTCCGCAAGATCGGTTTTGGCGAGGTAACCGCCGTGCGCCAGGGCAAATACTTCGCGCTTTCGCTCGCCGATGGCCTCACCGCCGAAGCTGCCAAAACCATGGTTGAGCGCATAGCGCGCGAGGTCCTCACCAACCCCGTCATCGAAGAGTACACATACCGCATAGAGGAATAACGCGGCGAGAGCTCGCGACAGGCTTGCAGCGATTGCCTCAATCCGCCATCCCGCTCGACAAATCTGCTGCCGCGCGGGCGGAGACAGGCAAATAACAGTAAAATTGTCCAAGCTCACCGCAACATCGCAAGGGGATGAAGCGGGAGTAGAATCAATGCCTCTTGAAGTTTCCCCTGGGGAATTGCCCTCAAGTTTTGTGAAAAGAAAGGAGCTGTCATGCGCAGCCTGGTCAAGTTCCTGTTGGTTTTCGCTGTCTTCGCCTCGAATTTTGCTCTTGCCCAATCCGCACCACCTACAACCCCCGTGCGCGAAGTGACAGACGACTACTTCGGCACAAAGGTTACGGACCCTTACCGCTGGCTTGAAAGCACAAAGGACTCCGAGGTGGTTGCGTGGATGAAGGCGCAGAACGACTACACGCGCGCTATATTGGCAGGCATTCCCGGCCGGGACCAATTGCTGACCCGGATCAAAGCGCTCGATAACTCGGGCAGCGTCGTCTCGGAGCTCCAGGTTTTGGGTGGCCGCTACTTTTACCTCAAAACCGAGCCCGGCACAGACAATCGCAAGCTCTATGTGCGCGACAAACTTGGTGCAGCGGAGCGGCTGCTCATCGACCCTGAAAATCTGACCACGGCAGATGGCAGGCATTTTTCAATCGATTACTTTCAACCATCGCTTGACGGAAAGTATGTCGCCTATGGGATCTCTCCCGGCGGATCGGAAAATAGTGTTCTGCACGTCCTCGAGAGCGCCACGGGAAAGGTACTGAGCGACACCATCGATCGTGCTCAGTTTGGGCAACCCAATTGGCTGCCCGATGACTCATTCTTCTACACACGTGCGCAACAGCTGGGGCCGGACGCGCCGCCGACGGCGCAGTATCAAAAGCTCCGCTGCTATCACCACGTGCTGGGCGCCGATCCCGACCAGGAAGCCGCCGTCTTTGGCTATGACGTATTGCCCAATGTGAAGGTGACGGAAGATGATTTTTCGGTCCTGGGCTATTCGCCAGGCGCTCCGAATTATCTTCTGGGATTGGTCATTCACGGGGTTCAACGCGAGATCGACGTGTACGTAACAGCCTTCGACCGCTCTGCAAGCTGGAAACCAGCGTGGAAGAAGGCTGTCGACGCAGCCGACGATGTGACTGGCTTCGACCTGCATGGGGACAGTCTCTTCCTCCTCTCGCACAAAGACGCGTCCCGATTCAAGGTTCTTCGCACCAGCCTGGGAAATCCTGACCTCGCCCATGCAACAACGATCGTTCCGGCCAGCGAGGTGGTGATTGTCGGCATCTCCGCCGCGGGCGACGCGCTCTACATGCAGGACCTCGATGGAGGCATCGGGCGGCTGCGCCGGCTGCCGTATGACACCGGCAAGATTCAGGCGGTGAAGCTGCCGTTTGACGGAGCGATTCAATCGCTGGCCACAAATCCAACCGAAGCCGGAGCCTGGCTGGAACTTACGTCCTGGACAAAGTCGCCGCTGTGGTACGCGCTGGATGGCGGCTCCGGAAAGCTTAGCGACACAGGCCTGGTGGCGCCGTCTCCCGTGGACTATTCCCAGATCGAATCGGAAGAGGTCAAGGCCAAGAGCGCGGACGGAACAATGGTGCCGCTCTCCATCATTCACAAGCGCGGGATGGCAGTGGATGGATCGCATCCCACGTGGCTGGAGGGATACGGCGCTTACGGAATCACGATCGATCCCGCGTTTCGTCCCACGCTGCTGGCATTCTTTGAGCACGGCGGAGTCTTCGCTGTGGCGCATGTGCGCGGCGGCGGCGAATACGGCGAGGATTGGCACCTGGCCGGGAAGAAGCTGACCAAGCAGCACACCATCGACGATATGCTGGCCGGCGCCAATTACCTCATCGAGCATAAGTACACTTCTCCGGCTCACCTGGCAGGCGAAGGAACCAGCGCGGGCGGAATCACCATCGGCGGCGCCATTACGCAGCGTCCCGACCTCTTCGGCGCCGCGCTGATTCGTGTGGGCGATTCAGACGCGTTGCGTTCCGAGCTCATGGCCAGCGGGCCGGCAAACATTCCCGAGTTTGGCACAGTCAAGGAGCCAGACGGCTTCAAAGCTCTCTATGCGATGGATGCCTATCAACATGTGAAGCCAAACACGGCCTATCCTGCAGTGCTGCTCACCACGGGGGCCAACGATCCTCGTGTGGCGCCTTGGGAAGCGGCCAAGATGACTGCGCGTTTGCAGGCATCCACAGATAGCGGCAAGCCTGTGCTGCTGCGCGTCGATTACGACGCGGGACACGGGCTCGGCTCGACCAAAACGCAAAACGACGAGCTGCTGGCTGACGAGTTGGCCTTTCTGTTCTGGCAATTAGGCGTGCCCGAATTTCAGCCCGTTCAAATGAACACTGGCAGCGGCAAGTGACCGCTGCCACACTCGTTCGTGCGCCCATTCTTCGCGCTTGCTTTGACCTCCTCGGAGTGATAACCTGCGTGGTTCCTTCCGAGCCGCGCATTTGGCGCCGATCAACCTGAAACCGTGAGGTTTGGCGGCAGCCGGGTTGCCTGAATCGCAGGGCCCAGAAGCACCGCCCAAAAGAGGTCCGTCCTTGCACGACACAGAAACCAGCTCTCTTCCAGAAAACGCCTACAGTCCACTGAAGCCCGGCGAGTCCTACAACCCCATCGTCTCCGCGCAATCCACCCCGCCGGAACTCACGTGGCGCGCCATCTTCTGGGGAGTCTTGTTCTGCGTCATCTTCAGCGTCGCCTCGGCCTATTCGGGGCTGAAGGTCGGTCAGGGAATGGAAGCCGCCATCCCCATCTCGATCCTGGCCATCGGCCTGGCTCGCATCTTCAAGCGCCGCTCCAGCCTGCTTGAGAATGTCATCATCGTCGGCATCGGCGGCGCATCGGGCAGCGTGGTGGCCGGCGCCATCTTCACGCTTCCCGCGCTCTACACCCTGCACCTCGATCCGCACCCGGTGCAAACCATCTTCATCTGCCTGGCCGGCGGTTGTCTCGGCGTTCTCTTTCTCATTCCGCTGCGCCGCTACTTCGTGCGCGAGATGCACGGCCAGTTCCCCTTTCCTGAGGCGACGGCCATCACCGAAGTCCTTGTCACCGGAGAAAAGGGCGGCTCGCAGGCCAAACTGCTCTTGCAGGCCACTGTCATCGCCGCCGTCTACGACCTCTTTGTCACCACCTTTCACGTCTGGAAGGAATATCTTGACTTTCAATTTGTCCCGCTGGCGCGCAACCTGGCCGAGCGCGGCCGCATGGTCTTCAGCTTTGACGCCATCGGCTTCATCCTCGGCCTGGGCTACGTCATGGGTCTGCGCAGCGCGATAATCTTCTGCGCCGGCAGCATCATGACCAGCTTCGTTCTCGTGCCGCTGATTTGGTTCATTGGCAGCCACATTGACGTGGCCATCTATCCCGCTGTCATTCCCATCTCCAAGATGACCGCCGTCGAAATCTATCGCAACTACGTGCGCTTTATCGGCGTAGGCGCCATCGCCACGGCGGGAATCGTCGGCATTCTCAAATCGCTGCGCATCGTTGCCGGCTCCTTCGGTATCGCGCTACACGCATTCCGCTACGGCGAAGCCGCGCACACCGACCGCACCGACCGCGATATTCCGATCCTGTCCATCCTTCTCGGCGTCGTTGCCGGCGCACTCTGCGTGGCATTCTTCTTCGGGCGTCTGCAGGTCTCGTGGACCATCCTTATCCTGGGCCTGATCCTCACGCTCATCTTCGCGTTCTTCTTCACCTCGGTCGCCGCCAATGCCATCGCCACCACGGCCAACAATCCGGCCTCCGGTATGACCATGCTCACCGTCATCGTCTCCTCGGTGGTTCTGCTCAACTTCGGCCTCTCCGGCACAACCGGCATGTTCTTCATCATGGCGATTGCCGGCATGGTCTGCACGGCTCTGTGCGCATCGGGCCAATTCATCACCGACCTCAAGATCGGTTACTGGCTCGGGTCCACGCCCGCTGCGCAGCAGAAGGTCAAGTTTCTCGGCGTCGCCGCGGCAGCCATCACCGCCGGCCTCACCATCATTCTGCTGGCTCACACCTTCCAGTTCGGCGAAGCCGCCGCCGGAGACGCGCGCCCGGTCCTCGCTGCGCCACAGGCCTCCATCATGAAGGCCCTGGTCGTCGGATTCATGAGCCGCCAGCCAGTCGCCTATCTGCTCTTCGGCATCGGCGCCCTCATCACGCTGATACTTGAAATGCTCGGCAAATCCTCCATGGTCTTCGCGCTCGGACTCTACCTCCCGCTCGGCCTCACTTCGCCCATCCTCGCCGGCGGCGTCCTGTCGCACCTCGTCAACAAGCGCGCGGAAAAGGCCGGCGCCGAGGGCGGCCGCAGCATTCGCGAGCGCGGCGTGATTCTCGCTTCGGGACTCATGGCCGGCGGCGCGCTGGGCGGCGTTCTCGGCGCGTCCATGCGTCTCTTCCCGGCCTTCCGTCAAGACCTCATCGCCACTCCGTTCTACTCGAACGATCTCATCTCGCAGCCGGTCTCCGCGCTGCTCTTTCTTGGTCTTTGTGTCTACGTTTGGCTCGGATCACTCAAAAGGGAGGGTGAGTTCTGATGGATCAGGCAGCGTTATATATCGCCGATGCAGTGCTCGGCATTGACACCCTTTGGGGCGGTGACGTCATGTGCGCCTCCGGCACGGGGCGCTTCATCGCCGACTCATGGTTCTCCGACGAGCCGTTGCCCGCGGCCTACACCCATCCGGCAGCCGATCGCCTGCGGCAATCCGGCGGCGTCGCCGGCAAAACCATCGACCGCGACGCGGTGGACGAGTACCTGCGCGTCGTCGACCTGCCCCAAGCCATCGCCGGAGTCCGCTCTGAAGCCGTAAAGCTCTCCGGCCTTCGCCAACCCTATCTGACTGGCCTCGCCGTTTGCCTTGAAACCATGTGGGACCTCGCCATGGAAGTCCTCGGCAAGGGCGTTCCCGTGCCGTACGCCCGCGCCGTCGAAGCGTCCACGGGCAAACCGCCTGAACCTTCACAGCCCGCAACCAAGCGCGAACGAGTGGCCGAGTTGCTGGGCCATGCCGGCTTCCCGTCCTCAAACGCAGGCGAATTGCTCGACGCCGTCGATGCCTGGCGCCGCATCCACATCATTCCCATGGCCTCGGTGCGCGCTCTGGGCGCGGCCGTCATCGCCCACTTCGACAATCTCAGCGCAAAGAACCTGCTGCCCTATCTTCCCTCGGAGCTTGCTCCCGTACCGCGCGCCAACATCGACTTTCTCGCCATTAAGGATGCCTGGTTCTCCGGCTCCATGAACTACCTCGGGCGCGCGCGCAACGCCGACGGCTCTCCGCAATATGAAGCCAGCTACGAGATCAACGCATCGCTGCAGATGTCCTATCCCGAATTTGAACAGCTCGTGAGCCACGAGGTGGTTCCTGGCCACGTCACCACCTTTGCCTACCTGCAGGACCTCTATGTGCGCGGCAAGGCCGGATTCGAGGCCACCGTTCTCACCATGAATACGCGCGCCGCCACTCTCTTCGAAGGGCTGGCCAACAACGCCATTCTCATCGCGCACGGCGTCACTGAAGTGGAGCAGTTGCCCGACGAAGACCTGCAAATCGGCGTGCTCCTTGCCCTCTTGCAGGACGATGCCAAGAATCAATCTTCCTATCTCACCTGGGGCGAGCAGCGCCCGCAGCCCGAAGTCGCTGCCACGCTGCGCCATGATTTTCTCGTCACGGCAGAGCGCGCCGATAAGTTGTCCGGCGCCTGGGGACGCCATCCACTGTTAGGCCGCATGTATCTTCCCGCCTACCGCTCGGGTACCGAAAAAGTTGCGGAACTGCGCCGCACCTACCCTCCCGCCCGCGTTCTCCCGGCCGTCTACGGCTGCAACGGATTAGTCGACATCCAAACCATCGACCAGGTTTTGCAAAGCTAGCGGCCTTTCTCTAAAGTTCGCTGTATAAATATTGCTGTCTTCCTGCGGTTGCCTTCGCGCCTCGGAATTCCAGGCACCAACCGAGCAGAGTCACCGCACCCCTACTTCACCAACCCCACAATCAAATCGGCAGGCCCCGGCAGGTCGATCCGGCGAACCTCTCCGAACCCTGCATCCTTCATCCAAGAGGTATATTCTGGCTCACTGTAATCGGCGCCTGCTTCGGTGCCCACAAGCATATTCACTGAGAACAGCACCGCGTGCAGCGGCCCGGTCTTGTCGGGATTGAGAATGAAGTCCTGCACCACCAGCCGCCCGTTCGGTGCCAGCGCCTTGCAGGCGCGGCGGAAGATATCCCGGTTCTGCTCCTCTGAAAACATGTGGCAGATCGCGTTCAGCATAATGATGTGGTAGCCGGAGCCCAAATCGCCGTGCAGCATGTCTCCACTGCGAATGCTCACCTGTGCCGCCACTCCGGCCTTGCTTACATATTCCGTTGTCAGCGGCGTCACCTCGGCCAGATCCAGGATCTCGCACTTCACATCGGGGCTGGCCTTTGCGAACGCGATGGAGTAGACGCCCGAACCGCCACCCAGATCGAGGATGCGGCGAACACCCGCTGTGCCCAGAGCTTTCACCACCGCCAGCGCGCGATCCTTCGCGATATGCTGCATGGCGGCAATGAAGTTGGTCGTCCACTCGGGATTCTGGTCGCGCCTAATCTCAATGCGGGTTCCAGCTCGCACAGCGTCGGTCAGCGTGCTCCAGCGATGCCACAGGTTCACGTGGTGCATCAGCGCGTTGCGTTGGTTATCTTTCGAGCCCTCCGCAAAATAGCGCGCGGTCTCGGCAGTATTCCGGTACTCGCCGCCGCTCTTCGCGAGCAGTCCGAGAGCCACCAGCGCATTCAGCAGAATGCCTGCGCCGCGCGCGCTTGCGTCGATCTTCTTCCCCACCTCTGCGGCGCCGGCGCCCTCGCCTACCGCAGTAAAAATGTCGAGTTCAAGCGCTGTAAGAAGGCATCGGCTCGGCATGTTGGCGCCGACCATTTCATTCAGGCGATCGGGCAGCACTCCTGCTCTCTCGCGGGCAGCCATGGCCTCACGAAACTTTTCTCCATGCTCGATCGACATGGCCTTCATCACTGCGGCATCCTTCCACACCAGCCGGTCCACGGGTTTGCCCACGGGCCTGCCATCGGCCAGATGCTTGCTCAAGATCTCCGTTACATCGGATGGCTGAACGCGCCGGTACCACACCCCCTCCGGATAAACGACCATCATCGGCCCTTCGTCGCACAGTCCAAGGCAGCCGCACGTCGTCACCTGCACTTCGTTGCGCAAACCGCGCACCTCGATCTCGCGATCCAGCTCCCCCAGCACCGCCATTGACCCACTCGCCGGGCAAGAGGCATTGCCCTCCGGTTTTTGCTGCGTGCAAACAAAGACATGAAAGCGGAACGGTTCCATCGCAGTCTCCAATCCTGGTATCTGATCCCAGTTTTCCGATCCCGGTTTCCTGATCGCAAATCAATGTTAGCGCCTCATCCTGCACCGCGCCCAACAGAGCCGCCCCGAGCGCAGCCGAATGATCCCGTGGTCGCAAGTTCCTCAGTCCCTCAGTCCGCGTTCCCTTGTTCTCGGTCCCCTGATCTCTGGTCGCTGTAAAATCATCCCATGTGCGGCATCGTCGGGTACGTTGGCGAGAAGAAGGTCGTTCCAGTCATCATCGAGGGGCTAAGGCGCCTCGAATACCGCGGTTATGATTCGGCGGGGATTGCCGTGGGCAGTCCGTCGCAGGCCAAGCTTGAGGTGCGCCGCGCTTCCGGCAAGCTCGCCAAGCTGGAAGAGGCTCTGCGCGAGCACCCGCTCGACGGCACCTTCGGCATTGGCCACACCCGCTGGGCTACCCATGGCCGCCCCACCGAAGAAAATGCCCACCCCCATCGCGACTGCTCGGGCCGCATCGTTGTCGTTCACAACGGTATTGTTGAAAATTACCTGGAGCTGAAGCGCGAGCTGACCGCGCAAGGGCACAAATTTGTTACCGAGACCGACACCGAGATCATTGCTCACCTGATCGAGCAGGTTCAGAAGGACGCTGAAGCCATCGGCGATCCGATCGAGCTCGAAGACGCTGTGCGCCGGACAGTGAAGCGGCTCACCGGAGCGTTTGCGCTCGGCATTCTGTCTGCCGCCGAGCCCGACAAGATTGTTGCCGCGCGACTGGGCCCGCCCGTCGTGATCGGCGTGGGCGAAGGCGAGGCGTTTGTCGCCTCCGACGTACCCGGCATTCTGCACCACACACGCAACATCTACTTTCTCGCCGACGGCGACATGGCCGTGCTGACGCCGGCGGCGGTGAAACTCACCGATTTTGACGGCAAGCCAATCCAGCGCGAGCTAACGCGGATTCAGTGGGACCCGATCCAGGCGGAAAAGGGCGGCTACAAGCACTTCATGCTCAAGGAAATTTGGGAGCAGCCGCGCGCCGTTCGCGATACCACGCTGGGCCGCGTCTCGCTGGACTCGGGCAAGGTGTTTTTGGGCGAAATGGAGATCGCGGATGAAGAGCTGGCCGGCGCCGCGAGCATCAACATTGCGGCGTGTGGAACGAGTTGGCACGCCGCGCTCACAGGCAAATATATGATCGAACGGCTGGCCCGTCTACCTGTGGACGTGGACTACGCCAGCGAGTACCGCTATCGCGATCCCATCGCCGGCCCGGATGCGCTGGGCCTGCTCATCACGCAATCCGGCGAGACCGCCGACACACTGGCCGCGCAGCGCGAGATGAAGGCGCTGGGCTCGAAGACCGTGGCCATTTGCAACGTGGTGGGCGCCATGGTGGCGCGCGAGGCGCACGGGGCAATTTATACGCATGCGGGACCGGAGATCGGGGTTGCGTCGACGAAGGCGTTTACCAGCCAACTGACGGCGCTGTTTTTGCTAGCGCTGAAGCTGGGCCAGTTGCGCGGGAAACTCGATGCCGCACAGTCCGTCGTGTTGATTGAGGAGTTGAGCCGCATTCCGGTGAAGATTGAGGAGGTGTTGCGCGGCTGCTCCGCGCAGTGCGAGCAATTGGCAAAGGATTTTGCGACAGCGCGCGACTTTTTGTATCTCGGCCGCGGCATCCACTTTCCCATCGCGCTCGAGGGCGCGCTGAAGCTGAAGGAGATCTCGTATATTCACGCCGAAGGCTATCCGGCCGGCGAAATGAAGCACGGGCCGAACGCGCTGATCGACGAAACCTTGCCGGTGGTGGTTTTGGCCACGCGCGACGAAGCAGATCCGGCTTCAAAGCTGCGCTACGAGAAGACACTCTCGAACATTCAGGAAGTGACGGCGCGCAGCGGCCGCGTGATTGCTGTGGCAACCGAGGGCGATACCACAATCGCCAGCCTGGTGGAGCACGTCATCCACATTCCACCCGCGCCTGAGCTGCTGTCGCCGCTCATTGAGATTGTGCCGCTGCAACTGCTCGCGTATTACATCGCCGTCCGCCGCGGATGCGACGTGGACCAGCCCCGCAATCTGGCGAAAAGCGTTACGGTAGAGTAGGCGCTCAGGACTAAGTTACTTCTTTGAACTCAGGCCCGCCCCGCAAACTCGCGCGTCTCCGTGAACACTTTCACTTTTTCGCCTTCCTGAATGTAGAGCGGAACCTTGATCTCAAGACCCGTCTCAAGCCGGGCAAGCTTGGTCACATTGCCGCTGGTGTCGCCGCGCGCGCCCGGCTCGGTGTAGGCCACGGCCAGTTCCACCTTCTCAGGCAACTGCAAGCCGATCGGGTTCCCATTGAATTTATGCAACTGAATCACAGCGCCTTCGACCAGAAACTCCAGTGCATCCCCCATCATCTGAGTTGAAAGTGTGTGCGTTTCAAAACTTTCCTGGTCAAGAAAGTAAGAGCCGTCCGCATCGCTGTAAAGATACGAAGCCTCCACTGTCTCCAGATCCGGCTCCTTGAACCGGTCGCCGGCCTTGAATGTCTTATCGAATACCGCCCGCGTCAGCAGGTTGCGCATCTTCAGTCGAACCAACGTTTGGCCTCCGCGCGCCGTGGGGGTCGAAACTTCTGCTTCCATGCAGTAATAGGTAAGCGTCTTGAGATCCCCTCTTGACTGATCAGGGCGTGAATCTCATGGCAAGGTGTCCACCTATTTTAGGTGGACACCTATTTGGGATTGGTTAAGCGGCCCGCGATGAGTCGGTCTGGAGTTT
>Ga0326727_10011603_pt1 | contig 20416 bp, 18 predicted proteins | sample MB2enrmetagenome_FD_207643 | JGI IMG/M metagenome (GOLD analysis project Ga0326727, IMG submission 207643) | Lab enriched peat soil microbial communities from McLean, Ithaca, NY, United States - MB29MY | ecosystem: Environmental > Terrestrial > Soil > Wetlands > Peat | place: USA: New York...
CAGTTGGTTAGACTTTTCCATTCATCACTTTCATTCTGAACTCTGGAAGCCTGACTTCCAGACTTGAGGGACTTTCACCCTCGCTTACGCACGTCTTCTCCGAGCGCTCCAGCGTTTCAGCATTTCCTTCTGACCTTCCTCCTCCTTAACCAGACCTTCTACCCGGACGTGATGGCGACCGGGCAGTACTTGACCGAGGTGGCCGTGCGGCTGATCGAGCGCGGCCACCAGGTCACCGTCGTCACCAGCCGCCGGGCTTACGATCACCCCGAGACCCAGTTCCCGAAACGGGAGACCTGGCGGGGCATTCGCATCTACCGCGTGGGCGGCACCGGCTTCGGCAAAGACGCCAAGTGGCGGCGAGGAGCCGACTTTGCCAGCTTTATCCTCTGTTGTTGCGCCCGTCTGGTCTTGCTCCCGAAACACGACCGGGTCGTCGCGCTGACCACCCCCCCACTCATCTCATTCATTGGCGCGTGGCTCGCTCGGCTCTGGCGAGCCCCCTTTGTCTATTGGGTGATGGATTTCAACCCGGACGAGGCCGTCGCCGCCGGCTGGTTGCGGTCGGGTTCCCTGGCCGCCCTGCTGCTCGATGCCACCTCCCGGCTCAGCCTCCGACGCGCCCAGAAGATCATCGCCCTGGATCGGTTTATGCGCGACCGGATCATGGCCAAGGGCATTCCAGCGGAGAAAATCGTCGTCATCCCGCCTTGGTCGCACGACACCGAAGTGCGCTTTGATGCCCAGGGACGCGAGCGATTCCGCTGCGCCCACGGGTTGGACGGGAAATTCGTCGTGATGTATTCCGGCAACCACAGCCCCGTCCATCCACTGCACACCCTGCTCCAGGCGGCCGAACGGATGCGGAGCGATGACGGTGTGGTCTTCTGTTTCGTCGGCGGCGGTAGCGAGTGGCGCAAGATTAAGGAGACCGCGGACTACGGGACTACGGACTACACGACAACGGACTACGAGACTACTGACGTCACAAAGCAGGAATTGGGAGAGCAGAAAGCAGAAAGCAGAAAGCAGGAGCCCGAAAGCAGGAATTTCAGCGTTTCAGCGTTTCAGCGTTTCAGCGTTTCCAACCTCCTCTGCTTGCCTTATCAGCCTTTGGATCAGTTGGCGGGGTCCCTTTCGGCGGCGGACCTGCATGTGGTCGTGATGGGCAATGACTTCGTGGGCTTGGTGCATCCGTGCAAGATTTATAATATCCTCCGTGTCGCCGCGCCGGTGCTGTATATCGGCCCCCGCCCGAGCCACCTGTCGGAAATGCTCGATGAACTCAACGGGGAGTACCCGTGCGCTTCGGCGGCGCATGGCGAGGTTGGGGGGGTGGTTCGGGAAATTGAACGGCTTCGGCGCGAGGCTGGCTCGGCCGGGCGGCAGACGCCCGCTCGGGTGCGCGCGAGGTTCTCCCAGGAGGTTCTCCTGCCCAGACTCGTGGCCGAGCTGGAGGCAGCCGAACGGACCACGAGACCACGGGACTAATTGGCGGCCTTGTCCCCCAGTCCTTGATTTCAGCCCTTCAGCCTTTTCTTCTCATTTCTGCTCTCTGCTTTGTCTTCCATTTCTGCTTTCTGCTTTCCACTTTCTGCCTTCCGAGTGGCCCCATATCCAGCTTGCCTACTCCCGCCCGTATGATAGTGTCCGCTCATTTGCCACAGCATTTATGACAGATGAACACCGGGTCCGTTTGCTGCGCCTGCGGGAATACCTTGGCGCTTTTTTTGTCGCGGCCTGCCTGGCGGTATTCCCAACGCCCCAAGGCACTGCCGCAACTCTGATCGTTTCCAACACCAGCGCCAGCGGGCCCGGCTCGTTCCAGCAAGCCATCCTTGATGCCAACGCGACGGAAGGCCTGGACACCATTGTTTTTCAGATCCCAGGCGCCGGTGTGCACACAATCGCTCCCACCAATGCCCTGCCCCCGATTACCGACTCGGTGGCGATTGATGGCACCACCCAGCCCGGTTTCGCCGGGGCGCCGCTCATCGAGCTGAATGGCTCAAGTGCCGGCAACAACGATGGGCTGCGCTTGCAGGCGGGCAGCAGCACCATCCGCGGTCTGGCGATCAACCGCTTTGCTGGCACGGGCATCCACGTGCTGGCCCCCAGCGGAACCAACTTCATCCAGGGTAACTTCATCGGCACGGACCCATCCGGAAGCATTGCGCGGGGGAATGGTGTCGAGGGCATTTGGCTCAGCGGCTCCACAAGCAACCTGATCGGAGGAACTGGAACTAACCGCAACGTAATCGCGGCCAACGGTGATGCCGGCGTCTATCTGTTGAACAGCGCGGGCAACGCCATTCAAGGGAATTTCATCGGCCTGACTGCCTCGGGCACAGCGGCTCTGGCCAACGCCAACAACGGCATCTACCTCATCAATGCGCGCGGGAACCTCGTTGGGGGCACGACTCCCGGAACGCGCAACGTCGTTTCCGGCAACGGCGGCAGCGGCCTTTACCTGGATGGATCGGGTGCCACGGGGAACCTGGTGCAGGGCAATTACTTCGGCACGGACGCGACCGGGACTGTTGCCCTTCCCAATGCGGGCGACGGCGTCACCGCCCAGGGGGCCGGCGGCAATACTATCGGTGGAACTAATGCCGGCGCCGGTAACCTCCTCTCCGGCAATGGCCAGGGCGGCGTGGGCCTCAAAGGAGCGGGTTCGGACACCAACCTGGTCCAGGGAAACTTCATTGGCACAGACGCGTCGGGCCGGCTGGCTCTGGGCAATGCCCTTTCCGGCCTCACGATCTTTGGCGGAAACAGCAACCTGGTCGGCGGCGCCACCACCGCCGCCCGCAATATTGTCTCCGCCAACAAGCTGGCCGGCGTTTATATCACCACTAACTCTGTCGGCAATCTCGTTCAGGGCAACTTCATCGGCTTGGACCTCACCGGCGCCGCGGCCCTCGGCAATGTGAGTAACGGTATTTCCATTGACAGCAGCCGGTTGAACACCGTCGGCGGAACAACGACCGGAGCGGGCAACGTCATTTCCGGCAACACCGGCTATGGGGTCGAAATCTTCGGCACCGCGGCCACCGGCAACCTGCTCCAGGGCAATTACGTCGGTACGGCCGTCACGGGGCAATCGGCTCTGGGCAATAAGTACTGTGGGATGCACATCCTCTCCTCCGCAAATACGATCGGCGGCGTTGCCGCCGGCGCCGGGAACCTCCTCTCCGGCAACGGCCAGGACGGCATCTTCCTGGATGGGGCCGGCGCGGCCAACAATATCGTCCAAGGCAATTTGATTGGCACCGTCGCGGACGGGACCAGCGGCCTCGGCAATGGCCGGGCGGGGATCGGCATTTCCGGCGCGCCGGGCAATACCATCGGCGGCGCGGCCGCCAACGCGGGCAACCTGCTCTCCGCCAACGGCGATGCCGGCATCTTCCTGATCACCAGCGGCGCGACGGGTAACCTCATCCAAGGCAACACCATCGGCACCGATCTCACCGGCACCTTCGGGTTGGGCAACACCTTTGAAGGTGTTTATCTCGAACGCGCCCCCACCAACACGATTGGCGGGACGGTTCCGGGCGCCGGCAACCTGATCTCGGCAAACCGAACCCGCGGCATCTGGCTCACCAACGCCTCCTGGAATGTCATCCAAGGCAACCTGATTGGGACAACGAGAGATGGCCTCGGCAACCTGGGCCAGGTGTTCCACTCGATCGAGTGCGAGGTGGGCGCCTGCAACAACACCATCGGCGGGACCGGAACCGCCGGCAACGTGATCGCTTTCGCGCAGCCGATTAATGCCGGGGTCCGCATCCGGAACGGGAGCACCAACAACGCGATCCTCGGGAATGCCATTTTCGGCAACGGCGCCCTCGGCATTGATCTGGGCGCCTATGGTGTCAATCCGAACATTGCCTGCGATGCCGGCTCCGGCGCCAACATGGCCCAGAACTACCCCGTGCTCGCCCAGGCCGTCAGCGGGAACGGCACCGGCGTTCGCGGCACGCTCAACAGCCGGCCAAACCAGTCGTTTCTGCTCCAGTTCTTCGCCAACCCTGCCTGCGATCCTTCCGGCTACGGCGAGGGGCAGATCTACCTCGGGCAGCAAAGCGTTTTGACTGGCACCAATTGTACCGCGAGTTTTGTCGCCTCCCTCCCCGGCTCCGTCCCGGCCGGCTACGTGATTACCGCCACCGCTACCGACAGCGCCAATAACACCTCCGAGTTTTCGGCCTGCATCCCCGTGACTCTGGCGCCCGCCTTAGCCGTCACCCCTGCCGCCAGGCAGCAGATCGCTCTGGCCTGGACGAACGCGGCAACCGGCTTTGTGCTCAAACAAACCAGCAGCCTCTCCCCGCCCGTCCAGTGGACCACGGTCACCAACAGCCCGGTGCTCACCAACGGCCAGTTTGTCGTCACCCTCTCCACCGCCGCGGCCTGCCAGTTTTATGTGCTGCGTTTTGAATAGGGTGAAACGGCAACGTAACTATTCAGATGTGGGGCAGTCCTCCGGTCTGCCACTGCGCGGAGCCCCCGGCTCCGTGACCCTGCGAGCCCTAAACTCCAGGCCAGTGGTGCGGCCTGCCGGCTGGAGCGCGGCCTCTAGGCTGCACCGGCGTGCCTCGCATCTCCTCATCGCACTCGTGGTCTGTTGCCTCCCGCGTGCCTTTGCCCAGTCCTCGATCCAAACCATCCTGGCCAACGGCCCCGTCTCGAATCGGCTCAACATCGTCGTCCTTTCCGAGGGCTACACAACCAACCAGCTCGCCCAGTTTCCTGGCGACGCCGCCAACGCGGCCGCCGCGCTCCTGGCCCACCAGCCTTATCAGGAATACAGCAAATATTTCAACGTCTTTGCCATCGCCGTCGCTTCCAGTCAATCCGGGTCCGATCACCCCGCCTACGGCTACTACGTGAATACCTATTTCAACAGTACCTACGACCCCGTTTCCGACCGCCTGATCACCATCCCCCCCAATTTCGCTGACACCAATTACAGCCACGGCCAGGGGAAGGTGGATGCCCTGTTGCAAACGTACATGCCGGATTGCCAGTTGCCGATCTTGCTGGTGAACGACTTCACCGACGGCGGATCAGATGGATTTAACAAGACGGCGGTTGCCTCGATTGGCTATGAGTCACCCGAAATCCTGACCCACGAGACCGGCCACGTGCTCGCCAACCTGGGAGATGAATACACCAATGCCAACCCGGGGTTTCCGGTCTCCAGCGCCGAGGAGCCGAATACGACGCAGCAAACGAACCTCCTCCTTATCAAATGGAACGTCTGGATTCCCACCAACACACCCATCCCTACTCCGCCCACCTCCGACTACAGTTCGGTGATCGGCTTGTTCCAGGGCGCCCATTACAACCCCACCAATTGGTACCGTCCCAAGTTCGATTGCCTGATGAACCATCTGTATGTCCCCTTCTGCGACGTTTGCAGCGAAGCCCTTGTGCTGGCGTTTTACCAAAAAGTGAGGCCGGTGGACGCGTTCGCGCCCGCCAGCACCAATCTTTCCGTTTCGACCACCCAAGCCCTGACGTTCAGCCTGACGCTGCTCCAACCGGCCACGCACAATCTGGATGTTCAATGGTCCACCAATGGAGTGCCCTCCGATGGCGCCACCAACCCGACCTTCACTGTCCTGCCGCAATCCCTTGTCAGCGGAAGCAATTGGGTCAGTGCCATGACCAAGGATAACACTCCTCTCGTGCGTGATGATCCGACGAACCTATTGGCTCAAACGGTGACCTGGGCCGTGAACGTGAATCGGTCGCAACTGCGCCTGGATTCTCCGCTGTGGCTGACAGGAGCGAAATTCGCCTTCCGAATTGTGGGGGACGCCCCCCAAGGCGTGGTCGTCCAGTACTCCACCAACCTGTTCAACTGGGTTCCTGTGGCGACGAATTCCCTGGCCGGCGGCCAGCTCTGGTACACCAACACCCCCCCCGCCACCTCTCCCCGCGGTTTCTACCGGGCCCTCACCCCCGAGTAGTAGCGTGAGCCTCCGGCTTGCGTCGTCCGAGCAAGCCTTTGGCTCGTGCTTTCCTCAGCAGCCTCCGGCCTGCCCCCAAACAAAAAGGGCGCAAGCCGATGCTCGCGCCCTTCAAGTTCTTTGACCTTGGGTTAATCCCTCCGGCGCAACCGGCGCGCCATGAGCAGCAGACCCAGCCCACCGCAAACCGAGAGCGCCAACGTCGAAGGCTCGGGCACCGTCGCCTGCATCACCGCCGCGAAATCCATCGGCACGCTATTCGTCATCAGCTCCCAGCCCGTCCCGTCGTTCTGCCAGTAGTCCGGGTAGTCTTGCCCCACTGTCGGTGGCGAGTAAATATCCACCCCCGCCGCGTCTCCCGTTCCCAGGTTCCGGAACTGAACGCTCCAGGTCATGTTGGAAAGTACTGGCATATAGAGGCCACCCTGGGGGAAGTCCGGACCCACACTGAAATTAATCGTGGCTCGGTTCGTGTTCCCGCCAGTCGGGCCGAATCCGCCGAACCAGCCGCTGTCGTAAAAGACTGTGCCCGGGGTGGCATACCCGTTGAATGTCGGGCCGTTGTTTTCATAAAACTCCACCCGCGCCTGGACAGCCCCCGCAAAACTGGCTGGGTTGAGACTCGTCCCCCAGTACTCGAACGAGAAAGAAGTGAGATACCGGTCGCTGCCCGCCAAAATAATCTCGTCGCCTACTTGATCCGTCCCCGGGTCGAACCGGGTCTGGAGATCATTGTGCGAGTTGTCGAAAATAGTGACGCTGGTTTGGGCCACCAGCGGCGTGGTGAGGCCGAAACACAGGGCGCCAATCATCAAGTAACCATGACTCCACAGAGCATTTTTCATAACTTTCATCCGTGTACCAAATTCTGTCACGCTGCGTTACCGAATAATCCGCGGTTAGCCTAGCGAAATTGCAGTTGGTGTCAACAGATTATTTTCATTTTTTTGCGGGGCCAGCCAAGGCTTCCCCTTGCGCTATTCCTCTCCGGCTCTATCTTGTCCGCCAGCTTGTGAAAAAGACTGCGCGGACCTTTTGCTCCTTGGCTGTCGGGCTGGTCGCGGCGACGATCCTCCGGGCCGAGGGCTATCGCACCAGCCTGGGCACACCTCCGGACGGTTTTCCCGTGGTGGTGGTTGCCGGAACCCCGTATCAGATGGGGCGCTCGCTGGGCGCCTTGATGAAGCCGGAGATACAAGCCTTTGCCCCGCGCTTTCTTGCGGGCGCCCAACAGGCCCGGGGCGACGCACTGAGTTCCGTTCGCTTGGACGAGGCCTGGCGCACGATGGAGCCCTTCATGAGCGCGCGGTTCAAAGAAGAGTTGCGCGGCCTAGCCGAGAGCAGCGGCCTGACCCTGGATCTCATGCAACGCGCTCACATGGTCCCTGTAATCAGCGAATACTCCTGCAGCGGCGTCGCCGTGTGGGGCCCGGCCACTCGCACCGGCCACCTCTACCAGAGGGTGTTAGGAAATTCAAAATGCAGACCCTTGATTCCATTGGGCAAAACGCGTGTTTCGGAGAATCCAGGAAAATGGCGATGCCTTTTCCCTTATTTTGCGGAAGCGCACAAAAGCAGGGTCCGCTGCTGTTTTCGATGGTTTTCCCCATACCGTTTCTACGCCGGGTCCCAAGGCCGACGGAGGGAGTGTGATTTTCCGAGAGGATCTCATTCCAGGATAGGCACTTATGGCGAATTTCCTAACACCCTCTACCAAATCCGTAATCTGGATTATTCGACCGACGCCCACCTGCAAGACTATCCTTGCGTCGTCATCTACATCCCCAGCGACGGCATCCCCCATCTCAATCCCTCGTTCGCCGGCAGCATCGGCTGCCACACCGGTATGAACACCGAAGGCATCGCCCTCACTGAAATCGGCGATTCTCCCGGGAGCGACAAACCCTATGACCTCCATGGCCTCCATTTCATGTTCATGTTCCGCGACATCCTTTCCACGGCCAGGACCCTCGACCAGGCGGTCCAGATGATCAAGGACACCAAGCGGATCAAGAAATACCACTTTATCGTGGGGGACGGAAAACTCCCCGCGGCCGTCAAGATGAAAGCCTGGGCTCCCGACCTCGCCATCTGGAAAGACAATGACCCCGCTGACGAAATGGCGCCCCAGGTCTTTCCCAACGTGGTCTGTCACGCCGAATCGCGCACGCCGACGGCCCTTGGCCACCTTTCCGAATACGCCCACGGCAGGTACGACGCTGACGCCATGATCCAGTTGTCTGCTGCCCTTGGCTCTTTGGGCGGGAATCTGATGAACGCCGTTTACGATGCGACCACCCGCGAGGCCTGGCTCAGTTATGCGGAGAAGAACGAGTATGCCTATCGTCGCCCCTACGTGCGGGTCAACCTCATGGATTTTATTCCCTACAATCCGGCCAATCCCAAGGCGAAGATCGAGCGCGTCGTGCCCTGAACCTGCGGGGCAAGCACGACCCAGCGTGCCTGATTAGCCGACAAGTGATTCCAACCTCACAGCGGCGCGGTCGCCCGCCTCCGTCAGCAAGGCCGCGACCCAAATGGCGACTCGAAGCTTCCACGTCAAGTGCCTGGCTCCGCTATGCTCGGGGAGGAGGTCCGGCCCGTTTTTCCATTGGGGTTAGTGAGGCTTCGCTGATCGGCTGTTGGATTCCCAGCCGCTCCTGAATCTGTTCGAGGGGCACGCCCTTGGTTTCCACCACCATTGTCTTCACCCAAATCAGTTGGAGCACCATCATGCAGCAGAAGAAGAGGAAGACATAGCCGGGTGGAAAGGCCGCCACCATCTTCGGAAAGAAGCTGGTGAGCAATGCGGCGAAAATCCAATGGGTGAAGCTGCCCAGCGCCTGGCCCTCCGCGCGATGACGGTTGGGGAAGATCTCCGCGATGAAGACCCAGATCACCGCCCCTTGCCCGACCGCGTGCGACGCGATGAACGCGAAGATGCAAAGCAGCACCACCAGACCCCCGGCCCCTGCGGACCGCGATGCGCCCGCCAGGGTTTCTTCTGCCATCTGCTTGACCATTGCTGGCGTGGCCTCCACGGGAATGCGCGCCGGCCCCGGCGAGTAACGTGAGTCGGCGGCCGCCGTCACGAGGGCATTCTTTGCTTCCTCAAATTCCGCCTCTACCTTGGCACGATCGGGCGTGTCGGCCTTCTCCAGCTTCGCCGCCAGCCCGATGAGTTCCCATGCGTTTGAGGCGACCTTGAATTGAGGCGCCCAGTGGAAAAACGCCCAGGCGCACAGGCCCAGGGAAATGATGTAGCCAAACGAGCCAATGAACAGAAGCGTGCGGCGTCCCAGCCGGTCAATCAGCCACAAGCCAACGAAGGTGAAGAGGAGGTTGGTCACTCCGATGCCCACCGAATGGAGCAGGGCATCCCCCGCTCCGGAGCCGGTGAGACCGAAGATGCGCGGTGCGAAATAAAGCACCGCGTTGATGCCCGAGAGTTGGTTGAAGAAGGCGATTAGGAAAGCCAGCAGGATGGGGACGCGCAAATTCCTTGTCCAAAACGCCGAGGAGACGACCCGCTCGGACGACGCGGCCAGAATCTCGTCCGCGTGGGCCTGGACCTGCGCCGGGGTGGCGTCCGGTTCGATGAGCTGGAGCACCTTCAATCCCGACTCGCGGTCGCCCTTGCGTCCAATCAGCCACCGTGGGCTCTCGGGGAGGCCAAAGCACATTAAGGTGTAGAGCAGGGACGGAAAGGCCGCGACGCCGAGCATCCAGCGCCAGGCGTTCTCGCCGATACCCTTGAGCAGGAAGTTGGAGGCGAAGGCGACAAGAATGCCGAAGACGATGTTGAACTGGAACATGCCGGCCAGCCGCCCGCGATAGGCCGGCGGCGAAATCTCCGAGATATAGAGCGGCGCCGCCACAGTCGAAATGCCGATGCCCAGCCCCCCGATCAAACGCGAGGCGATGAACATGGCGATCCCGTTAGCGAAGCCGCAGCCCACGGCCGAAATGATATAGAGCACCCCCACCCACAGCAGGGTGGCCTTGCGTCCGAACCGGTCGGTGGGCCAACCGCCCAGCAGGGAGCCCAGCACAGTGCCGTACAGCGCCGAAGCCATGGCGATGCCGTGAATTCCCGGGCTCAATCCCCAGAGCGACTGGATGGTCTGCTCCGCGCCCGAGATGACCACGGTATCAAAACCGAACAGGAACCCGGCCAGCGCCGAGGTAATGGACCAGAAGAAAATGCGAGCTTTCATAGACGCCGTTTTCCAGCATGATGAGGCTTTTCTGCCGCGAGTTCCAGACGGACTTTAGTTCGCCGACTTCCAGCCAGTTGATCTTGGCGCCGCAAAATCTGCTTTGATTCCTTCTAGGAGTCATTACCCTTCGACATCATGAAAGCAGGCGTCTTTACTGTCATTCTGGGCTCAATGCCCTTCGAAAAAGCTCTTGATTACGCGGCCTCCCTTGGTTTCCAGGCGGTGGAGCTCGGCGTAGGCGGCTGGGCCGGCACCGGCCACTGCGACCCGGATGCGCTTTTAGCCAGCGACCGCAAGACAAAGGAGTTTCTGGATGCGATCGCTTCCCGCGGGCTGCAGATTTCATCGCTCAATGCGGCCGGCAACCCGATTCATCCTAATCGGGAAATCGCGCGCGCTCACGACGCGGATTATCGCCGCGCCATTCGGCTGGCACGGAAGCTCGGCGTGGACATTGTGACGACATTCAGCGGTTGCCCCGGAGGTGCGCCTGCTGACACGCAGCCCAATTGGGTCACCTGTCCCTGGCCGCCCGATTACCTCCAGATCCTCGAGTACCAGTGGAAGGAAGTGGTGATTCCTTACTGGCAGAAGACCGTCGAGTACGTGCGCGAAAACGGGGTTGGCAAGATCGCTCTAGAGATGCACCCGGGCTTTGTCGTTTACAACCCGGAGACGCTGCTGAAGCTGCGGGCAGCGGCCGGGCCGGAGATCGGCGCCAACTTCGATCCTTCGCACCTGTTTTGGCAGGGCATTGACCCTTGCGCGGCAGTGCGCGCGCTTAGGGGGGCCATTTGGCACGTTCACGCCAAGGATACCCAGGTGCAACAATGGAACGCGACCGTGAACGGCGTGCTCGACACGAAGCACTACGCCGACGAACTGAATCGGGCGTGGATCTTCCGCACGGTAGGCTATGGCAACCCGCGCCGATTCTGGTGCGATTTCATCTCGACTCTGCGCCTGGTGGGCTTCGATGGAACGCTATCAATCGAGCATGAAGACAGCCTGATGAGCCCGCGCGAGGGGCTGGAAAAGGCATTGCATTTCCTCAAAGGGATGCTGATGGAAGAGCCCAAGGGAAAGGTCACCTGGGCTTAACCTGGGCGATTGCTGCCGCGACCGCACCCAAGTTTACGGCGGAGTCAGTTCATGAGCCCTCCCGATGCAAAGCAGTTCGACGTGCTGGGCCTGGGTTGCACCGCCGTGGACGACCTGCTCTACGTGCCGCGGTTTCCGGGGGTGGACGAGAAGATGCAGGTGGAGCGAAGCCTGAGGCGGTTCGGTGGGCTGACGGGAGTGGCGTTGGTGGCCGCTGCGCGGGCCGGGGCGCGTTGTGCCTACGCCGGCTGTCTGGGGAAGGATGAGCTTTCTGCCTTCGCGGCGGCGTATCTGACACAGGAGGGTGTTGACGTTTCCTTTGCGCCGCGCCTGCCGCAGGGCAGGGTTGTGCATTCGATGGTCGTGGTGGGCAACGACAGCGGCAGCCGCAATGTCTTTTTCGAGGGCAGCGGGCTCATCGGCGCGCACGACACTGAGCCGCCGGATCAGATCATCCGCAACTCCCGGGTTGTCTTCATAGACCAATGGGGCATGTCCGGGAACCTGCGCGCTGCGCGGGTTGCCCGGTCCGCGGGTGTGGCGGTGATCGCCGATCTCGAGGACGCGCGCGATCCGCTCTTTCGGCAGGTGCTGGACCTCGTGGACCACCTGGTCCTGGGAGAGGGTTTTGCCAGGGTGATCAGTGGCGAACGGGATGCGGCTTCGGCGGCCCGCGCTTTGTGGCGAGCGGACCGGGCTGCGGTGATTGTGACCTGCGGCGCCAATGGCTGTTGGAGCGTGTCGCCAGAGACGGATCTTGCTCCCGTCCACCATCCGGCTTTCGCGGTCAGGGCCACGGATACGACCGGGTGCGGGGATGTTTTTCACGGCGCGTATGCCGCCAGCGTGGCACGAGGGGAGACGTTGGAAGCCCGAATCCGGTTCGCGGCTGCCGCGGCCGCGTTGAAGGCGCAACAGGGGGAGATTCCCGGGTTGGCCGAGGTGGAGGGTTTTCTTCAGGCACAGTCCTCTCCAATCGAGGCCGGAGGGCTTAGGGGCTGCTCCAAGACGGCCGAAAAGATTTGATCTGCCAGCCTTGATCAAACAGAAATTACATCACGCATCATGAACACTCTGACTCTTGCAGACTCTCTGGAAAACGCATTGGGCGCGGTCCCCATCCTGGACGTTCACACGCATCTCTGCGGTCCGAAACTGGCTGCGCGCGGACTGCACGATATCCTGTTATACCACATGGTCGTGAGCGACCTTTACGGGGCGGGTTGCCCGAGCGGGGCGCGGCTGACGCAGTTCCCCAACTGGGCGAGCAAAAAGGAGGCGCACCAGAGGATCGAGGAAGCCTTGCCTTACCTTCGGTTTATTCAAAACACCAGCGGGTGGTGGGGGGTGCGCATCATCTTGCGAGATCTCTACAACTGGAATGAGCCCATCACCGGTTATAACTGGCGGCGCTTGGATGACCAGGTTCGCGAGCGGGCGGACGATGGCGCCTGGGCGCGCTCGATCCTGAAGCGGGCAAGTATTCAGCGCACCTGCGCTGAGTATTGCCGGCGGGGCAAGGGCGAAGCGGACGATGTTCTGCAATATTCCCTCGAATGGGGCATGTTCATGCGAACCCAATGGGGCGAGTACGATACGGCGGTGTACGACTTGGAGCGCACGTGGGGACGGCCACCCGAGGCGCCGGTGGCGATCTTGGGCGGCGAGGCCAGGCCCGTGGCGGACCGCACGATTAAGACGGTCGAGGACGTCCACGCCGCCATCAAGCACTACGTCGAAGTGATCCCTTACAACCAGGTCGTTTCCACCGCGATGGGCATATCGTCGGACATTGACTATCGGTTGCCCTCGGACGACGAAATGGCGGCGGCGCTAAACCGCCGCGGACAGGCCGGCCCCTCCGAGCGCGATGTTTATGCAGTCTATATCGGGGAGGCTTTCTTGTCGGCCCTCGAAAAGCGTGGAGAGGAGATCCTCTTCCAGTTCAGCCTCGGGGCCGAGCCGCTGCCCTTTGAAACGGCCAGCCGGATTTCGCAAAAGACGCTGGCGCAGTTGGGGCAGATCGTAGCCCGCCATCCAAAGCTCCGGTTCCAGTGTTTCGTTTCCAGCCGCCACGCAAATCAGACCTTGTGCACCTTCTGCCGGGAATTGCCCAACTTCAGCCTGGCCGGCTTCTGGTGGCACAACTTCTTCCCCGCCGCCATCCGTCATGTCATGGCCGAGCGCCTCGACATGGTGCCGGTCAACAAGCAAGTCGGCTTCTTCTCAGATGCCTACGTCGTGGAGTGGTCTTACGCCAAGGCCTGCATTGTGCGCAAACAGATGGCTCAGGTGCTGGCGGAGAAGGTGGCCCAGGGCCAATACTCCTCCGCGGACGCGCTGCAAATCGCGCGCGAACTCTTGTACGCAACCCCTCAGTCCCTGTGCGGCATGACGCCGACGACCGGTAAAATGAAAGGTTGAAGCTTATGCAGACACGCCGCCAGTTTATCAAAGACTCGAGCGCCATCGCCGGCGGCGCTGGCTTGGGCTTGGCTTTGAGTCCCCTTGTTTGTGCCCAGGCTAAGGGAGCGGCTGACCGGATCGTTTTCGGCCTCATCGGCTGCGGTACGATGGGCCGGGAGAACATGCGCCATTTCCTCGAACTGAACCAGCCTGTTGCGGCCGTGTGCGACGTGGACGAGGCGCATCTGGAACGCGCAGCCGGCGAAGTCGTCAAGGCCGGTCAGGCGGCACCAAAGAAGTTCAAAGACTTCCGGCAACTCCTCGAACAGAAAGACATTGATGCCGTGATCATCGGCACTCCGGATCACTGGCATGCATTGACGTTCATCGCCGCCTGCGAGGCCGGGAAGGACATCTACTGCGAGAAGCCCATTTCCCACAACCTGGTTGAAGCCAAGGCGATGGTGGGCGCTGCTCGTCATTTCCAGCGTGTGGTACAGATCGGCACCTGGCAGCGAAGCATGAAACACTTCCAGGAGGCCATCGCGTTCGTCCGTTCCGGCCATATGGGCAAGATCTATCTCTGCCGCGCCTGGATGTGCCATTTGCTGCCGGACATCGGCCGGCAGTCGCCGCAGGCCCCGCCGCCTGGCCTGGACTGGGATTTCTGGCTCGGGCCGGCGGCCAGGGAGCCATATTCACCCAACCGCTGCCACGAGCACTGGCGCTGGTTCTATAACACCGGTGGCAGCCTGATGAGCGACTGGGGCGTGCACATGATTGACATCGTGCTGTTGGCCATGCAGGAGAGCGACCCGACGACTGTTGTGGCCACGGGCGGGAAGTTGGCCACGGATGATGACCGCGACACACCCGATACCCTTGGAGTCAGCTATCGTTTCCCCAGGTGGATCTTGAATTGGGAACATCGCTTTACCAATCCCCGCGGCTTGGACGGCGGCAAAGAGCATGGCGCCGAGTTTATTAGCGACCATGGGTCGCTGATCGTGGATCGCAGCGGCTATCGTTTCTATCCCTGGCCGCCGGACCGCGAAGGACCGCCCCCTTCGCAATGGTCCGACAGCACGCATTGGCAGAACTTCCTTGACTGTGTTCGCAGCCGAAGCAAGCCAGCCTCCGGCATCGAGTCCATGGCCAAGACCACGATCGTCTGTCACCTCGGCAATATTGCCTACCAAAGCGGCGGGATTCTCAAATGGGACGCCCACAAACAGGACGTGGCGGACCACGGCGAGGTTCGGCATTGCCTCTCTTATCAGCGGGAATATCGAAGCCCCTGGAAGCTCAAGGTATATAGTTAAGCTTGCCGCGGATGTGGGCAAATGGCATCGAAGACGACGACGTTCATACAAATATGAAAACCTCCACCAGCAGTCTCAAGTGCATCGGCGGCGTTGTGGCGTTCACGCTAGCGATGAGCCTCCTCCTTTACGCCGAAAACAAGATCCCGGACGAGTGCAAAGTCGGCGGCTTTGCGATCGGGTGCATCGTTTACACGTTTGATCGGTTCTCGTTGTATGAAGCGCTCGAAAAGACCGCCGAGTGCGGCGGCACCGTGGTGGAGCTTTCCGCCAAGACGAGCTTGAGCAAGGAGGAACCCAATGTGCCGTTCGACTACCACGCCTCCGCGGAGACGATTCAGAAGGTCAAAGCCAAGCTGGCACAGTGCAAACTCAAGGCGGCCAGCTATGCGGTGATTCCCTTCCCGGCCGAGGAGGCGGAGGGGCGCAAGTTGTTTGAGTTCGCCAAAGCCATGGGCCTGAGGGCCATCACGACCGAATCGCCTGAGTTGATTGACCGGCTGGAGAAGTTCGTGAAGCAATACGACATCATGATTGCCTTTCACGACCATCCGCGTCGGCCGAATGACGCCAGCTATCGCATGTGGGATCCCAATTATGTCCTCTCCCTGGTCAAGGACCGCGATCCGCGCATCGGCGTTTGCGCGGACACCGGGCACTGGATTCGCTCCGGCCTCAAGCCGGTCGAGTGCTTGCGCATTTTGAAAGGGCACGTTGTCACCAGCCACTTGAAAGATTTGAATGAGATGGGCCTCCGCGCCCACGATGTGCCTTACGGGACTGGCGTCGCGGACATGCCCGGGATTCTGGAGGAACTCAAAGCCCAGGGCTTCGAGGGAAATCTCTCCGTCGAATACGAGTATCATTGGGATAACTCGGCGCCCGAGGTGGGCCAGTGCATCGGTTTCGTGCGCGGCTACGGCGCGGCCAGGAAGTGGTGATTTTTGCTTTCCGCCAGGTTCCCCAGGTGGCAGGCTGAAGGTTGGAATCTGAGAAAACCACAACCCACAGTATTATTGATATGCCCGATAAACCTCCCAGGAAAGTCTCCGAGAAGAGCACCAAACAAGAGATGCTGGAGGCCTACCAAGTCTTGGCGAAACAAATTGAAGAAAAGCGCGCCGCGGAGCTGGCTCCCGAGCGGCGTCTCGAGGAGAGGCGGACCGAGGAGGCTGTCAAGGCCGCCGCCGCCGTTGCCCCCGAAGGCATTGACCGTGAGATCGGCCACCTGAAAGCGGAGATAGGCAAAATGCTGGCCGACGTCTCCGACCGGCTAGCTTCCGAAGCGTCCCGGTTCCGCAGCATCCAAAAAGCCGTCGAAAGCAAGGAGGGCGAACTGAAGGAATTGTACGGCATTGAGAAGGCCGCCGTGAGTCTGGCCGCGTTAATTGAGGCGCAAAACCAAAAGCGGACGGAATTCGAACAGGCGATGTCCACCGAACGCGAGCGGCTCCAGACCGAAATGGACGCCCTTCGCGCCGAGTGGGACAAGGAAAAGAAAGCCCGCGACGCCGAACTCAAAGAGCGTGACGCCAGCGAGAAAAAGGCCCGCGACCGAGAGCGCGAGGATTTCATCTACAACTTCAAGCGCGACCAACAGGCGATGAAGGACAAGCTGGCCGATGAAAAAGCCGCGCTCGAGAAGGACATCGCCGTCAAACGGGAGGCCTTTCAACAGGAATTTGCCGAGCGGGAAAAGAATGTCGCCGAACAGGAAAAGGAACTGGCTGATCTCCGCGCCCGAGCCGCCACGTTCCCGAAAGAAATAGAGGCGGCCGTCGCCGAGGCGGTCAAAGAAGCCAGCGACCGCCTGAAAATCGAAGCCAAGAACCGCGAGGATTTGCTGCGCAAAGAGTTCGAGGGCGAACGCAATGTGCTGACCGCGCGCAACGATACGCTGGAGAAGGTCAACAAAGACGTGTTCTCCGCCAATGCCAAACTGGCCCAGCAACTCGAAGCCGCCTACCAGAAAGTCCAGGACATCGCCGAGAAGACTGTCGAAGGCTCCTCGCAGTCCAAGACTCTAGCCGATTTGCAGAAATTGCTGGTGGAACAGAGCCGCAGAGGCGGCGCGGAAAAGGGGTGACGTTGCTCTTGAGGCAGGCACCAGGCCTTGGTTGCGAGCCGGCCTCTTTTCCGTCCCCCTTTCAACGTGGTCAGCTTTCGGCGTTTCCCCGATGCGGCCCACTCCTTTTGCCCGACTTTGGACTCCAGACTTTAGACCCGAGACTATCGAGACAGCGGTGGATACGATTGACCGTTTGGCCAAACCAGAGCATGCGTAGGGCCATGAAGAAGATGCTGATGGGACGCTACATTCTCAGCGATCCGAAGATTTGCCACGGGCAGCCCACCTTTCGCGGAACTCGGATTCTGGTAGCCGATGTGCTGGAGCAGGTGGCCAGCGGGATGGCCTGGGAAAGCATTGTGGCCGAGTGGCGCGGCAGCATTAGCGAGGGAGCTATTGCCGAGGCGGTGCGCGCCGCCAGGGAGACCTTCCAGGAACATGCCCAGGAGTTGGCGCTGAAGCGCGTGGCGGCGTGAATGTCCTGGATGAGAACATCCTGGAAAGCCAGCGGCAGTGGCTGCGAGGCTGGCGCATTCCGGTCCGGCAAATCGGCCTGGAACTCGGCCACAAAGGCATGCAGGATGAGGAGGTAATCCCCTTTTTGCTTACGTTGCGCTGCAGGATACCGGGGAGCGATCTATCGTCATGAGCCGCGGCGCTCTAACTCGTCATTCGCGGCCCGGTAGACGATGAAAAACAGGCGTTTGAAAACGAACAGCACTTTTCCGTCGCGCTGGGTGGGATAAACCTGTTTCAGGCGCGCCAGCACCGCGGCCAAAAAAGGTTCTTGCTGGGTTGACGGCAGTCGGTCGAGGTAGGGCCGCAAGGCGGTGGATTTCATCCATTCGATAATCGCCGCGTGATCCTCCATCACGTGGTGATAGTGGGTTACCCAAAGGTCCACCGCACGGCTCAACTCGGACAGAACGTCGTAGTAGGCCGCATCCTCCAGACGATGCAGCGCATCGTCGAAATCAGTGAAAAAGGATGCGAACTCTGCTTGACGTGTGGTCTCGCAAATGGAATGGGCGCTGGGCATCCGGTGGAATTGCGGAATCTGCACCGCCAGCGCGCCGCCGGGACCGACACTCCGGAAAAGCCTCGGGAGCAGCGCCTGATGATTCGGGAGCCACTGCAGCGAGGCGTTGGCGAGGACCACGTCAAAGAAGCCCAGATGCGACAGGTCGGACACGGCATCGGCCTCGAGCCATTCGATGTCGGCTCGGGAGCGGCGCGCTTTCTCAATCATGGCGCGTGAGTTGTCCAGGCCGGTCACCGCTGCCTTCGGCCAGCGGTCCTTGAGGACCGCGGCGCTGTTGCCGGGCCCGCAGCCTATGTCCAGGATCCGTGACGGCTGGCGCACTTCCAGGCGAGCCACCAGGTCCCGGACCGGTTGCGTGCGCTCACGCTCGAATCTCAGGTATAAGCCGGGATTCCAATCTGCCATGGGCTCACTTCTCGCTGGTGGTGACTGGGGGGTGAGGTGGTGGCGAGCTTCGCAGCAGGCGCCAGGCCCAAACCGAGAGACCGGCGGCCAGCAACGTCAGCAAAATGAAGAACGGATCTTTGGCCAGGCGCGGCGCCTCTGCGAACACGCGCAGAATATGGGCCAGCGTGATCAAGGCAAAGACAATGCCTGTCGTGATGAGATAGGCTTTCATGAAGACTGATGCAGTATTCTCCGGCGCCAGACGCGTGTCAACGAGTCCCGGTCGAGCACCCTTCCCGGCATTGGGCGGTTTTCCGCCGGCTACAGAAGGATATGGAATTCCAACCGGCGGGCTGTGCGGACTCAAGGATTTTGACCTTCATTGGTTTCCTGGCGCAGTCGGCATTTCGCCTCCTCCCAATCCAGAGTTTTTTTCGACTGGCCGTGCCATGAATTGTGTAGCATCTCATCGGTTTTCGGCGTAGGGGAGGATTACGAATGTGTTTGATGGTTCGATTCGCGAAGACCTGGTCTTCCCGCATAAGTCCTCTCGAAGGGTGGCGAACCGGTCTAGCGCGAGTTTCCCGCGCGACGCTGGCGGTGCTGCTCTTGTTGCTGCCGGCCACGACGCTGGCTGCCACGAACCTCGTCGTGTCGTTCACAACCACAAATCCCACCCCGCTCAACACCGGGTTTGCCGGTTTTTGCACGGCGATGCAGACCAATGCGATTTACAACGTCCAGGCAGCCAGCAACCTCCCCGGCGGCTGGACGACTTTGGGCCGCGTCGCCAACACGGTGACCAATTTCGGCTTCACCAACTGGAGCGCCGGCCAACAGCAATTCTACCGGCTGGTCGTGCCATGAATGGCGCACCCTTTCGTCGCCTAATAGGTGCCGATCAACTGTCTCACAATCGCGCCACCTTCAAGCCTGCCGCCGCCGCGAGTTGCTGCTGCCGCTCGTCGAAGGTCAGAAAATAACGGAGCCTCAGCTCCCGCGCGCACGCTACGTGCAGCACGTCCAGCGACCGGGTACCCAGCTTTGGCGTGTGACGCTGACTCAACTCCGCCGCCCCGTTGAGTGCCGCCCGCCACAGAATATCCGCTTGCCGGAGATGCCCTGCCGCAAAGTCAGAGGTCAAATCCGCCAGGGCCTCGGCCAGCCCGTCCGGGTCGAGCTGGCCCAGGAATGCGGCCCGGCAGATCGCGTTGATCACCTCGACTCGGCCATGATGCGTCACTGCCAAGGCGCCCCGGACCTTGGCCCGCCACACCGACATTTCGCGAGAACCGGCTTGATGAATGTACAGTCGCGCCAGCGCGCTCGGATCAACATAAACCTCCTCCGCCCTCATCGGCGTTCCTCCTCCCAGAACTGGCGCGTGCCCGCAGTGGAAAGCCCTTTGGGCTGGCGTTTCCGCAGCCGCGCGTAGTAGTCGGGAAGTGGGGGGCGCTTTTTGGCAGGCGCAGGCAGTAACTTGATCACATAGGCCGGCTCGCCGTGGTCAGTGACGACCACTTCGCCGTGCTGTTCGATTCGCCGCTTCACCGAGCGGAAGTCGGTCCGGAGTTGGCGGATCGTGGCCGTATTCGCGTTCACGTGTGAAACATGGGCGTTTCACGCTCCTCAGTCAAGCCGCCACTTCGCGAAGGCACGACCTTCCTATCCGGCTTCATGCGCATGGCCTTGCCCATTTCAGCTTCTTGCCGGGCCGACTCGTCTCGCCGAAGTCGGACGAAGGCAGAAGTCGGGCGGAGGCGGGAGCATTTGTTGAGGTAGGGACACCGGTTGCCCGGTGCCCCCCTCACAGATCCCGGCGGGCGGTATTCCCGCACCGGGCTCTTCGTGTTGACACGCTCTCTTCGCTCACAGGAAGGTTTGCCCGGTTG
>Ga0326727_10011605_pt1 | contig 20415 bp, 22 predicted proteins | sample MB2enrmetagenome_FD_207643 | JGI IMG/M metagenome (GOLD analysis project Ga0326727, IMG submission 207643) | Lab enriched peat soil microbial communities from McLean, Ithaca, NY, United States - MB29MY | ecosystem: Environmental > Terrestrial > Soil > Wetlands > Peat | place: USA: New York...
TGATCTGGCGTAGACGCGTCACAGAGATACCTCCTCCTCTGCGACACAACTTAGCTCAGCTCACTTGGTGCCTGCTCAACCGCACACGCGAAGCGTCTGCCGCGCGGCGGCTTCGTTCAAGTCGGCTAGCGTCCCCCGAAGCCGCGTTGTGGGAAGTTAGGCCACCGATCGGATCGGCAACCCCAAAACAAATCCGGTCTTGGGCCCAATTGGATCAGTAACAAGAACTCGGCTTGCAAAACGCTACGGGGAATCGGCCGAAGCCCCCCAGCGGGATATCAGATGCCGGCCGGCACCGCTGACCTGGCCACTCGGATGAAAAGTCGGCTTCTCTCTAAGGTGCCTACTTTCGAGCTGAATGCCTCAATTACCCGGCACACCTAGTCTTGCGGTATCAACTCATCCAGCGTCACCGGAAACAGCGTTGTTTGTCCCCGGTGCTCTCCGTAGATATAAGCCAAATGAAATAGCCGCGCTCTCGCGAGGGCATCTTCTCATCAACTCACTTCAGAGTCACTGAGTTTCGTAACAACTTGTCACGCGGTGGGCTATTCTCTACCGCGCCAGCGGCGCTCGAAACGTGTTTTATCCCACTTTCATGTGACCGAGCCAGTTCTCACACACGCTCTTCAGCCCGGTGAAAAGGGTTTGAACTCAGCAGGGCGACGGGGGAGCTACGTTTCCAACACGGGTTGCCTTGATGCCCCGACTTCTGTATGCTGTTCGCCACCGCCAAGGTCTGAATTTCATAATGGGTCTGCCCCGATCAAAGCAACCAGCCGGGTTTGGGCAAAGGCGCGATTCGTAATGGACAAAATCAGGGAACAAGTGGCGCTGCATAAAGACTATGTCATTGCTATGCGCCGGCACTTCCACATGCACCCGGAGGTCGGAGGCGAGGAACGCGCGACCCAGGAGACTATTCTGGCGGAACTGGGGGCGATGGGGCTGGCGCCGAAGCCGGCTGGCGGCACCGGAGTCCTAGCCGAGATTCAGGGTATGGCCCCCGGCAAGACTTTGGCCTTGCGGGCTGACATAGACGCTTTGCCACTGCCCGACGGATTGGATCAGCCCTATCGTTCCCAACGCAGCGGCGTTTGTCACGCTTGCGGGCACGACGGCCACACCGCCATGCTGCTGGGAGCAGCCAAAGTGCTCATCCAACTGCGCGCGGAATTTGCCGGCACCATCCGCCTGATGTTTCAACCCAAAGAAGAAAAGCTTCCCGGCGGGGCATACGACATGGTGGCCGCAGGAGCTATGGAGGGCGTGGCCGGGGTTATGGCCGCTCATCTGTGGACCCCTTTTCCGGCGGGAATCATCACGGTCAACTATGGTCCCGTAATGGCCGCGCCGGATCAATTCACCATTCGGGTGAAGGGGCGCGGGGGCCATGGCTCGCTCCCGCATGTAACCGTGGATCCTATCCTGGTGGGAGCGCAATTGGTGCTGGCCCTGCGAACCATCGTGGGCGCCAATGTCGACGCGCACAAGCCGGTTGTACTGACGATCGGGTCCTTCAAGGCGGGAGAGGTGTTCAATATTATTCCCGACGAGGCGGTGCTGATCGGAACGGTGCGAACGTTTGACCCAGAGACAAGGAAGGTTGTATTCGCCCGAATGGAAGAGGTATGCCGCGGCATTTGTGCGGCAGCCGGAGCCAGCTATGCGCTGGATCCGGTGTTCGGCCCTCCCCCCGTCACCAATGATCGGGCTTTAGCCGACATAGTATCGGCCGCAGCCCGAGAGGCGGTCGGAGAGGCCGGGGTACAGCAGGCGAAACCTCTGATGGTAGGGGAAGATTTTTCCGTTTATCTGGAGTCGGCTCCGGGGGTCTTTTTCCTGGTGGGGGCGGGAAACCCGGCCAAGGGGGCCATTCATCCCCATCACCATTCCAAGTTCGACATTGATGAGGAGGCCCTCGGCTATGGTTGTGAAACCATGGTCAGGGCGGCGTTGAAGTTTTTGGCGAGGTGAAGTTATGAACAGGCTGAGAGTTTTACTCACTCTAATTCCCTTCATTTGGACGATCGGTATGATTCCTTTCGTAAACCGAGTCGAGCCGCTGGTTCTCGGTCTGCCGTTCCTGGCATTCTGGTTGGTGGCTGGCGTTTTTGTGGCTTTCGTCTGCATTTCGGCCCTCTATCACATCGATTCCAAGAAGAGACAAGACCTCTAGCCGGCGGAATAGGCAGGGAATCATGAATAACGAAACCATTGCTCTCAGCATCATTTTCCTTTTTGTCGGCAGCGCAGTCGTGGTGGGAATGATTCCCGGACTGAAGGGAAAGATGACCCTGGAAGTCTGGGCGGTGGGCGGCCGCAATTTTGGCCGCGGGCTGAACTGGTTCATTTTGGCGGGAGAGATCTATACCGCGTTCACCTTTTTGGGGGGCAGCGGGTGGGCCTATGCCCGGGGGGGGCCCTACCTTCTATATTCTTGGCTACGGCGCGTTAGGCTACATGATCGGCTACCATCTGCTGCCGGCCATCTCCCCTATCGGACGCCGTCACGGTCTGATGACGCAGCCCGACCTGGTGGAACATGTTTATGCCAGCCGCGGGCTAGGGATCGTCACGGCCGGTGTGGGCGTAGCGTTTTTGCTGCCTTACCTGCAGCTTCAGCTCACGGGCTTAGGACTCATCATTGAGACCTGCTCCTATGGGGTCATCACCCGTGTGCCCGCTATGCTGATTGCCTTCAGCCTGGTGGCCGCTTTTGTCTATGTGAGCGGGCTCAAAGGGGTAGCCTTAACCGCCGTTATCAAAGACGTCGTTATGATTATTGCGGTCGTCTTTTTCGGGCTCTATCTGCCCATCCACTATTTCGGCAGCATTGGCGGAATGTTCCATGCCGTGAATGCCGCTAAACCGGGCTTCTTGGCACTGCCCGGGGGCACGAAGAATTTCGACGTCAGTTGGGCAATCTCGACTCTGCTCCTCACCAGCCTTGGATTCTATATGTGGCCGCATTTTGCCGCGAACAGTTTTAGCGCCAAAAGTCCCGATGTACTGAGACATAATGCAGTCTACCTGCCGCTTTATCAGATTTGCCTTTTGTTCCCGATGCTGATCGGCTTTACCGCCCTTTTGATTCTTACCCCCGCGCTCAAAGTCCCGGATATGGCTTTTATGACCATTGTCCGCCAAACCTTTCCCGGGTGGGCGCTGGGCCTGGTAGGTGGGGCCGGAGCGCTGGCCTGCATGATTCCCGCCGCTGACCTGATCCTCTCGACCTCGATGTTGTTTACGCGCAACATTGTAGGCCGCATAGCAGACCGGGAGATTGCTCCGGCAGCGCAGGCGAAGATTGCCAGAGTCGTTGTCCTGGTATTGACCCTGATCGCCCTGTTGTTGGCGATCTACGCTCCGGCTATGCTGGTCAACTTGCTGCTTACCGGCTATTCCGGGGTTACGCAATTCTTTCCGATGGTTGTGCTTGGCCTGTTCTGGAGCAAAGCGACCAAAGCCGCCGCCTTCACCGGATTGGCCGTGGGTGAATTTTTGGTGTTCTATCTACCTCTTACCAAGCATGACCCGCTGGCGATCATGGGTTTGAACCTGAATGCGGGATTTGCCGCTCTATTGGTTAATATGTCGGTCTTTGTCGCCGTATCTCTACTGACCAGCACCGAGGAAAGTGCGGCGAGAAAAGCGAAAGCAATCGGCGCGTAAGGGAAAGGGGAAACCAGTCAGCAATCAGCACTCAGCGGGCACGAGTTGCAAGTAACAAGTCGCAAGTAACAAGTCGGAACCGCGAAGTCAGAAGTCGGCCGATGAGTAGCGCTAGCTTGTTAAGGGAGCTCTGCATGCAGAGTGAGCGTGCCAGTTCATTCCATAACGGCTCCCTTAGCCAATCGAACGGCTCATCCTGGATTGGCCGGAAGGCACAATCGAGGTCCCGATCCGCACTATCACCCATGCCACTGACGCAACCCCAGTTGATTGGGTGCTATTGTGCACCAAGGCACATCAGGTAGAATCAGCCGCGCCTTGGCTAGCCAGGCTCTGCGGTCCGCGCACCCGCATTGGGGTTCTGCAGAACGGGATCGATCATGCCGGCCGACTCGCTCCGTTCGTGAAAGATGCCATCGTTGTTCCGACCCTCGTCTATTACAACGGGGAAAGGCTTGGTCCCGATCACGTCCGATTTCGTCGCGCCGGCGGGTATGATCTGGCAGTGCGAGATGATGCAGAGGGCCAAGCGCTGGCTGCGCTTCTCGGTGGAACTCCGATGCGGGTCCTTTTGACCCAAGGATTCGAGACCCTGGCATGGCAAAAGCTGTTGATCAATGCCATTGCCAATCCCATCACCGCGCTCACCCTTCAGCGACAGAGTGTTTTCCGCCGTCCCGACATACAGGAATTGTGTCTGGCTATTCTCCACGAAGCAGTGGCGGTTGCGCGTTCCAACGGCGCGCGACTGGCGGATGACGAAGCCGAGCGCACCCTGAGGACACTCCTGACCTACCCAGCCGAAGCAGGCACATCGATGTACTTCGATCGCCTGGCTGGGCGACCATTTGAGGTTGAGGCGTTAACGGGTGCGATAGTTGCTGCCAGCGAGCGATGCGGAGTTCCTGCACCTCTCAATCGTGTGCTGCTGACTTTGCTGCGAGCAGCAAGTCTGGGAGGCGCCTTGTTGGGGAAGTAATTGAGAAGAGGAAAGCTGTTTAGAATCAGCGAGGTTTCGGGGCGGGGGCCTTTCGACCATGGTTCGCGCAACGTTAGAGCGTACGTCGTCAAAACAAGTGAAATATTCGTCAGAAAAAGTGAAATATTTCGTCAAACTGAAGGCTTCACCCGCATAAACACTGGTTTCGAAGCCCACCAGTGTGGGTTGTCAGAACGTTTGCCTGAGCCATGCAGAGTGGCGCTCAAGACTGCCACGGGTCAACTATGGCGACGCCCATAGGCTCAAAGTGGTTTGCGTTGCGAGTCGCAACTGTCATGCCATGAACAAGCGCAGTGGCGGCGATGAGAGCATGACGATCCGACCGAGGATTTAGCACAGGAAGGGCCGCGCATCGTTGTGCAACTGTGGTGTCAATCGCCAGGATGCGACCGTCGAATGTGGGTAAAACGTGCTTGTCCATCCAGGCGCGAAGAACGACACCCTGCTTTTGGTCACGCCGCGCAATGAGAAGAATTCCTATCTCCAGTTCCAGTATTGAAATGGCAGACAGGTAAAGACTCGCAGCAGGAAGCCCCTGAGTCCATGTTCTGACGTTTGGATGTGCTTTCGTACCCTTCCTTAACTCGGAGACCACATTGGTATCGAGGATATACATCAGGACAGGTCCACCGGCTTATGAAGATCGCCCCGCAAGCGAGGTGGCTCGAATTTAATTGCGGCAGCTTCGGGCATAGCCAGCAGATCCGCAACGCTCTTCTGCGTTCCAGTGATTCTCTCGTACTCTTCGGCGGTGAGCAGCACGTGGGAGAGGCGACCGCGATCCGTAATGAAGACCGGCCCCTTCTTTGCTGCTCTCTTCGCCTTGCCTGTGTCCTGGTTGAACTCTCGACTGGACAGCTTTGTGATGGGCATGCAGGCAACTCCTAATGTAGCAACATTGCTACATTATACAATATGTTCTAGTCTGACCGACATTCTCATACTTCTCCACGAGCGGTGCCGAGGCGAACGAGGGGCGATCAAGCTGGGGCGCATGGCTACCGGCAAGGAGAAGATTATCGCGCGGTGCGGAGGATACCATGGTTCCACCTTTGGAGCTGGTCAAGAACCGCCAGACCAAGGAGCCCATCCATGAACCGCGGTTCGAGGGACCGCGGGCGCCCACGGCCAAGCTGAAGGTGCTCGGGCAGGCGCTTCAGTACGGGGTATACTGCTTGCCGGGGCAGACCAGCATAATCATGCTGGCGCCGCCTCTCACCATCACGAAGGACGAGATCGATTTTGCCATGAACGCCTTTGACAAGGCACTGAGTATCGCGGACGCGGAGACGAGTGAATGAGCAGTAACACTGGCCTCAACACCGAAGAGGTTGGATCCGGCGAGCCGGCACTGCCTCTTCGACGGAGTTTCCGAGAAAACGGGCAGTTGGCTGGCAGTGGCAAGAGAAGCCCCAAGGTGGTTGTGAAGAACCTGACCAAGCGGTTCGGGAAACTGCTGGTTCTTGACAACATGTCCTTTGCTGTCGGCAAGGGAGAGTTTCTCTGTATCGTGGGGCCAACCGGCTGTGGCAAGACGACGTTTCTCAATTGCCTCTCCAAGCTCATCCCGACCAGCCAGGGCAATATCTATATCGACGGCGCGGTCGCTGACCCCAGGAAACACCATATCTCTTTTGTGTTCCAGGAACCCACTGCTATCCCGTGGAGAACGGTCGCGCAGAATATCGCCTTCGGGATGGAACTCAAGCACTTCCCGAAAGACAAGCTCCAGGAACGGCTGAAGTATATCCTGGGGCTCGTCGGCTTAACCGAAACGGCCGATCTCTATCCCAATCAGATCTCCGCCAGCATGGTGCAACGCATCACGGTGGCCCGGGCTTTTGTCGTGGATCCGGATCTGCTCCTGATGGACGAGCCGTACGGTCAACTGGATATCAAGCTGCGGTACTACCTGGAAGATGAGCTCATCAAGCTGTGGCAGGCGCTAAACAGCACAGTGATTTTCGTGACCCACAACATCGAAGAAGCTGTATATTTGGGCGAGCGAATCTTGGTGCTGAGCAATAAGCCCACCCAAATCACGGCTGAGGTGGGGGTCGATCTGCCTCGCCCGCGGCGGGTAACTGATCCGAGATTTATCGAGATCCGAAAGCGGGTGACGGACCTGATTCGGTGGTGGTAACTCCATTCTGAGGTACAGGAATCGGGGGGAGAAAGACGACTTGCAACGGCGCCACTCCAGGAGGAGGGGATCATGCACTGGAGCCGAGCCGGATGAATAGCGGAAAAACACTAGGTCCACGAAGGCGGAGATGGGTGTCGAGGTGTTTCGGCTGTCACACTGGTAATCGAAAGCCTGAGGGAGGAGGAGTCAAGATATGAGGAAGCTACTGGTGGTAGGAATGGTACTGCTGACGGTGGTTCTGCTCTTCTCCGAGGTCGGGGCGGCGCAGACTGGTCAAAAGCTCATCACTGTAAACACGGCGTGGATGCCCGAACACGAGCTGTTCTTCGCCTGGTATGCCAAACAGAAGGGTTTTGACAAACAAGAAGGACTGGACTTGAAGCTCCTGTCTTTTGACAGCGGCATGGCCATAGCGGAGGCTCTGCCCGCCAAACAGTGGGTACTGGGCGCTACTGGGGGCGTACCCATGGTAGTGACTAATTTGCGGTACAACGCTTACCTGATTGGGATCGGCAATAACGAGTCCTGGACCAATGCGCTATTTGTCCGCCCGAATAGCCCGGTGTTGAAGAGTAAGGGCGCGCAAAAAGGTTATCCCAATATCTACGGCACGGCAGCTGATATTAAGGGGAAGACATTCCTGGTAACTACCGTGTCCTCGGCGCACTTCGCCATGAGCACCTATCTGCATGCCTTCGGCTTGAAGGACAGTGATGTGGTTATCAAGCAAATGGACCAGGCTTCCGCGGTCGCGGCATTTGACTCCGGGATTGGGGATTTTGTATGTCTCTGGGCCCCCTATACCTATACTGCTGTGGACAAGGGTTGGAAAGAAATCGCCAACGTCGCTGGCGTCAACGCGGCCTTGCCCATCACGTTTGTCGCGGATAAGGATTATGCCGACAAGAACCCAGAGGTGGTCGCCAAGTTCTTGCGGGTCATGTTCCGTTCTATCAACAAGCTGAAGGAGGAAGGGGCCTCTCCGGAGAATATCAAGCTCTATCAGCAAATGTACAAAGACTTTGCTGGAATGGAATATACGGCCGATCAGGCCAAGAAAGACATCCAATCGCATCCGGTGTATACGCTCCAGGAGCAACTGAAGATGTTCGATACCTCCAAAGGCCAGAGCGAAGTGCAGCGATGGGAGCTTCTTATCGCCGAATTCCTGCACGCAAACGGCAGGCTGAAGGATGCGGAGCTGGCCAAGGTAGAGGGCAACAATATGAACTGGACTACCGGGAAGTACCTCAAGATGGTGCAGACGCCCATTCCATCGTACAAATGAGCGTCGATTTTGCCAATGGCTGCCTGGCTCCCAAAGCTCGTGAATGGGGATTCAGGCAGCCATATCTCCTATACTGAAAAGAAGAAAGACATTGTCGAGGGAGTGCGTGTAGCTATGGCTTACGAGGCAGTACGGGTTAGAACGCCTCTTGTTCTTCGAATCCTCCCGGTCGCGAGCGTTCTCGTCTTCATTGCAGCATGGCAGGTTACGGTCACAACAGGAATTGTTCCCAGCACCATGCTGGCTGCGCCTTCAACGGTTCTCCGGTTATTCATTGAGAAGCTGACTCAGGCCGATCCGGACGGGGCCGTCTTGTCAACCCATGCGTGGACGAGCATCAAGGAAGCTGGGATCGGTTATCTGCTTGCCTTGGTCATTGGCCTTCCCCTCGGCCTGCTGATGGGGTGGTTTACCACGATTCGGGGGCTCTTTCGACCAGTCTTCGAATTAATCCGTCCCATTCCGCCTGTCGCCTGGATTCCGCTGTGCATTTTCTGGTTCGGAATTGGGCTGCCGGGCAAAGTCTTCATCATTTGGATCGGGTCCATGGTTCCGTGTGTTATCAACGCTTGGGTAGGGGTAAAGATGACCAACCCGACGCTGATTCAGATGGCACGCACCTATGGAGCGACAGATATACAGATCTTCACCAAGCTCTGCATTCCCTCTGCTCTTCCTATGGTTTTCGGGGCGTTGCAGATTGCTCTGGCTTACGCCTGGACGAATCTGGTTGCGGCTGAACTGCTCGCCTCCGACACGGGCCTGGGATTCCTGATTACCATGGGACGCCGACTCGGATTACCCGAAATGGTGGTCTTGGGTATGCTGACCGTAGGATTATTGGGTGCCGTGATCGGCGTCGTCATTGATATCGTTGAAAAGCGACTTCTCGCAGGGATACGGAGGTAAGGTCAGGTGGGTGCCAATGCAATCGCCGACGAGGTTCATGAGTCGGTTTCAGAAGAAGCTCCGATCACTTTAACCCGGATACTTAGCAACGAGTATTTTCTCTATGGCGTGTCGCTGATCCTCTTCTTTTATATCTGGGATCGGGTGGCAATCGCTGAAATTCTGGGCAAGTCTCTGGCCACGCCGCGTCAAGTGGTAACGGAATTGGCTCGCCTGATGACGGTGAAACTGGCAGGGAAAACCCTGCTCGGGCATATCTGGGACAGCACGCGGCGAGTGCTGATTGGGTTTGCGATTGCTTCGGTCTTTGCGGTACCTCTTGGGTTGCTTATGGGATTGAACCGGTATGTCAATGCCATTGTCAAGCCAGTCTTTGACATATTCAAGCCCATGCCGCCCATCGCATGGATATCCATCGCCATCCTGTGGTTTGGTATTCAAGAGGCCTCGAAGGTGTTCATTATCGCAGTGGGAACATTTGTACCCTGCCTGCTGAATTCCTACAACGGCGTCCGTCTCATTGATCCGGAACTCTACGATGTGGTGCGCGTGCTGGGCGGAGGCCGTCGCGACGAGATCATCCAGGTGTGCTTTCCCGCTGCCTTTCCGGCGATCTTTGCCGGGCTCCAGGTATCCCTCAGTGTTGCGTGGACATGCGTGTTGGCCGCGGAACTGGTGAGTTCACAATCGGGCTTGGGGTGGATCATCATGCTGGGGATGAGGCTCACCAAGCCTGCTCTGGTCATAGGAGGGATGATTGTCATTGCCCTGGTGGCTTGGACGACGAGTTTGCTTGTAACCGGCCTCGAAAAATTGATCTGCCCGTGGAAGCGCGAGATTGAGAGGCTATAATCGCGGAACCAGCCAGGAATGAGGAGTCCTCAGTGATGGAGCAGTGTGGCAGAGATGGGGTTAAGATCTCCGGTGAGAAGCTTTCGAAGGTATTTATCCAGAAGGGCAAGGTTCGGGTCCATGTCCTGGAGGACATTTCCTTTGAGGTCTTTCAGAACGAGTTTGTGGTGATCCTGGGGCCAGGACAATCTGGCAAGAGCACATTGCTGCGCATTATCGCCGGGTTGGAAACGCCTTCCGAGGGTCGGGTTCTTATGGATGGACAGGTGGTAGAAGGCCCTGGGCAGGACCGAGGCTTGGTCTTCCAGAGCTACATGCTGTTTCCATGGCGGACGGTCATGGGCAACGTGGAGATGGGCCCAAAGCTCAGGGGCGTTTCGAAGGCGGAAAGGCGCAAAATCGCAGCGCATTACATTAGTCTGGTGAAGCTTGAGGGATTCGAGAAGCACTATCCCCACCAGTTGAGCGGGGGGATGAAACAGCGGGTGGGGATTGCACGCGCCTACGCAAATAATCCCGAGGTGATGCTCCTCGATGAGCCCTTCGGGCAGCTCGACGCCCAAACCCGCTACTTCATGGAGAAGGAAATTACCCGAATTTGGGAGACGGAAAAGCGGACGATTGTGTTTGTGACCAACAACATCGATGAAGCGGTGTACCTGGGTGATCGGATCATTACTCTGGAAGGTAAGTTGCCCGGGCGAATGAAGACCGTTTATCCGGTGAATCTTCCCCGGCCTCGGGAACATACCGACGCTGCCTTCCTGACACTCCGCGAACAGATTATCGAGGAAAGCCAGTTGTGTCTCTAAGAGAGTTCCGTACGCACCGGATGGTCTCACCCCAGGAGCAGATTTGCCACGCCTGGGCTCGGGCCATTCTGGAAGATGAACTCAAGAAGCATCTTAATTTGGCGAAGATTCCCAAAACCTCGAGCCTGATTTTCCGTCTTAACGCGATGGAGCTTATGGAGTTGGCGGCGTTGCCAAAATAATGGCGGCCGACTGCCCAACGCCGCGAACCGCAGCGACCCCAGGGGATTTCCACGCCCCGTTGAACTTGAGCATAGTCCACCATCGCTTGATTTCGTGTGGCACTTGGACGAAAAACGGGCTTATCTCTAACGTGCCGAACCGTGGTCGGAAGGCCCGCGGCACCTTAGTATGGCATGCGCTTTCTGAGCTCGCCGTCGGCGGCTGCCCGTGCTTGCGGCGTAGGCGAGGAATCCGACCAGCACCGCCACCAGGCTCGCTAATTGTGCGTTGCTCATTCCATACAAAACCTTGGGATTTATGCGGATGAACTCCACCAGGAACCGGGCGATACCACTCAGGATGAGGTAGGCGGCAAAAATCTGCCCGCCGGGAACCAATCCCTGCAGAGTTCGGCTGCGCAGACTCCAGAGGCAATAGAAAATGGCGGCCGCAACCATGGCCTCGTAGATTGGCGTGGGATGAACATGCTGGGTGGTGGGAACAACCCCGTTAGGAAACGTCATTCCCCACGGTAGCCGCGTAGGTATTCCGTAACATCCATCCCCTGCCAGCAGGCAGCCGATACGGCCGATGCCATAGCCCAGGGCCGCCGCCGGAGAAACCGTATCCATCATCCGCAACACGGGAATGTGGTACGACCGCGCCAGCCAGACCAGCGCCGCAGCGCCCGCAGCTAATCCCCCGAAGAAAGCGAATCCCCCGCCGGGCCAGAATAGGATCAGCGGATGATGCAACAATATTGCTGGACGCTCCAGGTAGTGCCACAGCTTTGCGCCGAACATCCCGGCCAGCGCAACCACCGTCACCAGCAGATATGGGTCACCCGGCAATTTTCGGGAGCGCCATTCCCGCCGCAATATAAATAAGCTCACTGCAAATGCCAGCGCAACGCATATTCCGTAGCTTCCGAAACGCAGTGGGCCAATAGAAACGTAGGGGAACATTAGACCTTCGTGTCGTTAAAGGAACTGCTTACCGGAAGAATTCTAACGTGTCAACCGGGCGGCGTGAAATGCAGCCCTAAGGTTTTTCATCAACTTGACGACGCTTTGCGATCGAAGCTGAGGGTCTGGGAATTAACGACGACAAAGCGTCTCCCCGAAGCCGACTTCTGGACTGCTTGGCTCTCTATAGTGCAACTTCCGGATTACCCGTTTAGGCTATTACGACAATACGACTGGCGGCCTTACGCCGATTCTGACCCGGTTTCGTTTTGCCAGCGTGTTCCAGGAAGACCCCAAACTGCGTGTATTCCTCGGGCGCGAGCGGGTATACCACTATCGGCAAACGCGCCGACTTGCAGTGACCGGACAAGTCATTCACAATGTGGGCGCTGCCCCAACGAAAAGGAGCTTATCGGCAAATCTATTCTCGGACGGTAGGGCGCTCCAAGCATCTCGTAGAATCGCTATTCGGGAGAAGAGGACGATGATTGCACTGGTTACGGGCGGAACGCGCGGGATAGGATTCGGCGTTGCCAGAGCGCTGGCCAAGAGCGGCTACGACGTCGCCATCACGGGCCGCCGCCCGGCCGCAGAGGTGGCTCCGGCACTCCAGCAACTTCGGGACTGCGGAGTAAAAGCCGAATACATTCCCGCTGATGTTTCCAACGGCAGCGACAGACAACGACTGCTGCAGACTGTCGAGAGCCGCTTCCACCGCCTGAACGTTCTGGTGAATAATGCCGGAATTGCGCCGCGCGTCCGAGCCGACGTTTTGGAAGCCTCGGAGGAAAGCTTTGATGAGGTAATCGCAACCAATCTCAAGGGCCCTTACTTTCTCACGCAAGGCGCAGCCCGATGGATGATCCGGCAAAAACAGGCTGACCCGTCTTTCCGGGGCTGCATTATCAATATCGGTTCGATTTCCGCGACCGTGGCGAGCGTGTCCCGGGGCGAGTATTGCCTCTCTAAGGCTGGAGTCGCAATGGCAACCCGCCTCTGGGCGGTGCGTCTGGCCGATTTCGGAATAGGCGTCTATGAAATCCGCCCCGGGATGATCGCTACGGATATGACCGCGGCCGTAAAGAGCAAATATGACGCCTTGATTGAAGGTGGATTGCTGCTGGAGAAACGCTGGGGCACACCGGACGATATCGGAAAGGTGGCTGCCATGCTGGCCCGCGGTGAAGTGCCTTATGCCTCGGGCGCGGTGCTTATTCTGGATGGCGGCTTGACTTTACCAAGACTCTAGAAGAACTGCCGCAGAGGCAAATCAGTACAGGAGAGCGGATGAACACGCAAACCGTGGGAATCATCATGAACGGTGTAACCGGCCGAATGGGCACGAATCAGCATTTGATCCGTTCCATTCTTGCGATTCGCGCGCAAGGCGGCATTCGCCTGGCCAATGGAGACCGGCTCATGCCCGATCCTATCCTGGCCGGGCGCAATGCCGACAAAGTCAGCGCGCTGGCCAAGGCACACGGCCTGGAACGCTGGACGACCGATATGGACGCTGCGCTGGCCAACCGCAATGACACCGTGTTCTTCGACGCCGCGACGACGCCGATGCGTCCGGCGTTGTTGTTGAAGGCAATGGCCGCCGGCAAGCATGTCTACTGCGAAAAACCGGTGGCGACCAAATTGGGCGAGGCGCTGGAGTTAGTCCGTGCCGCCCGTGCTGCCGGCGTGAAGCATGGTGTCGTACAAGACAAGCTCTGGCTGCCCGGCATACGCAAGTTGAAGATGTTAATCGATGCGGGCTTCTTCGGACGGATTTTGTCTATCCGCGGCGAGTTTGGCTATTGGGTGTTTGAAGGCGATCTGCAACCGATGCAGCGTCCTTCTTGGAATTACCGCCAGGAGGAAGGCGGCGGGATTATCCTCGACATGCTTTGCCATTGGCGTTATGTGCTGGACAACGTGTTCGGAGCGGTGAAAAGCGTCTCTTGTCTTGGCGCAACTCACATTCCGGCGCGTTGGGATGAACACGGTAACCGCTACACGGCCACTGCCGACGATGCCGCGTACGCGACCTTCCTTCTCGACGGGGGTGTGATTGCTCATATCAATAGTTCATGGTGCGTGCGGGTGCGGCGGGACGACCTGCTTACGCTGCAAGTGGACGGTACCCACGGTTCGGCAGTCGCCGGGCTGACCGATTGCCGTTCCCAATCCCGCGTCAACACTCCCAAGCCGGTGTGGAACCCCGATGTCCGGCAAGCCCACAACTTCCATGACGACTGGGCATTGGTACCCGACACCCAGGTTTACGAGAACGCATTCAAAGCGGAGTGGGAACTCTTTTTGCGCCACGTCGCGGGCGAATGTGCGTTCCCCTGGGACTTGGCCGCGGGCGCCAAGGGAGTGCAACTGGTGGAACTCGCAACTCAGAGTTGGCGTGAGCGCCGTTGGGTTGACGTTCCCGCGCTGGAAGTCTAAGCCAGGTAAGGAAGTATACATTCCTATCGACTATGCGTGAGGCGCAAGATTATGTTCGCCAAAACCAACCCTGACTTTCTCTCGCTTAACACCGCGACCGTACGCGTGCAATGGGATTTGGGACAGATCATCGAGGCCTGCGTAAGGCACGAGATTCGTGGCATCGGGCCTTGGCGCGACCAGGTGGCACAGTTCGGACTGAAAGAATCGGCACGACGGATACGCCATAACGGGCTGAAAGTCAGTGGGTTAAATCGCGGCGGAATGTTTCCGGCGCCGGATCGCGCAGGCCGCCTGGCCGCCGTGGAAGACAACCGGCGAGCGGTGGACGAGGCGGTCGAACTCGGAGCCGCTTGCCTGGTCTTGGTGGTGGGGGGTTTGCCGAAAGGGCCAGACGGTAAACCCGTCTCGAAAGATATTAGCGGAGCCCGGCAGATGGTACGCGATGGGCTAGCGGAAGTGCTCGAATATGCGCGGGGGGCCTCCATGCCGCTCGCGATAGAGCCGCTACATCCGATGTATGCCGCCGATCGGGCCTGCGTGAACACGCTCGAGCAAGCCAATGATCTTTGCGACGAACTGGGGAGCGGCGCCGGTATTGCCGTTGACATTTACCATGTCTGGTGGGACCCGAAGCTGAAAGCCCAGCTTGAGCGTTGTGCGCGGGCGCCCGAGAAACGCATCCTGGCTTTCCACGTGTGCGACTGGCTGGTACCCACCGCCGATCTCTTAAATGACCGCGGCATGATCGGCGACGGGGTGGCCGATATCGCGCTGGTTCGTTCCTGGGTGGAAGCCGCTGGTTATCAAGGCATGCACGAAGTAGAGGTCTTTTCGACGCGCTGGTGGAAATGCGACGGCGATGAAGTTCTTGCAACTTGCAAACAGCGGTACCAGCAGTTTGTGTAGGCAATCGTGTTCCCTAATGCAAACGCCGATAGGGAGAGACCGGCTTTCCTATGATTATTGCGGGGAAACTCTCAGCAGCGGAGCTCAAACCGGGCATCGAACGGTTGTTCCAACTCGCCACGGAAAAGACCCTGGCGCTTAACCGACGATGGCGTTCGTCTGACGGCGCTCCGGTGTTTACCGCGGGAGGCAAGTATACGGCTCGCGCCTGGACGCAGTGGACGCAAGGTTTTCAATTTGGCAATGCCCTACTCTGCTTCGATGTGACCGGAGACAAAAAGCTGCTGGAAATAGGGCGTCAGCATACCGTCTGCAGCATGGCGGAGCATTTGACGCACACCGGGGTACATGACCATGGTTTCAATAACCTGTCTACCTACGGCCAGCTTCGCCGTCTGATGCTGGAAGGAAAGATCGAGCGGCAGGAGTGGGAGCTTCGATTTTACGAGCTGGCGCTCAAAGCCAGCGGAGCCGTGCAGGCGTCGCGCTGGACGGAATTGCCGGGCGGCGCCGGCTATATCTACTCGTTCAACGGACCGCATTCGTTGTTCATCGACACCATTCGCACGGTGCGCATCTGTGGCGTAGCCCATAGGTTGCAACACGCTCTTCTGGGCGAACAGGATCGCCGGATCAATTTGCTCGGCCGGCTCCTCACCCACGCCAATACCACCGCCACCTGCAACATTTACTACGGGGAAGGCCGCGATCGTTATGATCGGAAGGAGCTTCGCGGCCGTACCGTGCACGAAGCGATTTTCAACACGGTGAGCGGCATCTTTCGTTGTCCCTCAACTCAGCAGGGATATTCGCCTTTCAGCACGTGGACGCGCGGCTTGGGGTGGGCAATCCTCGGCTTCGCCGAGGAATTGGAATTCATCCGGTCCCTTCCCGACAAACAGTTCGGCGTGGCAGGCGTAATGAAAAAAACGGCGGCGCGGGCCATGTTAGAGAAGGCGGCGCGGGCGACCTGTGATTTCTATATCAACCAAGCCAGTGGCGCAGACGGCATCTGCTACTGGGACACGGGCGCGCCCAACCTACACCGTCTCGGTGATTGGCAGTCGGCCGCAGCTGATCCCTTCAACGAGTTTGAACCCGTCGATGCTTCGGCCAGCGCCATCGCCGCACAGGGCCTTATACGGCTTGGCAACGCTCTGGGAACCAAGGGCACGACTTACCTGCAGGCAGGCCTTAGGGTCACCCAGCGCCTGTTAGGAGAGCCTTATCTATCGTCGGACCCCAAGCACGAAGGGGTTCTGCTTCATAGCGTCTATCATCGCCCCAACGGGTGGGATTACATCCCCCGCGGCGCGAAAGTACCTTGCGGGGAATCGAGCCTGTGGGGCGATTACCACCTGCTGGAGCTGGCCCTGCTGGTGTGGCGCATGGCTGAGCGCAGTTACTACACGTTTTTCTAGGAACAGTTACACCGCTGCCAAGCCCGGCCGGTCCAAGGTATGGGTCTGCAGGTATTGCTCAGTCAGGACGAGAACACTCTCCTCAAGGGTTGATTTCTTCCAACTGCCGGCGACGCGTTTCGGTGGCGCCGAAAGTGGCAAGGGATCCAATGATGGTAACCGCCCCAAACACCAGGAACACTGCCGCAATGCCACCGCTCTTTAGAACGAGTCCAACCAGGAACGGCCCGGCAGCCGACGCCGCCCGCAGGAAGGAAGTGGCTAACCCCGTTCCCGCGGCACGCATACGAGTGGGATAAATCTCGGGCGTGTACAGATAAAGCATCGTGGCATTCGAGCCCAGAACGGCAAAGGTGAGGGATCCGAGTACTACCACTTCGCTGGCCGTCTTGGCGCCGAGCAGGCCCAAGGTCAGCATTAACCCTGCCGACACGACAAAGGCGCCGCCAAACCATAGCTTGCGTCCGAGCTTGTCCACAAACAAAGCGCTGGTGGCGACGATAAGCACCTGCAGGATATTGGCAATCGATCCCCAGCGAAGCGAATCACTGACGCTCAGGTGGTAAACCGTGCGATAGAGGCTGGGAAGCCAGGTGCCGATTCCGTAATACACGAAATAGGTGCTGGACCAGAGGATCCACACGATGAGGGTTCTGCGCCGGTAAAAAGGTGACAGCACTTCGCTCCACTTGGTTTTGGCGGCCGCGGCCGAGACCGCCAGCCGGCTGGCTGCGGGTGCAATCCTGACCGGCGTGGCGGCTTCCACTTGCTTGACGACCCCCTCGGCTTCTTCCAGCCGGCCCTGGCCAATCAACCAGCGCGGAGATTCAGGCAGACGCCACACCAGCACTGCAATAATGAGGGCCGGAATACCTCCGAGAAAGAACATGGAGGGCCAACCAAAGCGCGGCACCATCAGAATCCCCATCAGGCTCGCGCCCAGCACACCGCACGGGAAGATCGTTTCATACAGCATCACGAAACGTCCCCGCCCTTTCGCCTCGCAAAGCTCGTTGATATAGGCTGCCGCTACCGGTACTTCCCCGCCCAGGCCGCAACCCTGGATGGTGCGAAACACCGCCAGTGCGGCAAAGCTCGGCGCAAGGCCGCAACAAAGGCTCATGACTCCGTCCAAGGCCATGGCACAAGCAACCGATTTGGTGCGGCCAACCCGCTCCGCCAGCCAGCCAAAAAAAAGCGCGCCGACTATTTGTCCCAGATACCCGACCGAAATCATCGTTCCGATCTGGCTGGGTGTTAGTTTCCACGCACCGATTAATGCGGGCAGCACGAACGCAATCGTCAAGGCCCCGAACGCATCGAAGAAGGTTGCCGAGCCCATGGTGATGCGTGGGCGACGGTGCCACCAGCACAACGGCACCCGTTCCATGCGCTGGATCAGCTGGAGTCCCCGCGGTATTTCTGCGGTTGAGGTATTCACTGTGCCTCCAATCTTCCTAGCCATATTCGAAACCAGCAATAGCAAACGCGTACGAATAGTTCGGCCGCAGCGGCGTCACCCCGGTGCGCAAATCGCGCACCATACGCCGAAGCCTTCGTGCCGGCTGAAAACCATACTTGCCCGCCAGGGCAACGGCAGCCTGGTTGTCCAGCAGGATATCCCAGTACTTTGGTTCCTGAGAATGCTGCGCCAGAAACCACCTCAGGAGAACCTCGGCCGCAGCCGGCGATTGGGCAACACACGGGCCGAAGTAGACAGCTTTGGATCCCGGCCGAGCCATGGCGTATCCTTCCCCGCCGGCCACTGACACGGCGCCCACACGAGCCAAGCTCGCCAGTACCTTCGACCGGTCGGCCCCGAACGCAAGCCAATCCAGATCCGGGGAAGGCCGCCATGAACCGACCACTGGCGACGATACGGGGGCAGCATTGGCTGGAAGTTCCCACCGTTCTACAATGCATTCGGTTTCGAAACCAAAAGAACGGTAGAGAGGAAACCCCATATCGGTAGCATCTAAAGCAACTTTCCGCACCCCACGGCTGGCGGCGAATTCCAGAGTGCGCTGCATGAGCCGGCTGGCCAAACCCCGTTTTCGGAACTCGGGCAGGGTCAAGACCATGCCGATCCAGGCCAGATCGCTACCGTACACCACCACGGTGGCTGAGGCGGCGACGACATCATCTTGCGAAATGACAAAGCAGCCCTCCGGCTCCAATTCCAACAGCAGCTTCCAGTCCTCTTCCGTCTGATTCCACTGGGCAGCTTCCTTCAGGCGCATGGCGCCAGACAGGTCGTGATGCCGGAGTAAACGAAGTTGCATGGCAGACGCGCCCTCCGGCGACTTTCCGGAATTTGGTACATCCCCCGCCGCATGGTTCATTGAGCACTCCTCACACTGCTTGACGACCGAAATAATCCGGGGTAGCCAGAAAAACCGGTATTTTGTTTGTCGGCCATTCTACTATCAAGCAGGCAGTCGCTAATAGCACGCTTAGCGCAAGCCCCTGAGCAGTCTTGACCTGCCCAGTTTTGTATACCGCAACTGACCTAAATAAGAGTGTGGCCGCCGTCAATATAGAATTCTCCGCCGGTCATGAACGGCGGGCAGGTGGCCAAATAGAGCGCGATGGACTGCAGTTCACAAACGTTACCGACTCGGCTTATCGGAATCATCTTCTTTATGAACCTCTGGCCGGCCTCCGAGGCGAAGAAATCCTGGTTGATGCCGGTCGCGATGTACCCGGGACAGAGCGCGTTAACCTGTACGTTATCGCGCATCAACTCCAGCGCCATCACCTTGGTCAACTGAATAACAGCGGCCTTGCTGGCACAATAGCCCAGCAAGTTACGGGCAGCGATCTTGCCCAGGATGGAAGCTACATTAATGATTCTGCCACTCTTCTGTTGCGCCATCACCTGGCCGACCGCGCGAGACACAAGGAAAGTGCCTCGGAAGTCGATGTTCATAACCACGTCCAGATCCTCGTCGGTCATCTTCAGCACAGGTTTCTCGCTACCGGCAATGCCGGCACAATTTACCAATACGTCGATGGCGCCGAATTCCGCTACTGCCTCCTTCACAACTGCGTCGACCAACTTGGAGTCTTGCACATCAAGTTTCTTGCCAACCGCTTTCACGCTATGGGTTTGGGCAATCTTCTGCGCCGCTGCCTCGCACCCGGAGAAATTGCGGGCGGCCAGCACAACGTTGCACCCTGCGGCAGCATAGGTTTCCGCCATCATGAGCCCAATCCCTCGATATCCGCCCGTAATGAACGCCACCTTGCCGTCAAGTGAAAAGAGCTTTTCGAGTACAGCGTGAGACATAATAGTTTTCTCCGAAGGAAACGGTTCAGCGGATACACATTAGGAAGCCGGAGGAGGCACAGGTCTGAGGTCATCGCCGCACCGGATTCGGCGGTTGTTGCCCCAACAACACGGCCTTTGCGTTCTCAGCCGCTGCTCGGCGACATTCCTTGAGCGATCCCTCCGAAACATAAGCGGCATGCGGCGTAATCACGCAATTCTCCGGGCTGAACAGCGGTTTGAGGATGGAGACCAATGCTTGAGCTGGGCAGGTTCTTCCTCCGGATCGTCAAGCCCAGCGGACGCAATCCAGCCTTCCGTCAGTGCTCTGTAGAGGGCCTTGTTGTCCACGAGTTTGCCACCGGTACAATTGAGCCATACGGCAGGGGGCCTCATCATTCAGAGACGTCCAAACTGCGCAAGTAGCTCCTCGATGGTCTTACCCTTTAAGATCTCCTTGCGGGCTGCCTCTTCCACAGCGGCCTGCTGCTTTGCCCTTTCGTAGACCTTGGCTAGGTTCTGTTGCGGAACCACCGTCACCCCGATCTCATCGGCCACAATAAGGTCTC
>Ga0326727_10011606_pt1 | contig 20415 bp, 22 predicted proteins | sample MB2enrmetagenome_FD_207643 | JGI IMG/M metagenome (GOLD analysis project Ga0326727, IMG submission 207643) | Lab enriched peat soil microbial communities from McLean, Ithaca, NY, United States - MB29MY | ecosystem: Environmental > Terrestrial > Soil > Wetlands > Peat | place: USA: New York...
CGTCACGGATCATCTCGATCACTGAACCCTTCCAATGATCTAAGGCATCTCCAAGGTGGCTGAGATTCATCCTCGGCTTCTCCGTTTGCTCCCTAGTGAAGCGTCACGTCAGCTTTGCCGGTCGTCGCACCCGGACTTTGCATTCTGTCGCCACGACAAAGCAATTCGCCCATTGGGTTAGGTCTTCTTTTGCGAACAAATCTGCAACCCATGCGACTATCGCCCGCCAACTGGGGTTGTGCATACGAATCAGCAGGATGCCATGGTGTGTCCCAGGAGCGAGACGTTGCGCATTGGAAAAGTCCATGTCCTGGGTTATCAAGAAACGGGCTTCCTTCTGCGAAGCCTGCCAGACGACTGGATCGGATTTGCCTGCCATTCCCTCCTCCACATCAGTGTGGACGTCGTGGCCCATTGCAGCCAGCCTTGGCGCCAAGAACGAGGGCAGGTTTTCATCGAGTTTGATCTCCATTAAATCTGCGGTGCGGCAGGGACAGGAAGATCCTCCTCGGCTGAAGCCGCAGCAAAGGCAATCGCGGCGCGCACGTCCTCCGCCTTGAGGGTGGGAAATGCTTCGAGGATTTCTTCGATGGAATCGCCATCCGCGAGGCTGGCGAGCACGGTTCGCAGAATGACGCGGGTACCCTTAAATACCGGCTGCCCTCCACAGATTTGTGGGTCACGGACGATGCGATCCCAGTTTCGCAGCCGGCTTTCCTCCGCGGAACTCATGCTGATCCTCCTCGACCACACTTATCTTACCAAATCGCCCGCCTGGTTTCGAATCAATATTTGCTGATTGACCACGCCCTACCGCCGCCTGCCTACTTGTCAGTCAGCGCCGCGACGCCGGGGAGCGTGAGCCCGGAGAGGAACTCCAGCGAAGCGCCGCCGCCGGTGGAGATATGGCTGATCTTATCGGCCACGCCCATCTTCTTAACCGCCGCCACCGAATCGCCACCACCCACAATCGACAAGGCGGAGGAGGCCGCAACCGCCCTGGCGATGGCGAGTGTGCCCTCGGCGAACTGGGGCATTTCGAAAACCCCCATGGGACCATTCCACACAATGGTTTTGGCCGTGGCGATTTCCGCCGCGTATTCGGCGCGCGTGGCCGGACCGATATCCAGCCCGATGCGATCCGCCGGAATGGCCCGGGCCGAAACCGTCTCCGCCGCCGCCGTGACGTCGAATTTATCCGCCACAATGTGGTCGATGGGCAACAGGAACTTCTTCCCGCGCGCCGCCGCATCCGCCAGCAGCGACTTGGCAAGATCCAGCTTGTCGTCCTCAGTCTTGGACTTGCCAGTTTCCACGCCCTGCGCCTTCAGGAAAGTGTAGGCCATGGCGCCGCCCACCAGCACCGTGTCGGCGATTTTCAGAAAGTTCTGAAGCAATTCAATTTTGTCGGAGACTTTGGCGCCGCCCACGATGGCCACGTAGGGTCGCGCGGGGTTTTCCACCGCTTTGCCCAGGTACTCGAGCTCTTTCTCCATCAACAATCCCGCCGCGCAAGGGGAGAGGTAGTGGGTAATGCCCTCCGTGGAGGCGTGGGCGCGGTGCGCGGAACCGAACGCGTCGTCCACATAAACCTCGGCCAGCGCCGCCAGCTTCTGCGCAAACTCCGGCACGTTCTTTTCTTCCTCGGGATGGAAGCGCAGGTTTTCGAGCAGCAGCACGTCGCCGTCCTGGAGAGCCGCCGCCGCCGCTTCCGCCTCCGCACCGATGCAATCGGCCGCGAAGGCCACCGGCTTGCCCAGCAATTGCGCCAGGCGCGTGGCCGCGGGCTTCAAACTCATTTTGGGATTGGGCTTGCCCTTGGGCCGGCCCAGGTGCGAGGCCAGAATCAGCCGTCCGCCGCGCTCCACAATGTACTGAATGGTGGGCAGCGAGGCCTGGATGCGCGTGTCATCGGTGATTTCACCCGCATCGTTCAAGGGCACGTTGAAATCCACGCGCATGAAAATGCGCTTGCCTTTCACGTCAAGGTCACGAACAGAAAGTTTTGACATAGTATTAGTCCTTTGTCATTGGTCATTGGTCATTTGTCCGTGGTCCGTTGCCGGGACCTGCCCAGTTCAGGATCACCTTAAGCCGAAATGGCGTCCCATCGGATTTCGCCTAGCGTTATATCGAATCCCTCATTACGTTTATAGGATCCGATCGGCCGATATGTCTGGCACAAGTAATTCCAATATTGTGAAATCTCATTGCTCATGAACCAGGGAGACGGTGCCGCAAGCAACACAGCTCGCCGGATGTCCTGGCCTCTTCTAGACTCGGTCATCGTGAGTAACCATAGGAAATAACGGACGAATTGAGAGTCTGCGATTCCATACCTACTCGGCTTTTCCGTCGTACCTTTGCATTCTATGATGATGCGGTTCTGGCCGGAAGCTCTTGCGCGAAGCACGATGTCGGGAGTCATGTTTCCAATGATCTCTGGCATAACGCCCTTTTTATTGTTCCACTCGCTTTTGTCGCAAAAAATATCAAATGGGCTGTCACCAATCAGACCCCAAAGATCTTCAACGTCCCCGGTCGAATTGGTAATATGAATCTTCTTTAAAATGGATGAGTCCGTTAGAGCTTTTTGCAGTTGCTCGCATAACGCGGGTTTAATCTGTTCCCCTGTCATACGTCCTCCGCAAGAATCATGGGTAACGGCTTTAATTCGCGGCGAAACGGGTCCAAAAATAAGCCGGACGCTGCATGGGTAAAAGCGCCGAGCAGGTTGCAATCTCCTTCTTCGCTAATAATGGCATCTGCGCCCCCGAGCCGCTGGCCGTACTTTTAGACAACCGCTCCCTTTTTCCTGATGATCTGGGAGCCATCTATCAGCCGAAATTCCTGCTGTGCAAGGGGTCGAATGCCGAATCGTTCACGCACCACGAAGAGAACCACCGAGTAGTTTGCTCCCGAATCGATTTCGGGCCTAGCAGGTTTTGCCAATTCCAATTCCAGAACCGTTGGACCCATTCACTCCCCTCGCCGCTTCCGAATCGAGGTCGGGTTTCGGTTGGCGACGGGTCTGGCAACGGGCGACTGACCACTGACCACGGACAGCCGCCCATTGCCTGGTTCTTACTGCCTACCGCCGACTGCCTACCGCCTACTGTTCTTTACAGTCCCTTCGCCGCCACGAAGTTGATCAAGTCGCGGACGCGGCAGGAGTATCCCCACTCGTTGTCGTACCAGGCGACGACTTTCACCAGCGTGCCGTCAATCACTTTGGTGAAGCCGGCGTCAATCATGGACGAATGCGGGTTGCCGGTAAAGTCCTTGGAGACCAGTTCTTCCTCCACGTACTGAAGGATGCCCTTCATGGGGCCTTCCGCAGCCTTCTTCAGGGCGGCGTTTACTTCCTCGGTGGTGGTGGGCTTCTCGACAAGCACCACCAGGTCAACCACGGAAACGTCGGGCGTGGGGACGCGCATGGCGTATCCATCCAGCTTGCCCTTCAATTCCGGCAGCACCAGCCCGATAGCCTTGGCCGCCCCGGTGCTGGTGGGGATCATGCTCAGAGCCGCTGCCCGCGCACGCCGCAGGTCCTTGTGCGGCAGGTCGAGGATTTTCTGGTCGTTGGTGTAGGCGTGAATCGTGGTCATCGATCCCTTGAGGATCTTAAAATTGTCGTGGATGACCTTCGCCGCCGGGGCCAGGCAGTTCGTGGTGCACGAGGCATTGGAAAGGATATTGTGCTTGGCAGGGTCATACATACCCTCGTTAACGCCCAAGACCACCGTGAGGTCCTCGCCCTTGGCCGGGGCGGAGATAATGACCTTTTTCACCGTGCCCTTCAGATGCTTTTTGGCGTCATCGGCCTTGGTGAACAGACCCGTGGATTCGACAACCACTTCAATGCCCAGCGAGGACCAGTCGATTTCCGCCGGGTCCTTTACTTTGAAGACCCGAACCGGCTTGCCGTTGACCAGGATAGCGTCCTCCTTGAAGCCGATCGTGGCTTCGCAGGTGCCGAAAACCGAGTCGTACTTCAATAAATGGGCCAGCGTCTTGGGGTCCGTAATGTCGTTGACCGCGACGATTTCGAGCCCGGGGTCGTTCAGGGATGCGCGAAAGAGGTTTCGGCCAATTCGTCCAAAACCATTGATTCCAACCTTAACAGGCATGATTGCTACCTCCAGTTTATTCCGACAGAGTTGACTCAAATCAAAAATTCTATGCGGCCCGACGAACTAAGTCAAAGCCAAAAGGATAATGGGGACAGCGTGTCCCTCTCTTGCATGCGCGAAAAAGCTCAACACTTCATTAGAATATGAAGACGCCGCATCCCGAATTCCAAAGACGGTTACAACGCTGTAAGTATTGCGTCCTGGGTAGCGGTGCGGGATATTGAATCGCTTCGGGCAGGATCAAAACTGCTTGACCGCAATCACCTTATCGCCATCAAAAGTTACAAACAGTACATGAGGTGGGAGCCCATAAATCCAGTCTTCCTGCTCCGTGCCTTCCCGATCCTCGCGCACGCGCCGGTCCGGGGCGCCTTTGGCGGAAAGCACCGCATCGCGATCCATTCCCACAATGACATTGTGGCTCTTAATCGCCTCCTTGACTTCGGGAGTGACGTTGGGCGAGTACAACACCGTGGGCGCGTGGCGCTCAAAATCGAGCACACCCGCCAGGATCTTCTTGATTTCCGGGATGGTAAGGTCAGGGAGGGGCTGGCCATAATCCAGCGTGACGGAGGAGCCGTAGGCGACGGTGGATTGTTGCGACTGGTCAATGGGCTCGCTCCCCGGCCCCACGCCGATCTCAATGTGCTGGTACCACTTTTTCCCGGACCTGCCGCCGCCATTGAGCTCGAAAACCATCTGGCTTGACTTGAACTCGATATGGGTAATGGTGGCGGGCATGCCCGCCTGCATGGCCAGACCGTTGTTGTGCATTTCACTTTGGGCTGCCGCCTGGTCCAATTTTCCCTGCGCGTCCACGCGTACGCCCTTTTTGCCGCGAGGCAGGGGAACTTTTGTCACTCCCACTTCCCCTTGGAGACCCCGGATGATGGCAATCCGGGTGGCTTGGTCCATTCCCTCCCTGGCATAGCCGCATGGAATGGCCAGCATCATGCCCAGCAGCGCGAACCGGACCCGTTGCCAAATCCGATTGGCCTGATCAGGGCCTGCGAAATTTCTGGAAATCCGGGCGCCCATGGGAATCAATTCCTCCCCGCACTTTCCCGTGAAGGGACCGGGAAAACGGTGGCGGACGGGCGAGGCCTGCTTGACTGCATCGGTGCAAGAAACAAGGCGTTCATTTCCTCAGTCCTATGGATGCTTCTGGTGATGGAGAGGTGCGCCGATTGAATTCATCGCGATTTCCTGGCTCGATCCATTTGATCGGCGTGAACTTCCAGTCCCGTGCCGGAAATGGCAAAGTTGATGACCTTCCCGCCCATCTGGGTCAAGGCATTCTCCACGGCGGGTTTCGAGCCTGGGCGGACCATGAAGACCACGCAGCCGCCGCCTCCGGCCCCGCAAACTTTGGCGGCCACAGTTCCGTGCCGGCGGGTCTGCTCGATCATGCGGTCGATCTTGACCGTGGAGATGCCCTTGAAATTGCGTTTGCGGTTTTCCCACTCGCGCCCGAGGAGTTCCGCCGCGTCGTCCCAATCGCGCGCCAGCAGCGCTTCCCGCATTTGGCTGGCGATGGCCGAGATCTGATCGAAATTCTTGATGACGCGCGGGTCGTTGTCGATGTGGGCTTTCATGACCTCCCAATTGTTAATGGCGGAATTGCGCGGCTGCCCCGTGTAGCAGAGCACGAAGCGTTTTTCCACTTCGGCGAAGGGCAGAGGCAGGCGTTCCACTTTCACGCCGTCGCGCTCCAGGTGGACGGAATTGGCCCCGCCGTACAGTGCCGGGAAATAATCCTGCCAGCCGGTGGGGACGCGGATGACAATGGCCTCCACGTTCTTGGCAATCCCCAGAATGGTGCGGCGCGTGCACCGCTTGCCCGTCACCCGCGCCAGGCCCCCGCACAGGGCGATATTCAGCGCCGAGGAGCCTCCCAGGCCCGCCCCCGCCGGCACCTGCGAACTGGTTGTGATGTTCAAGCCGCGCCGGGGCTCGAAGAACATCACCAGTTCCCGCAGCAAGGGCAGCCGCGAGGCTCCGAGCGAAAGCGCCGTGAGGTCCTCCCAGCTTTCCTGCAATTCCTGATCCCGCGAGACGAGTTCGATCCGCAGGTCGGAGCGCGTCTCGATCACGCACGAGGCGTAGCACCGGATGGCAATATTGACAGTCTGCGCGCCGGGGTGAAAAAGGTAAAGCGGCCAGATATCCACGGTTCCGCCCGCCAGATCAACCCGGGCGGGGGCTTGCGCTTCCACGCGCATGAGGACCTCGTCAGAAACGGATTAAGAAATATCCTATCAGCTTTCAGCTCTCAGCCTATTGCTGCGCCACTTCCATCGTCTCGTCGATGGAAAGGGTGGGCCAATGGATTTTGGCGGGGTCGCTGGGCGCGGCCGTAATCTTGAAATGCTCGCCGCCGTCCACCTCCGCGGTGTAACTGTAGCCGCGCCGGTTGGCGCCGGAAAACGTGATGGCTCCGTCCTGCTGGAGTTCGTCCACCGAGGCATAGGCGCCGTGGCTCGCCATGTAAATCCTCTCGGCCTGCGCGATGGCCAGCAGATCGCTCTTGACCCCCACCACGTCGATCACCTCCTTGGGAGGTTGCCCGCCCGCGGGTCCCGACGCGAACTGCGACTTGATCACAAACCAGATAATCGCCAGCACAATCACCAGTGCAAGAATGCTTCCCACTGCCTTCATTGCTCCCCCCCGGTCACCGGCAACGCACCGCCGGAGTTTGCGCGCCCCGTCAATTTCCAGCGGCCCCATTCTGACGCGATGTGAGCGCGGATGCAACAACGCAGTCGTGCCCTGAATTTACGAACACATTCCCGCCCCCCAAAAAGGTCTGGATTGCAGCCTTCCGGCGGGCTTGTAGGCGCTGAAAATTATCTCCCATATTATCAAATACTTCCATCGCATGGGCAGGAGTAGAATTCGTATAACACATGTTTTTTCATATACTTATTGGGGTGGCTGAAATTGCCGGGAATTGCGCCGGTGGATTGTAGCTAACTAATTTATTTTCAGTAATTTATTGGGATTTCTGGCTAAATTCGCATAAAAAGCTTGTTTTCAATAACATATACAAGTCAGGCGCGTTGCGGCTTTTTGCGGGGTAATGATTCGCATCTAACTTCTGCATTTTCATATATTAATAGCTGTTTCCCGTTTAATCTGTATAAGTCTTGTTTTTTCAATATCTTATTGGGGTTCGCGATAGCGACAGCTTTCATCGCCTTTTGTTTTCATTAACATTCGGGCTTTGAACGTCGAAAAAAAATTCTTTTCTTGTTTCTCCTCGGTCTGGATTCACCGGCGCTCCTCGCACATGCCTATTTCCACCTGAATGCTCGTTTCTACAGCCTCCATGAACGGGGGGCGCGGCATGGGCGTGCCGGAGAGCAGGGTCCGAGCCGTCGCCATCACCAACCCGGGCGGTGCCTCCATCAGGGCGGTCAAAAGTCCAAGGTATTCCGGAGACCTCCCGCCGTGCCGCAAACGGTTCAGGCTCGATGTGGCCTTACCCCGTGCGGTGCGTGGTCCGGTGAACTTCCGGGCATTGCGGCGCTGTGAAGCCAGCACGGCCGGGGTCAGCGTGGGAGACTTGCCTAGAAACATATCACCGCCTGCAATCAAACACTCCCACTATATACCACTACGATACTGTTGTCAAGAGTAAAAACAATCAATAGAGCCTACAATAATTCAATGCGCTGCCAGGTTCAGGATAAGACTACCCAGCCCGGAGGTCGTAGCGCCGGCCCTGAGGCCGCCACAGACACGTGCCACGGGCAGCTCGCCCCGACCTATCGGGGTCCCGCCCGTGTAGGGGCATGGCCAGGACCTGTCCCGATGTTCTTGATCGGGATGGCCATGGCACGTCGTAGCGCCGGCCATGAGGTCGGCGCGTGCTGATGTAGCGGCGAGTTTACCTCGCCATGGCGGCGTCCCGATTGCATCGGGATAAATTCCGCCGCCTCTGCGGTGTGCTGACCTCAAAGTCAGCGCTACATCCGCGCCTGCCGCCCAGTTGGGGATTTCTTCTCAGCGCCGGGCAAGCTAAAATATCCGCCGGCACGACCGGTGCGATGGAGCGAGGGGGGAGGCGGCGCCGTGGCGGATAAAGCTGATGTGGTGATTGTGGGCGGGGGGATTGTGGGCGCGAGCATCGCCTATCATCTTGCCGAGGCCGGATGCGCGAACGTCCTGGTGCTGGAGCGCGAGCCGCACCTGGGCCGCGGCTCCACGGGCAAAAGCATGGGCGGTGTGCGCGCGCAGTTCTCCACCGAGATCAACATTCGCCTGTCGCTATATGCCCTCGATTTTTTTGCTCGCTTCGAGGAGGCCGCGGGCTGCCCGGGCGGCTATCGTCCGCAAGGCTACTTGTTTGTGGCGACAAGCGAGCCGCACTTGGCTTATTTGCGCGCCAATCACCATCTCCAGGTGGCGTGCGGGGTGAAGACGGCGGAATTGTTATCGCCCCAGGACGTCCTGCGCATCATGCCGCATCTGCGCGCGGACGACATCGTGGGCGGCAGCTTCAGTTCCTCCGACGGATTTGTGGACCCCTACAGCGTCATGACCGGCTTCATGCAGCGCGCCACGGAAAAAGGGGTGCGCCTGTGGAAGGGAACCGAAGCCACGGCGATTGGGCGGGACGCGCAGGGCATTGCGGGCGTGGAGACCACACGCGGCAGCGTCGCGACGCGCACGGTGGTGGACGCCGCGGGACCCTGGGCGGCACAAGTGGGGGCATTGGCCGGATTGGAACTACCCGTCCAGCCCCTGCGCCGCATGTTAGTCCCCACCGAGCCCTTCCCGCTCATCGCGCGCGAGGCGCCCATGACCATCGATATGGCCACGGGTTTTCACTTCCGCCCGGAAGGCCTGGGCGTCCTGCTTGCCTGGAACGATCCGGAGGAAACCCCGGGATTCAAAACCCAATTCGATCCGGCCTTCGTAGAGAAAATTCTCTTGCGCGCCGTGGACCGCGTTCCCTGCTTTGAAGCCCTGGAAGTGAATCCCCAGCGTGCCTGGGCCGGCCTCTACGAAATGACCCCGGATCACTACCCCATCCTCGGGCACGTGCCCCAGGTCCCCGGCTTGTACCTTGCCAACGGCTTCAGCGGGCACGGCGTGATGCACTCACCTGCCACCGGCAAAATTCTGGCGGATTTGATTTTGACCGGGCGCTCCGAACTGATTGACGCCCGCGCCCTCGACCTTGCGCGCTTTGCCGAAGCCCGCCTCATCCATGAGACTGCGGTTCTGTGAGAGCGAGAAGCAGGCGCGAGAGGACGAGGTATAATCTCCAATATTGCAAAGGCTGATTCGAGGCGTCATAGGCCTGAACTCCGCTGGGTGTGAGGCAAGGAGGCGATTCGCGTCGATGCAAATCCGTGAAGCCCGACCTCAAGATGTTCCGGCGATTGCCAAAGTACATGTCGATAGCTGGCGGACAACCTACAGGGGGATTGTCGCGGATGAGTTCCTGGCTTCGTTGTCATACGCAGATTCTGAGCGGATCTGGCGGAATGGGCTTGCATCTTCCCCAAACCCCATTTCCCTCTTCGTGGTGGAAACTCTTGACGGTGGTGTGGTCGGATTCGCAGCCGCCGGTCCCGAACGCGAGGGAGACACAACTTATCAGGGTGAGATCTATGCCATTTATCTGCTACAAAGCCACCAAAGGCAAGGGATGGGAAGGGCGCTTTTCAGGGCCAGTGCGCGGGAACTCCAACGGCGTGGTTTCAGCTCTTTCCTTCTCTGGGTCCTGAAGGCGAATCCTGCACGTCACTTTTACCAAGCGCTCGATGGGACATTTCTACGCGAGAGAGAAATTCAGATTGGCAATCAACGGCTCATCGAAGAGGCCTATGGATGGGCTGAAATGCGAACCCTAACCGAAACCTGAATCCGCGATGTTGGAACGGAAAACGGGAAGCATGGAGCGCCGACCTGTGAGAGAAGTTCACACAGAGAACACAGAGATGGGCTCACAGAGAGCACGGCAAAGACCGCAGAGGCAAGCGGCCTCGCTCTTCAGGTGGGCCGATCGCCGTTCCGGCCTGCCGCGCATGTTCCACCGCCCCCCGTCACTGGTTTGCGACAATTTCTCCCTGCCTTAGCTAAATATTAATCAGTTTTGAACAAAAATTGACGAGCGTCATTGACCTTGGGGGAAATAGGGAATAGCAATGAAGGGTATAAGGATATGTGTCTTTGAAGTTGGGAGTTCCGGGCAGCCGCAGCGGGAGGATTTATGAAGACAGGGTCACCCCTTCTGGCCCTTGGCAGGAACCCGCTTCAGGTTTGGCTCTGCACTGCTCTGCTTCTAACCGGGTGTGGCGGAACCGCCCCTCCTCCTTCCAGCGGCCCGCCGGAGGAGGCGGTCGCCATCACCCTCCAACCGGTGAGCCAGACCGTGCCCATAGGCGAAACAGCGACCTTTAGCGTCACTGCCACCGGTACCGCGCCACTCAGCTATCAGTGGAGTGAGGATGGTGTGGATATTGCCGGAGCCACGAGCGCTTCCTACACCACGCCCCCGATTGCGCTCGGCGCCAGTGGCTCTGCCTTGATCGGCACCTTCCGGGTGACCGTCAGCAACTCCTTGGGCCCAGTTGCCAGCAACGATGCCACGCTGGCGGCGGGGCCGCGCTCGCCCAAGCCGGGCGATCTGCGCTTACTTCTCGCCCAGCAGGTGGATGTTCCGGGGTTGTACAAGGACGGGGGCGTGGACAGCGATATTCTTCCCACCACCTGGCAATCCTTTTCCAACTGCATAGGCACTCCCCTTGGACTCGGATCAACTGCCGTCTGCTACCCTGGGGTCGAGGGCGACTGCGCATGGACATTCACTGTGTCATATTTGCCGCCGCCCATGACCGGGCTCGCCATGTTTTACAAAGGCGGCGACTATTTGAGTTTCGGCTCTGACTTGCAATCGATCGTCGCCTCCAATGTTGTACTCACTTCCTTGGACTTCGAGCCTGCCAATGGGGCCTATGCTGTGTCGGCGGTAGGGACGGCACAGGCCGGAGGGTTCGACTACCGTTGGGAAGTCGTTCCGCCAGCACAGATTCAGGCTACAGCTACCCAGGATGGCGCGGAGAGCCGAGTCATCACGGCCGTATCCTTCGACACATCGGGGCAGCCCAACTTGTTCTCCTATGGGTGGGAAGGCGACACCACGACCGTGTATGAAACCAAAGCCATCGTGGCCGCGCCGGATTCCGTTGCCTCCGCGGCCACCAGCTTGGCTGGCGAGGGGTACATCATCAGCGCCTTCGGCGGCAACGATACACTCGGCTACATGCTCATAGGCACACGCGTTATGGGTGATAGCTTGCCCCGTGCGATTACCGTAATAACATTCTCCAAGACTATCCCGCCAACTAATCCCGATTCGGCTTACTTCACTACGGTCGTCAATTTCGATGAAGCGGGCCCTTTGCTTATCAATGAGCAGTAAGTTTGCTTCAGCTTTTACAATCTTTCTCCCTCGTGCTCTCCGTGACCTCTGTGCCCTCCGTGGTGAATGCTTCTCTCCGCAAATGCCGGTTAAGCTCGGAGGCGTAATGCAACGGTTGCCGGAGTGTCCAGCAGCGGTAGTTTCCAGATTTACACCGTGACGCTCGCCACCTATTACTTGCCCCCCATCCTCGCTGCGCAACCGGGGCTGTCCTATACCCTCAACAACCCGGACACCGTCATGGTGTACGTGGACAGCAACACGCAATTGCTCAACCAGCGCGCTCTGGCTGATGGCGGAGTCTTCCGCTTCAACGGCCTGCTCTTTTACGACGACGGCACGATGCGGATGGATTGCGGTCAGGTGAACGACGGAGTCACGGAATAGATGGAAGCTCCTGGACTGTTGAGTCGACTGTGGAGTATACTCCACAGTGTGAAAACCATCCAGGTTGTCTTGAGTTCGACACTCCTCCGCGCTGCCGATGGGGCCGCCCGGCGCGCGCGGGTGAACCGTTCGGCGCTGGTCCGCGCGGCGCTCGGCGAGTACCTGAAACGTCTGGAGACGCGGGAGCTGGAGGCCCGCGACCGGGCGGGTTACGAGGCGCATCCAGAGGCGTCCGTCGAGGCGGTAGATTGGGAGCGGGTGGCAGCATGGCCGCAGCGATAGCACGGGGTGAAGTTCGCCTTTATCAATTTTCGCACCCCGACAAGCAAAGGCCGGTGGTCGTGCTCACGCGGGAGAGCGCGGTCTCCTACCTGTCCACCGTCACGGTGGCGCCCATCACTTCCACCCTTCGCAGGGTGCCGTCCGAGGTCCGCTTGACCGAAGCTGACGGGATGAAGGAGGTATGCGCCGTTAACCTGCACAACCTTGTTACCGTGTCGAAAGCTCATCTGGGCCGCCGTATCGCGGTGCTTAGCCCCGAGCGCATGAAAGAGCTCTGTGCGGCTTTGGGCTTCGCCCTTGGCTGCACATCATGAAGGGGCAGACATTCCCCGGCTGGCTGTTGGAATAAATGCCGGCAAGCGCTTTTCCGAAGCCTGCTCGTCACTCGTCACTCGTCACTCATCACTCGTCACTGCCCCTCTCTCTTGGTTCTTGACCAGCCATCGGCGCGGCGATAAAGTCGCATCTATAGGGATTATCATCGGGGCAGGAGGGGGGTCATGGATACTAATGAAAATGCCCGGCTGGCGGCGCTTTACCGATACAAGATCCTCGATACGGAACCGGAAAAAGCCTTCGACGATCTGACCCTGCTCGCCTCGCAGATCACCGGAACGCCGGTGGCGATGATGACCCTGGTGGATTCCAACCGGCAGTGGTTCAAGTCGCGGGTGGGCGCTTCGGTGCGAGAGACTTCCCGGGACATTTCTTTTTGCACGCATGCCATCCAGCAGGAAGATCTCTTCGTGGTTCGCGACGCCATGGAAGACCATCGCTTTTACCGCAACCCTTTCGTGATTTCCGAACCGTACATCCGCTTTTATGCCGGGATGCCGCTCATCACTCCGGAGGGACACGCCTTGGGCACCTTGTGCGTGATCGATCGGGTGCCCCGGCAGCTCAGTGACACCCAGCAGGAGGCGCTACGCACCCTGGGCCGCCAGGCCGAGGCGCAGCTTGAATTACGGCTGAACCTGGCGGAGTTGAAGCAGGCGCTGGCCGAGCGGGAAAAGGCCGAACTCCAGCGGGAAGCGCTGATCCGGGAGCTGCAATCGACCCTGGAAAACCTCCGCAAGCTGATCGGGTTAATGCCCTTGTGTTCGGCTTGCAAGCTCAACATGGTAATTTCAGCAGACCCCGAAGCAGTTTCCCCGGTCACCGACGGCGTGATGCAGGTGGTGCGGGAGATGAAGTGGGCGCAGGGGAAAGAGTTTGAGGTGGAGACCGCACTGCGCGAAGCTCTTGCCAATGCCATCAAGCACGGCTGCAACAACGACCCGAACAAGCGCGTGCAATGCTGCGTGGCTTGCGAGGAGTCGGGAGACCTCTTGATTATGGTCCGCGATCCCGGGCCGGGATTTGACCCCGCCCAGGTGCCCAGTCCTTTGGACGATTCGCGCCTTATGCTGGACCACGGACGCGGTGTTCATCTCATCAATCAGTTTATGGACGAGGTGCGATTTGAGAGCGGCGGCCGGGAAATTCAAATGCGCCTGCGGGGAAAAACCCTGGCCGCGCCCAATGAGTAAGAATCGCGTGCTCGTCACTCATCACTCGTCACTGCCCTTGGACTTTTCTCTCGACGGACGGGTTTCACCTCCTTACAATGGCAACTTCATGCTGAGGGCAAAGTTCACTCCAAAGCGGCTGGCACTGTACTCCCTGATGGGGGTGGGGCTCGCGGCTTTGGCCTGTCTCGCCGCATGTCACCAGCGAGTTCAAACGCGCCCAGTGATTAAACAGGTGGTGGTGCTGGGCTTTGATGGCGCCGACCCCAAGCTTGCGGCCCGGTGGATGGCGGAGGGCAAGCTTCCCAATCTGGCGAGTCTCGCGCGCGAAGGCACGTTCAAGCCGCTAGGAACCACCAACCCCCCGGAGTCGCCCGTGGCCTGGGCCTCGTTTGCCACCGGGCTCAACCCCGGGGGCACGGGAATCTACGACTTCCTCAAGCGTGACCCGGAATCTTATCTGCCGGAACTTTCGCTGGTATCGCGTGAACGGCCCAAATTCCTATGGGGGTTGATTCCTATCAAGCCGCCGAAAGTCACCAATCTGCGCAGCGGCATCCCCTTTTACAAAGCGGCGGCTGACGCCGGCTACAAAACCACCATCATTCGCATGCCCCTGGAGTTTCCGCCCACCGCCATTCCGGGAGGAAAGTTGTGGTCAGGGTTGGGGGTGCCGGACCTGCGCGGAACGTGGGGAACCTTTTTCTACTTCAGCTCCGACCTGACGCCGTGGGATGCGAGCGACACGGAGTTTGGCGGCAAGCTGGTGCGCCTCGAATTGAACGGCAATCACGCCGCGACCGCCATTGAAGGCCCCGTGGACCCCACCAGCGATAAGCTGGCGCGCCTCTCCGTCCCCATTGATTTCCAAGTCTCGCCCGATGGCAAGTCCGTGACCATCAGTCTGCAAGGCCACTCGGCCACGCTCGGCGAGCGCGAGTGGAGCAACTGGTTCCACGCCCGGTTCCGCGTGACGCCCTTTCTCCACCTGAGCTCGATTTGCCGGTTTTACATCATGCAGACGTCGCCGGACCTGCGCGTCTACATGTCGGCGCTCAACCTGGACCCGGAGGATTCGCCGCTGCCCATCTCCTCGCCGCCCGGTTACACCGCGGAACTCGCCAAAAAGCACGGGCTGATGAAGACCCTGGGCTGGTGGCACGACACCTGGGCGCTCAACGAGGAGCGCATTGACGAGGGTGTGTTCCTGGAAGACTGCTGGCGCACCATGCAGCAGGAGCGGGAAATCCTGCTGGATGAGCTCAAGAACGATCCGCCCAGCCTGCTGGTCGCCGTCTTTACCGCCACCGACAGCGTCAGCCACATGTTCTGGCGCTTGATCGACCCGCAGCATCCGCGCTACGACCCCGAGCTTGCCTCGAAGTACGGGGATTCCATCGAGAAGACTTACGAGCGCATGGACTCGATCGTGGGCGACGTGATGCGCACCATGAAGCCCGACGGCACGCTCATCATCGTTTCCGACCACGGCTTTCATTCCTGGCGCAAGGGTTTCAATACCAACACCTGGCTGGCGCAGAATGGCTACATGACCCTCAAAAATCCCGGTGCGGAGGATAAGCAGTACAACCTTGACAACCTTTTCGGGCAGGGAAGCTTTTTCCCCAACACCGATTGGAGCCGCACCCAGGCCTACGCCGTGGGCCTCGGCCAGGTGTACTTGAACCTGCGCGGGCGCGAGAAATACGGGATTGTCAACCCCGGCCCTGACGCCCAGCGGATTCTCGATGACTTGCGCACCAAATTGCTGGCCCTGGAAGATCCTGACACGCACGAGCGGGTGATTGAAAACGTTTACTTCGCCCACGAAATTTTCCACGGTCCGCGTGCGAGCGAAGCCCCCGACATCCAGATGAGCTTTCGCGACGGCTATCGCACCTCGTGGCAAACCTCGCTGGGCGCGGTGCCGGCGGGCGTCATCGTGGCCAACATGAAGAAATGGAGTGGCGATCACTGCGCGTCCGACCCCAGCGATACCCAGGGAATCTTCTTTTCCAACCGGCAATTTCCCGGGCCACCCTCGATTCTGGATATTTCTCCGACGGTGCTGAACCTGATGGGAGTGGCGCCGCCCGCCCCCCTGGATGGCCACGCGCTCAGCCCGCAATAAACATGCGCTTCCCCCCATCCTGAAAAACAACGTAGCGCCGACCTTGAGGTCGGCACGTGCTGAGCGGAAGCTCAGCACCCTCGAGTTTCTACATTTCCTGTTCAGCACCACCCCCGCGCCATGGGCGCCTCCCCTCCTCATCTGAGGAGGGGAGCTTTTTGGAACTCCCCTCCTGAATTAGGAGGGGTGGCGCGCTCGCGCCGGGGTGGTTTCAGGCACTCGAGCCACAGTTGGGGTAAATGTTGAAACTCCAGCTTGCTGAGCGGAAGCTCAGCACCATAATTTCCAGCGCTAATGAGAAGAGAAGAGCGGATCAGACCCGCGAAAAGGGTCGAAGGGCGTGGGGGCCTTCTGAATTGACGGAAGGTTTGGTTCGCCACCCAAGCCACACCACCACGGCAATCATCCCCAGCCAGCCGAGCGCGCGGACCACAGCGGCGATTTTGGTGTCGTATTGCAGGACGCCGAATTGTGAAAAGAGGGTGAACCAATCGTGCTCAACAAAATCCGGGTTGCCCACCGTAACCAGCGGGAGCACCTGGGCGCGCGCGTCCGCCATATAGGTGGCGACATTCAGGAAGTTTTCAAAGAAGAAGAAAGAACAGAACGCGACGCCGGTGGCCTGGCGCTGAAAGGCAAAATAGGCGGCCAGCATCAGGGGCACGCCAAGTTGCAGAAGGGTTCCGCCCGCCACATGCAAGGTGTGCCCGAAGTAGCTGAACAACAGATGCCCGCCTTCATGAATGGGCACAAACACATAATCGATCAGCAGGTATCCGGACCGGTCGGCGAGCGCGTAGAGCAGAAAGAGCGCGTAAAACGCCAGCCAGCCGATGCGCGCGGGCTTGGAAACGGGCTCCCAGTTTTCGCGCAGCGGGGCTAGGAATTCCCAGTCCAAGGCGCCTTCAGCACAGCTACGTTCCCAACCGGGAGGCGGCGGCCGGCCCCACGCGAGTCCTGATAAACGCCTCAACCTCCGCCAGGCTTGAATACGGAACCACCGTGCAGTTCGGGTGGGTATTCCCGGTGATGAGCAGGGATATCTTCTCCCCAGCGCCGCGACTGTAAAACAGGATGACCTGATGTTGAGTCGCCCCGAGCAGGTAACCCGCTTCGAAGCCCAGTCCAAAGGAGGAGCCGGAAACCTCCGCCATGAACAACTCACACTCCTGGAGCCACGCCAGATCGCGCTCGAAGACCGCCTGCGGGCCCAGCGAGCGGTCCGCGGCGCGGGCACCGTCGCCCACCAGGTGGCGGGTCAGCACCTCGTGCCCCAGCTCTTCGAGGCACGCCACCATCCTCCTGGCCGTTTCCAAGGTCGAGCGGTCGCCCGCCACGGTGAAGCCAAAGTAGATTTTCATTGGGAAATCTCATTCGGATCGAGATCGCTTCTCTGCGGCGCTGGTTGGGGAGGATCTTTCTTGAGGGGGTTGAAATAGAGCCACCGCATCAAAACGTACCAGATCAATAGGAGTCCAGCGAACTTGATGAATTCGGGAAGTGCATTCCCAAGCGAGAGGCCGGTCGACATGGGGCTATATGGCACCAATCCACGTAATTCGTTTCGGGTAACCCAGCCAGTAGCGGGCGCAGCAAAGATATTCACGAAGTGCATGATAGTTTCCGCCAACAGGTATCCGAGAGCGATTGCACCAACAAAGCTTTCGACCAGTGCCCGCCTCAAGCGCTCAAACATTGTTCCTCCTTGCTAGTCTGGTACGGCATTTGCTCAAGCTGCGGAGCGGCCCCAAACCATACACCCATTTGGACAGAACCCAGGCTGCAGCAAGGCAAATAAACGAATAGAAAAGACACGTAAATGTTGCGATAAGCTTGAGCCGGTCGGTCCCAATGAGTGTGCGGGGAAAGTAGGGAATATCAAGGATTGCTACTGCCGTGAACGCGAAACTGGCGGCACGCCAAAATGGGTCCCATAGAGCCCATAAACCCGAGACCATCGACCAAACGAGAAGCACTGCGATAGAAACTGCTGCGACGTTGGAATCCGCCAAATTTTCGCGAAGAGATGGTCTCACGCATCCACCATTGGTTTGCATTATCGCAGGTCCCTTTGTTTCGACCAACGAAATTCCCGTGCGCGTTGGCCCATCGAAACTGCGGGAGGAGCCCCTGCCTTGACGCCCCTTACCTTTTCACCTAAAGTTATCTTTTTGTAAACGCGTGCCGGTTCAATGAGGTCAGGAAGTTCTGTTGCCTCCGCAGGTGATTTTCTGTGCCATTCAAACGCCTGATCCCCGCCCCTTTTTTGCTCGCTGTCTTGCTGGCGCTGCCCGCCCACGCCCTCACTCCGGTGGCGGGCCGGAAGGGCATGGTGGCTTCGAGCGAACCCCTGGCCAGCCAGGCCGGGGCGGAAATCCTTCAGGCGGGCGGCAACGCCGTGGACGCTGCGGTGGCCGTGGGGTTCGCCCTGGCTGTCACCTTTCCGCAAGCCGGCAACCTCGGCGGGGGCGGCTTCATGCTGATCCGCATGTCGAGCGGCGAGGCCATCGTGGTGGATTACCGCGAGGAGGCTCCCGCGGCCGCCACCCGCACCATGTATCAGGATGCGCGCGGGAATCTGATTCCCGGATCGAGCACCATCGGCGCGCGTGCCGCGGGTGTGCCCGGCACGGTCATGGGACTCGGGCTGGCGGAGCAGAAATACGGCCGGCTGGGACTGGCGCGGGTGATGGCGCCCGCCATTCGCCTGGCGCGGAACGGTTTTCCCGTCACCTACTCCTTCGCCGGGCATGTGCGCTCGGAGCGCGCGCTCCTCGAGAAGTTTGACGGTTCCCGCCACATCTTCCTGCGCGATGGGAATTTCTACGAGCCCGGCGCCGTCTTCCGCCAGCCGGAACTGGCCCGAACTCTCGCCGCCATCGCCAAACACGGTCCGCAGGGTTTCTATTCCGGCGCGGCGGCCCGGGCGCTCCTCGCCACCATGCAAAAATACCACGGCCTCATCACGCGCTCGGACCTGGAGCAGTACCAGGCCAAACTGCGGCCGCCCCTGGTGGGCCATTTCCGCGGCTACGATATCTTGAGCGCCCCACCGCCCAGCGCCGGCGGCACGATGCTGATCGAAATGCTGAACGTGCTGGAACCGCTGGATCTGGGCGCCGCGAATTCCTACTCATCGATTCACCTGCTGGCGGAGACCATGCGCCGCGCCTTCGCCGACCGCGCCCGCTTCATGGGCGACGCGGATTTTGCTTCGGTGCCGGTTGCCGGCCTCCTCTCGCCCCGCTACGCCGCCGGGTTGCGGCAGGAAATTCTGATGGCGCCCCCCGAGGCTCCCGTTCGGCCCGGCGATCCGCAGGTTTTTGAGTCCGGCTCGACGACCCACTTTTCGGTTGTCGACGCGGAGGGCGACGCGGTGGCGAATACTTACACTCTGAACGGGTGGTTCGGTTGCGGGGTGACCGTGGAAGGCGCGGGATTTCTGCTCAACAATGAAATGGATGACTTCACTTCCAAGCCCGGAGAGCCCAACCTGTTCGGGCTGGTGCAGGGTGAAGCCAATGCCATCGCTCCGCATAAGCGCCCGCTTTCCTCCATGACCCCCACGGTGGTGATCCGCGACGGGAAGGCGCGCCTGGTGCTCGGCTCGCCCGGAGGCAGCACCATCCCCAACACCGTTTTGCAGGTCCTGCTCAACGTCGTCGTTTATAAAATGGATATCCTTCAGGCCGTGACCTCCCCGCGCTTTCACGATCAGTGGACGCCGGATCTTCTTTCCTTCGAGCGGGGAGGTTTCTCATCTGATACTCTGGATAAGCTCCGGCAGGCCGGCTACCCCGTGAGTTTTCGCGATAGTATGGGTGACTGCGAAGCCATCGAGGTTGCCCCCCAATCCGGATGGCGATGGGGAGCTTCCGATCCCCGTGGCGACGGAAAGGCGGTTGGATACTGATGGAATACGGTCTCTCGACGTATCTTTACGTCAACGAACGGCTCAACTCCCACATCCTGGATAAAATTCTGGGGGCGGGTTTCCGGAATATTGAAGTGTTTGCCGCCCGCCAGCACCTGGACTATACGGACCGCAATCACGTGCGCGACGTGGCCCAGTGGTTTCGGGATCATCACGTGAAACTGCATTCCGTCCATGCGCCGCTTTACGGTGACGCGAATTGGGGACAGCTGGGCGGGCTTGCCGTTTCCGTCGCTTACCTGGAGCGCCGCCTGCGGATCGAATCCATGGATGAGATCAAGCGCGCCCTCGACATCGCTGATTATGTGCCCTTTCGCTATCTCATTGTGCACATGGGATTGCCGGAGGAGGATTACGATATCAGCAAGTTCGATGCGGTCATGACTTCGCTCGAGCACCTGAAGGTCTTTGCCAAGGACCGCGGCGTGCAGTTGCTGCTGGAGAATATCCCCAATGAACTGGGGACGCCGGAGCGGCTGGTGGAGTTTCTTCACTACACGCGCCTGGACGTCAAAATCTGCTTTGATACCGGCCACGCCCATATGACCCGCGGCCTGCATCCGGCCTTTGAAACCCTGCGCACGCACATCGCTTCCACTCAC
>Ga0326727_10011607_pt1 | contig 20415 bp, 18 predicted proteins | sample MB2enrmetagenome_FD_207643 | JGI IMG/M metagenome (GOLD analysis project Ga0326727, IMG submission 207643) | Lab enriched peat soil microbial communities from McLean, Ithaca, NY, United States - MB29MY | ecosystem: Environmental > Terrestrial > Soil > Wetlands > Peat | place: USA: New York...
GCTAGGATAGGGTTGTCGGCCTGAGTCCTACTCAATGTGGATTCAGGCGTCGTTCGGGTGTCTTCCTGCGTTGTTTACTTTCTTTTCTTGCTTGGACGGCCGCCCATCACCATCGCCATCACTGCCTTCTGGACATGGAGTCGGTCTTCAGCCTGCTCGAAGTAGAGGGAGTAGTTCATGTTGTCGATTACTTCGTCTGTGACTTCTTGCCCTCGATCTGCAGGTCCGCAGTGTGTGTACTTGCCTCTGTTTGTTAGGTCCATCATTTCTTGGGTGCAGATCCAATCCTTGAACTTGTCCTGGTAAGTGGTGGCGCCAGTCTTATCCAGCGCGTTACTGTGAGGCGGGAGATAGCCCTTGGGTGACCAAGCTTTAGGATAGACAACGTCCGCTCCCTGAAATGCTTCCTTCATGTCGTTCACTACTTTGAATCCACCTCCGTATCTGTCAGCGTTAGCCTTTGCCGCTTCCACTACGACGTCTTCGAGTTCAAAGCCGGGTGGGTGTGCTAGAACGACATCCATACCCATCTGGGTTCCTATCAAAATTTCACTTTGCGGAACTGCGAGGGGTTTGAGGCCGCCAGAGTAAGCGTAAGAGACTACGAGCTTCTTTCCTTGGAGTTTGGGAATGGCGGCGCGAATGGCTTGCGCGTCCGCTAGGGCTTGAAATGGATGATACATGTCGTCCTCCATGTTCAAGACAGGTATGGTTGCGTGTTTGGCGAATTCCTGGACAACCTTGTGTCCTCTTCCGATCACCCACTTGGCCGCGTCCCCGTAAATGCGGATGGCAATCGCATCTCCATACCGGCTTAGGACACGAGCAACGTCTGAAATGGCCTCAGTCTGGTAGGCGACCATGTCCTCTGGCAGCGCCGGTGTGTAAACGTCCTGTGGGCTGAGAAAGTGCGCATGTCCACCAAGCTGGTACATGCCAGCTTCGAACGAGTTCCTCGTCCTCAGTGAACGGTTGTAAAACATCATGAAGAGAGTTTTACCGGGTAAGTGTTCATGCTTTCTGCGTGCGCGGAATTGCTTTCTCAATTCGTCTGCAGCGTTCAGGATCTTCTTGATTTCTTCTTGTGAGAAGTCGTTTGTATCAAGGAAATCTTTGCCGCTCCATAAACCTACGAAAGTAACCAAAGTTTGCATACCTCTTTTTGAATTGCCTTCAGTAAACTGACTTAAACCTTGAGTGTTGATACTGGAATTAAATCTTAGGTGCGATTATATGTGTGCCCGCTGTGTTTTCGAGTGCTTCAGTCAACCTTCCCAGGGATGCAATTATCGCCTGGTCGCCCCCGCCCTCGACAAACCGGATGGCTGCTTCTACTTTAGGCGCCATGCTTCCCTCCTTGAATTGTCCCTCCTTCAGATAATTCTTCAATTTCCCGGTAGTGATTTCGGTAATTAGTTCCTGTTTGGCCGTCCCATAGTTGACGTAAGCTCCTTCGACATCAGTTAGAACCACGAGAATATTTGCGCCAATTAGGGTTGCCAGCCTTTGTGCAGCCAAGTCCTTGTCGATAACTGCTTCAATGCCCATCGCCCCTCCGCCATCCTCGATTATTGGTATACCTCCGCCGCCGCAGGCAACGACTATGAAGCCAGAATCAACTAGGGCTCTGATTGCTAAGCGTTCTGCGATTATTTTAGGATCGGGTGAAGGAACTACCCGCCTGTAACCTCGGCCGGCATCTTCCTTCACAACCAGCTCAGGCCTTTGCTGCCTTACTTTTTCCGCCTCTTCTTTCGAGTAGAATGGTCCTATGGGCTTGGTCGGGTTCTGAAATGCGGAATCATGTTTGTCGACGATGACCCTCGTTATGATCGTGACGACGAACTTGTCGATTCCTCGTGACTTCAACTCATTTCGTAACGCCTGTTGGATCATATATCCGATGAAGCCTTGAGTTTCAGCGCCGCACGCGTCGAGCGGGAAGGGTGGGACGATGTTCTTGGCTGCTTCGTGCCTGAGCATTGTTGCGCCAACTTGTGGTCCGTTGCCGTGAACGAGGACCACTTTATGTCCTCGCTGAATGAGATCTGCCATTTTGGTCACTGTGGATTTCACGTTTTGATATTGCTCATCAAACGTACCCTTTTGGCCACGTTGTAGGAGAGCATTTCCGCCAAGAGCAATTACTATGAGCTTCTCAACCAACTACGAACACCTCAATCGTTAGAAGAACCCTTTTCCACCACGCTTTGCTTATCAACCTTCACGGTGTTTCCCAGCCCGAAAGCAGGAAGTCCTATTTACGAGATCAATTGCCTGTTAGCTGCTGGGCGAATAAGGTGCCTAAAGTCGACTTATCTGGTCGAGACTTAATCACAACTCAAGACTGGTCAATTGATGAACTGCAGGCAACACTCAAACTCGCAGGGAAGCTAAAATCCCAGTACCACCGAGGAAAGGTGCAACCCCTCCTCCCAAACAAGACCTTCTTCATGTTATTCTATGCCCCATCGACTAGGACTAGGGCTGCGTTCGAAGCCGGTATGACCTACCTAGGTGGGCACGCACAATACATAGACGTCTCTACGACGCGCCTTGGCTCTGGCGAGGCTCCGAAGGATGTTGCGAAAATGTACGAGAAATACGGGCATGGCCTTGGGATCAGAATACTGGATTCAGCTATAGACTATGTCTATGGGGCCGGGATTTCTGTGGTTCGCGAATATGCAAGGCACGCCGATATTCCTGTAATTAACATGGCATGCTGCACGTATCACCCCACGCAAGGACTCGCGGACTTGATGACGACACAAGAAGAACTGGGCAAAGTTCACGGTAAGAAGTATGTGATAATGTGGAGTTACGCTAGAAGTTTCCGAGGGCGATGCAGTATACAAGAAGAGGCATTGATAATGCCTCGGTTTGGAATGGATGTTGTGCTAGCTCACCCTCCTGGTTTCGAAATCGACCCTGAAATCATTCAACAAGCAGAAGAAAACGCACGAGCCTCAGGCGGAACGTTTCAAGTGACGAACGATCTAAATCCGGCACTGGAAGGAGCGAACGCAGTCTTCCCTAGAAACTGGGCCTCGAACGCGTTACTTACCATTGGCGCAACCAAGTTTGGAAAGGAGCGAGAATTCGAATTGCACGAAAAACACCGAGATTGGACGCTCAACGAAAGACGGCTAGATAAGATGGACAAGCATGCGATAGTGACACATGTGCTACCCGTGCTGAGAGGGGAAGAAGCTACTGATGAAGTGATGGACGGCCCCCACTCTGTCATCTATCCGCAGGCAGAGAACGGCATGTATACGAAGATGGCAGTAATGGCAGCCACGATGGGCCGAAAACGGAAGAAGTAAACGCATCACGTTGTGCAGGCGCGCTACCGAGCTTTCAGCTCCTTGCTTGTAATACTAGCGTAGCGCTTAGGGGGCTAAGACGTGTTCCAATTCCTGTATTGAAGGACTAATCGTCGTCGCTTGACCAGCTGCCTTGACTGCAGAGGGTATGTCTTTCAGGCCGTTTCCCGTAACGACAACTACGGTCTCTTCGTCGGAGTCAATAGCTTCTTCTCGCATCGCTTTTGCCAAACCCGCATATCCCGTCGCCCCTGCCGGTTCTGCGAATATGCCCGCACCTCGTGCAAGCCTTCTCATCGCTTCCAATACCTCCTCGTCGCTTACTTTGATGAATGCGCCCTTAGTTTCGCGAACGGCTCGTACTGCACGAGTTCCATCTCGAGGTGTGCCTACACAGATAGAATCAGAGATTGTGTGGGCCTCGACCGGTGTAACGATTTCAGTACCGGCCTTCCAAGCATTGTAGCATGCCGCGGCGCCCTCAGCCTGGACACCCATTAGCCTCGGCATCTTTCTGATCCAGCCTAATGCCAACAAATCCTTTAGCCCCTTCCAAATTCCAGTTATGATATTCCCATCTCCTACTGCAACGAATATTCGATCTGGCGCACGCCATTCTTTGACGCGCCCAGCTCCCATCAACCCTAATTGTTCGCATATTTCAAACGCAGCCGTTTTCTTACCCTCTACGGTGTACGGGTTATAGCCAGTATTCCGTGAGTACCAACCAAATCTCTCGGATGCCGCCAAGCACAAGTCGTACGCCTCATCATACGTGCCCTTTACCAAGAATACACGCGCCCCGAAAATTAACAACTGGGCCACTTTCGCGGGAGGAGCAGTCTGAGGAACGAAAACGACCGAAGGCATTCGCGCACTAGACGACAAACCTGCTAGAGCCGCACCCGCGTTTCCGCTGCTCGCCGTAGTGATTACCTCAACCCCAAGCTCCTTGGCTTTTGCGACGACAACGGCACTCGCTCGATCCTTGAAGGATGCAGTTGGGTTGAGTCCATCATCTTTTACGAAAAGATTGCTTAGCGACAGTTGTTCACCGAGATGAGATGCGTGATAGAGTGGAGTCCACCCTACACGTAAAGGTGGGATCGCTTGGCGGTCTTCGATAGGAAGAAGTTCCCAATATCTCCAAATCGAGAATTCTCGGCGACTAGAGACCGCGCTCGGAGACGTCTGTGAGTTGATCGCGTCATAGTCATAAATTACGTCCAGTAACCCGCTGTAACCGTGCTTAGGGCACACGTATCGAACATTCTTAGCTTCGTATTCTGCACCGCAAATCGAACATTTCAAGCGACGAATATTCAAGGATGGATTGCCTATCTCTCAACTGGTTCGCTATTTTCCCTGCGTTCAGTTATGTCAGTCCGACCCGCTCGTTGAATTGGACGATTAGTTCATCGATCTTAGGTGTGAGTTTTTGGGTTGCGCCCCAGTATGATTCATAGTCGTACCATTGCCGGTTTAACTCGTTTAGGTCGAACATTTGTTGCTCGATCCAAGTGAAATATTTCAGATTGTGAATTCTCTTTCTATCATAGTGGGAGAGTTCCATCATCGAATCAGTCTTTATAGCCATCAGGTGCATGTGGAAGTCTCGATTTGCGTCTTTCTCAGAGTATTCGCCAAACTGCTCTCTCGCCTCCCGCAACCTGGATTGGTATAGTTCCGTTGAATCTGTGAAAACAGTTAGAACGATATCGCTCGGTCCGAGTTCGTAGTATTTCGAGAACTTAATCGCCATGAGTACATTGGCTATGCTGGAAATTCCCAGTAAATCAAGTTTAGAGACTACATCCTTTGAAACGCCCGCCTCGTTAATGAGGTAGGAGCGCCCTGCTGGTTCATTGAACAGCCTCAACAAACTCATTGTATCATTATCATCAATCCCGATCACGACATCCGTATTTCTCGCATTATGAATCCAGGGCACGTGTTTGTCCCCAATGCCTTCGATTCTGTGCGAGCCATACCCGTTGAGGAGCAGAGTTGGGCATTGAACCGCCTCTCCTGCAGCTATCTTAGAATTGGGGTAGACTTGCTTTAGGTAATCACCTGAAGCTATCGTGCCAGCAGAACCCGTGGTGAAACAGACGCCCCGAAAATTCCCTCCCTTAATTTCATCTGCAATCACCTCCTCCATCGCGTGCCCGGTAACATCGTAATGGAAGAGGTAGTTACCGAACTCAGCAAACTGATTGAATATGAAAACGTCTTTCCGGGTCCGTTTTAGCTCCCAGACTTTATCGTAAATCTCCTTTACGTTACTCTCGCTTCCCGGTGTGGCTATTATCTCACCCGCAACAGTTTTGAGCCATTGAAACCGCTCCTGCGACATTTGCTCGGGAAGAATGGCTATGCTCTCACAGCCTAGAAGAGTCGCATCGTAAGCTCCTCCCCTGCAGAAATTTCCAGTGCTAGGCCACACCGCCTTATGCACCGTCGGATCAAACTGGCCAGTAACAAGAGGAGGCACTAGGCAGCCAAAAGAGGCACCAACCTTGTGCGCCCCGGTTGGAAACCATTTTCCCACCAAAGCGATTATGCGTGCCTCTACTCCAGTGAGTTCAGGAGGCAATTCCACATAGTTGGGTTTCGATCTAAACAGGCCGCCTTTTGGCTTAGGTTCGTTCTTCCAATTAATTCTAAACAAGTTCTGAGGGGCTATGTCCCATAGTCCTGTGTGTTCAAGTTGCTTTTTGATTTTGTCTGGCGCTGTGTTTGGATTCTTGAGTTGAGAGAAAGTCGGAATGATGATGTTCCTTTCCCGGCACCGTTCGACTGTTCGCTTAAGCCGTTCTTCATTAACGGTAAGATCGATCAACATGCTTTCCTTCTATTTTTCGAAGCTTAGCGGTTCAATTAGCTTCCAAAGGATATCAATCTTGAACGTTTGCCTTGGCAATCAGGCGTAATTCCACTTGGACTTGACGCTAACCCCGGCTCTCTCTAGAAGTTTCCCCGCTCGGCGATTTGCTTCTTGAATGATCTTGCTTTCATCGAGAGTCTTCACTTGACGTTGTTCCATGAGGATTTCTCCATCGGCAATTACTGTGTCAACGTCTGATCCTTCAGCAGAATAGACTAAGTGCGAAATTGGATTCAAAATGGGCGTCAGGTGGGGTTTATCCATTCGCACTAAGACCAGATCGGCCTTCTTCCCGACTTCGAGAGAGCCGATTTCTTTCTCCATCCCAAGCGCCTTAGCCCCGTTGATAGTCGCCATTTCGAGAACATCCTCCGCACTCATCACAGTGGGGTCGGACAATCTGACTTTTTGTATCAGTGAGGCCAGTTTCATTTCACGAATCATATCGTAGCAGTTGTTGCTGGGTCCTCCATCACAGCCTAGACCAACATTTACTCCGTGCCTGATCATTTCTGGAACAGGAGCAATCCCGGAAGCCAGTTTCGTGTTAGAGGATGGGCAGTGAGCGACCGTTGCGCCTCTCATGGCAAGTATCCCCCATTCCTTCTCAGTCAACCAAACGCCGTGCGCAAAGACAACCTTCGGCCCCATTACTCCTACCTGATCCATGAATTCAGCAGGTAACTTCCCAAACTCCTTGTTCGCGTACTTGACATCCTCCTGCACTTCGCTGAGGTGCATTGTGATACCGGCCCCCAGCCGCTTCGCACCCTGCGCAATGCGACCGTATAGCTCAGGAGTGCATGCCCCCAGTGAACGAGCCCCATACCAGACCTGTACCCGTCCGTTCGCTTTACCATTCCAACGCTTGAAGTAAATGTCAACTTCGCGTAGGCATGTCTCGGCATCCTCGATCATGCCCTCATGCATTATACTATCCTCCGTCCCATAGCTTGGCATCCCCATGACGGTCTTGGAAAGAATCCCGCGCATTCCCGACCGTTGCGTGGTCTCTGCGATTCCATCAAACCCGTATCGCGAGTGTAACAAGCTCTCCAGGAAGGTGGTTGTTCCAGACTTTATCATCTCTAGCATGCAGAGTTCAGCGCTCGTCTTTCCATCCTCAGCGTCGAAGTTTCCTTGAAGCGGCCATACGAATTTCTGGAGCCAATCGATCAGTGAAGTGTCATCTGCACAGCCGCGGATGAGAGCCTGCGCGAGGTGAACATGCGTATCAACCAAACCGGGGAGTATGACCTTCCGGCTGGCATCGATTTCGAATTCTGCACGGCGTTGGGGCTTGAGCTCACTTGTTTTTCCAACTTGCGTGATCAGCCCATCTTCAAGGAAAACTGCCCCATCTCGAATTATCCGACGCCACGGATCCATCGTGATTATCGTCCCGCCCTTTATGAAGACCGAAGTCATCGGCATCGATTTGCATTGAACATCTGCCTGTACTTACCTTTATTGAGTCATGAATGAGCCTTTGTACGGTTGGCAAGTCGGCTCCGAGATGAGGCAAATTCTAGAGAGCTAGTCAATTGCTTTGCGAAAGTCTTCCAGTGCTCTATTTAGTGTTACAACTGCTCCTTTTTGTAGGCGTTCAATTGCCGCGAGTGCGGATTTGTGAGCCTCTTCGCTTGTTCCCGCCACACAATCCGCCGGAACCTTGACTTTGAAATCGAATTGATGCGCGTCCATGGCTGTAAGATAGACGCAGACGTCGGTTGCTGCTCCTGTAATGTAGAGCGTGTCCGCCTTCAATCCGTTTAGTAGTATTTGCAGGTCAGTTCCAAAAAATGCGCTATATCGCCTCTTCGTTATCACATAATCTAACTTGCTTGGCGTTAATTCTTCTACGATTTCGGCGCCCCTGCTTCCTTCAACGCAATGAAGTCGTTCATCTCCATCCAACTCTCGTCCAAAATCCACCTTTTGCACCCTATGCACTTCCTGCGTAAATATGCAGGGAATCCCAACGCTGTGCGCTTCCGTGACTAGCTGTCTGACTTTCGGTACTATTTGCGGTGCGCCTTTGCATGGGACGGGGCCATCGGGGTCAACAAAATCGTGTTGCATGTCAATTATCAGTAACGTCCGTTTACTCAAATCAAATCCCTTATGGTCGTTGAGTTCCTAAGTAGAATTCTGTCGAACCAGTAAATCCTTTCGCAGAAACTAGATTCATAGTATTCGGACGAATGAGAGGCCCCTAGGGATTGCTCGCGGATTACGTTGGATGTGCTGCCCGGATTCGGTAACCATGGCTCCTGACCCTTTCAATCCAGTGAGCTCCTCCCGCTAGTTTGGAAGATAGTGAACCATTTGTCACATAATTTTAGGAGGGTTTGATGAACCGTCCTTCTCCGGGAGTTCCTACAATGTGTCCATCCTTCATGATCAGTTTACCCCGAAGATATGTTGCAACACATTGGCCCTTAACTTTCCAACCGTCAAAAAGAAATGTCTCTTTGGCTTTGGTTTCGAGTTCATCAGCTTTCAGTGTCCACTCCCTCCGAGGATCCACTAGCGCAAAATCAGCGTCAGAGCCCTCCGCTATTTCGCCTTTCATAGGATGAAGACCGAAAATTTTTGCTGGTTTCGTGGAACAGAGTCTTACGACATCCTCTATGGTAAGTCTCTTGTTTGCTACCTCCGTAAGGAGCAGCGGGAGTCGTGTTTCCACGCCAGGTGTTCCGGGCGGTGCCTTCCAGATATCTTCCCTTCCGTCGTCCTTTTCCTTCTTGGAGTGAGGTGCATGGTCACTTACGATCATGTCAATTGTGCCATCGGCAACACCCTGCCAGAGCGCTTCATTGTCAGCCTTGTCTCTAGGTGGTGGGTTGAATTTTGCGTTTGGGCCGTGTTTTTTGAGCGCATCCCTGGTGAGCAGGAGATAGTGTGGGCATGTTTCAGCTGTCGCTATTGATCCATTCTGCTTCCAAAAGCGAATGAGGGCAACAGCTTGACGAGTACTGATGTGGAGTAGATGAAGTCTCACGTGAAGTGCTTCGGAAATCGTCAGAGCTTCTGAAACTGCCAAGGCTTCAGTGAATTGTGGACGGGAATCGGAGTGGGCTGAAGCATCATGTCTGCCCTGTAGTTGGAGTTGCTCGGTCAGAAAACTGATAGTGTTATCGTGCTCGGCATGAATACAGAGAACTTTACCGGTCTCCCTCACTTGAGCCATGACACGGTAGAGTGAGGCAGCGTCCGTTACGAAAGTACCTGCGTATTCATGTGTTCGTTGTGAGGGTGGGGCTACCATGTAGGTCTTGAAAGCTATGGCCCCGACCTCGACGAGTCCTGCAAGCTCGGACAAATTGTCGACTCCAGCACCGGCGTAAAGGGCGAAGTCGACTAGTGCTCTCGGTTGGACCAGCTGGACTTTTTCAATAAATTTCTGCCTCGAGGTGACGACTGGTTGGGTAGTGGGCATGTCGAATATTGTAGTCACGCCTCCCTTTGCTGCAGACCTTGTCCCCGTTAGGAAATCTTCTTTCTGAATCATCCCTGGGTCGCGGAAGTGGACGTGTGTGTCAATTAGGCCTGGAAGGACGTACAATCCCGACGCATCGATTTCCTCATCAGCGTGGACGCTGCTCTGGCTCGAAACAGAAACTATCTTCCCTTTGTCAACAAGAATAGAAGCATCTATTGCGCCCTTTTCGGTGATGACTTTTCCCCCGTGAATCAAAAGATTCGGCACTTTCATCTTCACTTTGGGAGTACCGACCGTGACGAATCTTATAACCTATCATTTTACAAGAGACGGAGGTCGACGAATACCGTGTCTCAGAAGCCCGAATCTTTCTGAGAATCCGCGATACGCCTTATTTACATAACCCAGACTAGTCCCGAGTGATTAGACCTTGTCATTAACTGGAAGGGACTTGGTCTCAGTTCTTGATTTTGACAAACGAGAACTTGAGACCATCTTCAGAACAGCTGACCACATGCAACGCCTCACTAGGAAATGTGGGAGGCAATTGAAGGATTATGTGATGGCAACAATCTTCTTTGAGCCAAGCACAAGAACGCGACTTAGCTTTGAAACTTCAATGCATCGTCTGGGTGGATCAGTAATAGGATTTGCTGAACCGGGGATTTCCAGCGTCGCCAAAGGTGAGACGTTGGCTGACACTATCAGAATGGTTGAAGCTTATTCTGATGTTATAGTGCTGAGGCATAAGATTGAAGGCTCGGCGAAGTTTGCTGCTGAGATAGCTGGAGTTCCAGTTCTGAATGGGGGAGACGGTTCACAACACCACCCTAGCCAGACTCTCACCGATCTATACACAATTAGAAAGGAGTTCGGAAAAGTTGACGGATGCAATATTCTACTGATGGGAGACCTTCAGCACACACGATCAGCCTCATCACTTGCCTATGGTCTAGGACATTACAAGGAAGTTACGCTCTCTTTGGTGTCCCCTGAAAGCCTTAGGATGAGACCTGAAGTAACAGACTACCTTGATAGAAAAGGCGTGAAGTATCGAGAAAGCGAAGACCCGCTCAATTTCATCGACGAAGCTAAAGTAATCTATGTGACAAGACTGCAGAAAGAACGTTTTCCAGATCCCAAACAAGCAGAGGCACTCAGAGGAAGTTACATGCTGACGAGAGAACTCTTGAAACGTGCGCCGAAGGATGCTATAGTGTTGCACCATCTTCCAAGAATTGAAGAGATTCCACTAGAGGTCGACTATACGCGAAACGCTAGATACTTCGAGCAGGCTGCGAACGGCGTCCCAGTGAGGATGGCTTTTCTTTACCTAGCTGTTCACCATTCAAAGTATCGCGCAGTGAGGAAGCGTGAACCGGTATCCAGTGGTGTGCGAAAGTGTTTGAATTCGAACTGCATTTCCAATCAACCACGCGAACCAATTTCTCCATTGTTGAAAGAGGTCACTAGCAAAGGCGAGCGTGTGCTTCAATGCGAGTACTGTGGTCGTTACACGAAGGTATAGGACTTCAAGTGTTATGAGTTAAGTGTAGAGTTTGCTGACCGACTGGTTCTCAGCCAGCACGTTTCCACGCTTGATCACATATCTCGGAATGTCTCCAAATCTAAGTGCGTCAGCCACACTCGAACAGTTCAGCACGTTAATGTCGGCTACGGAACCCTTGGCGATTCCATAGTTGGTCAAACGTAGCATGCGAGCCGCGTTCTCGGTAATCATTCTAGGGATTTTCTCAAAGAGTTCTCGGGCATTGAGTTGGCCAGCGTAGGCGAGCAACCAGCCATTTCGGAGAGCACTGAAGTCGCCGAAGGGATTGAACGGATCGACCATATTGTCGATGCCGTAGGTGACGTTTACGCCCGCGGTAAGTAGCTCCTTTACACGCGTAATGCCTCTAGGCATTGGGGGAGGGTGTAGACCACCGCTCGTCATCATCGTGCATGGATTTGTTACGATGCTCACGTTGGCTCGTTTTATCAGACCTATTATCTTACTTGCGTAATCGTCCGAATAATAGGCCAAGGCAATGTTGTGAGCAGATGACGCTCTACCTCCGTAGTGATTTCTAATCACCTTTGCCAGGAAGTATTCCAGGTTTCTCCCGAACGACAAAACGTCATTGTGAACATCAACGTCCACATCCTTCTCTTTCGCTATCGAGAAAACGGTATCAAGGTGCTCTTTTGACTCCTCAATAGACACCTCAGCTTCAGGAAGGCCCCCCATGACATCTGCACCAGAATCAAAGGCCTTGTAGAGTAAATCCTCAGTTCCCTCTTGGTTGATAATACCTTCTTGAGGGTTGACTACGACCTGTAGGTCCACACGACCTGAATATTCGCGGCGAACCTCGTTCAGAGCATTAAGCGATTTTAGCTCTACGATTGGGTCGATATCAACTTGGCTTCGAATCACCGTCACTCCTTGCTTCAGTGCCAGTGGCATGACTTTCTTGATTCGCTCTTTCACAGTACTAACCGTGAAAGACTCTTTTGCTCTTTTGATGATTTCGCGCGCCTGGCCAATTGAGGAAGAGAAGCCGAAATCTTCTGAGAGCAAAACCTTGTCTAGATGTACGTGTGGTTCTACAAAAGTTGGTAGAACTAGAGCGCCCTGTGCGTCAATCTCCCTATCCGCGCCCGCCGATGGTTCGGTCGCGATTTCCGATATTCGCTCGTCTTCGATTAAGATTGAAACCAGTTTGTCAGAGGAAAGTGTTTTCGCGTTGCGAATGAGAATAGCCAAAACAAGAGGTCCCCCTAACGTTTCGCATAGAAACACAAACTCCTTACAAATAGGTGTCGCCTCAACCATGGTCGGGTCGAGTACGCGCTTTTTTCACCCGGCTTATTCCGCCCCAGCGGAAGCCAGCTTTACGCTACATGTTAATAATCGAGCAAAGGAATTGCAATCAAAGAAGGTCATCTTGAGTTCCGTGCTCGTAACCGTGAGTGCATTCGGCTTATGGCAGATGATCCTAGGGGCGAAGAGACGGCAAGTAGAAACAAATGGGCAGACGCTTCGAGATCTAATCAAAACTCTGGATGACTCTACGTCTGGGGAACTTGAGAAGCAGGTCCTCGCGACTAACGGAAAGTTGGACGCTAAATTCAGGATATTCGTGAACGGGAAAGCGAGCGATACGCTGGATACCACATTGACGGACGGTGATGACGTGCTATTGTTCTCAGTTATAGATGGCGGCTAAGTGGCGTCAAGAGAAGGAGGGTAAGAGTTCCTTTCCAAACCTTTCAACCTGCTCGTCAATCTCGCTTAGATTACCAACTGCAGGTATCAAGACCAGCTCTTGAACTCCTGCATCCGAGAAGCGCTGAATCATCTCTGCGCAATCTTTAGGCGTTCCCGTAATCGCACTATTCGGTGTAGCTTCGCTCCACGAAGGCAAGTCGCAATGTCTTGAAATATATTCAGCGGCAACCTGTTTCGTCTCTGCGCCGCTTTTACCCATTCTAATCGGAACCATGTCGCAGTTTCCAAACGTGTTTGTCGCTTTCCCAGCCACTTTGACGCTGTCAAGAACTTTGCGCCAGCTCCTTCCGAAGCTTTCGGGAGTGTAGAAGTAAGAGATCCATCCGTCTGAGAGCTTCCCAACCCGGCGCAATACGGTATCAACATAACCGCCCATCCATAACGGCGGATGTGGCTTCTGGACCGGCTTCGGTTCCATGGTTACATTTCTTAAAGTATACTGTCCATACGTACCACTCACACTGTTCTCCGTCCACAATCGCTTCATGACCCGCATGTTCGTCTGAAGGGTTCGGCCGCGTGAATCAAATGGGTAACCGCACGCTTGAAACTCGCGTTCATACCAGCCCGCTGCAACACCTAGCGTAACCCTTCCCTCGCTCAAGTTATCGAGAGTTGCCACTTGTTTCGACAGGACGACAGGGTTTCTGATTGAGAGTACCAATATACCCGTTCCAAGTCTCACACGTTTCGTGGTTGCGGCAACAGCCGTTAACATGGTCAAAGAATCGTAAACAGGGAAAACATTCTTCGAACCAAGCAGAATATGATCCCAGACCCAAATTGATAAGTAGCCTAACTCTTCTGCTTTGATTGCGTGCTCTACTAAAACTCGTGGGCTTATTGACTCTCCGGGGGCAACATAGTTCTGCAGGGCTAGACCAAATCTGATTTTACCCATCGTTTACCCTAACCTCGAATCAGGCGACTCCGCACCAATCCAATATGGTTAGTGCATAGACCTTTGTAGCGGCGATCAGATCGTCTATCCTAACGTACTCGTTTGTTGCGTGCATTTGGTCCGTGGGACCCGGTCCGAATATTACTGTTGGCGTGTGCGCATATTTGTTGAGAAATCGTATGTCCGCTGCGCCAGTTCGTCCGCTAATACTCGGTTGTACGCCCAAGGCCGCTTCGTAGGCGGATTTTAGGGATTTAACGATATCATGGTCTACGGGGATTTCTGAAGGCTCTGCAAAATACCCAGTGTACCTTATTGCTGGAGTGTTCTCCTTCAGCCATGGATCAGGGGATGTAGATGATTTCAGGTGTTCTGCGAATTCGTTCTTGACACTGTCAGAGTCTTCTCCGGGAACCGTTGCCATGCTACCTTTGAGAAGGCATGAGTCAGGGAAAGCACTTGGGTAGGATCCTGCTTGGAAGACCCCGACGAGGCATGGGATCGTTTCTCTAATGTTCGGGTAGAGATGATGGGTGATTTTTCTCATGCGTTCTTCTTGAAATTCAGAGACCGCCTTGACGACTAAGTAGCCCTTGTCGATTGCGTTTACGCCTTCCCACTGGCGCTGGATTCCCGCGGGTTTGCCTTTGACGTGGATTTCATACCATATTCGCCCGATGCAGGCCGGTTGGACATTCATGCTGCTTGTCTCGCCACTGATGCCTGCGTCAGCCGTGTAGCCGCGCGTAATCGCTGCCAGGGTTCCGTTTCCGCTTAACTCTTCATCTACAGTATATTCGAGAATTACGTCTCCCTTGAGTTTGAGTCCAGACTTCATTATGGCATGCATGGCCATGCTGTAAGCTGCTAGGCCAGACTTCATGTCGGATGCTCCGCGCCCGAAAATCTTGCCATCTCGCACGGTCCCAGCCCACGGATTAGTTTGCCAGGCATCCTCTGGTCCGGCTGGAATCACGTCGACATGGCCGTTGAAAAGTAGTGAGCGGCCTGAGGCTTGTCCTTTGTAAACGCCAACTACGTTCGGTCTGTTCTTGTAGTCTCGATCAACTGGAACATATCCCGGATGGCGTCTCAGCTCATCGAGGTCGGGTTCCCAAACATCCACTGCGATATCCAAGTGATCTTTCAGCCAGCGGGAGATGAAACCTTGAATTTCCTTCTCCTCGCCCGTTACACTGGGGTACGAAATGAGTTCACGGAGGAAAGTAACGATTTCTTCACGGGCGCCATTTATTTGTGAGAGAACTGTTTCGCGCGGATTGGACACTTCAGTCAACCTCCCCTTAACATTACCTTCTCTGGATCGATGGCTCTCAGGATCTTAAGTTCGCTTTGGGTGGGTGGGGCTGTTCTTTGAAGGTTGTTTGCGATGGGTAGGTCAAACCCAGTGTTCTCTTGTACGTAAGTCGCCTCAACACCGTTGTGTAATGCTTCGAGCGTAAGCTTCTTTGTCGTTGTGTCAAACCCCATAATTCCCAGGTCGGTCACCACTTTGTAAGGTCCCCCGAAAATCAGTCCCGCGTTGCTTCTTGAATTGCCCCCGGCTAAAAAACCCGGGCTAGTGACGAAATCAACTTTCTCCACGAACCTACGTTTCTCATGGGTCACGCTGATGATTACGCGTGTTGCTGAGGAGGCTATGTCGTTCGCTCCGCCGCTTCCAGGGAATCTGATCTTTGGCCGCTCAATACTTCCAATCAATGTGGTGTTTATGTTACCGAATTTGTCGATTTGAGCAGCACCCAGGAGGCCGTAATCTAGGAAGCCCCGTTGTTGGTAAAGGAATATGTCGGTGATGCTGCAGAACGCCATGGCCCTTCGGCCAGCGCGCACCTCATTCGTGGACAGAGGCATTTTACCACGTTTTAACTCCGGCGCTATTATCCCGCCTTCGAATACGATAGACAGATTCGGGCTGTGGGTGAGCTGAGCAAGTAATGCCGCAGCCATCGGTAGGCCTATTCCAACGAAGACGGTCTTCCTATCGTCTAGCAGTCTTGACGTGTTGACCGCTATCAATTCTGCCTTCGAGTATTCGCTGCTAGTTGAGGACATCTTTCATATTCCTCCTCAATTTCTTTAATCTATTTGTTCCGATTTTGCTGAGAAATTTCTGAAATGATTTGGGTCCGCATACGAATTCGTCGACGTAGTCTTTTGCGCCTTCAATTCCGTTTTCGTTGGTCCGTTCCGCGAATTTCGCGAAGTGATCGAAATCTGCCTCATATTGACCCCAGCACTCGCTGGGATAGGACCCGTTAGGGACCTTGACGACTGCGTCAACGCAGAAGAACGGAATAGATGTCATGTCCGGTTGCTTTCGGAATGTTTTCGAATCGACGACTTTTTCAACGGTCACGATCACATGTTCAGATGCTCGAGCGATGTCTTGATCCATGAACTCATAGCCGCCTATATGCACGTTGCCAACTTCGTCAGCCACTTGAGCATGGATAAGCCCAACATCAGGATAGAGTGCGGGAACAAGAAGCAGCTTCTCGCCAGAGTACGGGCAGGTCATGTTTTTGATGTCGTTTGCCTTTTCGAAATCAGTTCCAAGCATAGAGAATGTAGGGAGAAAGGTAATTCCCATGGCCGCTGCCCTGTATCGAAGCCCAAGTGAAAGGTGACTCCATTCTTCAAAAGTAACCAGTTTCTGCTCGACGGCGGAACGCATGACCCTTGAAATCCCCCAAGCATAACCTACACTCCACCAACTGGTCACTACTTTTCTCAGCAATGCCGATCCGAGAAGAATGTCAGCCTCCATTCCAACCAGGCTTCTTGACAGCGTTAGTCCTCCAATTCGCTGGCGTATAATTTCGTGGATTGCGGCGGTCGGTGTTCTTGAGTATAGGCAGCCGCCGATCGCAATGTGGGAGCCTTCGCTGATGAATTGATTAACTGCCTCGTCGAGGGCCATGATTTTGGATTGAGGTGCCTTGGTTTTCTCTTCAATCTTCCGTCTCTTTTGCTTGAGGTCAAGCGCGTAGCGTGATGTCTCCGTCTTCGACAACGCTCCAATTCCTAGAGGTTTGTCGCGCAAGTTGTTAGAAGAACAGAAAACAGTGTCGGTTGAAAGTGGCTTGTGGCAATGGTTATATCGTGATGGAGAACACTCAAATTGTGATAAAAATGTCAACTAAACCAGGAACTAAGAAAACACTAGCTATTGTTGTAGCCGTAATCGTCATACTAGCAGTCATCGCTGGAGCTTACTACTACACGACTTCGACGGCCCCCTCAATGCAAACAACATCAATGACGTCCCAAGTGACGTCAATGCAGGCGTCAATGAACGCAACATCTGCCGCAGCTACTCAACCCATCAAGATCGGTTTGATTACACCGCTAAGCGGGATCTACGCCCCTGACGGGATGCAAGTTCAGCAGGGTGCGCAAATAGCCGCCGATCAGCTTAACGCGGCTGGCGGAATTATGGGCCAACAGGTCCAAATTATTGCCCAAGATGAGGGCGCAACTACCTCGGACACTGTAAACGCTGCACAAATTCTAGTCAACCAACAAAAAGTCGACTTTATGATAGGCCCGTATTTCAGTGGAGACGTACGAGCAGTGCTACCAATAACAACGGGCGCGAAAATGGTTCAGATCCTCACCGTATCCAGCCTAGACGGGTTAATGGTGCCACCTCAGAACCAATACCTATTCCGAGTGACACTGCCCGACAGCGGATACGCCGTGATGGCTCTTGCCTTTCTGAACATGACACATGCGAAGACTTTTGTTTATGAAGCGGAAGACTACGGATACGCGCATGAAATCGGGAGCTTCCTCACTAACGAGAGCGCAAGCGCCGGCGTAAAAATGCTCTCAGCAGACTACTTCCCGGACACAGCCAGTGATTACTCCTCAGCCCTAAACAAGATTGCAACACTCAAACCAGACGCTGTTGTAGTTGTCATGGAAGGAACGAACGGCATAGACTTCCAGAAACAATACGGCGCGAACCCAGGGGTAAATACAATACCCATCTTCCACCTCGAAACACTACTGATATTGCCAACGAATGCGCAAAGCATCAACGCAGCCGTCCCCAACGGAGTCAACGATGTTTTCGTGGGACCGATCAGCACAATAACAAATGACACAGCTGCCTTCCAGCAAACCTTCCAGGCGAAGTATGGCATAACTGCGAGCCACTACGCCATGGATGGATACGATGGAGTGATGATCCTCGCGAACGCAGTTAACAAAGCGGGCAGCACTAACTCGGACGCTGTAGCAAGCGCATTGACAACAACTAATTACACTGGCCCCGGAGGACACGTCGTGTTCTTAAGCAACCACAACCCGACCGTCGGTCCAGGCTACTTGACTGGCACGATCTACCAGATAACAGTAAGCAACAACAATATCCACTACAACATCGTGTGGCCATCAAACGCATCGAATTCTACAGCAGTTAATCCAGCCACTGGACAACCTTACACCTGACATCGAACAACAGAACATATAGCCTACCCTATTTCTTCCCTTTTTTCTTGCGTGTAACACGTGTCAGCTTCACCCTTTTTTGGACTATACCTTTCGCTTATTTCCGGAGTAAGCTACGGCCTCATAATCAGCCTACTAGCCGGAGGCTTGTCGCTGATCTACGGGGTCATGAACAACGTTAACACTTCGCACGGTGCCTTCTACATGCTTGGTGGTTTCCTAACCTTCTTTGCTGTCAGCAGTCTTCACCTACCGATTGTCGTCAGCATAATTTTCGCGTTTGCATCAGCTTTCGCGATTGGCCTCGTTTTCCTGTTCGTTTTGATCCCGAAGAGGATGTGGGTATCAAGTAACCCGGACTCGCAAAACACGGTGATGATTCTCTTCCTCGCACTGGCACAGGTGCTTCAGCAAGGAGTTTTCATCGTCTACGGCGGCGGGTCTATCGCTGTTCCAAGAATATCGTTTGGGAGCATTCTAGCGCCAGGCGGCATATTCATTTCGTATCAAACCCTGATCGCGATCGCCATCTCTTTACTCTCTTACGTAGGCCTATTCCTTTTCCTGCGCGATACGAAGATTGGAAAAGCGATCCGAGCTTTCTCTCAGGATAGGGAATTAGCTGAAGCTATGGGTGTTCGGGTAAGTACAATAGCATTGATAGCGTTCGGACTTGGCGTGTCCCTAGCGGCGTTGAGCGGCTCCCTTCTTTCATCAGTTTACAGCATAACTGCCTCCACAGGCTGGAACGAGTTAGTGATAGCTTTCGTGATAGTTACTTTTGGTGGAATTGGAAGTATATCCGGCAGTTTTCTTGGCGGATTGGTATATGGAATAATTTACGCGATTACGCAGTATTACCTTCCAGCATACTCATTCGTGATAGCGCTTGTTCTAATCTACGTCGTATTGGTCAACAAACCCACGGGGATACTCGGCGAGATTATTGAAAGAGCTTGAATCTGGAAACCGGAGGCTAATGCTGGGCAACATCAAACTAAATGATGTTAGTTTCGTAATACTCATCGCCGCGCTAGTTCCGAGTGTTCTTGTTCCTTTCACAGGCATGCTGTATTTGCGATTTATCATGATGTACTTCTTTGCATACGCTATATACACTGCCAGCTGGGACCTTCTCTACAGCTATTCGGGCCAGCTCAGCCTAGGGCAGGCGCTACCTTTCGGATTAGGCACCTTCTTCACAATCATGTTCACCCAATTGTTCCAACTGCCACTCATCCTCTCTGCCGTGCTTGGCACGTTGGCCGCGGCGGCAGTTGGAGGTAGTGTCGGTGCCACCACCATCAGGCTGAAACCAGGATATCAGGGAATAGCGATCCTTCTCTTCTCACAAGTACTTTACTGGATCACGCTAATACTCTATGGAGAAGAAGGACTGTCTGTCTTCAGTGCCACCGCGCCGAGCCAGTCAACAGTGTACATGGCAGGGGTGCTCGTTTTCGCGGTCGCAATGTTCGCCGTATATATGATTCACCATTCCAACTACCGACTGAAACTCTTTGCGATTAAAGGAGACAATCTAGCTGCAAACGTTTCAGGCATCAACGTTGCAGCTCACAAAATTCTAGTTCTCTTCTTGAGTTCACTTATCGCCGCCATAGGCGGAACGTATTACGCTGTGTTCACTTCACACGCTGACTTCACAGTGTTTGCAGTTCCGAATTCCTTCCTGCCGATTGGAATGGCGATAGTCGGGGGAACGGGGTTCCTAGGGGGAACAATAATCGGCAGCGCAATCATAACCGTGCTCATAAGGGTCCTCCCGATTTGGTATTCGCTTGCAATAACATACTTTGTATACGGAGTGGTGGTCATCGTAATACTCAGGTTACGGCCTACGGGCATCGTTGGGTTACTCCAACGCAAAACGACGAAAGGAAGTTCTAGAGTTGCTTCGGGTTGAATCCATAGAGAAAAGGTTCGGAGGGCTAATGTCCTTGAACAAGGTCAGCCTCAAAGTCGAGAAGGGTAAAATATACGGCTTAATCGGACCCAACGGATCTGGAAAATCAACCCTCCTCAACCTTGTAACAGGTGTACTCAGACCGAGCGCTGGCAAAA
>Ga0326727_10011608_pt1 | contig 20413 bp, 22 predicted proteins | sample MB2enrmetagenome_FD_207643 | JGI IMG/M metagenome (GOLD analysis project Ga0326727, IMG submission 207643) | Lab enriched peat soil microbial communities from McLean, Ithaca, NY, United States - MB29MY | ecosystem: Environmental > Terrestrial > Soil > Wetlands > Peat | place: USA: New York...
GAGCGACATTTTCGCCACTGCACAGGAGAAATGATGAGCGAGGGGCGAGCAACCATGCTTGACGCGCTTTGTATTAGAAAGCCCCTCCTCGGGTCTGAACCCTAATGCGCTTGTTTTGGGTCTAGAGCCAGGATGAAGCCAAGTGCGGCCAGAGCCGCGAAGAACAGCAGTGTCCGTGTGACCACCGGTTCGCGATAGACGGGAACGCCTCGCTGCCAGTAATTGACGAGAGTGACGCCGGTGGTGTCGTGTGCGTTCATAGTTGATCCGGAAGGCCGGTTTCTTTCTCACGTTCAGGTCTCTCCGCCTCGTGACGATTCCAGTTGCGCTTGATGACCGCGCCGAGCAGGTCGGCGGCGAGAATTGGCCCCGAGAGCCACTTGTAGAGGACCGACGTCACGCTGGTTGCGTAATAACCCAGCGAGGTCGAGCGGAGCGTGGGGAGGCCGATCTTCTCGAACGACACCTTGGAGAGATAAAACACCTGTGTTCCTCCCGCCTCATACTCCCCGTAAACCCGGTTCTTGAAATACTTGCCGGGTGAGGCGGCGACGCGCTCTTTCGCCTTGGCCAGGAGAGCCGCGCGCTTGCCGAAGATCACCGCCCCCGTAGGACACACCGCGGTGCAGGCAGGCTGCTGGTTTTTCTTCAAGCGGTCGTAGCAAAACTCGCATTTGACGATCCTTGGATTCCATTTGTCCCACTCGAACTTCGGCACCTCGAAGGGGCAGCCCACCTCGCAGTAGCGGCATCCGATGCAAAGAGAGCCGTCCCAGGTGACGGCGCCCCATTGGCTCTTCTTGAGAGACCCGAAGGGACAGCCGGTCACGCAATCGGGATCGAGGCAGTGCATGCACTGCCTCTTGACGAAGGCGAAGCCGGCCCCCTTCGGTTCCTGGTAGAGCTTGATGATGTTCTTGGTCTTTGAATTGAGGTCTGCCGGCATGTGCCAGAGACCCCCGGAGAGCGACGTGTCAGGCGGCAGGCCGTTTGCTTCGCTGCATGCCGGCATGCACGCCTTGCAACCGGTGCAGATCGTGTTGTCGTAGAGCATGGCCACGGCGTCTGGCGGGGCCACAGGGTGCGCCGGGTGCTCAACGGCGGCAGCGGGTGCGGCCAACGTCCCTCCCAGGCCGGCGACCCCCAGGAGGGCCTGACGGCGGCTGATTCGAAGGCTCATGGGTGCTCCTTTGACATACTAGCCGGCGATTCGCGACCTCCGGGCGGCCGCCCATCGCCCGGATCAGAGCCGCGAAGCGTGGGTGGGGGTCCTTGCCGTTCGGTGCCACCGGACCACATCAGGCGGAAGAGTTCGCCTGGCGTGGTCCCGGTGGTGCCCAGATAAGCATGACCGACCATGAAAAGAGCCAGGAGAACGCCGAGGTAGGTATGGGCGAGAGCCCAAGGGGCGATGCCGGGCGCGCCAAAAAGTTCTTTGGGCAGTCGATCGGGGAAGAGCAGCGCCCATCCAGTCACGATCAAGATTGGAAAGGGCAGGTACATCACGACCACGTAAGACAATTTCTGTAGAGGATTGAACTTCCGTTCTCCAGTTTCCGGGTAAGGATGAGGCGAGCCAACGAAAATTCCCCACAAATAATAGCGGGCCTGCCGGATCAATCCCGGCGCGAAATCGCCGGCCACGAACCTGTAATAACGACCATTCCCCAACCTCAAATTCCCGTACAGGAACAGACCGTAGAACAGGGTCAGAAGGATGCCCGCCGTGTTGTGAATCAGGACATCGGCTCGGAACTTAACCGACGGCGGCCCGGGCTTGGCGTAATGCATACTGACTCCAGTAATAAGCAAGGTCACGAAGAGCAACAAATTGCTCCAATGCCAGACACGGAGCCAAAAAGGATATGGATCGGACTCGCGCCTCATAACCTCCTCCTGAAACCCGCGAATAACCACCGGCCGGCCCCATGCGCCGCAACGCCGAGAACGGTCAGCCCCGTCAGCCCAAGAGTTGCCCAATCGAGCCACCTGTTCCGGATAGCCCCAGTCACGTACGCTTCATTAAACAGAATCTCGTTTACCCATCCATGCTCGGCCCGCCTCTGCACCGCGAGAAACGCATACAGCCTGCTAACCATGAGCGAGTTCTGCGAATGGCATGGCGTGCAATCCCTGATGGCCTCCGACTTGGGGAGAATGAGATGCAGGGTCTGCTGGTCGCGGGGAGTATGGCAGGCGACACACACATTGCGCTGAAGGTGCAACTCCACATGGGGAAACAGCCGATGCTTTTGCGTCAGGCCTTCAAAGGCGAGTTGCCTGGCGGCGGGAGTGTCTCCAGCAGCGTGGCATCCCAGGCAACTTCTGTTGAACACGGGAATTACTTCCGAAATATTCGTCATGCGGCTTGACGGAATAAAGTAATGGGGCGAGTGGCAATCAGTGCAGCGAAAATCCGCATCCACCATTTTGACATGGACACTTGCCTTCATCGCGCGATCTTGTCGAAATCGATGGGAGGGGTAGCGGGCCCTTCGTGGCAGTCAACACAGTCATCAGTGGCTTGGCTTGTGTGAGGAACCTTGTCGAACCCTTCGGTGTGGCAGAAGGTACAGTCCAAAGCGTGATGCACCGACCGCGCGTACAGCTCTGGATCAATCGTGGTGTCGTTCGGCTTATGACACGTCATGCAGGGAGGCGCTTTCTCGCCTGCTTGGGCCATACTGGTCGGGACCAACCAGGTCGCGCCGGCGACGAACAGCGCCACCCAACCAATGGCCCTCATGGCCGTTCCTCCGGGCCGGTTCCCGAGCCGCCGTTGGCGGGTCCCGCACTGGCGGAAGGGCCGGGGCCGGGGACGCTCTCATCGTCCGGCACGGTGGAGAACTTGCGCGAGGCAACATAGCTCGCACCCGCGAGCGCGCCCGCCGCGAGTCCAACCAAGCCGGCTGCAATTGGGCTCACCTTGCCCTGCGGCTCGATGATGGGCGGGTACGCCGATGGAGGCGCAACCTCCGTATGGAGGGGGACCACCTGGAACTGAGGCATGCGGAATGCAACGTGTTTTTCGGTGCAGCCGATGCATGGTGCGCCGATGCCAATCGGCCACACGTCAGGAATCTCATTGAAATGCCGCGTCGCGCACCCTGCGTGAGTGTCTGGTCCCTTGCAGCCCATCTCGTAGAGGCACCAGCCCTGGCGATGGCCCTGGTCGCCGAATTGCTTCACGAAATGGCCGGCATCGAAGTGCGCCCGACGCGGGCAATGCTCATGAATGTGCCGGTCGTAGGCGAACTTTGGCCGCCTCTGCTGGTCCAATTCCGGAAGCGTTCCATTGGAAGCCGCCTGTAAGACAACGCCAAGGAGCGTATAGGGGTTGGGAGGACAGCCTGGGAGATTAACAATCCTCGCTCTGGGCAGAATGTCCTCGACGCCTACGGCGCCAGTCGGATTAGGATCTGCTGAGGGAACTCCTCCCCACGACGCGCATGACCCGATGGCGACGATGGTGGAGGCCTTTCCACCAACCTCGAGGAGGACGTCCATGGCTGGTCTTCCCGCGAGCTTCATGTACGCACCATGACCGCCGGTGGGAATCGAACCCTCGACCACGCAAATGTATTGGTTCGAATATCGTTGGACAGCCTCCGCCAGCGCTTGTTCCGCCAAAGTCCCCGAACCCGCCATCAGCGTCTCGTGATATTCCAGCGAAATGAGGTTCAGGATCAGATCGTCCAAGCCGGGATGCGAGGGGCGGAGCAGCGTCTCGGTGCATCCCGTGCAATCCTGAAAGTGCAGCCAGATCACAGGAGGACGAATGACTTTCCCGAGTGCCGCAGCAACGTCTGCCGGAGTCTTCTGGTCAGTGATCGCCAGGGCGGAAGGCGCAGCGACCATCAAGGAGGAACAGAATTTTATGAACGTGCGACGACTAATGCCACACCGCATCAATCGCTCATCGATTGTCTCCAAAACAGGAGCGGCAGGAAGAATCCCCAACATACGCTTTTCTTTCGTCTAGTACGCACTGTTGTTCGGACCCGCGGTCATCATTTTACGCCGCCGGTTCAGAGAAGCAAGGGGAATTTAGGGGAATTCAGGGTTGCCGAAGCTTAGCGGAAGCGGCAAACCATTTTTGCAAACCATTTTTGCGTGGACGGCGCCCGCTCGAAGTGTACCCTCCACGCCATGGATCACACCGATCAACGCGACCTGCCCCACGCCTGGCGTCGGGCCGTGGAATCCCGGCCCCGCCGCCAGGGCCTGATCGAGGTCTCCATCAACCAACAACCTGTTCCCCCATTTTTCTCCGAAATGGGTGTCATGAACTCATTTGTCGCACCAACATGAAAGTACTTGAATTGATGAATCCCAGAGTTATCACCGTGGGCCCCAAGACGCCGCTGCGCGAGGTTCTGCAGCTTATGCTCCGCCACCATCTGAATGATATTCTGGTCGTGGACAGCCAGCAGAGGCTCGCGGGCATCGTCACATACTCCGATCTAAGTCATAAATTGCTCCCAACTCAGAAAGAATTAATGGAGCATGAAGAGTACCTTACCACTCCTCAGTTGATGGAAGACCGCTTTAGAGAGGTCACCGGTGTTCCAGTTGAGAAGATCATGACCAGAGACGTCATGACCGTATCCCCCGATCTTGAGGTGCTCGAGGCTGGGGCGACAATGGCTGCCCGCCGCGTCAAGCAATTGCCGGTGGTCCAAAACCATAAGGTAATGGGAATCATCAGCCATACAGACATCGGTTGGGGCCTGATGATGCAATATCCTGAATGTATGAAGCGTTGAGGCTAAGTCAGGCTGTTGGTTTCCTCGCGCAGCCGGTTGGTATGTTCGCTTTTGGCTGTGTCTCTCAGCACGGCATCGAACTCCTGCACACGGCGGAGGACCGGCTCAACGCCTTTCACGGAGGCCACCCCTTTTTCGACTGCTCGAGCGAGCCGGTACGTGTGACCATACATTGAATAATAAATGATTAGCACTTTCATGTAGCATCCCGAGGTTGATTGTCTGTTTACCGTGTTCTCTCTTTCCGTGCCACGCCATCACGTCAAGTCGAACCGCAAGAACCCAGAATCCGCGTCGGCGAAGATGGCCAAACGCAAAGCGAGACAGATAGCCAAACCTCGCACCTCCCAATGTCTTGCCAAGCAAGCAAGGGCAGCGTTCCTGTAATGACGGGCGGGGCACCTCATTTCTTGTACACGCCGCCTGGAGGACGCGCCTTTCCTCGCAAAACGGCTTTCTCGACGGTGGAATTGGGCCTCTAGAGCTGGCTTGGTACCACAGCACTGCCAGCGTGATGCCGGCCTGCTGCAAGCGTGAGGCTTCGAAGGAGCTTCGAAGGGGTTACGATGGGGCTTCGAAGGGGTTTCGAAGGAATTCCCAGGAAATCAGCCGCCCGTTACAGTCTCTCGACCGTCTCAGCGACCCGATCATGGTAAGGGCATTGGGGGCTTATTGGCTAAATGCATTTTTCGCCTCTGAGATCGCCAGGAAGGAAATACTCGCCGGTGCGAATTCGACTCGTCCGGAGGGGATGCGCCTGCCCTGCAAATTCAGCACTTCATCGTTCGCCTCCAGCTTGAGTTCGTGTCCGTTGAGTTGAACATGGCCGTCCTCCAGGTTTTGCGCGGTAAGCGTGTAACAAAGCGCTGGCAGCGGGAGTTCAATGGATTCCGACTCAGTCCGGCTGGTATTGATCACCAAGATAGTCACGCCGCCAGGATGGTCTCGCAGAGAATGGGCATAGAGATGCAGACCTGGAACGGAGGGTCCGGCGTCCAGGACGATCGGGCCCATGAGCCTGCGCCACAACAGGGCTGCCCAGTAGTTAGGCCGCGGCGTCAGCGTGGCTTGATCGATCAGCCCATATTCGCTTGCCGCGAGTGTGTTGTGAAAGACCACCCTGACGCCCCGCCGGGCCAGCCGGCCGAGTTGGTCGAGATAGCGGAAGCTGTCCAGAAACGTGGGCGCCCACGGATTGCCACCGCAGGCTGCGTCCGCAGTCTCAGTCACCCAAATCGGTTTGCCTGGTTCGAAACGGTCGCGGAGCCCCGCGTAAAAATCGTACACGCGCTCCGTGCGGGATAGCCACTCTTCCGACAGCGCCGCTCCTGCCGTGGTCGTCATCTCCGTGCCCATTGACGCGCAACGCATCGAAACGGCGCCATAAAAATGGTACGAGAAGAGGTCAAAGACGGGCGCGGGGGTGGCGGCGAGCAGGTCCCTGGTTTTGAGCATGGGGATGGAAGAAGGCATAAGCGGGATACCTTCACCAACCGACCCGGGTCCAAGGATCAACATGTTGGGGGCTGCGGTCTTGGCGAACGCCCGAAAGACGGCGGAATCCCGCGCAAAAGCCGCAGCATCGTAGCCCGGAGGGGCTCCTCCGCTCGCGGCGATGGTTGGTTCATTGAACAACTCCGCCGCGGCGATTTCGCCGCCCACGGATTTGGTATAGGCGAGGAACCTTCGTGCCTGCTCCGGCGTCCAAACGCCGGCAGGGTCGCGAACGCCGCCGCTGATGGCAAAAGAGGTGACGACCTTCGCGTTCGCTGCGTGTGAAAAATCAACGACACCCGCCCACTCGCGCCGGGTTAAAACACCCTGAAAACCCTTCGGCGGAGTGGTTGGGATTGCATCGTCCGAATCCTGGAAATATGCGGAGTTTGCCCAAGTGCCGCTGACGCGCACATAGGCAGGCCCAAGGGCAGCCGCCAGCTTGCGTAGGCGAAAGTTGGACAAGTCAATGGGTGGCCGCGGTTCAAACAAGGAAGAATCCTGGCCGATCTGAAAAGACGCACTGTTCGATTGGGCCACGGGAGCGGCGGGGTTTTCTCCCTGGGCGCGTTTGCCTTGTTTGGCGTAAGGTTTCCAGAAACTGCCGCCGATGACCTCGGCCATCTCGACGTTATAGGACTGGTAACGCTCATCAACCCTGGCAATTCGCGGCATGACGGAGGGATTTATGGAAATGGGCGCCGCACTTGCAATACTCATGCAACCCACTGCCGCGCCCAGAGACGCGACGGCGACGCGGGCAGAGTTTTCGATAAGCTTCTTCGCCCAGCCACCCTGCCGCAAATCCTTTGTTCCCCACACCGCGCCCTGCTTCCCGGGTCGGTCTTCCAAACTCCGGTGTATGATGACAGTTGTGGCACTCAAAAACATCTTTGCTTGTCTGCCGTTAGGCATAGGTGAGGTCTTGTGGGCTTCCGTAAACCGTTGGAGCATTCGCGTCACGTCGGGTTCAACTTGAAAGAACTGCCGGAATCTCATGCGGGCGGGGCGGGTCATGCTTTGAAAATTACCCGGGCAGCACGGAAATGCAAGGGAGGCATGCTTTCATCCGTCCCCAGTTGTTGCTTTAACCGCGGAACACCCGGGTCTTCGCCTTCTCGTGAAAAACGTGGCAGCCAATAATTTTGCACGGCCAACAAAGTGAGGAAACGCATTAGACATTGATCTCGCATTGGGCGATGTTCATCACAATAGGTCAAGCGAATCACTCCGGTCCTCAGGGCGGTTGGGATTTGCCTCATGAACATGGCCTGCGCATCCAGATACTCTATGAAAACTCGGCGAATTGGCATTATTGGCAAGGGCCACGTAGGCAGCGCGCTCGCGCAAGGTCTCACGAGGGCTGGACACGATGTGAGGGCCATCGGCAATGAGCCGGCAAGTGTACGCGAGACGGTCCGGTGGGCGGAAATTGTTATGCTCGCGGTGCCGTTTACCGCGATTGACAGCGTGCTCAGGGAAGCTGGTGGCTCGGTTGAGGGCAAAACCTTGGTGGATGCCACCAACGCGCTCGGGTCGGACATGCAGTGGGCCATCGGTTTCACGACGAGCGGAGCGGAAGAGCTTCAAAAGAAAGTGCCGAAGGCGCGCGTAGTAAAGGCCTTTAACACCGTTTTTGCTCAGCACATGGAAACCGGCCGGCTTGGCGATCAGCAACTGACTGCTTTTGTCGCCGGAAATGATGCGGACGCAAAGAATGACGTGCTCGAACTCGCGCGGAACATCGGCTTTGACGCGATTGATGCGGGACCACTCAGCAACGCCCGGCTGCTCGAGCCGCTTGGTTACCTGAATATCCAACTCGGCTATATGTTGAAAATGGGCACGCAAAGCGGATTTAAATACCTTCACGATCTGAAAACGAGATAAGCAAAGGAGGATTTCATGAACGCCGTCATCAACAAAATTCCCGAGGGACCGGCAAGGGAACAAACCGATACGTCTCCTGCGCCGCCGCCGCGCTACATGGGCTTCACCGAGCAATACATCAATGGTTCCTGGCGACCTGGCAAGAAAGGCGAAAAGCGGAAAGATACGGACCCTTACTCAGGAGAAACCCTCGCAGAGATCGCCCTGGCGGATCAGAACGATCTCGACGAAGCGTACCAGTCTGCTGCCAAAGCCCAGGGCGGCTGGGCGGCGCTCCTGCCATCGGAGCGTGCCGCCGTCATACGCCACTCGGCCGCGATCATGGAAGCGCGGCATCAAGAGATCGTGGATTGGCTCATTCGGGAGTCCGGGAGCACTCGCATCAAGGCCGAACTGGAGTGGCAGTTTCTATGTGCGATTACGCAGGAGGCTGCATCCTTCCCCAACCGCGTGGCCGGCCGGATTCTCCCCCTTGATGAGAGCGGCAAGGAGAGCCGGGCATACCGTCAACCCCTCGGCGTGATCGGCGTCATCAGCCCGTGGAACTTCCCGATCTATCTTTCCCATCGTTCCGTTGGTCCCGCGCTGGCGCTAGGCAACGCGGTTGTTCTCAAGCCCGCCCATGATACGCCTATTACCGGTGGCCTGCTGCTCGCAAAGATATACGAGGAGGCCGGACTGCCGGTGGGTCTCCTGAATGTCGTGGTCGGCGCCACCCATGACATCGGCGATGCCTTTACGTTACATCCGATCCCACGCCTGATTTCGTTTACGGGGTCCACGCGGGTCGGCCGGCACATCGGGGAACTCGCCATGAAAGGCCCGGTGATGAAGCGCGTTGCGCTCGAACTCGGCGGCAATGCCCCCTGTGTCATTCTGGATGACGCCGATGTCGAACACGCCGTGCGCGCCACAGTGATTGGCAGGTTCCTGCATCAGGGGCAAATCTGCATGAGCACCAACCGCATCATCGTCGATGCCAAGGTTCATGACGAATTCGTGGATCGGTTCACGACGCATGTTAAAGGTTTGAAATACGGGAACCCCAATGATCCCGGCACTGCCGTCGGCCCGATCATCAATCAGAAGCAACTTGCCTCGCACCTGGCCCATATCCAAGGGGCCCGTGCTGCGGGGGCGCGTGAGGTAGCGGGAGGAGCTCCAGAGGGTCAGGTGCTGCCTCCGCACGTATTCGTGGACGTTAAGAACGAGATGCCTATCGCCCAGGACGAACTGTTTGGTCCAATCGCGCCGATTATCAAGGTCAATGGCGAGGCTGAGGCGTTGCGGGTCGCGAACGACACTCAGCACGGACTTTCAAGCGCCGTATTTACTCGCGACGAAGAGCGTGGTCTGCGCTTTGCGCTGGGAGTGCAGGCCGGCATGACCCACATCAACGACCAGACTGTGGACGACACGTCAACCGGCCCGTTCGGCGGCGAGAAGAACAGCGGTCTCGGACGTTTTGGCGGCGAATGGATCATTCACGAGTTCACTAGAGACCACTGGGTGACCATCAGGCACAAGCAGGCAGCGTATCCGTTTTAGCAAGGCAATTACGATGCGAGAGAAAAACAGCCGGGGTACTTTCGAAACCTTGCCCCAGGCAATGTTCTGAATGTGAGCCGGAAGATCAAACCGATACACGCTCCAAACATCGCAAAATAACTGAAACAATGAATGGTCCAAAGAAAGGAAATTAGATTATGAAAACATCAACTATAGAACCGAAGGAACCACCCAAAATGTACGAAACCGAAAATGACATCCCGCAAAAACGGCGGGAAGAACTGAACGCGCTGATGAACCGACGTTTGGCCGACGCCGTTGATCTCCAATCGCAGATGAAACAGGCGCATTGGAATGTGAAAGGCCCGCACTTCATCGGCTTGCATGAGCTTTTCGACAAGGTGGACGAAGCCGTGGAGTCGTACGTTGATCTCATCGCCGAGCGCATAGTGCAATTGGGGGGAATCGCCGAGGGTACGGTCCGCGTGGCCGCAGGACGCTCGCGGCTCGAAGAGTATCCTCTCACCATTGCCGACGGTGCGGCTCACGTCGAGGCTGTGGCGAAGGCGCTCTCGACCTTCGGACAGGAAGTACGCAATACGATCAGTGAGGCAGACGAGCTGGAGGACCAGGATACTGCGGATTTGTTCACCGAAGTTTCGCGCGGGATTGATAAGTGGCTATGGTTTGTCGAAGCCCATTCTCAAGCGCCAAAATGAACCGCCTATGAAAACGAATCCCTTAAAAAAGGGTGAGATAGAGATCAATTCCGTCGGCATTGGCACGGTAACCCGGAAGATGGTGCGGAAGCGCGCGGTTGAACTGGCCATCCTGGATGGTCGTTCCGCGCGTGAGGTGTCGAAATCCGATTGCGAAAGGGCCAGGCGCGAATTAACGGGCGAACCGGAGCTGGACCCTAAAGAAGCCGCCCTCGAAGCGGCCCCCGAGTTAGAACGCTGGGATCCGGTGCCCGGTTCGGAAGGCAAAAAGGTTCCGGTAAGTCCAGGGGAGGACGAGGACGAAGAGGGGCGAAGCGACGAGGAGCGACTCGTCGAAGAAGGCATCGAAGATGCGGAGCGTGATCGAACGGTTCAAGCCACCCCAGCCGCCGCGAGGAAGCGTAAAAGGATGAAGAAGGAAAAAGGAGCCGAACCGGGTTGACATCTCGCCTGGAGGGGGGCGCGACGGTTCGCCCAAGGTCGAGTTCGCGCCAACTGAGGCTGGCGGCCTGAGTTAACCTTATGAAATCGCATCGCGACCACGCGCCGCCGAAAGGCAACAGCGACGATCCAGTCGAGTCGGCCGTGCCGAGTGCGCGCTCCGCCGAAGCAAGCGAACTGGCCGAAGTCAAAGACCGTCTTTTCCGTCTAGCCGCCGACTTCGAGAATTTTCGCAAACGTACCGCCCAGGAGACTGAGCGCCGTGCGGCTGCACAGAAGGAGTTGTTCATCCACGATTTATTGCCGGCGATTGACAATCTTGAACGTGCACTCGCCAGCGGCAATACGTCCACTTCGCACGAACAACTTCGCCAAGGCGTGCAGATGACCTTTCACCAGCTTCAACAACTCCTGCGACGCCACGGCATCGAGCCGGAGGAAAGCCTTGGCCAGGTATTTGACCCACGTCGGCAGGAGGCCTTATCAACGCGTCGCGATCCTGCTCGACCGGACCACACCGTGCTCGAAGTTTTGCAGCGCGGTTATCGTCGCGGCCAGGAAGTGTTTCGCCCGGCGAAAGTCATCGTCAACGATCTGAGCCAAGCCGCTTCCGACTCGGCGGTGCCGGTGAATATCGCACCTGCCCCACAACCAAACCACCAGCCCGGCCAAAAGCGCGCCAATGATGCCTCTGACCACTAAAACAATTCGTTCGCTCTGCGAACCGTTAGCGTTCGGCTGCAAGATGCCGTCTTGAGCGACGCTTAGGTTGATCGCCGTCACGAACTATGCCGGTTGAATTCAAAGATTACTACGCCATCCTTGAGGTGCCGCGCACCGCCAGCGATCAGGACATCAAAAAGTCATTTCGGAAGCTGGCCCGCAAGTTCCACCCCGATGTGGCCAAGGACAAAAAGACCGCTGAGGAGAAGTTCAAGGAGATCAACGAAGCCTACGAAGTTCTGAGCGACCCGGAGAAGCGCAAGAAGTACGATCAATACGGCGCGAGTTGGAAAGAGAGCGGAGGGTTCCAACCGCCGCCGGGCTGGCAGAGTGGCGCCGGCCGGGGTGCCGACGGCGCGCAGACCCAGGAATTTCATTTTGGAGGCACGGGCTTCAGCGACTTCTTCGAGCAACTGTTTGGCCGCAGTGGACGCGGCGGTTTTGGATTCGAGGGGCGCGGTTTTGAGGCCGGTGAAGCCGCGCAACCCCGCGGCCCAGCGCGCGGCTACGACATCGAAGGCGACATTTTGGTCACCCTTGAGGAAGCAATGCGTGGCTCGGTGCGCAGTATTTCGCTGCAGCGCGCCAACCCGCGCACTGGCCAGACCGAGACGCAGACTTTCAAGGTACGCATTCCCGTCGGCGTGCAGGAAGGCCAAACCATCCGGGTCCCCGGCAAGGGCGGAGACGGCGTGAGTGGCGGCGCGGCTGGCGATCTCTTTCTCCACGTCCTTTATGCTGCGCATCCGGATTTTCGCGCACGCGGCCCGGACCTTCACTACGAACTTGAGCTGGCGCCGTGGGAAGCCGTGCTGGGGACGACCGTGAGCGTGCCGACGTTGGATGGGCCCGTGAAGGTTCGCATCCCGGCCTCCACGAACAACGGCCGTCAACTGCGCGTGCGGGGTCGCGGCCTGCCAAAGGGCCGCGATGGCGAGCGCGGCGATCTCTACGTAATTGTCAACGTGCAACTACCCGCGCAACTGACCGACGAGGAGCGCGAATTGTGGGAAAAACTTAGCCGTGTTTCCCGTTTCAACCCGCGGCAACCCGCTTCAACTTAAGGAACAATTCATGAAATTCAGCGAAGAGAACACCAACCGGGCCATCCAGCTCTTTGAGCCGGATCCCGACGCGGTTTACACTTTGGAAGTGGCCGAGCGTCTGGCGCACGTGCCGCGTCGCCGGATTGCCGTTTACTACAAGCATGGCTTGGTGTCGCCAGTGGCCGATCCGGCCTATGGCGGATTTTATTTCAATAACGAAGGCATTCGTATGCTGCGACGCATCGAGCACCTGTACTTGGTCTGTGGCATTAACCTTGTTGGAGTCAAATTGATAATCACCCTGATGAATGAGGCCGAACGGTTGCGCGCCGAAGCACGCTTCCTGCGGGCGCGATAGAAAGGTAATAATTTATGAGTAAAGCAACACACGAAGTTTTTGGCGGCGACACCCACCGCTCGGGCAGGGCCGTTGCAAGTCACGATTTGGAAGTGCCCGAGGTCGATTTATTGAGCCCGCTGACGCTGCGCGGCGTCACCCTGAGAAATCGGATTGCCATGTCACCCATGTGCCAATATTCGGCCATCGAAGGGATGGCCAACGACTGGCACCTCGTTCACTTGGGCAGTCGGGCGGTTGGCGGCGCGGCACTGGTGATTGTCGAAGCCACGGCCGTCACGCCTGAAGGGCGTATCTCACCCGCTGACCTGGGCATTTGGAGTGATGAACACATTGAACCACTTGCGCGCATTGCCAGGTTCGTGCGTAGTCAGGGCGCCGTTGCCGGCATCCAACTCGCCCACGCTGGACGCAAGGCGAGCTGTGAAGTGCCGTGGAAGGCCCGGGTTAGCCTTAAGACGCCGGAGCAAGGCGGCTGGCAGGTTGTGGGCCCAAGCCCGATTCCGTTCGAAGCCGGGGATCCAATGCCGCTTGCTTTGGACGAAAAGGGCATCGAAGACACCGTTGAGGCCTTCGAGTCGGCAACCAAGCGGGCGCTCAGCGCGGGTTTTCAAGTGATCGAGATTCATGCTGCGCATGGCTATCTGCTCCACCAATTCCTCTCGCCCTTGAGCAATCAGCGACCGGACGAATATGGCGGCAGTCTGGAGAATCGGATGCGGTTGCTGGTGCGCGTGACCGAACGCCTGCGCCGGCGGCTGGGCGAGGAGCTGCCCCTGTTGGTTCGGATTTCGGCGACGGACTGGGTTGAAGGCGGCTGGAACCTCGAAGAGTCGGTCGAGTTGGCGCGGCGGCTGAAACAACTGGGCGTGGATTTGATGGATGTGTCTTCCGGCGGCACCGTGCCCAACGCAAAGATACCCGTCGGCAAAGGGTATCAGGTGCCCTTCGCTCGGAGGATTCGAGAAGAGGCCGGCATCCGGACCGGAGCCGTGGGCATGATCACCGAACCTGAATACGCCAACGAGGTTATCACCGGCGGCAGCGCGAATGTGGTGTTCATCGGGCGCGAATTGCTGCGCGAACCGTATTGGGCACTCAAAGCCCAGTACGCCCTTGGGAGTGAAGCCGCCTGGCCGACTCAATACGGCTATGCGGTCAGACGCCAAGCCAAATAGATTGAAACAGCCCGTTGGCACGATGGACGAGGAGTTTTTAGTTTGGGACAACCTCACCTTTATGAAGCAGATTGGTTTGGCGCCGTAGGCCTCTCCGTCCTGCTCGTAAATGATGTTCAAGAATTCAATGCAACAGCGAAATAGCAAACAGAAAGAAACATACATATATGCAGCTCAAACAAACGTTGACCTCGATTGCAGCGGCCCTGCTCCTCAGTTCACTCGCACGCGCCGCGGACACCTACAAGATAGATCCGGCCCATACGAGCATCGGGTTTTCCGTCAGACACCTGGGCCTCAGCAACGTGAAGGGCCAGTTCAAGGAGTTTGCCGGCGTGATTGTGCTCGATGACGGCAAAATCACGGAGGCGAGTGGAACGATTCAGGTGAAGAGTGTGGATACAGGCGTTCAGCAACGGGACAACCATCTGCGAACCGCGGACTTCTTCGACGCCACCAATTATCCGACGATCGCGTTCAAGACCAAGCGCGTCGAAATGACCGGTGGGCAAATCATCCTGGTCGCCGATTTCACGATGCGCGGTGTCACCAAGGAATTGCGCTTGCCCGCCAACCTCGCCGGACCAGCCGAAGACCCGTGGGGAAACTCTCGCGTTGGACTGGGAGCCAAAACGAAGCTGAATCGCATGGACTATGGAATCAAATACCACCAGGCGCTCGATACGGGCGTCTTGGCCGTGGGCGAGGAGGTCGAACTCGAAATCAATGCCGAAGCCGTCAAGGAAACCGCAGGCCAGACGGGGAACAAGTAAACGAAGGACCTCCGCAAATGGCAACCAGCTCCATCATTCGCACCCTCGCGGAGGCTCCCGATACCGAGGCGACCATGCCCGCTCTGTTCATCGGACATGGCAGTCCGATGAACGCGATCGAGAACAACGAATTCAGCCGGGCGTGGGCCGAGGTCGCCCGGTCCCTGCCAAAGCCCAAAGCCGTCCTCTGCGTCTCCGCGCATTGGGAAACGGCGGGAACCCGCGTCACGGCGATGGAACGGCCGAAGACGATCCATGATTTCTATGGATTCCCGCCCGCGCTGTTCGAGAAGCGTTACCCGGCGCCGGGCTCGCAGGACCTGGCCCGGACGGCGCAGGGACTGGCGCGGAAGTCGCCTATCGAACTGGACTTGGACTGGGGACTGGACCACGGCGCATGGTCAGTGCTTTGCCGAATGTTCCCGGAGGCCGACGTGGCGGTGGTCCAACTGAGTCTGGACCAGAGGAAGGCGCCAGCCTCCCACTACGAATTGGGGCAGGAGTTGCGAGGACTGCGTAAAAAGGGAGTCCTCATCCTCGGAAGCGGCAACATCGTCCACAACCTGCGCGAGATGGCGTGGGAGGATACGGCGTACGATTGGGCGCTGGCGTTCGACGAGCGGATGAAAGAACTGATCCTGTCGGGCGACCATGAGGCGATCATTGGCTACTCCAAGTTGGGGCGCTCCGCTCGTCTGGCGGTGCCCACCGCCGAACACTACTTGCCGCTGCTTTACGTCCTTGGAATGCAGGACGAGTCGGATGGTGTGGTCTTCTTTGCCGAGAAGGTGACGCTAGGGTCCATGTCTATGCGCTCAATCAGGATCGGCTGATTCGGCCAGACATTGCGGTGGTCCACCGGCACTACACCGGATCCCCTCCCTATCCTCACCGGATGCACACCGTAGATAACAATGTTATCTAGCGTGAGGATACGGTGTGGATACGGTGTGGATACGGTGTGGTGCGGGAGGAACTGGGGCGGGCTCCTCGGGCCGGAAGCCAGCCATGCCGAGCAGATCAAACTGATACTGAATCGAACGAGGGGAGTCCTCCGCCTCGCAGTAAGCTAGAGCCTTGTCCAGCGTAACCCATGGAACTCCGCAGGAAGGGTCAACAGCCCATCCGGTCGGAAGCGATAGGCTGAATGATTGCGGATGAGTGTTTTTTTTGAGACCATATGTAAGTGATCCAATGACAAATATGAAAACCGCAACGCCTTTCCTTTGCTTCGTCCTGGCCTTCGGAGTGTGTCTGGCTCCGCCGCGCGTCCTGGCGGCCGCCGGCAACAACCTCGAAACGGAAATCCGCACTCGATCAGCCGCCGTCGAAGAGAAGCTCATCGCCTGGCGCGAGGACATTCACCAGCACCCGGAGCTTGGCGAGCAGGAATTCCGCACCTCGCGCCTGGTGGCCGACCATTTGCGCAGCCTCGGGCTCGAGGTCCGCACCAATGTCGCCCACACCGGAGTTGTGGGCCTGCTTCGCGGCGCGAAGCCGGGGCGCATCGTCGCCCTTCGCGCGGACATGGACGCCCTGCCGGTCAAAGAGCCGGACGGGCTGGCGTTCGCTTCGAAGGTCAAGCAGTTGTATGTGGGAAAGGAAGTGGACGTCATGCACGCCTGCGGACACGACGCGCACACGGCGATGCTGATGGCGACAGCGGAAGTGCTCGCGGGATTGAAGGACCAATTGCCAGGCATCGTCATGTTCATTTTTCAGCCGGCGGAAGAAGGCCCCAGCCTGTTTGAACCGACCGAGACCAAAAGCTGGGGATCCCGGCTCATGCTCGAAGAGGGTCTTTTCAAGTGGGTGAAACCGGACGCTGTCTTTGCCGTGCATGTGATGCCCGGACGCTCCGGCGAGATAACCTATCGCACCGGCACCGCGCTTGCTGCCAGCGACACCCTCGATGTCACCGTAATCGGCAAACAGGGGCATGGCGGCATGCCTTGGAACACAACCGATCCGATTACGACCTCGGCCCTCATCATCTCCGGACTGCAAACCGTGGTGAGCCGCAAGGCCGACCTCACGGCCTCACCCGTAGTCGTCACCATCGGAACCATCAACGGCGGCTCCAGGGCCAATATTGTGCCCGACACGGTGCGCATGACCGGCACGATCCGAACCTTTGACCAGGGCGTCAGGGAGCAGGTCCAGCGGGACATCCGGCTCACCGCGGAGAAGATCGCCGAGAGCGCAGGCGCTAAGGCCGAGGTCTCCATCGTCAAGAATTACGATATGACGATAAACGACGAGAAACTCACGGCGCGCATGCTGCCGGTGCTGGAGCGCGCCGCCGACGGCCATGTGGAAAAAGGGCGGCTGGGCGGCGCTTCCGAGGACTTCTCCGAATTCGCGAAGGTCGTTCCCGGTCTTTATGTCTATCTGGGCATCACACCGCGCGGGCAAGACCCGGCAAAAGCGGCGCCGAACCACAGCCCCCTTTTCTTTGTGGATGAAAGCGCCCTGGTAGTCGGCACACGAACCGAGGCTTTCCTGGCGGCAGACTTCCTCACCTCCGCGCCTTGAAGCCGCCCGGCCTGATAGCGAGTCCACGGGCTGGAGATATGGGGCAACGAAGAGAAGAAACCAAACCAGGCGATAGGGCAGCGTCGGTGGCGCGTTCGCCCTGGGGCGCGTTTCGGCACAGGGCGTTCGCGGTGATCTGGACTGCGACGGTCGTCTCCAACATCGGCACCTGGATGTATAATGCCGCCTCGGGCTGGTTAATGACCGGTCTGAACACCGATCCGTTCATCGTATCATTAGTCCAGGTCGCCTCGACCCTGCCGATGTTCTCGTTCGCGCTGGGCGCCGGAGCGCTCGCCGACATCGTGGACAAGCGACGGCTGCTGATTGTGGGCGAGACTTCCATCACACTGTTGTCGGCGCTGTTTGCCGCCCTCGTTTGGCTTCACCGCGTCACTCCGGGCAACTTGCTAGTGTTTGCCTTCCTGATCGGCGCGGCTTCCGCCCTGGTCGCCCCGGCTTGGCAATCGGTCGTGCCGCAGCTCGTTCCCAAGGCAGACTTGCCCGTAGCCGTAACCGCCAACAGCGTCGGCTTCAATATCAGCCGCGCGGTTGGTCCCGCGCTGGGCGGTGTCATCACCGCGGCCTTTGGTATCGCCGCGCCTTTCTGGATCAATGCGTTCAGCAATCTGGGAGTCATCGGCGCGTTGAAGTGGTGGCGTCCTCCACTAGGCCGAACCCGCACCGTGCCCGCCGAACGTTTTGCCAGCGCCATCCGGGTAGGAATACGCCACGCGCGCAACAACCTGCATCTGCGCTCGACGTTGCTGCGGGCTTGCGCCTTCTTTTTGTTCGCCAGCGCCTATTGGGCGCTGCTGCCGCTCATCGCCCGCAACCAGGTGGCCGGCGGCCCTGCGTTCTACGGCCTGCTCCTCGGCGCCATCGGCGCGGGGGCGGTGGGTGGTGCGTTTGTGAGGCCGTGGTTCAGGGCGAAGCTCGGGCCGGATGGACTCGTGGCGGCTGGCACAATCGGCACGGCGGTCGCCCTGTTCCTTTTCGGCACGGCGCGCGCGCCTGCTGTCGCCGTGGCGGCTAGCCTGCTGGCCGGCGTTTCCTGGACGGTGGTGTTGTCCACCTTGAACGTGTCAGCCCAGATTGCCTTGCCCGAATGGGTTCGCGGTCGTGGTCTGGCCATGTTCGTGACCCTCTTTTCCGGCACGATGGCCCTCGGTAGCATGGTTTGGGGACAACTGGCGAGCTTGTGGGGATTGCCCCTGGCGCATTACCTCGCAGCCGCTGGCGCCCTGCTCGCGATTCCCCTGACGTGGCGGTGGAAGCTGCAGACCGGTGCCGAATCCGACCTCTCACCCTCCATGCATTGGCCCACTCCCATTGTGACCCGGGAGTTAGAGGGCGATCAGGGGCCGGTCCTGGTGACGGTTGAATATCTGATCGACCCCAAGGACCGCCACGCCTTCCTGACGGCGCTGGAGCACCTGGCCGGTGAAAGGCGCCGGGACGGCGCTTACGCCTGGGGCGTCTTCGAGGACGTAGCGCAACGGGGCCGATTCGTGGAAACGTTCATCGTCGAGTCGTGGCTGGAACATCTGCGGCAGCACGAGCGCGTAACTCAGGCGGACCGGAAGGTGCAGGAGCAGGTCGACCGCTTCGCGCTGGAGACGCCGAAGGTAACCCACCTGATCGGAGCCGAGCCCGGTCGCGAGTCGCAACGTCTATGACAATGCCGGCGGGAGTGCTACCTTAGACGCATTCAATTATGAAAAAGAGCGAACACCCGAATGCGAAGATCGAAATCACCAAAGATGGTCCCTACCTTGTCAGCGGCGGGTTGCCTCTGAGTGAACAGTGGATCGTCACCAACGCCGAGGGCGAATCCCTCGATTACCGGGAGGGAAAGAAATACCCGGCGCAGCCGCAATATGCCCTCTGCCGCTGCGGTGAGTCGGCCCACAAACCCTTCTGCGATGGCACTCACAAGAAAGTTCAGTTCGACGGGACCGAAACCGCCAGCCGGGAGCCGTACCTTGAGCAAGCTGAGACCATTGAGGGTCCCACGATGATGCTCACCGATCAGGAAAACCTGTGCGCATTCGCCCGGTTCTGCGACCCGAAAGGCAGGATCTGGAATCTGGTGACGCAGACGGACAACCCCGAAGCGCGGAAACTGGTGGAGTTCGAGGCGGGCCATTGTCCCGCCGGGCGCTTGGTGGCCTGGGATCGAGAAACAGGCAAGCCCATCGAACCGAAATTTGAACCGTCGCTCGGCTTAATCGAGGACACGGCGAAGCAAGTCAGTGGGCCGATTTGGGTGCGAGGAGGTATCCCCGTGATTTCAACCGATGGCAAAGCCTATGAGGTTCGAAACCGGATAACGTTGTGCCGATGCGGCAGGTCCGACAACAAGCCCTTCTGCAACGGGTCGCACGCAGCCTGAATGGCTGGCGTGTCACGGATAACACCACCAAAGGTCCTTTTCCTGGAGGGTTACAAAGCCGACTCGGCCATCCACTGTGAGCATCTTGCGAAGGCTGCGCGAGAGCCAACCGAAAGGGGCATCCAAACGCGGGGTTTGTAGTTATATAAGTTGTAAGTAGTTCAGGGATAGTGACTTACATAGCCGACTAGACTTCCCAAGCCCCAGGCGCATCAGGCCCAGCCATTCGGCCCAGCAGATTTGCAAGTGCCGATGCCAACGGCACTTCCGCCTCCAACACCGTATCCACACTGTTACCACGCCGTTAACCCTCCGTTACCGGTACCTTCTAGCCCGTCCAGTTGTGAAGCTGGAACCAGCCCCCTAGGGTGTCGCTGGTTCCAGCTTCACAACGGGGCCGCGCGGCCAAAAGCGAAAACGCCAGTGCGTTACCACTGACGTTTTCTGGCCGGGGTTAACGGCGGTGACCCATTAATAACCACCGCCCATAAAGTCCGTACCGGTTATGCCAAATAAGACGTCTATCTACTCGCGGTGCAATCCCCAATTGCTCCAGTTATTCGAAAGGGCAGGTCATCCCGCCAAG
>Ga0326727_10011610_pt1 | contig 20412 bp, 19 predicted proteins | sample MB2enrmetagenome_FD_207643 | JGI IMG/M metagenome (GOLD analysis project Ga0326727, IMG submission 207643) | Lab enriched peat soil microbial communities from McLean, Ithaca, NY, United States - MB29MY | ecosystem: Environmental > Terrestrial > Soil > Wetlands > Peat | place: USA: New York...
ATATCCTCTTTTTGCTCGTCAGCGGATTTGGAGACGGTTTGCCGGATCAACCGTTCACTTTGGGTGACCCAGTAGCTCACCCGGCTTTCAGACCAACCTTGCGCAGTCAGCAACTCTGAAAATGCTCTGTTCATGTCTTTCGGGCTGTAAAGAACCTTTCCCGACATTGTTTTTTCTTTGCTCACCTTGGTTTTACAAGCATGGCCGTCCACCGACTGAATCACCTGCCGCACCTCGTTCCAAAGGCCTTTCTTGTGAACCAGCAAGTATTCCAAGCCGTTGAGATGTGAATAAGTTTGAACAATTTTCATTTCCGAGTGCGATAGGGGGGCGCCTTCTCCAACAGCGCCATTTGATCAACAGGCTGCTGGTCGGCCAACCAGGGCGCGGTTATGAGGTTCCGACCGGCATCCTTGGGGTCGAATATGGGGCGGTCCATTGGCCTGATCGGAAGCGTGCCATGTGCTGCCTTCAGAATTCTCGACCTGGCTGTCTCCGCGTACTTGCGAATCACTTCCGCACCGATACCGCGTCGCTCATGGAGGACCGCCGCAATGACGGATGTTCCCGTCCCAAGAAATGGATCCAACACCCAATCTCCTTTGCGTGAGAGTGCCAGCACCAATCTCTCAATCAATTCAACTGGAAACTGGCACGGATGCCCCGTTTTCTCGACATGATTGCTTTTTACGTTCGGGATTGTCCAGACGTCTCCAGGATTCTTGCCCAGAGGGTTGCACGAATATTGGCCCGCCTTCGGCCCTTTAAAATACTTCTTGCCGGGATATTTCTGGGGAACACGAATTGCATCCAATTCAAAGACGTAGTCATCTCCCTTGGTGAACCACAGGATTGTTTCGTATCGCCCGGAGAGACGGCGCGAACAGTGCAGGCCGTGTTCGAAATGCCACACGATGCGGTTTCTCATATCCAAGCCCAAACCGGCAAAAATGGGATATAAAAGAGAATCCAAGGGAATGATCGCCCCATCATCAACGTAGTTGCCGACCTGCCAACAGATGCTCCCGCCACCGTTTAGAACGCGCACACATTCCGTAATCACCTCGCGTTGCTGCGAGAGGTATTCGTCCAAGTCGAGGCGGCTTTCGTATTCCTTTCCCAAATTGTAAGGCGGCGAGGTCACCACCAATTGAATTGCGCCTGTGGGAACCTGCCGAAGGAGTTCGCGGCAGTCGCCCTCAAAGACAACGGCGCGCGCGTGGGGGTCGAATCGCTCCGCAATGGTAAATCCGTTTCTCATTTCGTTGCCGGTCAGTTTAGCTCATGGCGGACGCAGACTGCAATCTTCCAGAAATGGGGGGGACGCCGGGCATAATTGTGAACGCCTCCAATCTGGCTCCCCGCGATGGAAATTGTTTTCATGCGGTTACGCGAGATCACATATACCCGTCGCGGCGGAGTTTTTCGAAGGCGTCTTCGCTCTCCTTGTCCTGGGCGCGGCCGGATCGCTCGGGGGTTCGGGTCAGGCGCAATTCCTCCACGATTTCCCGCACGGTGCGGGCGCTGGATTTGATGGGAAAGGTGCAGGGCGCGCACCCCAGACTGCGGTAACGCTCGCCCTTCTCGTTGGCGAAGTAAAGCGGGATGACGGGAACGTTCTCGCGCTCGATGTATTCCCAGACGTTCAGCTCCGTCCAGTGGAGCAGGGGATGAATGCGGATGTGGGTTCCCTTTTCAAAATCGGTCTTGAACTGGTCCCACAACTCGGGCGGCTGGTCTTCCACGTTCCATTCCATGTTTTTGTCGCGCGGGCTGAAGTAGCGCTCCTTGGCCCGGGTCGGCTCCTCGTCGCGCCGCACGCCGACGATGACGCCGGTATAATGATGCTGGTCCAGCACGGCGCGGAGGGCGTCCTTTTTCAAGGCGCCGCAGCATTCCACGCGGGTGGCGCGGCCGTTGGGATAAGTCGCGCCGCTTTGGAGCACGGATTCGTTTTTGCCCACCACCAGTTGCAGCTTCCATTCGCGCACCAACCGGTCGCGATAGGCGATCATGCTGGGAATCTTGTAGGTCGTGTCCACATGGACCAGAGGGAAGGGGACATGGCCGAAAAAGGCCTTGCGCGCCAGCCAGAGCATGACGGTGGAATCTTTGCCGATGCTCCAGAGCATGGCGAGGTTGTCAAATTTGTTGAACGCCTCGCGCAGGATGTAGATGCTTTGGTTTTCCAGCTTTGACAGGTAATCCATGTTGTTTTTAAGGGAAGGACGGAACGCTCATTGTTCCCGAAAGAATCCGCCCTCAGATTTGAAAGTCAACTTTTTTGGGCAGGAAGGTATGGATGCCGCACTCGACCTTCTTGAAGCCGATCCAGCGCCCGGCGCGCTCCTCCTGGCCCTCCGCGGTTTTTCGCGTGCAGGGCATGCAGCCAATCGAGCGGTAGCCCAGATCGTGCAGCGGGTTGTAAGGAATCTTGTGTTTCTGAATATGGGACCATACTTGCTCCCGCGACCAATGGGCCATGGGATTGACTTTGACGATTTCCCGGCCGGTTTCTTCATCCAAATGATAAAGTTCCACGATGTCCACCGCCGCCCGCGCCTGCGATTGTTGCCGCCGCAGTCCGGTCAGCCAGCAAGCCAGCTCCTCCAATTTGCCGCGCAAGGGCAGGACTTTGCGCGCGGTGCAGCACAGGTCCGGGTCGCGCTTCCACAATTCCGGGCCGTGAACATCCGCCTGCTCCTCCACCGTGAGGTCCGGCTCGATGACCTCGATTTTCAATCCGTAAAAATCCTCCAGCCGCCGCTGCAAGGCCAGCGTTTCCGGGAAAAGCAGGCCGGTGTCCAAAGTAAAAACGGGAAACGTCAGGCCGGCCATTTTGGCCAGGTGCAGCATGACCAGACCCGCCCCTTGATAACTGGTCCCGATGGCCGCCCGGTTGCCGAATCGTTCCCAAGCCCAAGCCAGAACCTCCGGGGTGGACTGGCTGGCAAACCGCAGGTTCAACTCCGCCACTTCACGCGCCGGCAACCCCGCCGCGTAATGCGTCGGTCCTCGCTGGCAGGGCGCGCACTCCGTGCGGGGCGCGGCGGGCAGAGGACTGCCCGCCCTACCTTTTCCCCCTCCGTCGCTGACGCAGTACCCCGCCACTTCACGCGCCGGCAGCGGCGGCGGATGTTTGCCGTCCTGGGTGGGGGGAGAGGAGGCCATGCTCAGGCATTCGCCTCCGCCGCCGGCCCGGCGGCGGCCGGGGCCTCCTGGAGCAGCACGCGTTGGGAGAAATCGCCGAAGCGTTCGCCGCCCAGCCGTTCCCTGGCGAAACGCTCGAAGAGGGGGCGCAATTCGCTGACGAAATCCTCATTCTTCACGCTCTCCTTGTAGAGCCGGCCCAGGCGCGTGCCGGCCGTGTTGCCGCCCAGGTAGAGTTGGTATTTTCCCGGCGCCCGGCCCACGAAGGCCAATTCCGCCATCAACGGCCGCGCGCAACCATTGGGGCAGCCGGTCATGCGGATGATAATTTCCTCATCCTTCAACCCCGTCGCGGCCAGCAATTGTTCGATGCGCTTGAGGACATCGGGAATGACGCGCTCGGATTCCGCCAGAGCCAGCCCGCAGGTTGGCAGCGCCGGGCAGGCAATGGAAGCCCGCGCAATGACGGTTCCCTGGCTGGCCACATCCACGCCGTGCTCCGCCAGAGTTTTCGTGATGGCATCCCGGTTTTGCGCCTCGATGTTGACCAGCAATATGTTTTGCCAGGGCGTCAGCCGCAATTCCGGCTGGAACTCCTCCACCACCCGCCGCAACCCGCTCTTGATGCGCTGCGCTCCGTCATCCTTGATCCGCCCATTCTGCACGAACAGCCCCAGAAAGAATCTGCCGTCCAGTTGCTTGTGCCACCCGTAAAGATCGCCTTGCCGGGTAAATTCAAAGGGACGCGCCCGCCCGATTTTGGAACCGAGGCGCCGTTCCATCTCCTCGCGAAACCACGGCACCCCGCGCTCGGCGATGACATACTTGAGGCGGGCATGTTTGCGATTGGTCCGATCCCCAAAATCGCGATGCACCGTCACCACCGCCCGCGCCGCCGCAATCACCTGGTCCGGCGTGACAAACCCGATCACGTCCGCCAGCCGCGCATAAGTCGCGCTGTTCCCGTGGCTCAGTCCCATGCCGCCCCCCGCCGTCAGATTATAGCCCGCCAGCCGGCCATTTTCGACGATGGCAATAAATCCGCAATCGTTGGTCAGCACGTCCACGTCGTTGAGCGGGGGAATGACGAAGGCCACCTTGAATTTCCGCGGCAAATAGGTCTTCCCATAAAGGGGGTCCACAAAATGGGCGTCCGCTTCCGCCAGTTTCAAAAGCGCCCCTTCCACCCAGATTTCGTGATACGCCCGCGTCTTGGGCAGGAGGGCGTCGGACACTAATTTGGCCTGGCGCTGCACTTCATCCACCAACGGGCTGGTGGCGGGGGTCGGCGAGGCCATCACATTGCGGTTGACGTCGCCGCAAGCCGCCAGGGTGGTGGCCATGGCCTCGTTGATGCCCCGCATGAACTTGCCCAGGCTGCCCTTGGTCACGCCATGAAATTGAAATCCCTGCCGGGTGGTGATCCGCAGCGTGTTATTCCCATATTGGCCGCAGAGACGATCCAACGCCAGATAGACCTGCGGCAGCACCGCCCCGCCTGGCAGCCGCCCGCGCACCATGTAAATGTATTGCTTGGCCACCTTGCGTTTGTCGCGGTCATCCTGCTGGTAAATGCCGTGGAACTTCAAAAACTCATAATCATCCTCCGAAAAGCGGTCTTGGGACGCATCGGCCAGAGTTTGGCTGATCGTGCCGCAGAGGGTGGGGCAACCCTCTTTCAATTCCTCATTACGACTCAATTTCGGCGGGGCCGACGGGTTAATCATAAGCTACTTGGTAATAATAGTCATGTTTAATCTAAGCCCACCTATGCCCCAGTGTCAATTTCTTTTTGTCCCGCTGACGGGCGCAGTCCACTTTTTGGGGTGGTTTTTTCCTAATCTTAATCCTAATCTTAATCTTGTTCGGAGAAGGCGGGGCAGGATTAGGATTAAGATTAAGATTACGGGGAAACCCAAAAAACTGAAACGCATTCCCGTTGCCTTGCCGCCTCCATGGCCGCCCCAAATGGAGATGACGTCATTGGGCCGGATCCGGGCCGTTCCACGAAGCGGAAAAGCGGTCTGGAGTTTCCTGCAAAACCTGGTTCACGGCGCTTTCCAGAGCCGCCCGGATTTCGTCATGTGTGGTGCCATTGCGGCCATTGAAAACGGCCGCAAGGTTGATGCCGTCCGGCCGCCAGACCATGATGGCGGTCGAACCATCGAAGGTGCCATACATCCACATCAAGAAATTGCCGCCGTATCTGGGTCTGCCAGTCATCCAATACTCATCCATGAAGGCGCAGAGATATTTGGCCGACGCATATATCGCCCCGCCGGCACTCAGATTCCACACCGCGCGGTAAGTTTGCTGAACCGGCGTCAGTTCCCGGGGTTGTCCAACCTCCCGGCAGGGACTTTTCTGCAACAGTTTTTCCCGGTAATAAACCCCCGGGGTCACATGGGACTCATACCCCACCACATATCGCAACGTGTCGAATCCGAAGTTGGAGTATTTGTACACCAGGCCCGGCTCATCCTCGAGCGGACGGCACATCACCCGCCCCAACAACGTCGGGATGGTGAACGGCGGGCGCGCTCCCGCCGCCTGTGCCATCTTCTCCAATTCAACGCCAATGTCTCCGCCCCAGCCCGCCTTGTGTTCCAGCACCTCCTCAAACGTGATGTTCGTGACCCGCCCGTCCACGATCTTTCCTGCCGGATGGATGCCGAGCGTTGAAAACAAGGGAGACTCCAGATTCAATTTTCCTTCGGCCGCCAGCTTTCGCACCGCCGCCGCCGTGATCGGCTTTTCGCAACTGGCAATTCCAAAATAGGCATTGGCCGGCGCGGCGATCTTGTGTTGCTGATCCAGCCAGCCATAACCCCGCTCATACAACAACCGCCCCTGCCTGGAAATCGCCAGCGTTCCCGCCGTGCAATTGATTTTCTTCACAAAACCAAGCATCGCCTCATCCAATGAGGCGATCGTCAACTGGTTCGTTCCTGATATGGGAATTGGGGGAACAGGCGCGGCGGGAACGGCCGTTCCCGGCAGGCAAAGAGCCGGCAGAAACAAAAAAAAACACCAAATAAGATCGCAAATTCTTCGTCTCACGATTTTCAGGGTCTGGGACATCACCTGTCCGCGCAAAACGATAGTTGACTTTGCCGCTCTCTTTCTCTTCCAGGCCGCCGCATTGGGCGCCCGGCTTGCCGGCCGGACATGGGGCCCGCCGCTCTTCCACGTTGATGTGGAAGTCTTCGGAGCTGAAGCGGTCGTCGCGGATGGGGGCGGCTGGGACGGGGCCAATGATCTCGCGGCCTGGAGCCTGGGCTTGGGCCGGCTTTTGTCCCGAGGCGCAGGCGCTGTCCACTGCAGAGTTCGGCGGGCTGCGAGGCGCGGGCGCTGCCCGGTGGCGGGAAAGGCGGTCACGGCTTTTTGCGCAGGATCTTTTGCAGGGCCTTGAGGCAGCGCCGGTTTTCGCGCGGGGCGCCAATGGAAATGCGCAGCCACTCCGGCAATCCGTAATTCTCCACCGGACGGACAATGATGCCGCGCGCCTGCAATTCGGAAAAAACGCGCCGGGCCTCGCCCACGCGCAACAGGACGAAGTTGGCCGACGAAGGCACAAATTCCACGCCCATTTCGCGCAAGGCGTCTTCCAGGAATTGCCGGCCCTCGGAATTGTTTTGGCGGGTCTTTTGGACATGCGCCTCGTCGTCCAGCGCGGCCAGGCCCGCCGCTTGCGCCATCGAATTGACGTTGAAGGGCTGGCGGACTTTTTCCAGCGCGGCAATGAAATCGGGATGTCCAATGCCGTAACCCAGCCGCAAGCCCGCCAGGCCGTAAATTTTGGAAAAGGTGCGGAGCAAAATCAGGTTCGGCTTTTCCCCGCTCCGGACGAGCGGCAGCAGGTCCTGCGGCTGTTCCAAATACTCGAGGTAAGCCTGGTCCATCACGATCACCACCCGCGGCGGGGTTGAGTCAAGCAGTTGGCGGACCTCCTCCGGCGCGGCCAGCGTGCCGGTGGGATTGTTGGGATTGGCCACGAAAATCGCCGTGGTGCGCGGCGTAACGGCCCGGAGCATGGCGGGCAGGTCGTGCCCGTGGCCGCGGGCCGGCACGATGACCGGGTTGGCCCCGAGCAGGCGGGTGACCAGCGGATACACCAAAAAGCAATACTGCGACATCACCACCTCCGCGCCCGGCCCCATCAAGGCGTGCGCGAGAAATTCCAGGATTTCGTTGGAGCCGTTGCCCAGGATGAGGTGGCGCGTGTCCACGGCCAGTTTGGCGGCCAGTTTTTGTTTGAAATAGTAGGCGTTGCCGTCCGGGTAGAGGTGCAACTGCCGGGCCGCCCCTTTGAGCGCGGCCAGAGCGGCCGGGGAAGGGCCGAGCGGGTTTTCATTGGACGCCATCTTGATGATGCTTGGCGCCGGCAGGCCCAGTTCGCGCGCCACCTCCTCAATGGGGCGGCCGGGTTGATAGACGGGCAGATTCTCCAGATCCGGGTTCAAGGAAAAGGGAAGGTTCATATTATTACACTTTACAAAGCGCGCAAAATTTTGTCCACATCCACATGGGCCGCAATGAGGTCGCGGATGACGGAGATTTTTTCCGTGTCGGCCGCCCGCGTCTTGACGATGAGATTATGCACGGCGGAGGCCACTTCGTAAATGTCCTCCGGGGCGCGGAGCAGCGGGAAAGGGAGCTTTTCAATGATCCGGGTCACCGCCGGCTGGGGCTTGAACTCGCCCGTCAGGATCACGCCGGCCAGTTGTTGGTCCGGGTCCGCCGCCGAGGTGGCCGCCGCCAGCAGGATATCCACCCGGTCGCCGGGGGTGATGACAAGCACGCCGTGCTTGAAGTAGCGGATGGCGTTCTGCACGTCCATCGCTCCCACCATGACGCTGTCCACCACCTCTTGCATCCGCGGCCCGGCGTTCAAACAATCGGCCTTCAATTCCTCGCGGATTAAATCCAGGGTGGGGCGGGAGAGGATGCTGCGGTAGGGCACCACGCCGAGCAGGTCCAGGCCCTTGCGTTTGAAGCCGCGCCGGGCGAAATCGGAGACAAAATCCAGCTTTTCGGGCAGGACTTTGTTCAAGATGACCCCGATGATTTCCACCCCCTCGCGCTCAAACACCGCCTGATTGAGATAGACTTCGTCAATGGGCTTGCCGATGCCGCCCTGGCTGATGATGATGACTTTGGCCCCCAGGATTTTGGCGATCTGGGCGTTGGACAAATCGAAGACCGAGCCGACTCCCGCGTGGCCCGAGCCTTCGCATACCACAAAGTCCTTCTCCCACGCCACCCGGTCAAAGGCCTTGACGATTTTTTTCACCAGCGCCTCGTTGTTGGAGGAGAGCAGATACTTGCGCGTGAAATCCGGCTCCACCGCGATGGGACTCATGTCCACCAGCGGACAGTTGAACTGATAGACCTGGTTCATCAACACCGTGTCTTCATCAATCTTCTGCTCCTCAATTTCCACAAAACGCTGCCCCACCGGTTTGATGTAGCCGATGCGCGGATAGACGCTCTGCAACGCCGCCAGCAGACCCAGGGAGACGGTGGTTTTGCCGTCATTCTGGCGCGTCGCCGCAATATAAACTCGCGGGGTGACGGTGTTCATGGAGTCATTCGATGCTCTTGTTCTTGTAGGCGGCCTGGCCCATTTCCGGATGCAGCACGTCGTAGCGGATGGATTGCACGCCGACGATGGCGGCGACGCCCAGAACATCATGCGCGTTGGAGCCGCGCGACACATCGGCGGCCGGGCGATCCAATCCGAGCAGGATTTGCCCATAGGCATGGGCTTTGGCCACATGTTGCAAGAGCTTGCTTCCGATATTCCCCGCGTTGAGGTCTGGAAAAATCAAGACATTAGCCCGGCCGGCGACCGGGCTGGCCGGCAGTTTGCGCGCCGCAATTTCCGGCACCAGCGCCGCATCCACCTGCAATTCCCCGTCGAAATCCGCGTCCAGGTCCATGGCCCGCGCTTTTTGTTGCGCCAGGGCGGTGGCCGCCTGCACTTTGCCAATGGAAGGATGCGTCGCGCTCCCTTTGGTCGAGTAAGACAGCAGCGCCACGCGCGGCCGGGTCCCCAGGAGCAGGCGGGCCAATTGCGCCGTGGAGAGGGCGATGTCGCACAGTTGTTCGACATTCGGTTCGGGGATGACGCCGCAATCGGCCATGAACAGCACCCCGTCTTGTCCAAAGCGCGTGTCCTCCACCTCCATGACCATGCAACTGGAAGCCGTGGTGGCTTCCGGGGCCACCTTGACGATTTGGAAAAGCGGGCGCAGCACGCTGCCCGAACTTTGATTGGCGCCGGAGACAAATCCGTCGGCCTGGTGCAAGGCGACCATCATGGCGCCGAAATAATTGGGATTGAGCATCGCCTCCCGCGCTTCCTTGCCCTGCACGCCCTTGAGCCGCCGGAGCAACTCATAGCGCCGGATGAACGGCTCCAGGTCTTCGCTTTGCTCCGGGTTGATCATCCGCACCCCTTCCAGCGACACATTCAACTGGGCCGCCGCCTCCTTGATCTTGGCGCGGTCTCCCAGCAAGATCGGCGCGCCCAGCCGCAGGGAATGGTATTGCCGGGCGGCCTGCAACACGCGAGGCTCGGTTCCTTCCGGGAACACCAGCCGTTTGGGGTGCCGCTGCAATTTTTCGATAATGGTCGTGATAAAACGCACGGTCCGGTGGATACGCCTCCCGCGCCCTCCATTCAAGCTTTAAACGCCGGATGTGTCGTCCCGCGCCCCGCACTGTGTGATCCATTTCCTCAAAAATGCCCAAACCGGGGGAAAATGGCATGCTTGCGGCGATGGAATCATACAGCCTACGAAGTGGATAGAGTATGGAATGATTCGAGCAATGATCAGGGGGCGCGCACGGAGCGCGCGCCCTGCCTTCCGTGGCGGACACCTCCCGCAACATGGCCGGGATTTGATGCCGGCCTGGTGGAAAGCCGCCTGAGATAGGCGCTTGCCAACGGGCGGGGGGATTTGATTTACTCTTGCCGTGCTGCATCAACAAACTCTGCGCCAGTCAGCCAGTTTTTCCGGCATCGGCCTGCATGGCGGAAATCGTGTCAACATGACTTTTCTGCCGGCCCCGCCCAACCGTGGCGTCCGTTTTCGGCGGGTGGATTTGGAGGGGGCGCCGGAGGTGGAAGCCAGCATCGAGAACGTCAGCGCCACCACCCGCTCCACGTCCCTCTCGCGCGGCAACGTGAAAATTCAGACCGTCGAGCATGTCCTGGCCGCCTTTGCCGGGCGGGGCATTGACAACGCGCTGGTGGAATTGGACGCCAACGAACCGCCCATCGGCGACGGCAGCGCGCGGCCCTATATGAAAATGATCCAGGCCGCGGGCGTGGCTCCGCAGGACGAGCCGCGCGAGGTTTTCCGGCTGCAAAGCCCCCTTTGCCTGGAGCGCGGCGAGACCACCCTTTCGGTGGTTCCGCACGACGGCTTCAAAATCACCTGCACCAGCGCCGATGCGCGCGGGCGCTACACCCAGTTCTACTCGGTGGAAGTGACGCCGGAAACCTGGGAGCGGGACCTCGGCCATGCGCGCACCTTCTGCTTCTTTGAGGAGATCGAGGCGCTGATCAAAAACGGCTTGATCAAGGGCGGGAGCCTGGAAAACGCCGTCGTCATCCGCGAGGACGCCGTCCTGACCACCGAGCCGCTCCGTTACCCGGAGGAATTTGTGCGGCACAAAATCCTGGATCTGGTCGGCGACCTTTCTTTGGCGGGCGCGCCGCTGGCCGGCCACGTCATCGCCGTCAAGCCGGGGCACGCGGCGAATTGCGAACTGGCGCGCCTGCTCAACCTGGAGATGCGCAAACCGCTGGAGGCGGCCCGGAGTTTCGCGCCGCCGCCGCCCCCGCCCGCCGCCCCGGGCGAAGGGCCCGTGGAATTGAAAGACGGCGAGGCCCTGGACACGGCGCGCCTGCTGAAGATTCTGCCCCATCGCTATCCCTTTTTGATGGTGGACAAAATCACCAAGATCGAGGGGGCCGCCATTATCGGTGTCAAGAATGTGACCGCCAACGAGCCTTATTTCCAGGGTCATTTCCCCGGCCACCCCATCATGCCGGGAGTGCTGCAACTGGAAGCCATCGCCCAGGTCGCCGGGCTGATGATGCTGCGGAAGGCGGAGAATTTCGGCAAACTCGCCTACTTCATGTCCGCCGAAAGCGTGCGCTGGCGCAAGCCCGTGCGGCCCGGGGACACGCTGGTGATTACGGTGGAGTTGACCAAGTCCCGCGGCAAGATCGGCAGGGCCAGGGGCGTCTGCTCGGTGGACGGCGAGACGGTGAGCGAGGCGGAGGTCACGTTTATGTTGTTTGACAGACCGCAATCCGCAACGCCATGATCCACCCCAACGCCAAAATCGGTTCCGGCTGCGTCATCGGGCCTTTTTGCGTCATCGGCGAGCATGTGGTGCTGGGGAATAATTGCCGGCTGCATTCCCACGTTGTGATTGACGGCCACACCGAGTTGGGCGAGGGGAACGAGATTTTTCCCTTCGCCTGCATCGGACTCAAAACGCAGGACTTGAAATGGAAGGGCGGAATTACCCGCACCCGGATCGGCGGCCACAACACCTTCCGGGAATACGTCACCATCCACAGCGCCACGGGCGATGGGGAAGCCACCACCGTCGGCTCGCACAACCATATTCTGGCCTATAGCCACATCGCCCACAACGTCACGCTGGGCGATCATATCATCATGTCCAACGTCGCCACCCTGGCGGGCCATATCCGCGTGGAAGATTATGCGGTGATTGGGGGCCTGGCGGCGGTGCATCAGTTTTGCCGGATTGGAACCATGTCCATCATCGGCGGTTGTTCCAAAGTGGTGCAGGACGTGCCCCCTTACATGCTGGCCGACGGCAATCCGGCCCAAACCCGCACGGTCAACAAAGTGGGCCTGGAACGGCATGGCGTTGGGGAAGAGGCGCAGGCGGCGCTCAAACAGAGCTATAGAATTCTGTTTCGCGAGGGCCTGACCATTCCCAACGCGCTGGCCCGCATCGAGGCGGAACTGCCGGCCCTGCCGGAAGTGCGCCACCTGGTGGAATTCATCCGCGCCAGCGAACGGGGCATCAGCAAGTGAGGGGACCGCCCTCCAGCCGTGTGGAGGGGCGCCTTTCCCATCTATTAAGATTACGAACCGGCAACCGCCTCCCCCAAAAATCACCGGCAGCCCGTGTGGCTCGCCGCCCTACCGGGTCGTCCCGTCCTTGAGATTTTTGTTTTCCTTGAACACCAGCGAGGCGGAGTTCAGGCAGAAACGAAGGCCGGTCGGAGGCGGGCCATCCTGGAACACATGCCCCAAGTGCGCGTCACAGCGCGCGCAGAGGATTTCGGTGCGCTCCATCCCGTAGCTGTGGTCTGCCTGGGTCACGACGTTTTCCCGGGCGACCGGCTGGAAAAAACTCGGCCAGCCCGTGCCGGAATCATATTTCGCTTCCGAGGTGAACAAGGGCAGCCCGCAGCAGACACACTCGTAAACGCCCGGTTTGTGCTGGTCGAAAAATGCGCCGCAGAAGGCGGGTTCGGTGCCCTTGCCGCGCGCGATGGCATACTCGTTGGTGGTCAGTTGTTTCTTCCATTCGGCGTCCGTTTTCACCACCTTGGGCGTGGAGGTCAGCGGGCCGGGCATTCCTTTTTCATCCAAAAAGCGCGCTTGAATCATGGCGGGTTGGCGGGGGGTTGAAGTGGCGGCATCCCCGGCGGCTTCGCCCCGGGTGCAGCCCGACTGGGCCGCCGCCAGGAGAGCCGCCGCGACAACGGTTCTCATGTTGAACATCTGCATTGACTTCCATTATACGCCATTGGCGGGAATCTTCAAGCCGGGCGGCGAAAGGCAGCCGCCGCGTTCGCCATCATTTCGCCTCCCGGCGCCCGGGCAACGAGAAACCGTCTGCGGATCGTGCCCGAAGGGAGGCCTGGCTGGGGCGCCGGAGTTGATGGACTGACGGGTGCAAAGCCAGGTCTCTGGCCTCGGCCTCGGAATAGCCGAGCTCCAGCGCCACGGCATGCCTCAAATATCCCGACATCGTCATGCCCAAAGCCACCGCCCGCCGCCGTGCATGCCGCAATAAGTCCTTCGGCGCGCTGAACGCTTCGACCGCTTGAGTGTCAGATCTCTGCTTGCCCACAAGCGTAATTTTCCACACCGCCGCAAAAAAACAACACAAAAAAGAATAAAAACTTGACTCCGGCGTATTACGGCGTATAACGACTCGCAGAAACAGATGGCCAACAGAAATCGCCGATCCTGCAATGCCGCCCCCGCCTGCCAGCGAGGCTCTCCCCGAGCGCGTGGAAGACAGCGCGGCCCTGCCGCCGTTGGTTCGGGAAGCCTGTTCGCCGGAAGCTTCTCCGCAGCGTCCGCGCCCGCCCCGGGCGGGGATTGAGGCTGCCGCGGAGAATCAATATTAACTTAACATTAAAATTAGTGTCCTTAATCGTTTTCCATTTGCGCGGGACGGTGGGGTGGCGTATATTGGAACATGAGAGCAGTTGAAGCCTCGCAACGCAGCACAGCACAGTTGAGAAAGAAGTTATGAAAAGGCATCCACGAATCTCTCCCGCCGAATGGCAGGTGATGAAGGTCATTTGGGCCGGGTCCCCGGTCCTGGCCTCCGAGGTCATCGCCAGACTCTGCGCCGGCCAAAAATGGCATTCCAAAACCATCCGCACGCTCCTGGCGCGGCTGGTCAAAAAGCGCGCCATCGGTTTTCAAAAGCAAGGCCGCGCCTACCTCTACCGGCCCCTGGTCAAGAAGGCCGATTGCGTCCGGGCCGAAGGCCAGTTGTTTTTGGACCGGATCTTTGGGGGCGCGCTCGTCCCGATGCTCGCCCATTTCCTCGAAGACCGGGAAATTTCAGACTCGGAAAAGCGCGAACTCAGACTTTTGCTCGGCGAAAAATAAGCCGCCGGGCGCAAGTTTGGGCTTGGAACCTGGAAGCTTAAGCGCTAAAGATATGGCTCATTAAACATTTTGAACGCTTATGATGAAAAGTCCAATTCATGTTGCGGTCACCGGCGCGGCCGGGGCCATCGGCTATTCCATCCTGTTCCGGCTCGCTTCCGGCGAAGTCTTCGGCCAGGACCAACCCCTGGCGCTGCACTTGGTTGACATTGAGCCGGCGATGCCGGTGATGGGCGGGGTCATCCTCGAACTGGAGGATTGCGACTCGCCCGTGCTACAGAAGGTGACGGCGACGGCCGATCCGCTGGAAGGATTCCGCGGCGCCAACTGGGCGCTGCTGATCGGCAGCGTGCCGCGCAAGCCGGGCATGGAACGGCGCGATCTGCTGGCCATCAACGGAACGATCTTCACCGCACAGGGCCGGGCTTTGCAGAAAAGCGCGGCCCCGGATGTCCGCATCCTGGTGGTCGGCAATCCTTGCAACACCAACTGCCTCATCGGCATGAACAGCGCGCCGGGAATCCCGCGGGACCGCTGGTTCGCCATGACGCGGCTGGACGAAAACCGCGCCAAGGCGCAACTAGCCATCAAGTCCGGCGCGGGCGCCGCCTCCGTTTCCAATCTGGCCGTCTGGGGCAACCACAGCCCCACCATGTTCCCTGATTTCTATCACGCCAAAATCCGCGGCCGGCCGGCCACCGAAGTCATCCGGGATGAAAACTGGCTGAAAACGGAATTTGTCGGCACGGTGGCGCAGCGCGGGGCCGCCGTGTTGAACGCGCGCAAACTGAGCAGCGCGGCCAGCGCGGCCCACGCCGCCATTGATGCTGTCAAGTCTATTATCACCCCCACTCCCGCCGGGGACTGGCACAGCGCCAGTGTTTGTTCGGACGGCAGCTACGGGATCGAAAAGGGCCTGATCTGTTCCTTCCCCGTTCGCGCGGATGGCGGGACGGTGCAAATTGTGCCGGGGCTTTCGCTCAATGATTACAGCCGCGCCAAGATCACCGCCAGCGTGGACGAATTGCAAGCGGAGAAAGCCGCCGCCACCGAGCTGGGGCTTTTAAAATAAAGCGGAATTCCTTCCCAGACCTGAGGAAGGTTGATTGCCCACAAGGGGCATTCAGGCCTGACCAGACTGATTGTGGGTTTTGAGGACGATCTGACGTCGGCGAAAAGTTTCCTGTGAGCACTCACATTTATATCGAGACGACGATTCCAAGTTTCTACCACGAAACGCGAAAAGATATTGAGAGCCTTTCCCGCCATCACTGGACGCGAAAGTGGTGGGACGAGGATCGCCTGAACTACGAACTTTTCACCAGTTACGCCGTCTTGCAGGAACTGAGCAGTCCCGCCTATCCTTCCTCCAAGCGGGAGAAATGTCTGCACCTTCTTCAGGACCTGCCGGTGCTCCGTGAAAACGCCCGCATCGGTGAAATCATTCGCGCCTACCAACGATATAAGGTGATGCCGCAAAGCCCCACCGGCGACGCGCTTCATCTTGCCCTGGCCTCCGTCCACGGCTGCGATTTTCTGCTCACTTGGAACTGCGTCCACCTTGCCAATCCCAACAAATTCGACCATATTAGACACATCAACCAGCGGCTCGGCCTGCCGACGCCGATGCTGTTGACGCCGGTGGAATTACTTGGAACAAGAATATGAAAAAACACGCCGACCGTGGAATTGACGAGGTGCGCGCCGCACGCATGGAAGTCTCTGAGCGCTACGGCCACGATATTGACAGGATGCTCGCCGACCACATAAAACAGCAGGAACATTACGCCAACCGTTTGGTTACGCTCACGCCAGGCCAAGGTCGTCGTAAATCATCCGGTCGCGCCACGAAGAAGCGCGCCGCTCTCGCTGCTTGACGCTATCCGCGACGTGATTTTTTGATATGCGACCTTCAACGCGAGCGGAATCAGACAGTCGTGAGCAAGAAGAAAAAGCGCGCGTCCTCTCTTGACTGTGAAGTTTGCGGGTTTTCTTTCGATCGCGCTTACGGCAGTGCCGCCAGCCAATACTGCGAGGTTCACCATTTACTGCCATTGTCCGAAGTTGCGCACACCGTCCGAACGCGAATGGAAGACCTTGCCATTCTTTGCGCCAACTGCCACCGCGTCGTTCATTTGCGCAATCCGCCTTACACACTCGACGAGGTCAGGAGTATGTTCACCCAATGCAGCGGCGGTCGGTGACCGCCGCAAGTGACACTGAATCGTCTGACAGCGGCCATCATAGAGCGCCGCCTGCACCCCCTCAAGCGGCCGGCTTGGGGGTGCGGCTGGCCAGGCCGCGCTCGGTTTGTTTGCGGCGGAACTCTTCGTAGGCGGCGCGATGCCGGGGATATTTGTTGCCCAGAATGGCGGCCGCCAGCAGGGCGGCGTTGACCGCGCCGGGCTTGCCAATGGCCAGGGTCCCAACGGGAACTCCGCCAGGCATCTGCACCATGGACAGCAGGGAATCCATCCCGTGCAGCGACTTTGACTCCATGGGCACGCCCAGCACCGGCAGGCAGGTCTTGGCGGCCGTCACCCCGGCCAGATGGGCCGCGCCGCCCGCCGCGGCGATGATGACTTCCAGGCCGCGAGCGGCGGCGCCGGAGGCGTATTCGGCCAGGAGATCGGGGGTGCGATGGGCCGAGATGACCTGGGTTTCGTAGGGCACGCGCAGTTCGTCCAATTGCAGGGCGGCGTGCTGCATCGTTTCCCAATCCGACTGGCTTCCCATGATGATGCCCACCAGGGGCGGGTTGTTTTCGTTTGACATCTGCCTCAAGGCTAAGGTTTCCGGCACGAGATTTAAAGGGAAAAATCTACTTCGCCGCCTGATCGAGCGCGTTGAGGACAATGGCGGGCGTCAGGATGGCCGGGAGCACCTGCGGTTGGCGGCTGAGGTCCTTGGAATAAACCAGGACCAACGGCACGCCGGCCGAGCCTTTCCATCGCGCCAATTCCCGCGCCATCCCCGGGTCTTCATCCGTGAAATCGGCCTCAAAACACTCGGCGCCGATTTCCCGGAGCCTGGCCCGCGTCTGCGCAATCTCCAAACTGGAAGCTTTGTTGACGATGCAATTGAGGCAGGTCTTGGCGGTGAAATCCACCAGCACCGGATGACCCTCCTTGCGCGCTTGTTCAACCGCCGGCAGGCTCCATGTTTTCCAATCTATGGCGGCGGTTTTCATGGCGGCGTCCGGCAGGAGAGCGAAGGCATCCGCCGCCACCAGCAAAAGGCACGCGGCTGCGGCCAGACCTTTCCGGCGTGTTCCGCGTTGCACGAACCGCCCCCAGATCCAAGCCGCCAGCGCCAGCACCGCCAGAAAGAATTCCAGCAAAAGCATGTCCGCCTGGTTTCGGGTTGACCCATACGCCAGCCACATCGCGGTCGCCAGCATGGGAAAGCCCATGGCGATTTTGAATTGTTCCATCCAGGCGCCGGGCTTGGGCAGCGCCTGGAGCAGGCGCGGTTGCGAGCAAACCAACACAAAGGGAAACGCCAACCCCGTCCCGATGGCCAGGAACACCAGCAGCGTGACCGGCGGCGGTTGCGTCAGGGCGAACGCCAGCGCCCCGGCCAGAAACGGGGCCGTGCAGGGCGTGGCCAAAATCGTGGCCAGAATGCCGTTGCAAAACGCCCCGCCATAGCCCCGCCGTGACGCCAGGCCGGCGGCTGATCCCATCACGCCCGCGCCCAGAGTGACTTCAAACAGGCCGAAAAGGTTGAGGACGATCAAGGTCATCAAGACCGTCAAGCCCACCCGGAATTGCGGGTGGCGCAGCGCATCACCCCAACCGGCCGCCCCGCCCGCCTGTTGCGTGCCAATGGCCAGCCCGGCCAGCGCCAGAAATGAAACCAACACTCCGGCCCCATAGACCCATCCCAGACGGCGCACCCGCCCCGGCTCTTCCCTGGATTGACTGACAAAACCGAGCGCCTTGAGCGCAATCACCGGCAGCACGCACGGCATGACGTTCAAAATCAGCCCGGCCAGGAACGCAATCAGCAATTCCACCACAAGCGGCCCCGGCGCAGTTGCGCCCGCCGCCGGCTTCTGCAACGGCAGGTTTTCCTCCACGGCGGCCGGCTGTTGCATTTCATTCCTGTACACCACGATTCCGGCCAGCCGTTCCGGCCAGGGGCCTTCGCTTTTCTTGACCATCTTGCGGATGCGAATATGGTTCGGTTCGCCTGGCAAAATAACTGTTGCCCCCTGGACGTCGGCCCCCTGGTTTTCGTATGGGTAGAAATCGAAGGGCATGGTCCCGGCTGCCCAGTCAATGATAACGGCGCGGGGGCTGCCCGGCGCGGCGCTTTCCCATCGCGCCGTCACCGGCGCGGCTAAAGCGACTGGGATGGGCTGGGGCAGCCGCAGGCGCCACTGTTTGATGAGGTCAAAGTTGGCCGAGGGTTTGTCCTCGCTTCCCACAGTCAAGCTGGCGCTGGCCTTTGCCGTGTAACGATTGCAGGTATCCTTGCATTCCATCCACGCCACCTCCGCGCTCAACTGCGCCGGGCCGGGGCGCAAATCCGCGGCCAGCTTGATGGGAACCAGCAAGACCACCTGGTCCTCGTAGCCGTAAGTGTAGAGGGGCGTGTCGCCGGCGGGCGTCACCGTTTTTTCGGGGATTGGCCAGTTGATTTCGCCCGCGCTGACGCCGGGAGGAAGCGTCCAAGTCATCGTGGTGGGGAGGCCCGCATCGCCGGGGTTGCGCCAATAGGTATGCCAGCCGGGGGCCATTTTCAGTTCCACTCCGGCCCAAACGGTTTCCCCCGGTTGGGCCGACTCGGCCGAAAGGAGCAAACGTGTTTGCGTGGCTGGCCCGCCAAAAACCGCCCCATCGCCGCGGGCCAAGACGGGAAGCGCCAGGAAAACCGCCAAAATCGAGAGAGACAAACGCTTCATCCGCGCACACAATAACCGAGGAAAGGCTGATCCCGCAAGGCGGGAACAAGATCGCAAATCATGAACGCAGGAAACGGAGTGTGGGAGCGGTGGAGTGTTGGGAGACGGTCTGCCCATGACGCCATTACTCCATCACTCCACCACTCCACCGCCCATGCCTGATCCCATCGCCATTGACCCAGCCCGCGGGATGGATTTCCAGTGGCTGCATACCGGCGCCGAGGCGCTGGCCGAAATGCTCGCCGCCATCGCCGCCGCCCGGCGCTCGGTTCGGCTGGAGATGTACATGTTCGATCCCAGTCCGGTGGCGGACCATTTTCGCGAAGCCCTCGGCGCTGCCTGCCGCCGCGGGGCCAGTGTGCAAGTCCTCGTTGACGCCTTCGGCTCGATGTCCTTGCCCGACGGCTATTGGGAAACGCTTCGCGCCGCCGGCGCGCAGGTTGGCCGATTCAATCCCAACGGCCTCAAGCGCTTTGGCATTCGTGACCATCGCAAAATTCTGGTGTGCGACGAGGACCTGGCCATCATCGGAGGGGCCAACATTGCCGCCCAATATCACGGCGACGGGGTGGTGTCGGGCTGGCGCGATTTGGGCCTGAAAATCCGCGGCCCGCTGGCCGCCGAACTGGCCGCCGCCTCCGACGAAATGTTTGCCAGGGCCGATGTCCGGCACAAACCCTTTTCCCGCTTGCGCAAATCGGCCCGGCACAAGACCGTCCCCTTTGCCGGAGGGAGAATCCTCCTCACCGGCCCGGGGCGCAACAATCCGATCAAACTGGCGTTGAGCCATGACCTCAAAAGAGCGCGGCAGGCGGCCATTATTTGCGCCTACTTTTTGCCGCCCAGCCGCATCCTGCGCCAATTGGCGCGCCTGGCGCGGCGCGGCGCCAAAGTCCAATTGATCCTGCCGGGCAAGTCCGATGTGTTCCTCTCGCGCCTGGCCGCGCAGAGTTTTTATCGCCGCCTCCTGCGGGCGGGGGTCGAGATTTACGAGTATCAGCCGCAGATTCTCCATGCCAAAATGTTTCTGATAGATGACATTGTTTACGTGGGATCGTCCAACCTGGATTCCCGCAGCCTCAACATCAATTACGAGCTGATGCTGCGCGTGCCCGAGCCGCGGCTTGCGGCCGAAGGCCGCGAGATTTTTTCCAGCATCCAGGCCCACAGCCGGCGGGTCGAGTTGGAGCACTGGCGGCGTTCGCGCAACTTCATGGATCGCATCCAGGGGCGGGTGGCGCGGTGGGTCTTGGCGCATCTGGACCCCTACATTGCCAGACAATCCTCCTGAGCAATGCGCCGTCTTGGATGGGCAAGGCAGGGCGGGCAGTCCACTGCCCGCCGCGGCGCGCACGGAGTGCGCGCCCTACCGATTAAGACCGGCGACCAACCTGCCTGACCTGGTTTGTCTGGCGCTACTTGGCCAGGGCGACGAGATAG
>Ga0326727_10011612_pt1 | contig 20411 bp, 19 predicted proteins | sample MB2enrmetagenome_FD_207643 | JGI IMG/M metagenome (GOLD analysis project Ga0326727, IMG submission 207643) | Lab enriched peat soil microbial communities from McLean, Ithaca, NY, United States - MB29MY | ecosystem: Environmental > Terrestrial > Soil > Wetlands > Peat | place: USA: New York...
ATTTCCGCGGCGCTTAGCCAAATCGAAACAGCCCTGCCGGAAGGGGAGTCGCGCTCCCGGCTGCTGCAAGACTTGCGGGAGTGCTATGTGCCCGGCGCGACGTGGGGAGAGAGCTTTGCGAGATTCATGACCCGCCTTTTCGGCCGCTGGGGCGTGATTCTCATGGACCCGTTGGATGAGTCCGTGCACCGGCTTAGCTCGGGGGTTTATCAGCAGGCGCTCGGGAGAGCGGCGGAACTTCGGGCCGGCGTTTTGGAAAGCTCACACGCATTGGTGCAGCGTGGCTATCACGCCCAAGTACACGTGGCTGAGGATTCAACGTTGGTCTTTGTGGCCAGGCACGGTGACCGGTTAGCGCTGCATCAACGTGACGGCAAGTTCTTCATCGAGGGGAGCGAGGAGATCTTGTTATCCAAACTTGACTCCTTACTTGCTGAACGGCCGTTGGACTTTTCACCCAATGTGCTGTTGCGCCCTCTGGTTCAGGACTCGCTGCTGCCGACACTGGCTTATGTGGCGGGCCCTTCCGAGTTGGCTTATCTTGGCCAGGCGCAGTCTCTCTACCAGGCGCTGGGTCGCCCGCAGCCTGTGATATTTCCCCGGGCGGCCTTCACGCTGCTTGACTCGCGGACCGAGCGTTTAATGGAAAAGTACAAGCTGGGGATGGAGGACGTGTGGCAGGGCGACGAGCACCTGAGCCGGAAAATCGCCGCCGGCGGGTTTGCCGAAGGTTGGTCGGAACGGTTCGATCAAAGCGAGCGCGAGTTGGAGCAACTCTTGGACCGTCTGCATGGCGATATCGAAAAGCTTGACCCGACCTTGCTCGACACACTCCAACATTCCAAGGAGAAGATGAAATACCAAATGGAGCGGCTGCGCGGCAAGCTGACCCGGGCTGCGCTCGGCCGCTCAGATTTGCTCGCCCGTCACGTGCAGGCCCTGTCGCGATTCCTCCTGCCGCACAAGGATTTGCAGGAAAGGCGTGTGGGTGGGTCGTATTTCCTGGGTCGCGCCGGCTACGAGCTGCTCGACCGCTTGCTCGCGCAGATTCAAGTGCGCTGCTCGGATCATCAAACCCTTAGTTTTTGACCTCCTCCCACTCCATCCAAAAACCAGGCGCACGCGGGTGAACGGCAAGTTCGCCTTATAAGGGACGAGCAACCGCCGAAGCATCGGGAATCAATGCCAGCCCCGCGAATCGTCGGGTCCACACCTTTCAAAACGCGATTTTCGACGGTCTGGTATAATCCAAGGCTCCAACTGATGGGGTAAGCTTATCCCGAGAGGCCATCATGAATGTTCGTTCCGCGCTCGATCTGATCAATCGGGATCGTGCCGTTTATGAGATTTCGGAGAGTGGTGGGATCGTCCTAAGAAACCCACAAAAGTTCATTTCACAAACCCTCGATTTGCTAGTGTGGAATGCCGTTTTTGGGGAAAGTGATGAAGTGCGCATCGCGGCCCGCTGGATTATCCGGCGCGCGGGCCTGGAGTTGGGCGTCATTCCGTCATCGATTCAAGGCCTTTATGAAGCGCGGGGGAGAAGAGAAGTCGGCGGCTTTACGGTGCCGGCAATCAACATCCGCGGGTTGAGCTACGATGTGGCCCGAGCGGTTTTCCGGGCCGCCCTGCATTTGAAGTCGGGCGCTTTCATTTTTGAACTTTCGCGCAGAGAGAGTAACTATACTGACCAAAAGCCGTCCGAGTACGCGGCCGTCATGGTGGCTGCGGCGTTGAAGGAAGGCTATGAGGGCCCAATTTTCATTCAGGGCGACCATTATCAGGCCAACGCCAACAAATTCGCCAAGGACCCCGAGGTGGAACTACGGGGGATTGGCGACTTCGCCCAGGAATCGATCCTGGCGGGGTATTACAACATCGACATCGATACCTCCACCTTGGTTGATCTCAGTAAGCGGGGGGTGCGGGAGCAACAGCGCGCAAATTTTGAAACCAGCGCAAAGCTTGCCGCCCACGTGCGCTCCATTGAGCCCCAGGGGATTACCATTTCTCTGGGGGGCGAGATCGGGGAAGTGGGAAAACAGAACTCCACGCTTGAGGAACTGGCCGCATACCTGGACGGTTTCCTCGCCACGCTTTCAAAACACGCCGGCAAAAAGAAAGGGCTCTCCAAGATCGGCGTCCAAACCGGCACAAGGCACGGCGGCGTGGTGCTTCCGGATGGAACAGTGGCCCAGGTTGCCATCGATTTCGAAATCTTGCGCAAGCTCTCGGAGACCGCCCGTGACCGCTACGGCATGGCCGGAGCTGTGCAGCACGGGGCCTCCACTCTGCCCTCGGACGCCTTCCATAAGTTCGTGGAGTGCGAAACCGCGGAGGTCCACCTGGCGACGGAGTTCCAGAACTTGATTTACGAGAATTCAGCCTTCCCGCGCGAATTCAAGGACGAGATTTGCAAGTACCTGCGAAAGACCTATGCAGATGAAAAGAAGCCCGGCGATACCGACGAGCAATTCATTTACAAGACCCGGAAAAAGGCTTTCGGTCCCTTCAAGAGAAAATTTTGGGAGCTTGCTGCCGACGTCCGAAACAGGATCGGAAAGGACTTGGAAAGGAAGTTTGAATTCCTGTTTGAAAGGTTGAATGTGCAGCGCACAGCGGAACTCGTCAAGAAGACTGTGCCCGCCATCGCGGTATATCCTCCCGCACCGGCCGCCTTGGCGGAGGCTCTCCAACGCGCGCACGCCGCACAATAATGCCCCGCGAAGCGTGGGCAACGTCCACGAGTGAGTGACGCGACGAGGATTTATGGCATCACCCGAACCCGGCAAAGCAATTCCCTCTCCACGGGCGCTTGCCCGGCTGCACACTGCCTCGGTTGAAACCCACGCGCGGGTCGAATTCAAGGACATCACGGACCTTGTCCAAAAGGTCGTGACCGAGTCGGGGACGCAAAGCGGAACATGCTTCCTTTTCGTTCCCCACACGACCGCGGCGATTTTGATCAACGAAAATGACGATCCTGCCTTGCAAAAGGACCTCGATAATTTCCTGAAGTCATTGGCTCCACGAGACAGCAACTATCAGCACAACGATGGCAATTGTGATGCGCACCTGAAGGCTGCGGTGATTGGGAACTCAAAATCGTTGCTCGTCGAAAGCGGGTGCCTGGTTCTGGGCCGGTGGCAGGGAGTTTTCTTTTGCGACTTTGATGGCCCGCGCCGCCGTGAATTACGAATCAAAGTTGTGCCAGATTGAAGGCGGCATCCAAAGATTCCCCCATCGGAAGTGCGCCAAAGTGAGCACCGCTTCAACCGCTGAAATGTCTAACCTCGGCATCTACATCCAGGTGCCGTTTTGCGCATCCAAGTGCAGCTTTTGCAATTTCAGCTCACGCGTTGAGCGGAGCACCGTTTTCGATCGGTACACCCTTGATCTCCGGCGTGAACTGGAAGGCTGGCGAAGTTTCATTGCCTTGTACGGCATCCCCGGAGAAGTCCTAGCGCATCCAGTCGATTCGATTTACATGGGTGGCGGTACCCCTGCTTTGCTGGGAGAGGAACGCCTGCAACTTGTGGTCCGCGCCTTGCAGGATCATCTGCGCTGGGGTGAGGAAATTGAATTTACGCTGGAAGCGACTCCCGGCTCCGCGGATGCCAGTTTTCTTCGGGTATTGCGAGGCTTGGGGGTGAACCGGCTAAGCATCGGCGCGCAAACGTTTGACGACCGCGAGCTCCGTGCGGTGGGCCGCCTCCACTCTGCTGACAACAGCTCGGAACTGGTACACCAAGCGCGTGAGGCGGGTTTCCAGAACCTCAGCCTGGATTTGATTGCCGGACTGCCCTACCAGACGGAGGAATCGTTTCGCCGCAGCCTGGAGGCCACGGTGAAGCTCCGGCCCGAGCATGTGTCGCTCTACCTTTTTGAGGTTGATGAAAAGAGCCGCCTGGGAAGGGAAGTCGTCCACGGCGGGGATCGTTATCATGCCGCCGCAGTGCCGGGCGATGAATTCATGGCGGACGCCTACGAATCCGGCTGCGCATTCCTTGCGAACGAAGGCTACGCCCAATACGAGATTTCCAACTTCGCCCTCCCGGCATTTGAGTCGCGACACAACCGGAAGTACTGGCAGCTTGCGCCCTATGTGGGCTTTGGTGCGGGGGCGCATTCTTTTGACGGCGTGCGGCGGTGGTCGAATCAGGTTGATGTACAGGGCTATTTGGCGAAATTGGACACGGGGCAGCCACCCATCGGCGAGTTTTGTACCCTGACGGTTGAAGAACAGGTGGAAGAATTCTTCTTCGTCGGGTTGCGGCAAGTCGAAGGCATAGATTTGAATTGGGCGAGAGAGCGTTGGGGAGCGGGCTGCCTCAAACGTTGGGAAGATAAGATTCAAAATCTCGCGCATGAGGGCTGGGTGGTTTCCCAAGGGGATCGCGTGCGCATGGCTCGGCACGCCTACCTCGTCTCGAATGAGATTTTCCAGGAATTCGTTTCGGCGTAAAGGGATTCATGCCGCCATTTTGCGGCAACCGCTATAATGCTTGCGAATCATTATTAATCATCGGAGCGAGAGAATTCATGCCAGAACCTATTGTAGATCTTCGCAGCGACACCGTTACCAAGCCTTCTGCCGCAATGCGCAAGGCCATGCACGACGCGGAAGTAGGGGATGACGTCTACCGAGAGGATCCCACGGTCAACCGCCTCCAGGATCGGGCGGCGGACATTTTCGGGCGTGAGGCGGGCCTGTATGTGGTGTCGGGAACCATGGGGAACCAGACGGCGATCAAGGTCCTAACTCGCCATGGGCAGGAGGTAATTTGCGAAGACCGCTGCCATATCTACAACTTTGAAATGGCGATGGTCACGGCGTTTTCCGGAGTCTTGCCCCGCACGATCCACGCCGAAGACGGAATCCTGACCTGGGACCTGATCGCTCCGCACGTTCGTAAACGGAACGACCATCGCGCCCGCACCGGGCTGATCGAGATCGAGAACACTTCGAACTTGGCGGGAGGATCGGTGTATCCGCTGACGAATACGAATGACATCGTTGATCATGCACACGCGGCCGGGTTGCCCGTACATCTTGATGGCGCGCGGATTTTCAACGCCGGCGTGGCCCTGGGCAAGCCCGTTGTAGAACTCACCAAAGGGTTTGACTCGGTGATGTTCTGCCTTTCGAAGGGACTGGGCGCGCCGGTGGGATCCATGCTCGTGGGGAGCAAGGAATTCATCGAGGAGGCGCGCATCGTCCGCAAGATGCTCGGTGGCGGAATGCGCCAGGCGGGCGTGTTGGCAGCCGCCGGCCTCATCGCCTTGGAGGAGAGTCCCAAACGGCTCCACATCGATCACGGCAATGCCAGGTATCTGGCCCAAGAGTTGGCGCAAATTCCCGGAATCAAAATTGATGCCGCCAAGGTGGTCACCAATATCTTGTTCTTTGAAGTTTCCGGGACAGGGTTGACAGCTTATGAAATTTCGAAACTCCTGGCTGCTCAAGGCGTCCTGGCCAACGCTACAAACGCGCAAAGCATTCGCATGGTTACCCACCTGGACGTGGATCGGGCCGGATGTGAACGCGCCTTGAAAGCCCTGCGCGAAGTCGTTGTCCCGCGCAGAGCCGTGGCATCCTGAGGGGTGGGCGCAATCTCGCGGCCCTGCACCGGGGGAGTTTTGACGTTGCCGAGTTTATTGATAGCTCGGCTGGTGAAATTCCCGCCTCATTTCTTCATTTCCTGCCGCGCTTGAATTTTCACGAGTGCGTCCAGGTAGTGTGTGCGGTAGGTTGGGTCATCGGGTTCCAGGCGGGTGGCTGTGTGATACTCCTTCACTGCGCCGTCGATATCCCCCAGTTTCTCCAGGGCGTAGCCAAGGCCGTTGTGGGCGTCGGCGTCGATCTGATCGTGCCGTATGGCCTCGATCATTTCCACCCGGGCGCGCTTCCATTCTTTGGCCATCAAGAATGTAATGCCCAACTCGCGGTGCAGATCGGAGTTTTCCGGGTCCAGCTTCATGGCTTGGCGAAGAGCGGCGACCGCTTCGTCCAACCGTGCCCTCGCACGCAGTTGGACAGCCTGCTGTACGAGTTGGCGCAATTGGATTTTTTCCTCGGCCAAGGCGGCAGGATCGCTCCCGTCCGATGAGGACGGCGCACCCTGTATCGGGAGAATCCGGGCTTCCTCGTTGGCCTTCGGCGAGATGAAGTAGCCCGCCTCAGGCTTACCCGGGCAGCGCACGTGGATGTAGTGGTCACCAGGATCGACATCCGCGAGGGTGAGATTTCCAGCAGCATCGGTGATGCCAGCTGAGTCCGCGTCCAAATCCACCCGGCAACCTGCCCGACCGGCTTGAACAACGACCTTCGCGGTTTGTGGCTGCCGCTCGCGCGCCGATGCAACTCCGAAAGCCACTGCGAGAGCCAGACACCAAGTTAGGTATTTGAGCATCTTCGGCTAAATATGCATCCTCCGAATTGCGCGAGTGCAGGCCAGAGGCGGCCAGGGTTTCCTTGCCGGCGGTACGCCCCCTTGCCCGATTCAGCATATTAGCTTATCACGGTTGCGAGGTGGGGATGTGGAACGCGCCGTTTTCTTGACGGCCTCCGGGTTGTGTTATAGCCTGAGTTATAGGCAGATAAAAGGATATTCCACCTCTGCCCGAGGCACGTTTGGGTTTTCGACGCATTTCCGCAATGGTTCTGAGCGGCTGAGTTGCGGCCCTTCCGGCTAAGAGTTTGCCATGCTCGAGATAGATCACGACTTGGTGGAGAGGATCCTTGCGGGTGACCGGCGCGCCATCGCCCGGGCAATTTCTTTTGTGGAAAACCGGGACCCTTCGGCAGTTCCGCTGCTGCGCGAGCTGTTCCCCAGAGCGGGGCGTTCACGAGTGGTGGGGCTTACGGGCTCGCCGGGAGCAGGGAAAAGCACGCTGGTGGAAAAACTGGCGGGGGAGTATCGCCGCCGCGGTGGGCGGGTCGGAATCCTCGCTGTCGATCCCACCAGCCCCTTTTCGGGGGGCGCCATCCTCGGCGATCGTGTGCGTATGCAAAGCCTCGCCAATGACCCGGGCGTCTATATCCGCAGCATGGCCACGCGTGGGCAACTCGGCGGCCTCGCGCCCACGACTCAGGATGCGGCGACGATTCTCGACGCCGCGGGTTGCGAGGTCGTTCTGATCGAAACGGTCGGGGTGGGGCAGGATGAAGTGGAAGTCGCACGCCTGGCGGATGTGACGGTTCTCCTGTTGGTGCCAGGCCTGGGCGATGACATTCAAACTTTCAAAGCCGGAGTGATGGAAATCGCCGACGTGTATGTCATCAACAAGGCGGATCGCGCCGGGGCCGACCGCGTCGAGCAAGAAGTTATGGCGATGCTTTCCATGGCTTCTCGACCCGATAGTCGGCGGCCTCCCATCGTCAAAACCGTGGCAACGACGGGGCAAGGAATTTCAGAGTTGGTCCAGGCGCTCGATCAGTTTTACGCTTTCAGTGAAAAAGGTGATATCGCAGGACGCCGGCGCAAGGAGCATTGGCGCTCCCGGCTTTTGGATTTGCTGCGACAAACGCTTTTTGAAAGGGCCGTGGCGGATCCGCTCTTCGACGGCTCACTGGATCGGCAAGTTGCTGATCTGCTATCGCATCAGCGGGATCCGCATCAGGTTGTAGAGGAAATCATCGCTGCGCTGCCGGCGAGGAGCACGAGCTCCCGGCCCTCATTTTCTTCATCCAGCGGCGCCGTGAAAATCCACCACCTGGGCATCGCCGTGGAATCACTTGCGCAAACCGTTCCCCTCTTTCAGAAACTGCTGGGGAAAGCTCCCGAAGCGGAAGAGAGCGTGGCGGGCCAAAAAGTGCGCGTGGCAGTTTTTCGCCTGGGCGATAGCCGCGTGGAGTTGCTCGAGAGCACAGGAGGGGATTCCCCCATCGCCCGTTTTATCGCCAAACGCGGACAGGGGATCCATCACCTGGCGCTCAGGGTCGCTGATTTGCCGGAAGCGCTGCGGAAGTTAGAGAGCGAAGGCGTGCGGCTGATTGATCGCGAGCCCCGCGTGGGCGCTGGCAACGAGCACATAGCTTTTCTTCACCCTTCGAGCACTGCCGGGGTGCTCATCGAATTGATTGAGGAATCATGAAACTTGGCGCATTCGACCTCCACGCTATTTCCGACGGGAGTTTCCTGCTCGATGGCGGGCAGATGTTTTCGATAGTACCCAAGGCGCTTTGGGAGAAAAGAATCCCTGCCGATGCCCTCAATCGCGTCCGGATCAGTTTGACTTGCCTGCTGATCCAAACGGGCCGCCATAATATTCTGGTGGAGACCGGCATCGGAGATAAATTCGACGCGAAATTCAACGAAATTTATGGGGTGGACCACTGCCGCGCTCTCCCCGGTGAACTCCGGAAGTTGCGCCTGGAACCACAAGATATCGACATCGTCATTAACACGCACTTGCACTTCGACCATTGCGGGTGGAATGTTCGTAGCGAGGGTGAAAAACTTGTGCCGACTTTTCCCCGCGCGCGATATTTCGTGCAGCGCGGCGAATGGGAAGACGCGCACCATCCCATGGAGCGCAATCGCGGCAGCTATGTGGAGCATTGTTTCGCTGCTGCGGAGGCGCAAACGGAACTTCTGGATGGGGACACGGAAATCGTGCCGGGCGTGCGGGTGGAGGTGGGCGCGGGGCACACCCGATGTATGCAATGCGTGCGGATAGAATCGGAAGGCGACACGGCGTTCTTTCCCTCGGATCTCGTGCCCACGATTCCCCATCTTGCCTATCCCTGGATGACCAGCTTTGACCTTTATCCCCTGGAGACACTTGCCAACAAGAAGCGTCTCTTGCCGGAACTGGCCGAGGCGAAGGCGCTCGTGGTCTTCCCCCATGACCCTTGCGTTGCGTGGGCGCGCTTGGTAGAAATTGAGGGCAAGATTTCCACCGAGGCAGAGGTCGAGTTTGACGAACCTCGCCCGACGAAGGCATAGGAGGAAGTTTGGCCAAGGCACAGATTGGAGTCATCGGGGGCAGTGGTCTTTACCGTATGCCGGGTCTGGAGAAGGCTCGCGAAGTGCGCATTGCGACGCCCTTTGGAAAACCGTCGGACGCTTACGTGGTTGGGACGCTCGAGGGTCGGCAGGTTGCGTTCCTTGCGCGCCATGGGCGTGGCCACGTGATCACCCCCACGGAAATCAATTTTCGCGCCAACATCTACGGCTTCAAAAAGCTCGGTGTGGAGCGAATCATCTCGGTGAGCGCTGTGGGCTCGCTGCGTGAGGACTTCCACCCGACGGATATGGCGCTGCCCACACAGTTCGTTGACCGCACGCGTCAGCGCATTTCCACATTTTTCGGGGGTGGGCTGGTGGCGCACGTCGGGTTCGATAGTCCCGTCTGTTCCACCGTGGTCGGCGTGCTCGCGGAAGCATGTGCCGGCTCGGGCGTGGCGTTTCACCAGGGTGGGACGTACCTTTGCATGGAAGGTCCGGCGTTTTCCACCCAGGCGGAATCGAACCTTTACCGGTCGTGGGGGATGGACATCATCGGAATGACCAGCTTGCCGGAAGCCAAGTTGGCGCGCGAAGCAGAAATCTGCTACGCCGTGCTGGCCATGGTCACCGACTACGATTGTTGGCACCCCGATCACGACGCCGTCACGGTAACGCAGGTACTTGACTATCTTTCGCGCAACGTGGAGAATTCCCAGAAGATTGTGCGGTTCGCGGTGCGTTCTCTCCCTGAAGCGCGGAACTGCAAATGCGCTTCGGCGCTTGCCCACGCGATCCTCACCGATCGCAAGAAGATTCCCACCGCGACCAAGAAAAAGCTGGCCCTGCTGGTGGGCAAGTACCTGAAGTAAATAGCGGTTGGCCAATCCACTCTCGCGAGGTCAAGGGTATCCCTATGTCGCTACTGGCGGTGGGTTCGATTGCGTTTGATTCCATTCGCACGCCTTACGGCGATGCGGTGGAAATTCTCGGAGGGTCGGCAACGTTTTTTTCCGTCACCGCAAGCTGGTTCACTTCGGTTTCCGTCGTCGCGGTGGTCGGGGAAGACTTCGGGGAACAGCACTTCCGGGTTTTTCACGACCGATCCATCGATACCCAGGGAGTGGAACGAGTTCCCGGCCGGACTTTCCGCTGGAAGGGCGAATACACGGGCGACATGAATCAGGCGCACACGCTGGACACTCAGCTCAACGTGTTTGAAAGCTTCGTGCCCAAGATTCCTGCGGCTTACCTCGACACCGAATTTCTTTTTCTCGGTAATATCGTTCCGGTCTTGCAGCTCAACGTTCGCCGCGCGCTGCCCAACCTTCGCGCCAGCGCCCTGGACACCATGAACTACTGGATTCAGGGCATGCCCGACGAGCTGGCAAAGGTGCTGGCGACCGTGGAAATTCTGCTGATTAACGAGGGCGAAGCACGGATGCTATCCAAGCAGGGCAATTTGAAAAAAGCTGCGGCGATCATTCAAAAGCTCGGCCCGAGGATTGTGGTGATCAAGCGCGGGGAGCACGGCGCCACGCTTTTTACACCAGATTCTATTTTCACGGTTCCCGCGTTCCTCCTCGATGAAGTATTCGATCCCACCGGCGCGGGCGACACCTTTGCGGGCGGGTTCATGGGCCACCTGGCGCGCACCGGTGACCTCTCGGATGTCAACCTGCGGCGCGGCGCTGTGTATGGGGCAGTCATGGGAAGTTTTGCGGTGGAAGAATTTGGTCTGGGCCGCCTTTTGCGCTTGACGCCGGGAGAAATTGAATCGCGTTACCGCGAAATCAAACAATTGACACATTTTGATGCCTGATTCTGCCGTCGCATCCCACGCATCTCAGCCCTGGCGTATTCCCGCCCCGGCGCACAGCGCAGTCGCCATTCTGATTCTGGGAGTAACCTGCGCCAGCCTTCACTTTTTCTACACCCGAGGCTTGTCAAACCTTTACGGCGACGGACTGGCCCATATGGAGGGCGCGCGCCGCATCTTTGATTCCATCACTCCTGGCTACGAGGAAATTGGCAGCGTCTGGTTGCCTCTTTACCACCTGATTTGTGCCCCCCTTGCGATGAATGATTTTCTTTGGCGCTCGGGCCTGGCAGGGGGGGTGGTTTCCTCCACGGCGTTCGCGTTGACCTGCTATCTTCTCTTCCGCCTGGGAGCGGAAATCAACCGTAACCTGGCGGCGGGGCTTGTGGCGCTGGCGGGAGTCCTGATGTGCCCCAGCTTCCTCTACCTTGCGAGCACACCGCTGACGGAGCCGCTTGCGCTCTTGTGGTCGGTGCTGGTTGTCTACGCGCTTTTTCGCTATTCGCAATCAGGCTCGTGGAAATCGCTGGCGGGCGCAGCCGCAGCCGCCTTCATGGGAACGCTCACGCGCTATGAGGGGTGGAACGTTCTTCCTTTCGCCACCCTGCTCGTATTCCTAATCCACCCGTACCCGTGGAGGCAGCGCTTCATTCGCGCGTCGTTCTTCGCCGCCGTTGCCGGCACTGGGCCCCTGCTGTGGATGATTCACAATGCCTATCGCTACAAGAACCCTTTGGAATTCTACAATGGCCTCGGGTCGGCGAAAGATATTTACGCCCACCAGTTGGCAACGACAGCGTTCGCTTATCCCACCGATGGGAGCTTGCTCCTTTCCGCACGCTATTACCTGGAAGATCTTAAGCTGGTGATCGGCGTCTGGGCCCTGGAGTTAGCCGTGCTCGGTTTGGTGGCATGGTGTGCAAATCTGCGTGAATCGCGGCGCGGAGCCGTCGCCGTGCTGTTCATTATTCCGCTACCTTTCTACATTGAGGCCATGGCGTACGCAGCGATCCCGCTGTATGTGCCCACGCTATTCCCGCACACGTATTACAACCTGCGGTACGGTGTGGCAATGATTGCGGCGGTCGCTCTGTTTCCGTCGTTTGTATTCTCCCCGCGCTTGGGAAAGAAGCTCCGGGTAACCCTGCTGGTTCTTTTCCTGGCTTTGTTGGGAGGGCAGTTTGCTCAAATGACGGCGAGGGGTGTCAGGGAACTGCCGGTGGTGAAGGAAGGAATCCTGAATACCCCTTGCCGCGCCAAGCGACAGCGAGCTATCATCGAATTTCTGCGTGGGCACTACGACGGGAAACGCGTCCTGGTGGCGGTGGGGAAGTGGCCCTGCGTAATGCCGGAAATCGGTATCTATTTTCGCAATACCCTCACGAGTCAGAATCGCAAATACGGGGCCAAGATGCATACGGAGCCGGAAAAGTGGGTGGATTGGATTATCCGTGGCGAAGGGGACGCCATCGATAGCCTCATGCAGGCTTACCCCCAGGCCTTCAAGGATTTTGAAGTCGTAGATCAGGGGGAGTTTCAGGGCGAGGGAAGCTTCAAAATTTACCGGCTACGGAAAATGTGACAGCGGCCGATTCCTATCTTCATCGCAAGCAATGGCGCTGTGCCGCCGCTGTTTTGGGCCCTTTCCAACATGACCAAAGTTATTCCTTTCATTAAATACCACGGACTGGGGAATGATTGGCTCGTCGTTCTGGCGAGCGACCTTCCCTCCGGTCTTTCGCAATTTGCACGCAAAGTTCTCGACCGCCACACCGGGGCCGGCGCTGATGGCCTTATCGTGGTCATGAAATCCGAGGTGCGAGCCCACGACGCGCGCGTCCGTTTCTTCAACGCGGACGGCAGTGAAGCGGAGATGTCGGGAAACGGCATTCGCTGCGCGGGGGCGTTTTTGATTGAACGCAAGCCCCTGAAGTGCACGCTGGAAATTGAAACGCTCGCAGGCCTGAAGACGCTCGAAAAAGGAAAGTCCGGTGAAGGGAAGTGGATGTTCCACGTGCAAATGGGCTCCCCGATTCTCACCGCGGCACAAATTCCGTTCGAGCCGCCTGAGACGGCGTCTCCCCTCCTTCGGTTCCCGCTCAAAACCTATCGCGGCGACTTGCCGGTCACCGTCACTTCCATGGGGAATCCCCATTGCAGCGTGTTTGTGGCGGATTTTGAAAAGGTCGATTGGTTGCGACTGGGCCGGGAGATCGAGCAAAACGAGCATTTCCCCCACCGCACCAATGTGGAGTTCGTACGCTTGGTCTCCAAGGACGAAATCGAAGTGAGATTTTGGGAGCGGGGCGTTGGCCACACGATGTCGTCAGGGACGGGTTCCTGCGCGGCCACGGTAGCCGCAATTCTCAACGGGCTCACGGACCGGCGCGTGCGTGTCCGGACGGAGGCCGGCACGCTGGTGGTGGCATGGCCCCACGGAGGTGAGGTTTCACTGACGGGTCCGGCGGAAAGAGTCATGAAGGGGACGTATTATTACCCTGCGACGAAGTGAACCCGGCGCGCTGGGCGGGCCCGCAAACCGAAACCCAATGAGGCAAGAGCTCAGATGGAGGAGATGATGAGTCCGCAAAAAACCAGCAACTTTTTGAAGGTGATGCGGGCGCCATTCATCCCGCCGTTGCACCGGAAGGAGACGATATTTCGGTCACCAAGCACATGGTGAGCGCCTTCGCCGGTACCGACCTTGACATGATCCTGCGAGCGAAGGATATCGATACTCTCATTCTGTTTGGGATCGCAACCAGCGGGGTCGTCCAATCCACAGTCCTTCATGCCGCCGACGCGGATTACCGCCTTGTGGTGATCAAAGATTGCTGCGCCGATCTGGACACGGAAGTACACGCTTGCCTCGTCGATAAGATCTTCCCACGGCAAGCCACCGTGTTGTCGGCAACGGAATTCCTCGAGGGCTTGAAATCACTTAAAACATCGCTGGTGCAGTGAATCCTGTCCTGACGTGGACCACTTGGACCGCTTAAACCCATTGCCTATTATGGACGAACGTAGAGGTAGAGTTTGTGGGGAATCCCGTTTTTGGAGGTCACGTCGACGATCTTTTCGGCATCCCATCCGGGAATGTGAAAATCATGACAGACAATTCGCGCTCCGGGACGCAGCTCTCTTTCCAGCTTGGGCCGCAGTTTCTCGTTAAACGATGTCAACAGGTACAGCGTCACCACCGTGGCTCGATGCACACTCACGTCGAACATGTCTTCGCACATGATGTGCGCCCGGTCGTCCAGGCGTAATTCCTTGATGCGGTCGCTCGATTGACGATAGAGGTCAGGGTTGATTTCCACGCCCACGGCATGGGCGCCATATTTCTGGGCCGCGGTAATGACAATGCGCCCGTCGCCCGATCCCAAATCATAAACCACATCGTCGGATGTGACCTTGGCCAAGTCCAGCATCTTCTCGACGATGTCCTGAGGCGTCGGCACGTAGGGGGCCTGCCTGATCAAAGTAGCGCCGGCAAGGCCTTGCCCTGATTGCGCTGCCGCGTGCGCCATGGGCGATGGCCCTGACCCGGCAAGGAGCAGCATTGCTACCAGCAGGAACAATCCCGCCGCAAAGCGTGGAAGGGAGAAGCTATAAGTCAATTTGCGCATGACTTGATTCTACCGGCCTCTTGAGATGTTGTCGAGATGGGTTAGAAACCTGCTTGCACTTCCGGCGTTTCCACCCTAGGCTGTGACCTTGACTCACTCGCATGGTTTGCGGCTCAGCGCCGGACTTGCGCGAGAGCAATTGCGATCAAGGGCATGGGAGAACGCCAGCGTGGCTCAACCTTCTTTACGCCGAGAACTGGAATTCAGCCACACCACGGCCATCGTGGTGGCCAACATGATTGGCACAGGCATCTTCACCACCACCGGATTCTTGGCGGGTGATTTGGGGCGTCCCTCCTTGGTTCTGGGGATATGGGTCGTGGGAGCCATCGTGGCCGTCGCCGGTTGCCTTTGTTACTCGGAAATGGCCGTCAACCTTCCCGAGTCGGGCGGTGAGTACATCTTCCTGCGCGACGCCTGGGGGCCTGTTTGGGGCTTTCTTAGCGGTTGGATTTCCTTCTTCGCAGGATTCTCGGCACCAATTGCCGCGGCGGCCCTGGCATTTTCCGAGTATTTCTCTCACTTTTTCCCCTCCTTCGCAGTAGCGGGATCGGCGGCGAATTCAGGAGGCCCGCAGGGGTGGTTCCACACCGGCCACGGGCAATGGTTGGCGGTGGGAATTGTGGTGGTCTTTTCGGTAATCAATGTGGTTGGGCTCAGACGGGCGGCCAAGGTCCAAAACCTTCTCACCGGGCTCAAGCTCGGCGTGCTGCTGTTCTTCCTGGGCTTCGCGTTTGCCCTTGGCCACGGGAGTCCAGGCCATTTTTCGCAAGTGGCGGTTCGAACCTCGCCCCATAGCCTGCCCGCGCAGTTTGCAGTTTCGTTGATCTTTGTGATGTTCGCGTATAGCGGATGGAATGCGGCCACTTACGTATCCGGCGAAGTGAAAACGCCCGAGCGGACTATCCCTGCCTCGCTGGTGGTGGGGACTCTCACCGTCGCCGCTTTTTATGTGATGTTAAATGTGGCGTTCATCTATGCGCTGCCGCTGGAATCGATGAAGGGCGTCGTGGCGATCGGTGAGGCCGCCGCCGCCGCGCTCTTCGGCCTGCGGGGAGGAAACTTTTTCAGCGCCATCATGTCGGTGGGATTGCTCTCGTGCGTAAGCGCCATGGTGATTGCCGGGCCACGTGTTTATTACGCCATGGCGGTTGACCGGTGCTTTTTCCCCACGGCGGCACGCATCCACCCGAAATGGGGAACGCCGATGTACGCCATCATCTATCAAACCTTGGCAGCCACCCTGATGATTTTGACCGGGACCTTTGAGAGCCTGATCTACTACATTGGCTTCGCCTTGATCTTTTTTGCTGCCCTGGCAGTGGCAGGGTCGATTCGCCTGCGCCGGCGGGAGGGGTGGAAGAAACTCGCCGCGGTGAACTGGGGCTACCCGTTGGCGCCCGCCCTCTTTATCATGGCGAGCACCTGGATGCTCCTTTACACGGCGGCGCTGCGCCCCAAGGAATCCGCGCTCGGGCTACTGACGATTCTGCTCGGCGCGGCGCTATATTATTGGAAATTCCGGCAGCACGGCGAACCACAGGCCTAATGTAGGGCCGACCTTTCGAGCCTGCCCTGAGCAGGGCGAAGGGGTGGTGTTTTTCTATCTGAGTTGACAGAATAAGACTGCGGGATTAGGGTTAAGAACAGGCTCAACGCACCGCAAGGGAGAAACGGCGCATGACCGGAATCCAATTCATTACCGACGAAAAAGGGCGCAAGAAGGCCGCCATCATCGACCTCAAGAAGTACAGTGCGCTCTGGGAAGATATCGAGGACGTGCTGGTTTCCCGGTCCCGGCACCACGAAAAACGCATCCCCCTCGAAAAGGTGAAGGCAGACCTCATCAAAAGCGGAAAACTGCGTGGCTAGCTACCGCGTCGTATTGACATCGAGTGCAGAAAAAGAACTCCAAAAACTGTCTGCCCAGCTAAACGCGCGCATCGTTCCGCACTTGGAAAATCTCGCCGACAATCCCCGCCCGCCGCGATGTAAGAAGCTCAAAGGTGGTGATAAAGAGTGGCGCATTCGTGTGGGTGACTATCGCGTCGTGTACACCATCGACGACGCAAGATTGCTAGTCGAGGTGACGCGAATCCGTCACCGAAGCGAGGTATATGAACGGTGACTTGCCGTGCCTGCGGACTACCTCCTTGTCACGAAGTCCCTTCCCTTCAATGCCGCATCGACCGCCGCGGAAGGTTGTGCCGGTGCTGAAACCTTGAGGCTCTGGGCCACAAAATCAAGTACTGCTACGATCTGCTCCCGCGTCACGCCGAATTCTTCCACCAACTCGTCAACGCTCATATCCTGACGGTTCTCGAACACAGTGGCTACCGGCATCCGCGTGCCTTTAAACACCCATGCGCCGCTGCGCTTGCCAGGGATGCTCTCCACGGCGGGGCATTGGGACCAATCGAGAGCTGCCATGATCTTACCGTCCTTTCATCGTAGCTTATTTTTGCCACAGTCGGTGTCGCCGTCACGCGCGGGATGGGTGCTGTCCAAATTTCAGAGGTAGCGCCGGCTTCCAGCCGGCACTGAGCCGCCAAGATGGCGGCGCTACGTTCAAATCAGGACAGCACACGCGGGATGAGGGCTGAAAAGAATTTTGACGGGCTTCCCGGCGGAAACGGGCTGGGGCGCGTTCCTATAGTTGGACCCTTTTCGATAGAGACGGGCCGCGGTCAATCGTACGCTGATTGACCGTGGCCCTCTAAGCCTGCCGAGGAAAAGGCCACCGGCAGCCCAGGAATGCTCATAGGCTCGCTCTGTGTTAGGAGCACAAGATTCCGATAAATCACTTGACAACTGCAACTCGGAAGCCTAATTTTAGAATCGAGGCTATTGTGCTTGTGCCGCCGGGCGTGGCACGAGGCTATGCCTCACCGCTGCAAGCGCCCCAGCCCCGCGCGCAGGGAGGCTCTCATGGCACTGAGGAAGAAACCCAGGATGCCCGAAGAAAGGGTTGCCGCCCGTCAGGCGAAAGGGAGGCCTCCCACGGCACTAACCCCAAAACTGAAAATGACGGAAAAGACCTTGGCGGCCCAACCCCGAAAGGGCAGGCTGTCACAGTCCGTCAGCAGACGGACAACGCCCAGGGTGCAGGTGACGGCCCTATGGGCATTTAGGCCTGAAAGGGCGTGCCAGGTTTTCGCTCTTGCGTCCAGTTCAGCTTGACCAACACCAAGGCCGAACGCCGTTCGGCCTTAGAGAAGATTAAAGGCCTCGGTCGCGAGGAGGAAATCTGCAAAATGCCCCCGCGAACCCGTGAAGTTTATGAAAAAGCAGTAGCTTAGTGAAGGGACGGGAAATTACGATGACAGGCATAAAAAATCAAGCGATTGAAAATAAGGAGGTTACAAAATTTCACAATAGGCTAGGCAAAGCGGAGAAAAAAGGATGGTAAAATGAAGGTATTACCCGTGAGGTTGCTGAAAACAAGTGAGATACAAAACTGACCTGGCACAGATTCACCTCGATGCCGTGATGTCTATGAAAAACAAGCTACTTATCGCCGCGAACCCGTGATTGTGTTGAAATAAAAGGAGAAAGGGTTGCGCTGGAAGTCGAGGAATTGCTGAATTCTGAACTTTGAAGTGTTCGGCGCGCGTCCACTTCACGCACAGACTTTTGGGCGGGGCGGGATCATGGACTCCTGATTTCCGCATTCAAAATCGAGGTACAGGCTTTTCGAAGATTGTGGAATCGTCCTGAAGCCGCGAGGTGCTATATTGTTGAACGCGCCGCGGAGGATTGAAACAACTGATTATTGCTATTTCTGACCCCGGACGCTCGCACGGTACTTGTTGCCAGCAACGCCTAAGACTATCTTGCGCCACGACCATTCGACTGCTAGCTACGCGCATCACCTGAATCCGCAGGGGCAGTCCTGCGCCTCCAGCAGAGGGCCTTTGCGGTCCATGGGCTCCCATTTCCGTCGGCTGCTTTTGGTCTTGCTGTGCTTAATCCCTTGCGCGGCTGAAGCAGCCCAGCCGATTCGTTATGTGGTGGATTTGAGGGCGCCGGAAAGGCACTTGGTACAAGTCAAGTTGAACATTCCCGACGCCACCGCGGGCACGGAGATTCAAATTCCCACCTGGAGCTGCCTTTACCAGATTCGCGACTTCGTGAAAAACGTGGAAGACATGAAAGGCGATTGTGATGGTCAACCCGCTGATTTGACCCGTGAGGATCTAAACACCTGGCGCGGACCGAACCGGTCGTGCCGCGACCTCGCCTTCCACTATTCGGTTTATGCGGACGCGGACGGCCCCTTTGACAGCATGCTGGATGGCGATCATTCCTTCCTGAACCTCGCGATGGTCCTTTTTTACCTGCCCCGTGAGCGCCAGCGGCCGGTGCATGTCAAGTTCCAGCTTCCGGCCGGTTGGAAACTGGCGACACTCCTGGATGGCGAAGGCGATGAGTTTCCGGCCGTGGATTACGACGCTCTGGTGGATAGCCCCGTCGAGGCGGGCCATTTCGAGGACTTCTCTTACCCCCAGGATTTTACGCCGGCGGGCGCTTCGGCGTCTGAGACGAAGCACGCCACCATCCGCGTGATCATCCATGCCGACCCCGCCGACTATTCAGCGGACCGCATTCTGAGCTCCCTTAAGGAAATCACCACGGAAGAGACCACTTTGATGCAGGATCTTCCCTTCCGCCGTTACACTTTCATCCTGCATTTCCCGCACGATGGCGGCGGAACGGGCGGCATGGAACACCGCGATGGAGCGGCCATTGCCGTCTCGGCTTCGGCGATTCGTGACAACCAACGTTCCCTGGAAAGTGTCGCGGCGCACGAGTTCTTCCACGCCTGGAACGTCAAGCGCATCCGGCCCCAGGCGCTGGAACCCGTGGACTACATCCACGGCAATGATACGGGGGATTTGTGGCTGTGCGAGGGCGTCACCAACACTTACGCCGAGCTGGCCTTGCTGCGCGCGGGCCTTAGCGATCGCGAGAGGTTTTATGCGCACCTCGCCCGGGCCATCCAGGTGTTGCAAGGCCACGGCGCGCGAGGCCTCCAGAGTGTCGAAACCTCCGGCCGGGAAGCGTGGCTGGAGAAATATTCCGATTACAATCGATCCGCGCGCAGCATATCGTACTACAACAAAGGGGAATTGCTCGGCTACTTGCTGGACCTGGGAATCCGCCACGCCAGCCAAAACCAGGCCGGCCTGGATGACGTGATGCGCCGCCTCAATCAGGATTTTGCCCGCCGTGGCCGCTTTTACACCCTCCAGGACGTGCGCGCAATTATTGCCCAACTGGCGCCCACGTTCGAGGTGAACCAATTCCTCCGGGACTACGTGCAGGGAACGCAGGAACTCGATTATTCCACCTACTTCGGACATGCAGGCTTGCTCTTCGCAATGCATACGGAGGATTTACCCGTACCAGGATTCTCCGCTTCACGGAATGCCGATGGGCTGCTGCAAGTGGATTCTGTGGACACCGGGAGCGACGCGGAAAGCGGCGGATTGCAAGAGGGAGACGTCCTGATGAGGGTGGATGGGGAACTGCTGCCGCCCGGCCCCAAGCCTGCTTTGCCTTCCTGGCGGCCCGGCCAGACGGTGGAACTCCAGATCGCGCGGGACGGCGAAACTCACCTCCTCAGATTCCGGATCGGCGTAAACCCCAAAATCTCCATTCAAATTGAGGAAGACCCGCAGGCTGGTCCCGACCAGTTGCGGGTGCGCGAAGGCTGGCTGCTGGGAGTAAATAATTCATCCCCGGGGAATCGATGATCCGCGCGATCTTTGTCACCTTCGTCACTTTTGCTTACATCCTTGTGCTCGGCGTGCCGTTCTTGATTCACGCCTGGCTGACGAAGAACACCGATAAGCTTTATCAGGTGGGCATCACGGGAGCCCGCTTCGCGCTTTGGCTCTCCGGAGTTCGCCTGGAGGTGCACGGACTCGAAAAAATTCCCCACGGGCGCGCCGCCATCTACATGTCCAACCATCAGAGTAACTGCGATCCACCGGCGCTGATTTCCATTCT